>Ga0210377_10005414_pt1 | contig 10492 bp, 6 predicted proteins | sample PLM4_65_b1redo_FD_155480 | JGI IMG/M metagenome (GOLD analysis project Ga0210377, IMG submission 155480) | Groundwater sediment microbial communities from an aquifer in East River, Colorado, USA - PLM4_65_b1 redo | ecosystem: Environmental > Terrestrial > Soil > Riparian zone | place: USA: East...
TCCGGGACGGGTGGCGCCGCGTCGAAAATGGGCTGGCGCATCTGCCGTCGCACTCATGGGGCCAGCAGCGTACCACCACGGCCGAACGGCAGGTTGCGGTACGCTGCCCGACGCTCATGACGCCTCCTTCCGGGCACTCCGCTCCGCGCCCCGTCGCGATGCTCACGCACTCCTACTACGAGGAGGATCCGCGGGTCCGGCGCGAGGCCGAGGCGATCGTTGCCGCCGGGCGTCCGGTCGACGTCTATGCCCTTCGCCGACCGGCCGACCCGGCCACCGAGGTGCTCGATGGCGTGCGCGTCCGGCGTCTCGGCGTCCAGCGCCATCAGGGCGCGGGTCTCGGCACCTACCTGCGCGAATACCTGGCCTTCCTGGTCCGGGCCGGCGTCGCATTGACCCGAGCACATCGCCATCGCCGCTACGGCCTGGTCCAGGTCCATACGCTGCCCGACTTCCTGGTCTTCGCCGCGCTGCCGCTGCGCCTGGCGGGCGTACCGATCATCCTCGACCTCCACGAGGCGATGCCGGAGTTCTTCCGGAGCCGCTTCCGGGGCCGAACCGGCCAGCTCGGCTACACCCTGCTGCGCTGGCAGGAATGGGCGTCGACGCGGTTCGCCACGGCGGTCCTGACCGTCAACGAGGCGCTCGGCGACCGGCTGGTGGCGCTGGGTCTCTCCCCCGCCAAGCTGACGATCATCCCCAACGCGCCGTCTCTCGCGCGCTTCGACCCGACCCGCCAGCCCGACCGCGGGTTCATGGCCGACGGCACGCTCCGGCTGGTCTACGCCGGGGCGCTCAGCCCGATCTACGAGCTCGACGTGGTGCTCGAGGCTCTGGCCCGGATGGCCCGCGATCGCCCCGGGCTCCCGGTCTGCCTGGAGCTGTACGGCCGCGACTTCGCCGAGGTCCCGCTCCGCGAGCGGGCGGCCGAGCTCGGGATCGCGGACCGGGTGGGCTTTCACGGCCGCATCCCGATCGAGGCGGTCCCGGCCGCGATCGCCGCGGCGGACGTCGGGCTCGCCCCGACGCGGCGCTCCGACTTCACGGATTTCTCGCTCTCGACCAAGGCCTTCGAGTACGCCGCGATGGGCCGGACCGTCGTCGCCTCCCGCCTGCCGATGGTCGAGCGGATCTTCGGCGACGACGTCGTGACCTACGAACCCGGCGACGCGGCCGACCTGGCGGCCGCGCTGCTCCGGCTCGTCGACGAGCCGGAGATCCGTGAGGCTCGCGTGAACCGCGCCCTGGCCCGCGTCCGCGACCTGAGCTGGGAGCGCGAAGCGGCCCGCTACCTGGACCTCGTCGAACGGCTCGCGATCGGGCCGCACGCCGCGCCGGGCGGCGCTCCGACGGTCGGCTAGGCCGTCGCGTGGCAGGCGGCGAGAAGGCCGGGTTCCGCCCCGATCTCGAGGGTCTTCGAGCGATCGCGGTCTGCCTCGTCCTGCTCTACCACGCCGCGGTTCCGGGCTTCGGTGGCGGGTACGTCGGCGTCGACGTCTTCTTCGTGCTGTCCGGCTTCCTGATCACCGGCCTGCTGCTGCGCGAGCTCGAGGCGACAGGGCGCATATCGCTGTCCGCGTTCTACGCCCGGCGGCTTCGCCGGTTGCTGCCGGCGGTCGCGCTGCTGATCCTGGTGACGGTCGTCGCATCGGTGGCGGTCCTCTCGCCGTTGCGGGCCGGGGACGTGGCCGCCGACGGCGTCGCCGCCGCCCTCTACGCCTCGAACCTGCGTTTCGCGGCCCAGGCGACCGACTATCTCCAGTCGGAGCTCGCGCCCTCGCCGCTGCTCCACCTCTGGTCGCTCGGGGTGGAGGAGCAGTTCTACCTGTTCTGGCCGGCGCTCCTCCTGCTCGTCGCGGGGGCCCGCCCGCGCCACCCAGAGGCTCGCCGGGATGCGGTCCGGCGGGTCGGGCTGTTGGCGATGCTCGTCGTGATCGGCTCGTTTGCCCTGTCGCTGTGGCTGACGACCGCCAGCGCTCCCTGGGCGTTCTTCTCGCTGCCGTCGAGGGCCTGGGAGCTGGGCATCGGCTCGTTGCTCGCAGTCGGGGCGGTTCGCCTGGCGGCACTCCCGCGCTCCCTGGCCGCGGCGGCCGGCTGGCTCGGCCTGCTGATGATCGGTGCGGCGGGCCTGGTCATCGATACGAGCACGCCCTTCCCGGGGGTGGCCGCGCTCCTGCCGACGATCGGCACCGCGCTGGCCATGCTCCCGGGCATGACCGGCGCACGGGTCGGGCCGGCCCGCCTGCTCGGCTGGGGCCTGGCCCGCTTCATGGGACGGATCTCGTACTCCCTGTACCTGTGGCACTGGCCGATCCTCGTGCTCCCGACGGCGATGGCCGGCGAGACCCTCGCCCTGCCGGTCCGGGTCGGCCTGATGTTGGCCGCGATCCCGATCGCCTATGCCAGCCAGCGGTGGCTCGAGGACCCCATCCGGCGCGGCCGGTTGGTCGGGATCGTGCCGCGGCGCAACCTCGTGCTGGCCGGCGCCCTGTCGATCACGGTCGCCACGACCTCGCTCGGGCTCGGGTTCGTGACCACCCAGCGCCTGGCCGCGGCGACCGGGGCCGGCGGATCTGGCGCGTCAGACGTGCCGCTTCCCGCGCTGGGTGGCCTGGCGACCAGCGAGCCGACGGGTGGCTCGACCGAGCCGGCACCAGGCCCAACTGCTGAGCCCAGCCTGCCGCCGCCACCCGGCGGCCCCGTGCCTGCCGACCTGATCCCGTCGCTCACCGCCGCGCGTGACGACCTGCCGTCGATCTACAGCGACGGCTGCCACCTGTCCCAACCGGCGACCGAGATCGAGGAATGCGCGTTCGGCGACGTGGCGTCGGACACGACGGTCGTGCTCGTCGGCGATTCGCACGCCGCGCAATGGTTCCCGGCGCTCGAACGGCTGGCGACCGAGCGGTCGTGGCGACTCGTGTCGCTGACCAAGAGCGGTTGCACGCCGGCCTGGCTGACCGTCTGGAACACCAACCTCAAGCGCGCCTACACCGAGTGCGATGCCTGGCACGAGGCCGTCCTCGCCCGCGTCGCGTCGGAGCGACCGGACCTGGTCATCGTGGCCACCAGCCATCCCTATCCGTCAGCCGGCAACGGGGTCGAGCTCCCTCCGGACGACGGCGCGGCGCTCGCCGCTGGCCTCGCCTCGACGCTCGAACGCCTGGCACCCCTGGCCGGGGCCGTCGCGCTGATCGCCGACACGCCGAAGTTCGACTTCGATCCGCCGGAATGCCTGGCCGGGCATCTCGATGACGTGCTCGCCTGCACCCGGCCACGCGGCGAGATGCTCGACGAATCGTGGCTCGCGATCGAGGCGGCCATCGCCGCGACCCACGGCGCCACGATCGTGGATCCGACCGGCTGGGCGTGCCCCACCGACCCGTGCCCAAGCGTGGTCGGACGCTACCTGGTCTATCACGATCGGCACCACCTCTCGACCCCGTACGTCACGGCGCTGCGGGATCGGCTGGCCGCGGCCCTGCCGCCGATCGCGACGCTCGGTGCCCCGTGATCGTGGCCGCACGTGGACATCGGGTACGATACCTTGCCCGTCATACCCCGACGCCTGTCGACCATGCCAGCAGGGACTCAGCCAACCCATGACCTTCAAAGCCAAGCCCGTCGTCAAGCGCGCCCAACGCCCCGCCTGGGAGGGCCAGGACCGGCGGAACTTCTACCTCAACATCGGGTTCGGGATCGTCGTCCTCGTGGCCGTCCTGATCCTGGCCATCGCCGGCGTCCTGACCTGGTACAACGACCACCTCGCGTCGGTCGGCAGCGTCGACGGCCAGTCGATCACCAAGGACGAGTTCCGCGATCGGTTCCAGATCGAGTCGTGGCGGGTCGATGAAGCGGAGCGGCGGGTTCGCACGGCGGGCGTGGCCGGCCAGCTCAGCGAGGCCGACGTCGCGGCACAGCTCGAATCGCTCAACAACACGCGCGGCCAGCTGCCGTCGATCACCCTCGAGCGGCTGATCGACGCGAAGCTCCAGGCCAGGCTCGCGGCCGAGGAGGGGCTCACGACGACCCCGGAGGAGGTCGACGCGGCGCTGGTCAAGGAGGCGACCACCGTCGAACAGCGGCACGCCTGGCTGATCGCGGTCGCGCCCGAGCTGGACCCCGGCGCGGTCAGCCCGACGGACGCCCAGAAGGCCGCGGCCAGGGCGACCGCCGAGAAGGCGCTCAAGGACCTCCAGGACGGCAAGGCCTGGGAGGACGTGGCCACGGCCACTTCGATGGACGCCGCCTCGGCACCGCAGGGCGGCGACCTGGGCTGGCTGCAGGCCGAGGACACGCAGACCGACGAGCCGTACCTGACCGCCATCTTCGCCGCCGAGGTGAACGCCCCGACCGCGGTGGTCGAGGGCGAGGATGGGACCTACCGGATCGGGCGGGTCACCGAGATCGCGACCGAATCCGTCGACGAGGCGTACCAGGACAAGATCGCCAACGACTCGATCGACCTCAACAAGTACAAGACCGCGGTCCTTGCCAACGTCATCCACCAGAAGCTCGAGGACAGGATCGTGGCCGAGGTCTCGAAGCCCGGCCCGCAGCGGCACGTCCAGGAGATCTTCATCGCCCAGGCCGACCCGGGCCTCGGGACGGACGCGATCAAGACACGCCACATCCTCTACTCGCCCAATCACGATCCGGCGGGTGCCGCCACCCTCGATGCCGCCGACCCCGCCTGGGCGGCCGCCGAGCAGCTGGCCCAGGCGACCTACCTCAAGCTCGAGGCAAACCCCGAGCTGTTCGATTCGATCGCGCGTGCAGAAAGCGATGAGGGCAGTGCCCAGGGGATCGCCGGATCCGGCGGGAAACTGCCCTACTTCGACGGCGAAAGCGGGATCGACGAGGCGTTCCGGTCGGCGATCATCAAGCCCGGCCTCAAGGCCGGCGACCTGCTCGCGCCGGTCAAGTCGTCGTTCGGCTGGCACGTCATCCAGGTCATGTACCTGCCGCCGGACCTCGATCGGCTCAACGCGCTCAAGGCGCTGGCCGACCAGGGCGAGGACTTCGCCACGCTGGCTCGCGACAACTCGGAAGGCCAGGAGGCCGGTGCCGGCGGGGAGATCGGCTGGGTCGCCAGGGGCCAGCTTGACCAGAGCCTGATCGACGCGATCTTCGCCACCGAGATCGGCAAGACGTCCGCCGTGGTCACGGTCGAGAACGACGGCGCCTACCTGTACATGGTCCTGGCCGAAGAGGTTCGGACGCCCGAGGGCCGCCAGCTCGAGGAACTCCGGGCGACCGCCTTCTCCGATTGGTACAACGAGAAGAAGGGCGCGGTCGAGATCGTCCGGGATTCGACCATCGCGGCCGGGCTGGCCTAGGGCGACGCGGGCCGTGCTCGACGCGCTGGTCGCGGAGGCCCGGCTCCGCTGGGGCCTCGATCCGGCCGATGGCGTCCAGATCGTGGCCGCCGAGCGGCTGGTGGCGAGCCCGATCGAGGCGTCCCGACCCGTCCTCGTGGTCCCGCTGGCCGTGCTCTGGCCAGGAGCCGGCGCCGCCGCCCCGGTCGAGCCCTTGCCGGGTCGTGCCGGACCCGGGTCGAGCGATCCGCTGGCCCTGATCGGCCGGCTCTACCCGGCCGACCATCCTGTCGGGGTCTTCGGGGCGATGGATGGTGTGACCGTGGGATCGCTCGACGTCGAGCGGCTGCGCGCGCCGATCTACCTGGCGCCGGTCGCCCCCGAGCTCGCCCTCGCCGGGCCGTGGGCGATGCCCTGGATCTCGTCCCGGCTGCGCCGGCCCGACGGCTGCCCGTGGGACCGCGAGCAGACCCATGCATCGCTGCGCAAGCACCTGCTCGAGGAGGCCTACGAGGTCTACGACGCGCTCGAAGCCGGGGCGACGCCCGAGCTTGCCGGTGAGCTGGGCGACCTCTGGCTCCAGGTCGTCCTCCACGCCCAGCTGGCCGCGGAGGAAGGGGTCTTCGACCTGGCCGACGTCCAGGCCGCGATCGCCTCGAAGATCGTCCGTCGCCATCCCCACGTCTTTGGCGACGCCGAGGCCCGGACCGCGACCGACGTCAATCGCCAGTGGGAGCGGATCAAGGCCGACGAGCGGGCGGCCGCCGCCGACGAGACCGGCGGCGACGCGACGCCCAAGAGCGCGCTGGCCGGCATCAGCCCGTCCATGCCGGCGCTTGCCGCCAGCCAGGAGATGCAGGAGCGGGCGGCCAACCTCGGCTACGACTGGCCGTCGATCGACGGCGTCCTCGACAAGGTCGCCGAGGAGGCCGACGAGCTCCGCCAGGCGGCGACCGATGCCGAGCGCAGCGAGGAGTTCGGCGACCTCCTCTTCGTCCTCGTCAACGTCGCCCGCCGTCGCGGAATCGAGGCCGAGGCCGCGGTCCGTGCCGCCAACGACAAGTTCCGCCGACGATTCGCGAGTGTGGAGCGCGCCGCGGCCGCCCAGGGCGTCGCCCTGCGCGACCTCGATTTCGCGGCCCTCGACGCGCTGTGGGATGCTGCCAAGGCTGAGGAGAGAGCAGGATGACGATCGGTAACCGGCCGCCCACGGTCCGCGCGGACGGGCGAGGGCCACATGACCTCCGCCCGGTCAGCTTCACGCTGGGCGTCCAGAAATGGGCCGAGGGTTCGTGCCGGATCAAGGTCGGTGACACGGAGGTCCTGTGCGCTGCCACGATCGTGGATCGCGTGCCGCCCCACCTTCGCGGCAAGGGGACAGGCTGGGTCACCGCCGAGTACTCGATGCTCCCGCGGGCGACCTCGGAGCGGACGGACCGCGAGTCGGTCAAGGGCCGGATCGGCGGCCGGACCCACGAGATCCAGCGGCTGATCGGTCGCTCGCTGCGCGGGGTGGTCGACCTCGCCCGCCTCGGGGAGCGGACGATCACGATCGACTGCGACGTCCTCCAGGCCGACGGCGGGACCCGCACCGCCTCGATCACAGGCGGCTACGTCGCGCTCGCCGCGGCGTTGATCACCTACGGCATGGAGCGCCATCTTGTCGCCAAGGTGGCGGCGGTCTCGGTCGGGCTCGTCAACGGGCTGCCATACCTGGATCTCGACTATTCGGAGGATTCGCGGGCGGACGTCGACTTCAACGTGGTCGGCACCGACGCCGGTGCCTATGTCGAGCTCCAGGGCACTGCCGAGGGCAAGCCGTTCGACCGCGCGGCCGCGATGGGCCTGCTCGATCTCGCCGACAGCGGGCTGGCCCGGCTGTTCGAGGCGCAGGCAGCAGTCCTGGCCACCGTCCGGCGGTGACCCGCCGGCGACTGCTCGTCGCCACCCGCTCGGCCCACAAGCTGCGCGAGCTGCGAGAGCTGCTCGAGCTGCGTGACACCGACCTCGTGTCGCTCGACGACGTGGGCATCCCGGACGACCCGATCGAGGACGGCGGCACGTTCGAGACGAACGCCGCGATCAAGGCCCGCTTTGGCGTACGCCGGTCCGGCCTGCCAACGCTGGCCGACGATTCCGGGCTCGAGGTCGACGCGCTCGGCGGTGGCCCCGGCGTCCGGACGCGTCGCTATGCCGGGGAGGACGCCACGGATGACGACAACAACGCCAAGCTGCTGGGCACCCTGCGCGGGTTGCCGCCGGAGGCGCGTGGCGCCCGGTACGTCTGCGCCCTCGCGCTCGCCCGGCCCGAGGTGGTCGGGGCGCGCGGTGGACTGCCGTTGATCGTGACCCGCGGGACCTGCCGTGGGCGGATCGCGAACCTGTCGCGGGGGAGCGGCGGGTTCGGCTACGACCCCATCTTCGAGCCGTCGACCGAACCGCCGGGTGGCCGGACCTTCGGGCTTTGGAGCCCGTCTGAAAAGCATGCGATCTCGCACCGGGCGCGCGCCGCCCGCCGGATGGCGTCGCGCCTTGCAGCCCTCGGCTTCTGATGATCCGCCGGGTCTGCGTCTTCTGCGGTGCGAGCCCCGGGCGCGGGCCGACCTACGCCGCGCTGGCCGGTGCGGTCGGGACGGGTCTGGCCAGGCGGGGCCTGGGGATCGTCTACGGCGGCGGCCGGGTCGGCCTGATGGGCGCTGTCGCCGATGCGGCGCTGGCGGCCGGTGGCGAGGTCATCGGCGTGATCCCGCGCCGGCTGGTCGATCGCGAGCTGGCGCACCCCGGGCTGACCGAGCTTCGCGTCGTCGGCTCGCTCCACGAGCGCAAGGCGACGATGGCCGAGTTGGCCGACGGCTTCATCTGTCTGCCGGGCGGGCTCGGTACGCTGGAGGAGCTCGCCGAGGTCGCGTCCTGGGCGCAGCTGGACCTGCACGCCAAGCCGATCGGGCTGCTCGGCGGCGACTACTGGACGCCCCTGCTGGCGTGGCTCGATCGCGCGGTCGACCAGGGCTTCATCTTGCCGGAGCACCGCCTGCTCGTGCAGGTCGACTCCGATCTCGAGGCCCTGCTCGACCGGTTCGAGCGCTGGGCGTCCCCGGCCGACCGGTGGGTCGGTCCGGGACCGCTATGATCGGTGCCCCCCACCCTTGACGGGAGCGCTTGATCAGCATCGCCAGCGCAGACCGCAGCCAGGCTGACGACACCGAACCGATCGTCGCCGAGGTCTTCAGCGTTGAACGCCTCGAGCAGCACGGCGAGTCGCTGGCAGCCGCTCAGACGGTCACGACGCGGCCGAAGACCGGGCATCCCGTCCGTCCGCGCGTCGCCGAGAACGGTCGCGTCCTGCTCCAGGCCTACCGCGCCCTGACGGATGCGATCAAGGACGAACGGTCGATCACCCCGGCGGCGGAATGGCTCGTCGACAACTTCCACATCGTCGAGGAGCAGCTGCGCGAGATCCGCGACGACCTGCCGGCCGATTACTACCGCGAGCTGCCGAAGCTCGCCGACGGACACCTCGAGGGGTACCCGCGGGTGTTCGGCCTGGCCTGGGCCTATGTCGCGCACACCGACAGTCGCTTCGACCCGGACAGCCTGAGTCGCCTGGTCCGGGCCTACCAGCGGGTCGAGCCGCTGACCATCGGCGAGCTGTGGGCGGTGGCGATCAGCCTGCGGATCCTGCTGGTCGAGAACCTGCGTCGGATCGCCGAGCAGATCGTCCAGGGCCGCCTCGCCCGCCAGCACGCGGACGAGCTCGCCGACAGCCTGCTCGGGCTCGACGGCGATCGCTCCGAGGCGGCTGCCGCCGCGCGACTGCGGCGCCCGCGAGCCAACCTGTCGACCGCGGCCAAGGTGCAGCTCTTCCAGCGGCTACGGGACCAGGACCCGGCGGTGACCCCGGCGCTCAAGTGGCTCGAGGACCTGCTCGCCGCCGAGGGCACCACCGCCGAGGAGACGGTTCGCCTCGAGCACCAGCGACAGGCGGCGATGAACGTGACCGTCCGGAACGTGATCACCAGCATGCGCCTGATCTCGTGGTTCGACTGGGCGGAGTTCGTCGAGGGCGTGAGCCTCGTTGACGAGACGCTGCGCGCCGGGAGCGCGTTCGGCCAGATGGACTTCGCGACGCGGGATCGATACCGCCACGCGGTCGAGGAACTCGCGCGTGGCTCGCGGCGCACGGAGGTCGAAGTCGCCCAATCGGCCGTGGCCATGGCTGACGAAGCCTCGCTGGTGGCTGACCAACCAGCACCCCTCGCGGCCAAGCCCGGGCGACCCGGCGTCGCCGAACCGGCGGCCCCGCCCGGGAACGACCCGGGGTACTTCCTGATCTCGGACGGTCGTCCGCTGCTGGAGCGAGCGCTCGGCGCGCGGCTTTCGCGGGCGGCACGCCTGCGCCGCGCCTACCTCCGGGCGGCCACGCCCGGCTACCTGGGCAGCCTGGTGCTCGTGACGGCGTTGCTCCTGGCCGTGCCGCTGGCCGTCGCCCTGGCCGTCGACGGCTCGAGTCTCGCCTTGATCCTCGTCGGGCTCGCCGCGCTCGGCTCGGCCCTGGACCTGGCCATCGCCCTGGTCAACCGCGCGGTCACCTCCCTCGTCGGGCCGCGAGCACTGCCTCGGCTCGAGCTGGTCGACGGCGTCCCGTCGGAGCTGCGAACCCTGGTCGTGGTGCCCACCCTGCTCGCGGATCAAGTGGATGTGGAGGGGCAGGTGGCCGGGCTGGAGATCCACTTCCTGGCCAATCCGGCGGGTGACGTGCGCTACGCCCTGCTGTCCGACTGGCTGGACGCCGACACCGAGGTCAGCGATTCGGACGACGCCCTGCTGGCGGCCGCGAGCGCCGGCATCGATCGCCTCAATGCCCGCCACGGTGAGGCGCCGGGCGGTGGCGCCAGGTTCCTCCTGTTTCACCGGCGGCGGCGCTGGAATGAAGCCGAAGGTCGCTGGATGGGCTGGGAGCGCAAGCGCGGCAAGCTCCACGAGCTCAACCGAATGCTCCTCGGTGCGGGCAGCACGGACTTCCTGAACCCGGGAGCCTTCGCCTCGATTGCGCCGACCGGAGTCCGGTACGTCATCACCCTCGATTCGGACACCCGTCTGCCGCGGGACGTGGTCGGCCAGCTCGTCGGGACGATCGCCCACCCGCTGAACCGCGCCACGTTCGCGCCGGCATC
>Ga0210377_10005415_pt1 | contig 10490 bp, 5 predicted proteins | sample PLM4_65_b1redo_FD_155480 | JGI IMG/M metagenome (GOLD analysis project Ga0210377, IMG submission 155480) | Groundwater sediment microbial communities from an aquifer in East River, Colorado, USA - PLM4_65_b1 redo | ecosystem: Environmental > Terrestrial > Soil > Riparian zone | place: USA: East...
CAGCTTTACGCGACAAAAATAAATCCCCTCATAAGCGTCGATGCAATTGATTCCATTTCCTTCAGCGGAAATTATCCCCAAGCAATTTCTGGAATTGGGTTTCATCCCGCAAGAGCGGCCGTCAGGAGTTCTCCATCAACACTTCTTAATTCTCCCGTTATACAGAATATCGGATATGCGGTTATTGTGCTGAAGCAAAATCAAAATGAATCTTCAATGCCAGATTTTGTCTCGGGAAATTTGACGGCAAACATAAGGTACGACATACAAAATGCTTTTGGCGTTGGGGCGGCAACCCAATATCTCCCTGAACTCAACAGCCAGCAATGGGACGAAAAATTTGCGCAATATTCTTTTTGGAGCGGAAGGGGATTTTTGAGGGCGGAGGGAGTAACCAATGACGGAGCCGTAGTTTCAATTTATTCCGACAAAGAGAACAAAGTTTCAACATTCAACATGAAGAAGGGAGACACTTCCGGAGATGTTTATCTTCCCGGACTTTATTGTCAAGCAGGCTTGAGGCTGCGCCTGGATGATGTTACAAGCCCAAACACAATGGTAAAGTTAGATATCAATGGAGAGATTGTTGAAGTTGTGGAAGGGGAGCAATTTCTGGATAACCAATGCTCCGCAGGACGCATAACCAAAAAAGGAATTTTCAAGGAGACTGAAATATCCTGCAGGACAGACACTGGATTTGAAAGATTCACGTTGAAAGTAAATCCAACAATAATTTTGGAGATTGACGGGGAAAATAAGATTGTAAATCTTGGCGACAGGCTTTATGAAGATTCTGAAAAATCCAGATCGGTTTACCTCGCCTACATTGGCACAAAAGGCGACACCTCAAATTCCAATGATTTGTTTGCATATCTTATGGAAAGTCCCCAGCATAAGGACAATTTGACAAATGATGAACTGGAATCCGCCAAGTTTTTGATAAATAATTTGATTGGAAGAAGGATTACCGGAGGAAAACTTGCGGATGCCGGGGCAAACATTGGAACAAAATATATTGGAATTGCCAATTTGATAAAACAAAGGATTTTGGATGGAAAAGAAATTGAGAGAATTAATTTCAAGGAAGACGGAAGTGAAGTTGGCGCAAAACTTGTCTTTGGAAAGAATGTAAAAGTAGGGGGTTTTGCAGAACCAACTAATCTGCCTTTTGGAGATGCCGCAGCAAAAACGTACTATGAAAACTCAATGAAAGACTACAATGAGATAATAAGCAAATTTTCCAATGAAAAAGAAGATCCTTTGACTGGAATGCCAGTGCTAAGGAACGAAAATTCAACTTTTGGAAAAGACGCCTTGGAAAATGCAATCAGTCTATCCCTAAAGACACAACAGAAAAAAACAGCGACGGATTTGTGCAAAACCTTCAAGGAAAAATATCCTTCAAGTTACAAAGAAATTGAATCTGATTGCGGAAATTATCAGGTCTCGAGCAACGAAGTCGCAAGCAAGGGAGTCGTAATAAACGGAAGGGTAAAAATAATTTCATTAAGAGAAATTTCTGAACCTACGCAGGAGGAATTCAGCGCGGAAATCATGATAAGAAAATCCTCAGGGATTGCCGAGACATACATCTTAACAAGAAATGAGATTCTTCCATTGAATGAAAATCCTGAATATCTTTTTAAATATTTTATTGCTTCAAGAACTGATCCAATTACGGGACCAATTCAAGGACTCAATCCCAAAGAATTATATTTCATTCATTTCGGATTTGCCGGCGGGAAATGGCAGTGGTCTGCGGACAACGGCATTAGTTGGATGGATGTTACCGAATCCAAAGTTACAAAATCCACTTCAAAGATTTATTTAAATGTTGCTTTGACGGGGCAATCTCAGGAGTTGTTGAATCAACTTAAGGAAAAGGATTACGCCGAGGGAAGCAGAATACTTGTTGAAAATTTCAGGGCGACAAGGGAATATTCCGAGGGCGGAAATGATTTCATACAGCTTGTTGATTTGACTGAAAATTCTGCAAGAATAAGAACTAGCATAAGGGGAACAGCCGGACTCTTTAGCGACACTTTGACATTGAACCGAAATATCGGGATTGGAACAGCCGGAGGGGGCTATGTCTTCACGCTTTTAAATTCCAACTTGAAAAAAGTTGCAAAGGTTTCTGTTTTGCCAAATGTTAGAAACACCGGAACTTCCGCAAACTTAAGCTTCACCGTCGGGATTGAGAAGAGGGGGATAAAATTGTCCCCAGACCAAATAAAAGACAGGATAGACTCGTTGAATCACACTATTGCAGACTGGGAGAAAAACTCCGAACAGCTTGGAAAAGTTGTCAAAGGATTCAACGCCGCATGCTTGACCGTCGGAACGACGCTGACAATAAAAAATCTTTTTGAAAATTTTGACGGAAGGGCAATTGCCAGAACGGAAGTCATGAGAAGTCCGGGTGGATGGATGAACATTTGCAAAGATAAGGTCAACAATAAAGAATTCAGCACAATTGATGCGTGCCTTTTGAAGAACTCCGACCAGATAGACAGGGACGTGGATTTGGTTGAAGGCGTAATCAAGAAACAAAGCAAGCAGGGCGGAGTCACCAAAGACACCGTGGAAGTCAAATTGGCTGAAATAAAAAACAACCTCGGAACGCAAATTACCGACGCTGAAGGGAAGAATCCAATAAATATCGCAGATATTTCTTCGGCATTTACAAAGAAAGGCTACGATGACGGAAGAATTTCTTTGAGCCAGACGAGAGACATAGAAAGGCTTAAGGCAATTTTAGGCGATTCCGGCACAAGTCCCGAACTTCAGAAACTCGCCCAAGGAAAACTTTACAAGATTATGTCCGACATAAATGCAAATTCGGCAAATTACAACAGTTATACTTCCACTCAGGATGAACTTACAAAAGCAGGATTTGGAAGTATTGGGGTAAATGTAAATGCCCAAAAAGACGCCGTTGAAGGAAGATATCTTGGCGGACTTTTGTTGAAGAATCAGATTAGAGGGGCGGATGATTTGGTTGGAAACGAAAAAACTACATTTTCTTCAGAAATTGCGATTTACAATAATAAAAAATATCTTTTGATTCTTGAGGGTTCGGGTTCCTCAACTTATTCCATAAATAAAGTTTACGAGTATAACGGAATATCCGACGGCAAGATAGATTTAACAAATGCAACCCCTCAAGATGAATCGCTTGTGAGAAGAAGTTATTCCAAGTTCACGAAATATGACAGCGCGACTTATGAGAACAAGTTCAAGGATCCCAAGGTCAGCTATTTTGAAACCGAACCTTACAAGGGACTTCCCGCAATTGTTCCGTTTGATACTGCGAGAGGATGGTATGTTGCGACGAAGCAAACTGTTTCAGGATTGGGAAACATAAAAGCCTATGATGATTCCGGAAGGCTGAACAGCTTTTATCTTTGCAACGTCGGTAAAAATGGAAGAGATGAATTTTATTCAGACTTTGGCGATGATAAATGCAGAAGCTTCAATCCCGGAAGCGGGCAAATTCAAGGAACTTTTGAAGGATTAAATGAAAAACAAACAAGTGACTTGGTTTCAAGGGCGACGAGAGCGGTGGAGGACGCTTCAAGAGCTTACAAAAACGGGATTTCAGGAAAGAGAGTCAACGTCTTGGGTGAAAATCTTGAGGTAGGTTCGCCTTCAACCGGAACTCCTAACGTGCAATGTCAGGATTTCATGTCTCCGGAAGAATGCCTTTTATTGTTCAACGCTTGCGACCCTGTTGTATGTCCTTCAAGCAGATGCAATCTGGGAGGGGCTTACACTGTTCCAAATGTCATTCAATCCGGAATAATTGGAAGTGCGGCTCTTTGCCTTCCCAATGCAAGGGAAAATATTGTTGTGCCGGTTTGCCTTTCCGGAATAAAAGCGGGAATGGACGGATTTATTTCAGTAGAGAAAAATTACAGAGATTGCCTGCAGACAAATTTGGAAACCGGGCAGACGGTTGGAATCTGCGATGAGATTCACAGCATATATCTTTGTGATTTCTTCTGGAGCCAGGCACAGCCTCTTGCAGGAATAATTGTTCCCAAAATATTTGAATCCATCACGGGACAGACTGGGAGGGGTGGGGGAGAATATTTGGGAGTTGCAAGCGCGTGGGCAAACGCGGATAAGTCCGTGCAATACATGACAAATTATTACGGCGCGGCATCTTTTGAAGCGTTCAGGACGGGAGTAATAAAAGAAGTTGGAAGCGCGGTGTGCAAGAATTTTGTGTCCGCAAGTTATCCTTCCAAAATGAATTTCTTCGACTCGCTGATAGAACCAGAATCTCCTCCCCAATACACTTCATGGTTTTCCGAAAGCCCTTACACTACCGTGACCGTGCCTCCAACATCAAGATATAAAGTATTTTACCATGTCTTTGCAGGAAAGAACAGCGGACAAGCAGGAAGAAATTCAGGAGCGTTTTACAACATTTATTTGAGAACCCCTCAAACAGGTTCGTTTTACTCTTACGCCCCAACCGTTGCCGTTGCTTCAGGATTTATTCCTCCGGGAGAATTTGCCTCAGAGACAAAAGATTTTACGGCGCCTTCGGGATACAAGGAACTTTGCGTAAGCGTCAACGGACAAGAGGAATGCGGATTCAAACAAGTGACAACCGATTTCGGTCTGGATTATGTTCAGGATTTGTATAAAAAAGATGTTGCCGAGAAAACAGATGTCAATTCCGAGAAAGATTGTGTTTCCGGAACTCCAAGCTTGTACAGTTTTGTAAATCCAAACCTGCAGGCAGGGGCGCAGGAATTTGTCGATCCTTCACTTTCACTCTCGCAAATTGTGAGAATCTGCTCGACGGACAATCCTGGAAAAGGAACTGACCCTCTTGCCGGAACTGCAAACGGAAAGTGGCTGCAAGTCGGAACTTGCGATGAAGGGAAGGGAACATTGAAATGCTATCTTGATACTGCGAGCGTCAAGACTGCAATAAAATCTGCAAGTGTGGAAAATGCGACGCTTAAAGAAATCACGGAAAAGACTCTTGACGGATTGATAAAAGAAGGACAGTATTTCCGAGACTTTAACGAAGAAGTTGAAAAAATAAACAAGTTTGACAACAAGGGAAAAATCAGTTACATAACTTCCGACAAAATTGCAAAAGCATTCTGGAACCACCAAAAGGCGAAATTGATTTTCACGAGGGCGAAGGCTTACGCGGAATTGGCTCTTGGTCTTAAAGATGCAGGCACATCAACAATTACTTCTCAATGCGTCAACGGAAAAAATCCATTTGGACAAGGTTGCACAAATGTTAATGATGCTTCAAGCGGCACTGCTGGGGGCGGAACGCAAAGCGGACTTCCCAAAGGAGTTGAATTCAACCCTGCCGCGGGTAGAGGACAAAATTTGCTCAGCTCTTTGGAATCTGCTCTTTCAGAATTGGATCTTATATTAAAAAACGGACAGGCAGATTTTTTGCAGTACACTAATGTAAATCCAAACAGCGTTGAATTTTCAAAATTCGTTGATAAAATTTATAATAATGGCGTTATAAATTCCGAAGAATACTCGCAGCTACTGGAAGGCATTGGAAATTCAAGAAATTTAAAGACCTTATTGGAAAACAAACTTAATGCAGAGAGACAGACAATAAAAAGCGGAGAGCAATGCATTAAAGATGCGGCATGGGTTTCCGATTTGAGAGGCATCAAGATTGATTCAAGCAAAAGCATTTCTCCCGAAAATATACTCATAAAAATTGATGTAAAATCTTTTGATGCTTGCAAAGGATATAATTTGGTTATATACAATCCAGATATACTTGGAAGCGATGTTGGATATCGTTTAGATCAGATAGATTATTTCCTGGTGGTAAAGGAATTAAATGAGTATTATATTCAAATTAAAGCCGATGTGATTAAAAAAAGCGCAGTAAATTATGATGATAATAAATATAAATTTGATATTTATAGCCCGGGCAACCAGAAAGTTTTCTCAAGCAATATCGTTACAGTGAGCACTTGGTATTCTTTTTGAAAATTGGAAACTAAAGATTTAAAACTCATTCCTAATTTCTTTTTGTATGCGGAGTTGCCGGAGTGGTCAAACGGGTTGGATTAAGGCTCCAATAGCTTAGTGCTTGCGAAGGTTCGAATCCTTCACTCCGCATAAATACGCTCGGCTTTGCCTCGCTGATTAGTTGCTACGAACGCGAGGACACCTGAAACAAAGTAAATCCTGGCGGATTTAGCATCGCGGTTTCCTTCGCTTAACCTTCCTTTTATTTTGAAGGTTCTTCGCTGATGTGAAAATATTAATAAAAAAATTTATCGCACTTTATTATAAAACACAATGGTAATTTTCATGTTAATACTCTGGTTTGTGGACTGCTTCGCCGAACGAAAAATTATAATTATCTCTTAACAGAAAGCTCTTTTTCTTTTTGCTTGATTTTGTCTTCAAGCCTCAACTTTTCAATTAATTCCTTGTAGCGATTTCTTATTGTTACTTCGGTAATTCCAGCAATGTCTGCAACTTCCCTCTGTGTTTTTTTCTCGTCGTTCATCAATGCCGCGACATACAATGCTGCGGCGGAAATTCCTGCGGGACCTCTTCCTGAAGTCAATTCAACTTCTTCCGCATTCTTCAAAATTTTAAGCGCATCGTTTTGAGTTTTTGGACTTAATTTTAAAACTGAGGAAAATCTTGCGATGTAATCTTTTGGCGAACTTTGCTTGACTTTTATTCCAAGTTTTCTGATGATAAATCTGTAAGTTCTTCCAATTTCTTTTCTTTCCACGTCCGAGGCAGTCGCCATTTCATCAAGCGTTCTTGGAATGTTATACGTTCTGCAAGCCGTGTACAAACAAGCTGCAATCACAGACTCCATGCTTCTGCCTCTCACCAAACCTCTTTGGAGAACATAATTGTAAACTCTTGCGGCATCATCTCTTACAACATTTGGAAGATTAAGATATGACGCAATGACTCTTAATTCCGCCATTGCCAATCTTAAATTTCTTTCAATGCTTGTGGAAACACGCTCCTGCCATTTCTTCAATCTTAAGAATTTTCTTGTTTGTCCGGCTTCAAGCTTGTAGATGTCTGAAATTTCTCCAACATTTGTTGTAAGTCCCTTGTCAAATTTCTGCATGCTTATCGGAGCTCCGCCACGACCTTTTTTTTCGGACTTGTCAAATTTTCCGGACAAGTCAATTCCCGTGTCAACCATCTTTTCCTCGACGACAAGTCCGCAATCGTTGCAAATCACTTCCCCGAGATTTGCGTCATAAGTGAGGTTTGCGCTTCCGCATTCGGGACATTTTTTTACAAAAGCCATTTTTGTTTTTAGAATAAATTTTTAGCGTGAGGTTTATAAATATTTCCCATATATAAAGCTTGTTATTTTTGTAGTTTTACAAAAGTAGCAAAAATTTTTTCTTGAAAATTGCTTTACATAGTTTTTTAAATATTTTTTATCTTTCTTTTTCGTCTCTGTAGCTCAGCGGTAGAGCGCGGCTCTCATAAGGCCGAGGTCGGGAGGTCAGCACTCCCCAGAGACATTCATGGCTTTGCCGGAATGAAAACGAGGACTAGAGACATTCTGCAAAATCTATTTTTTATTTCATATAAAATTATAAATTAACTTCTGAAATTAATTAAATGCTGTTTATTGAAAAGAGGAGACTTCTTTCCTTTTTTATGTTTGTTCTTATTGGAGTTGAAATTTTTTACGTCTCTTCAATTTCCGGCTCAAAGGGCGTCGCAGGAAATTTTTTGATTCCCATAATTTATCACTTCTCCGTTTTTTTCTTATTCTCTTTTTTTGCTTTCTTTTTTGTCAAGGGAAAAGATGAAATAAAATCTGGATATGCAATTTTTGTTTTATTATTCTCATTGGCTTATGCAATCTCCGACGAATTTCATCAGTCTTTCATTCCATTAAGAAGTCCGAGCCTTGGAGATATTATAATAGATTTGATTGGAATATCTTTTTCGATTTTGATTTCAATTTTTATGTCAAAGGAGTCTATCCGTTCACGATGAAGCCGTCGCCGTCTTTTCTTGGAATAACATGAAGGTGCAAATGATGAACAACTTGCCCTGCCGGCTCAAAATTATTGCTTATTAAATTAAATCCGGACGCATTTTTATCACCCATTAATTTGATTGATGTTTTTTTTACACAATCCAAAAATTCCTGCCCCATGCTTGCGGGCAAATCAAGAATTGTCTTAAAATGCTTTTTGGAAATTACAAGACTGTGTCCTTCCACTTTCGGTTTCGCGTCGGAGATTGAGAAAAAATTTGCGTTCTCGTAAATTTTCTTCGCGGGAACTTCTCCCGAAGAAATTTTGCAAAAAATACAGTCTGAAATCATAATAAAAATAAAAAAGAAATAGTTTAAAAATTTAAGTGAAGATTATCTTTTCTTCTTTCGCTTTGAATGTCTAGCCTTGCTCTTTTTTTTAGCGCCTCTCATAGCCGTGTTCGCCTTTCTTGTTGCGCTTCTAGCTTTGGTGGTTACCGTTTTAGCTCTTTTGAACAATGAAATATCTTTTTTAAGAGCTTTTATCTTGCTAGCCATTTGCTTCGGCGTCTTAACTGCTGCCATTCTTCACCTCTTGTTTAATTTAATTAATATTTATAAGAATTTATTCTTTAAAAATTCTTTGATAAAAATTATTTTACCATTTTTCCCGCATTTTCAAAATTAATTTCCCCATTAATCAGTTTTCTCATCGTATCTTTTAAATTTGAAATCTTGACCCTGATTTGATTTGTTGTATTTCTATCTCTTATGGTCACATTCACATTTTTTATTGATTCGTCGTCGACGGTTATGCAATATGGCGTTCCGATTTCATCGTTTCTCGCATATCTCCTTCCAATGCTTCCTGACTCGTCGTAATTTATTTTCCATTCTGAACTTAAATCTTTGAAAATATTTTTTGCAACTTTTTCAAATTCGTCTTTTTTAACTATTGGAAATATTGAGGCTTTAACCGGAGACAATTTCGGATTTAATTTCAAAATAACATTTTCTCTTTTTTTATCGTAATGATACGCGTCAAACATGAACACAAGAAACAGCCTTTCAACTCCCGTTGACGGCTCGCAGACTACATGCGGAAGAATTTTTTCTTTCGTTTCCTCGTCAAAAATTTTCAAATCCTTGCCGGAAAATTTTTCATGCTGGCTTAAGTCGTAATCTTTTCTGTCGGCGATTCCCTCAAGCTCTTTCCATCCGAATGGAAAATTATATTCCAAATCCCAACAGTCCGACGAGTAATGCGCAAGCTCGTCTTTTTTGTGCTGGCGTATCCTGAAATTTTTCGGGTTCGCTCCAAGGCTCTTGAACCATCTGAATTGAACCGCAAGCCAATATGCATGCCAGTCTTTTTTTATGACGCCTTTTTTCAGCGCGTCTTTTATTTTCATAATTTCAGGATTTAATCCTTTTTCCTGCATTTCCGCCGAATAGACAAGGATTTCCTCGTCGGGAATTTCGTAGATGCAATCTGAATTCGGCTTTATGAAATATTCAATTTCTATCTGCTCAATTTCTCTGTTCCTAAAAATAAAATCTCGCGGCGCAATTTCATTCCTAAATGCTTTTCCCATTTGGGCGATTCCGAAAGGCAATTTCATTCTTGAACTTTCCTGGACTAATTTGAAATCTGCAAACATCAACTGCGCGGTTTCGGGGCGAAGATATGATTCCCCGTTTTCTCCGACTTGGACTTTAAACATCAAATTAAAATCTTTCGCCGTTTTTTCGTCAAACTCTCCGCCGCAAAAATCACATTTGACTTTTCCCAATTCCGCGCGGTCTATTTTGCTCGCCTTTTTGCATTTTTTGCAGACGACGAAAACGTCGCTGAAGCTGTCAACATGTCCGGACGCTTTCCAAACTTTCGGATGCGTTATTATGCTTCCGTCCATCCCGACAATGTCGCCTCTTTGATAAACATGATATTTCCACCATTCTTTTTTTATGTTGTTTTTTAATTCAACTCCGACGGGGCCGAAGTCCCAAAATCCCGCTAGTCCGCCGTAAATTTCTCCGGATTGAAAGACGAACCCTTTTCTTTTGCAGAAGACCGCCATGTCTTCAATTGAGATTTTTATTGAATCTGAGTTTTCCATTTTTTTAATTTCAGAATTTTTTAATTCAGGATTAATCTCAATTTTGCTTTTTAATATTTTCTTCATTTTTTCCTCCGCCTCTTTTCTTGTTTTTCCCAGATAGGCAAGCGTTTTCGTTTTTACTTTTCCGTCAATCCTTTTGTTTTCATTAAGATAGAAATATTCTCCGTTGCCGATTTTTTTCTTGATAATAAAAGCCATTTAATTAGGTACTACAAAGTTATATTTAAATTTTATTAATCTTATGAATTTATAAGTATTAGCGTCTATAATTTGGAATGGGAAAATAAAGATGGGAATTAATAGGATAAATGAACTAAAAAAAGAGATTTCTTATGCCGAGAGCAAAAGGAAAGAATTTTTGCGTTATGTCGAGGAGA
>Ga0210377_10005416_pt1 | contig 10489 bp, 8 predicted proteins | sample PLM4_65_b1redo_FD_155480 | JGI IMG/M metagenome (GOLD analysis project Ga0210377, IMG submission 155480) | Groundwater sediment microbial communities from an aquifer in East River, Colorado, USA - PLM4_65_b1 redo | ecosystem: Environmental > Terrestrial > Soil > Riparian zone | place: USA: East...
AACGAGAGCTCCCAGGGTCCTCCGCCCAGCCGGTTCATCTCGTTCAGATGCGCGGTCGCCAGCTGATCGCTCTGGCCTCCGGAGAGGAACACGATGCCCGGCACCGCCGCCGGGACGGTGTTGCGGAAGCAGCGCAGGGTCTGTTCGGCGACCTCGCGGACGCTCGCCTGCTGCGGACAGCTCTGGCCGGAGAGCACCATGTTCGGCTTGAGCAGCGTCTGCTCGAGCGGGACGCGTTGCTCGTGCAGGCAGCGGAATACGGCGCGCAGCGCGCGGTCCGTCGCCTCGTAACAGCGCTCGATCGTGTGCGCGCCATCCATCAGCACCTCGGGCTCGACGATCGGAACGAGCCCGCCCTCGACACACAACGCCGCGTAGCGCGCAAGCGCGTGGGCATTGGTCTCGATGCACGCATCGCTGGGCATTCCGTCGCCGATCTCGATCACGGCTCGCCACTTCGCGAAGCGCGCGCCGAGGCTGCGGTACTCGGTGACCCGCTCGCGCAGACCATCGAGCCCCTCGGTGATCTTCTCGAGCTTGGCGAAGGGGAGCGGCTTGGTGCCCTTGTCGACCTTGATGCCGGGGAGGATGCCTCGCTTCTCGAGGAGCGCCGGGAAAGGCACGTTGTCCTTCGTCTTCTGCCGCAGCGTTTCATCGAAGAGAATCACGCCGCTGATGAACTGCTCGACGCCGGGCGCGGTGAACAGCAGCTCGCGATAGGCGCGCCGGTTCTCTTCCGTCGACGGCAGGTCGATGCTCTTGAAGCGCTTCTCGATCGTGCCCGAGCTCTCGTCGGCGGCGAGGATGCCCTTGTTGGGGGCGACGAGGGCGCGGGCGGTGTCTGCGAGCTGGGACATGGACGTGGTTCTCCAGGTGGGTCGGTGGAACTCGGAATCGGCAGCGAGCGTAGCAATCCGGATTTCGCTCGGGATGGTGCGGCAGAGAGGACTCGAACCTCCATGGGGTTGCCCCCGCCAGCCCCTCAAGCTGGTGCGTCTACCAATTTCGCCACTGCCGCGGCTTCCCGAACGGCGCCAACATACCGAAGGCAACCGGTTTTGGCGGGGGCTCCGCCCGGGCTCAGGGCGACGAGGGATCGGCGGCGGGAGCGGGGGTCGGGTCGCTGGGAGCGGGTTGTGCGGCCGGCGCCGGCTGCTCCTCGAAGCCCGACGCCGCGGCCGGCGCTTCGTCGGCCTCGTCGAAGAGCCGCTCGCTCGACGCCATCGTCCACAGGTAGGCGAGCGAGAGGCTCGTGATCATGAACACGATCGCTGCGGCCGTGGTGAGCTTCGAAAGGAAGTTTCCGGCGCCGCGGCTGCCGAAGACGGTCGAGCTTCCGCCGCCGCCGAAGACCGCACCGATCTCCGCGCCCTTGCCGCGCTGCAGCAGCACCACCCCGATCAGGAAGATGCACACGAGCACATGCAGGATCGTGAGGAACGTGGTCATCTCAGGACTCCCTCGGATTCGTAACGCACGATGTGGGCGAAATCCTTCGGATCGAGGCTGGCGCCGCCGACGAGCGCGCCGTCGAGGTCGGGCATCCCCATCAACGCGACGACGTTGTCGGGCTTGACCGAGCCGCCGTACTGGATGCGCATGCTCTTCGACACCGCGCCGAACTGTTTCACGAGACAGCCGCGCACGAACGCGTGGGCTTCCTGCGCGATCTCGGGAGTCGCGGTGCGCCCCGTGCCGATCGCCCAGATGGGCTCGTACGCGATCACCACCTCTTCGGCGTGCTCGGCCGTCACGAGCGCGAGGCTTCCGGCGAGCTGGCGCTCGAGCACACTGAAGGTCTGGCCCGCTTCGCGCTGCGCGAGGGTCTCACCGATGCAAAGGATCGGTCGGATCTCGCGCGCGAGCAGCGCCTGCGCCTTGCGCGCCACGTCCGCGTCCGTCTCCCCGAACAGGGCTCGGCGCTCGCTGTGGCCGATGATCGCGTACCGGCAGCCCACTTCGGCGAGCATGCCGGCCGAGATCTCGCCGGTGAACGCTCCCTTCTCCTCGGCGTGGGCGTTCTGCGACGCCAGCAACACGGGGCTTCCGGCGAGCCGCCGCGCGACGGCGTCCAGGGCTGTGAAGGGCGGCGCGAGGATCACGTCGACGCCCGTGGCCCCGCGCACGAGCGGCAGGAAGCGCTCGACGAAATCGAGGGCTTCGCTCACGGTCTTGTGCATCTTCCAGTTGGCGGCGAATATCGGCCGGCGCATCAGCGCTCCAGCGCGGCGACGCCCGGAAGCGTCAAGCCTTCGATGTACTCGAGCGAGGCCCCACCCCCCGTCGAGAGGTGGGTGATGCGGTCCGCGACGCCGAGTCTCCGGACTGCGGCGAGTGAATCGCCACCGCCGACGACCGTGATCGCCCGCGACGAGGCCACGGCCTTCGCGAGCGTCTCGGTCCCCCGGGCGAACGCGTCGATCTCGAACACGCCCATTGGACCGTTCCAGAACACGGTGCGTGCGCTGCGCGCTTCCTGCGCGTAGGCCTGCGCCGTCTCCGGGCCGATGTCGACGCCGATCCAGCCGTCAGGGATCTGCCGCACCACGCGGGTTCGCGCGCCGGGCTCGACGCGCTCCGCGACGACGTGATCGGTGGGGAGGCGCAGGCGCCGCCCGCGCTCGCTGGCCACGCGCATCACCCGGCGCGCGGCGTCGAGCTGATCGGCTTCGACGAGCGATTTGCCCACCGGCTCAGCTTGCGCCGCGAGGAACGTGTAGCTCATGGCGCCGCCGATGCAGACCACGTCAGCATGCCGTGCGAGCGCCTCGAGCACGCCGAGCTTGCTCGAGACCTTGGCGCCGCCCACGATCGCGAGCAGCGGCCGCTCGGGCTTGCGCACGACGCTCAAATGCTCGAGCTCGGAGCGGAGCAGATCGCCCGCCACCGCGCGCGCCAGCTTCGACAGCATGCCGACGGTCGACGCATGCGCGCGATGCGCGGTGCCGAAGGCGTCGTTCACGTAGACGTCGGCGAGCGCCGCGAGCGCGGCAGCGAAGTCCGGGTCGTTCTTCTCCTCGCCCGCGTGGAAGCGCAGGTTCTCGAGCAGCAGCAGCTGCCCGGGGCCGATCTCGGCGACCGCTGCGACGGCGCGCTCGCCGATGCACTCCTCGCAGAAAGAGACGCCCGTGCCGAGCAGGTCGGCCAGACGCGGAGCGAGCGGGCGCAGCGAGAGATCCGGGCTGCGCTTGCCCTTGGGGCGGCCGAGGTGCGATGCCACGACCACGCGCGCACCGGCATCGAGCAGCCGCCGCAGCGTCGGCAGCGAGGCTCGGACGCGCGAGTCGTCGGAGATGACGCCTGCGTCGAGAGGGACGTTCAGATCGGCGCGCACGAAGACACGCTCGCCGCGCACTCCCGCGGCGAGCAGCGAATCCAGGGTCGGGATCGACATGGGATCATCGCGATCCCATCCGCACGGCGAGGTCGACGACGCGGCAGGAGTAACCCCATTCGTTGTCGTACCACGCCAACAGCTTGGCGAAGTCTCCGCCCATCACCTTGGTGCTCAGGGCGTCGAGGATCGAGGAATGGGAATTGCCGAGGAAGTCGACCGAGACGAGCGGTTCGTTGCAGTACTCGAGGATCCCCTTGAGCGCCCCATCGGCGGCGCGCTTCATCGCCGCATTGATCTCCTCGGCGGTCGTCTGGCGACGCAGCTTGACCGAGAGGTCGACGGCGGAGACATCCGAGGTGGGCACGCGCATCGCATAGCCGTCGAGCTTTCCCTTCAGCTCGGGTAGCACGAGGCCGATCGCACGGGCGGCGCCGGTGCTCGTCGGGATCATCGAGATCCCCGCCGCCCGCGCGCGCCGGAGGTCCTTGTGGGGGAAATCGAGCGTCACCTGGTCGTTCGTGTAGGCATGGATCGTCGTCATCCAGCCGCTCTCGATGCCGTACTCGTCGTGGAGCACCTTGGCGATCGGCCCCAGACAATTCGTGGTGCACGAGGCGTTCGAGACGATGCGGTGCTTGGCGGGATCGTAGGCGTCCGTGTTGACGCCGAGCACGATCGTCACGTCGGGGTCCGTGGCCGGCGCGGTGATGATCACGCGCTGGGCGCCAGCCTCCAGGTGCTTGGACGCTCCCGCCCGGTCGGTGAACGCGCCCGTCGACTCCAGCACGATCTCGGCGCCGAGCTGCTTCCAGGGCAGCTTGGCCGGATCGCGTTCCGCCGTGACGGGAATCTTCTTTCCATCGACGACGATGGCGCCGTCGGCGGCCTTCACCTCGCCCGGGAAATGCCGGTGGACCGAGTCGTACTTGAGCAGGTGCGCGAGCGTCTTGGCGTCCGTCAGGTCGTTGATGCCGACGATTTCGAGGTTCTTGCCCCGGGCCGCCCGAAACGCGAGCCGCCCGATCCGTCCAAAGCCGTTGATGCCGACACGTGTCGCCATCGGCGTGCACCTCCGTTGGCAGGAAAGGCGGGCAGGGTAACGGCCCTGCCCGAGGGGCGCCATCGTTCGAGCTTGGTCGCTACTCTGGGGTGCGGCCCATCGTCACGGGGGGTGGCGTGAGCTTCGCGAGCGGGGTCGATACGAGGCGGATTGCGCCATGAGTGAGGCGGTCGGCGCCGTCGCAGCGCGCCGGCGGCGGGCGCAGGTCGCCGGCGGCCTTGCGCTCGTCGCGGCTCTGCTGATCGGAATCGGCACTTCCGTGTCGAGGCTGCGCGAGAGCGCGGCAATCCTGGCCGCCTTTCCGGACACCGATGGACACCTGACCACGGCCGGGATCAGCGCGCCGGTGGACGTGTTTCGCGATGCGAACGGCGTGCCTCACGTGCGGGCGCATGACGAGGCAGATGCGTTGTTCGCGCTGGGCTTCGTCCACGCCCAGGATCGACTCGCTCAGATGCTCTGGCTGCTGCGCCTCGCGCGCGGGCGCACGGCGGAGATCATCGGGCGCGACGGCCTGCCGGCGGATCGTCTGGCGCGCACCCTGGATCTCGGTGGCCTCGCCGACCGTCAGCTCGGCGAGCTCGATCGCGGCACACGCTCGCTGCTGATGGCCTACGCGCGCGGGGTGAATGCGCATCTCGAGCGCATCCGCGACGGCCAGGTGGCGGCGCCCGTGGCCGTACAGCGCCATGCGCTCCCGCTCGAGGACTGGAAGCCGGAGGATTGCCTCGCCGTGCTCGAGCTCTACGCCTGGGGCCTGGCGGACTCGCTCGAGGTGAGCCTCGTGCTCTCCGACCTGATCGAGCGCCTCGGGGGCTTCGGCGCCCGGCCCTTCTTTCCGCCGCGCGTGGGCGGTGCGGCGGCGCCGGGCGCGTTGCCGCCGCCGATCACCGCGAGCGAGGCGCATGCCGTCTCGGCGCTGCGGCGTGCGGCGGGGCTCGACGGACGCAGCATCGGCAGCAGCGCCCTCGTCGTCGGGGGAGCGCTCACGCGCTCCGGGCGCCCGATTCTCGCGGGCGACTCGCACCTCGAGCCCACCTGGCCGTCGCTGCTCCACATCGTCCACCTGCAGGGCGGAGCGCTCGACGTGGCGGGCTCGACGATTCCAGGCGTCCCGATCGTCTGGACCGGCCGCAACCGGCGCGTCGCCTGGGCGGTGACCAATTCCCGCGCCGTCACCGTCGACCTCTACACCGAGACAATTCACCCGTCGGACGCGATGCGTCACCACGACGGACGCGGCTGGAGCGAGCTCGAGGAGCGTGTCGAGGTGCTGCGCGTGCGCGGCGGCGACGACGAGACGATGAGCGTGCGCTCGACGCGACACGGCCCGTTGCTCGACGCATTGCTCTCGGGCGAGCGCGTGCCCTTGGCCCTCTCCTGGGCGGGAGCCCGCGCGAGCGCTTCGGGCGGGGTTCCGGCCTGGCTTGCCGTGGCCCGGTCGCGCAGCGCCGACGAGCTGCTGGCGGGTCTCGAGCGTGTCGGCGTCCCCGCCGTCGCGGTCGTCTATGCCGATGCCGATGGCGCGGCGGGCATGCAGGTAGCGGGCTGGATCCCGCGGCGCGCGCTCTCGACCGGCCTCGTGCCCCTGCCCGGGCGCGCCCGCTGGTACGACTGGCAGGGGCCGCTCGACTTCGGGCAGCTGCCGCGCGAGCGGCTCGCAGCCGGGCGCGGTTGGGCGCTGGCGGCCGACAATGCCTTCCCCGCGGACGCGGGCGGGGCGACGGCCGAGTGGCTGTGGCGTACGGGGGAACGCGCCCAAAGAATCGACGCGTTGCTGCGCGAGGCCAGCGCGGCCGGGCCGCTCGAGCTGAGGCAGGTCGTCGAGCTGCAGGGGGACGTGGACGAGCCGCGCGCGCGCAGCCTGATTGCGAGCGCGCTCGTGCTCGCGGAGCACGGGGAGAGGCTTCCTCCCGAGGCGAACGAGCTGATCGGATTGTTGCGGGAATGGGACGGTCGTTCGACACCCGATAGCGTCGGCGCCGCGGCCTATCACGTGTTCCTGTCCTGCCTGACGAACGAGCTCTTCGAGCGCCACCTCGGGGAGGAGCTGACGCGGCGCTATCTGGCGCTCCCGCTGGCGGATCCGGCTCAGGTCGTGTTCGGGATCGTGCACGCGGCGGCGGGAGGCGATGCCGGAGGCGGCTGGGCGGACCCGGTCGTGGTGGGCGCCGCGGTGCGCAAGAGTCTGCGGGAGGCCTGGCTGCGGCTCTCCTATCGGCTCGGCTCGAATCGCCGCAAGTGGCACTGGGGGGGGCTGCACGAGCTGCGCTTCCGACCCTTCGGCCCCGCCTCGACGCGCGACGCGGAGCTCGTGGCGCTCGGTCCCTTCGCGGCGGGGGGCAGCGGCAGCACGATCAACACCGCGGAGTACACGGAAGGGGGCGACTTCGACGTGCGCGTCGCATCGACCTTCCGCTTCGCGATCGACACCGCCGCGATGGACCAGGCGCTGGCCGCGCTCGCGCCGGGTCAGTCCGAGCACCCCCGGCATCCGCATCTGCGCGACGGACTGGATCGCTGGCGGGACGGGCGTTCGAGCCTGCTCGCGACGAGCCCGCTGCTCGTCGAAGAGCTCAGCGCGTCGCGGCTCGTGCTCGAGCCGACGTCCGAGCGCTAGGTGGCGCGGGTCATTCTCTACGCCGAGGTGCCGTGCTTCTACGCCAACGTGGAGCGGGCTGCTGCTCCCGAGCTGGCGAGTCGTCCGGTGATCGTCGGCGGCGACCCGCGCAAGCGCGGACTGGTGCAGGCTGCGACGCCGGACGCGCTCGCCGCGGGCGTGTGCCCGGACATGCCGGTGCTCGAGGCGCTCGAGCGCTGTCCCCGCGCGCGCGCCGTGCGCACGAACATGGCGCGCTATCGCGACGCCTCGCGCCGCCTGTACGCCTGCTTGCGGCGCGACGTGGAGAAGCTCGAGCCGGCGGGTCTCGCCGGCGCGTATGTCGACGCCACGGGTCTTCCGGCCGGCGCGGAGGCGGTCGCCGCGGCCTGGGTGACACGCGTCCGCGATGAGCTCGGGCTGCCGCTGCGCGTGGGCATCGCACGCAGCAAGCTGGTCGCGCGGCTCGCAGCCGAGGAGGCGGGCGAGGGCGTGCGGCGCGTCGTGCTCGGAACGGAGGCGGCTTTCCTGCGCCCGCTCCCGGTGACGCGACTCGAGGGTGTGGGCCTGAAGACGGCGAGCACGCTCGCCGAGCAGGGCGCCCAGACGATCGGCGAGGTGGCCGTTCTCGGGCGCGAGCGGCTCGAGGCGCTCTTCGGAACCCATGGTCTGCGCATCCACGCCGCGGCGACCGGCGCCGACGATCCGCCGGTGCGCGCGGCGCGCCACCCGCAGAGCCTCTCGCGGGAAGCGACGCTCTCGGGCGAGCCGTTCGACCGGGACGCGCTCGCCCTGCATCTACAACAGCTCTCGCGGCAGCTCGAGGCCGAGCTGCTCGTCCAGAGCCTCTCGACGCGCCGGGTGACGCTCAAGATCCGCTACCGGGACCAGGCCACCACCACCCGCAGCCAGGCCCTCTCGACTCCCGTGGCGAGCGCCGCGGAGATCCACGCCGTGGCCCTGCACCTGCTGGGGCGGGCCCAGGCCAGTGTGCGGCCGATCCGCGGCCTCGGCATCCAGCTCGCGAAGCTCGCTCCGCAGCGCGATTCCGAGCGGCAACTCGGGCTCTTCTCGCCCCGCCGCTGACGACTTTTCGCCGCTCACTCTCAAGCAGAATTCGCCGCCGGCCGAAGGAGGAACGGAACGCCCAGTCATGGACGCCGGGGAAGCACGATGGCCTCGCCGATTGCCAAGAATCGACGCAAGTACCGGCGCATCGGCACCGACCAGGTCATCTCCTTTGCGCCCGTCGACACCCGCGACCAGCTCGGTGTCAGTCGCAACGTGTCGCCCGGCGGCATCCGTTTCGAAGCGGTGGGCTGCGAGATCAATCTCGGCGATGTCCTGCGCGTGACCTTCAACATCGGCGAGCACACCGCGATCGCGGTCGGCACGGTGGTCTGGGCGACCGAGATGGACCCCATCACCATGGACGTGGGCATCGAGTTCCTCGAGATCGATCCGGACGCGCTGCGCCTGATCGAAGATCTCGCGAACGAGACCACCGCTCAGTAGGCGCCCGGCCGGTCGGCGCTGAAGCCGTCATCGCCCAGCGGCAGGCCGCCCCAGCCCGGGAGCCGAAAGCCGGGTTGACACGCGGGTATCCTGGATGCCAGCCTCCAGCCCCGCATGTCCGATTTTCATCAGAGTGGGGTCATCACCACACTCCACCGCCTTGGCGCGTCCGACCTGGCGCGCCTCGAACGCCAGCTCCTGTCCTACAGCCGGGCGCGACCGATCGCCCTCGTGCTCCCCTGTCTGTTCTCGGAGATCCGGGGTCCGGGCCTCAAGGGCATCGTCGATGCACTGCGCGGCGTTCGCTACCTGCGGCAGGTCGTCGTGACCCTGGGGGGCAGCTCGGACCGCGCCGAGTACGAGCAGATGCGCGACTTCTTCGACGGCGTGCGCACGCTGAACGGAGATCCTCCGATCCTGCTGTGGAACGACGGCCCGCGCGTCCAGCAACTGTTCCAACGACTGAAGGAGGAAGGACTCGACACGGGCAGCAACGGCAAAGGGCGTTCGACGTGGCTCGCCTACGGCTACGTGCTCTCGACCAACGTTTCGCGCGTGATCGCGGTTCACGACTGCGACATTCGCGACTACACGCGCGAGTTGCTCGCGCGCCTCTGCTATCCCACCGCCAACCCGAACCTGCACTACGAGTTCGCGAAGGGCTATTACAGCCGTGTCACCGAGCGCCTGTATGGGCGCGTCACGCGGCTCTTCGTGACGCCGCTGCTGCGGGCGCTCAAGGCGGTGCTGGGATCGCATCCGTTACTCGAGTACCTCGATTCGTTCCGCTACCCGCTCGCGGGCGAGTGCTCGATGACCGTCGATCAGGCGCGCATCAACCGCATTCCGAGCGACTGGGGGCTCGAGGTGGGGCTGCTGGTCGAGGTCTACCGCAACTGCTCCCCGAAGCGGATCTGCCAGGTCGAGCTCACCGACAACTACGATCACAAGCACCAGGAGCTGTCGGAGTCCGACGCGACGCGAGGTCTGCACCGCATGGTGCTGGACATCGCATCCTCGTTGATTCGCAATCTCGCGAGCTACGGCGTCGAATTCGACGCAGGCTTCCTGAATACGCTGACGGCCGCCTACCTGCGCACCGCGCAGGACGCCATCGTCTCCTACAGCGACGATGCCGCGCTGAACGGCCTCGTGTTCGATCGCCACGAAGAGGAGTTCGCGGTAGAGACCTTCCTCGGCGCGCTGCGCGCCGCCGGGCTGGGCTTCGTGCGCGATCCGATGGGAGCACCGCAGATCCCGAACTGGAACCGCGTCACGTCGGCGCTGCCGGAGTTCCTCGACGAGCTGCGTGAGGCCGTCGAGGCGGACGCGAGCGATTCGCTGTAGTCGGTTCGGCCCGCGGAGCGCAGCGCGGCGGCTGGAGAAGGACGCGAGCGGATGGCGTGGCGGATCCCGATCGTCGATCTGGCAGCGGAGTTCCTCGAGGCGGGCCCCGCCATCGAGGCCGCGGTGCTGCGTGTGCTGCACTCGCAGCAGTTCATCCTGGGTCCGGAGACGGCGGCCTTCGAGGCCGAGCTCGCCGCGCGGATCGGCGTCGAGTTCGCGGTCGGCGTCAGCTCGGGCACGGACGCCCTCGTGCTGGCGCTGCGCGCCATCGGGGTCGCGCCGGGCGACGAGGTGGTGACGAGCGCCTTCACCTACTTCGCCAGTGTCGAGGCGATCCTGCTCGCGGGCGCGCGCCCCGTGTTCGCCGACATCGAAAAGGGTGGCTTTGGTGTCGATCCCACGCGCGTCGAGGCCGCGCTCGGGCCGCGTACGCGCGCCATCCTGCCGATCCACCTGTTCGGGCGCTGTGCCGACCTGCCGAGCCTGCAAGCATTGGCCGACGCTCGCGGGATCGCCCTCGTCGAGGACGCCGCCCAGGCGATCGGCGCGTCCCGGGCGGGCCGGCGGGCCGGCGCCTGGGGCCGCGCCGGCTGCTTCAGCTTCTACCCCTCGAAGAATCTCGGGGGCATCG
>Ga0210377_10005417_pt1 | contig 10489 bp, 8 predicted proteins | sample PLM4_65_b1redo_FD_155480 | JGI IMG/M metagenome (GOLD analysis project Ga0210377, IMG submission 155480) | Groundwater sediment microbial communities from an aquifer in East River, Colorado, USA - PLM4_65_b1 redo | ecosystem: Environmental > Terrestrial > Soil > Riparian zone | place: USA: East...
ATGATGGCGATCGAGGAAATCGACAAGCGTTGCCAGCGCATTCGGCGCGAGCTCGCAGTCGGGATTGAGCAGCAGGACATAACGACCGGTCGATTTCGCGATGGCGCGATTCGTCGCGGCGGCGAACCCGTCGTTGTGCGGAGAGCGCACGATCGTCAGCCGTTCGTTCTTGTCCGACTCGATGGATTCGACGAGCGAGAGCGTCGCGTCGGCGGACGCGTTGTCATGAACGATGATCTCGCGGCCCAGTCCACCGCTGGCGGCGGGAATCGATCGGAGGCATCGCTCGATCCAGCGGGCGCTGTTCCAGGTGACGATGACGATCGAGACCGTCACGGCCGGCGCGGGCGCGATCTGCAGACCCTCGGCCTTCCGCGGGGAGACCGCAGAGTTGGCTTCGAACGCGTGGAACCCTACGTCTGCCATTGCATCACCGCATCAATGAGCGGCCGCGTCACGACACTCCACGAGTACCGCGGCCGGATGCGCTCGAGATTCTCTACGCAACCCGCATGAAAATCGTCGTCGGTCAGGAGCCGGCGGAGGGCCGCGGCCACGGCGCCGGAGTCTCCGGGCGGAACGACCAGTCCGATCTTCTCAGTTTTCACGAGCTCGGCGGCGAAACCTCGCTCGGTGACGACGACCGGAACCGCTGCCGCAATCGCGTCGAACAACCGCGTTCGAATCGCGTACTCGGCCTCCTCGGTCGACCGGTGCAGCATGATCGCGATTTTTCCGGAACGCAACCACGACAGTCTCTCGCGGTAGGGCACCCATTCGGCATTGGCAGAGACATACGGTCCGCCGGCGTCGACGAGCTGCGCCAGGCGGCTCTGGCGACGGCGGTCGACGATGTCGCGATTCGGACGGCTGCCGCCGAGAAACAGGAGATTGCAGCGAAGGCCCGACCTGTTTGTCTGCAGCACCGCGTCAACGGCAGTGCGCGGATCGAGCCATTCCCAGAGTCCACCGCCCCAGACCACGAGGTTGTCGTGCGACGGCTTACACGGTCTCACTTCACCGAGGTCGACTCCGAACGGCACTTCGATCCATGGCGCGTCGCTGCTGCGGAGCCGATCGTAGAACTCGCGCTGTTTCGCGGTCGCGCTGATGAGAAGATCGCCGCGCCGGAGCGCGTATGTCAGTCGCGACCATTCGGCCGCGAGATGGATTCGCTGCCGGAACGACGGCGCGCTGCCGTACAACTCGCGCAGCTCGAGCACGAGAGGATCGAACAGGTCCATGACCAGTCGCTGCGAACGCCGTCGCCGCCGGAAGCCACGCGCGGGCTGACCGATCAGAACGCCGGCGCGCGTCAGCGCTTCCTCCGCTTCCATCGATCCGCGATCCACCGCACGAACATCGCCGCCTTTGAAGTCTTCGAGCTTCGCGATGAGCGTCGTCGGAACGTGACGCGCGAGCTCGCGCGCGAGATGCCATGCCCGGATGCCCGGTCCGGCCATTCGTTCGCCGACGACGTCGGGCGTGGCCACGACGACAGTGAACGTTGAGTCAGTCACCGATTGGTGTTGCAGTGCAGGCCGTCCAGGTTGATGGTACCGGAGAGACACTTCAACTCGACGCGGCCGTTCGCGGGAATATCGACCGCGACGGTGCGATAACGGATCGGGCTCGCGTCCAGCGGGTACGCCACGGTGCCGATCTGAATGACCGCCGGCGCCGGCGCCATGTACTCGAGCTCGCAACGGCCGCCCCGTGCGAGAAACGACATCGCCTGGCCCGCGTGCAGAATCCACCCCCCTCGATAGTTGAACCGCGCGACGGTGTACATCGGCGGATAGAGCTCGCCGCCGTGATGCGTGACATGCGCGTCTTCGAGCTCGACTGACTTCGCGGGCGAGCTGCCGGCCCGGAACGCCACGAGCAACACGACCGCGGTCATCGGCAGAATCGCGACGCTCGGGATTCTGAGGAGGTCGCGAGAAAACAGCAGGAGTGCAATCAGCAGCAGCGCGGACGCAATGATCGCGGCGAGGTTCGGCCGGATGAAGCTCGGAAACAGCCTCGAGAAATCGGCTTGCATCGCCGCGGACAGCCACTCGCCCGCCGGGCTCTCCCCGTTCGCGATGTGAAAGAGCCGCCACGGAAACGCGACGCCGTGAATCGCGACCCCGATCGTCCACGCCCCGAGGATCGCGACGACCGGCGCCGCAACACGATGCCAGATCGACGCCGCGCCGAGCGCGAGCACGGGCATGAAGAACGTGATGTAGCGAAGCGGGGGCGACCAGCCGCCGTGCCACTCGGATCGAGGGACGAGCAGAAACAGATACAACGCCGCGAAGAACCAGCCCAGCCGGAAAGCCTCCGCCGTCGAGCGCCACCGCGCCAGCGCGAAGATGCCAAGGACGTAGAACGGCGCCTGGAAGAGAAGACCGCTATTGCCGTCGAGCGCGAGTCCGAAGATCCCGCGCAGGTAATCGCGCACATCGAACTGCTTCAGCTCCTCCCACGAGTGCACGTTGATCACGCTTCCGGAGATGAGCCAGACGATCAGTATCGCCACTGAGATGGCGATGGCGATGAGCAGTGTGGCGCCGGCGCCCCGCCGGCGCAGCGCAAGACTTCGAAGCGCAATCATGACGGCCAGGAGAACGAACCGAAGCTTCAGCAGCACCAGCGCGAAGAGCGCCGCAATCCAGCGCCGCCCCCGCCGCTGGCGAAACCCGCGCAGAACTTCGGTGAACGCGAACGCGGCCGGCACTTCCGGCCAGATGCGGGTCGCGTAAAAGATCAAAGGAGGACCGAACGCGACGAACGGAAAGATCGCGCGAATCGTCGCGTCATCGATGCCTTCGTCTTCGAGCAGCCGGATGATCGATCGGATCGCGAGCGCCGCGAACAATGCGATCGTCGCCAGCGCACCCGCCAGTCCGAATGCGGCGTAACCGGGAAGGAGCAGGATCGCCAGAAACGGCTCTTGCCGCGAATACTGCTCGCCGTGTGAACCGACCGGATCGCTCGGCTGTGGCTCCAGCGCTCGACCGGCAATGCGCACCGATTCGCGGTATTGATTGCGAAGATCGAGGTCGTGATCATGAAGCAGCGAGTCGGTGACCAGCAGGTAGTACGGCTCGTCGCCGTCGATCGGCGTCCGCATCATCGCCGGAATGACGCAGAGATACACGAGCAGCGCGGCGAGCGCCGCTCGATTCGCGCTCCATCGCACGTCGCGACCGCTCGCCACGGCGATCGAGACGATGACCACGAGGCTTGCGCCGGCGATCGCCGCGGCGAGATACCGATCGAGCGGCGGCACGACGCGTCCCGCGATCGCGAGGATCAGCGCCGCCGCCACCTCCGCGCCGAGACATCGCGCCAGCGTTCTGCCGCGAAGAAACATCAGCGGCAGAGCGATGCCGACGGTCAGCGCGATGGCGATCATCGCCCGCGCATCTCCACGGCTTCGATCTGCAGAAGCGCCGAGGGAGGCAGGTGCGGGTTCGTGATCACGCGGATCGTGCCGGCGCCCACCGGGAGCCTCACTCGCGCCGCGCCATCGATCCATGCCGAGTAACCGTAGTCGCGGAGGCTGCCCGCCGGATGCCGCGGAAGGTGGTTGCGCGACGCGAAGAAGTGCTGCCGCCGCATGTAGCCCCAATCGGCCAGATCGCCGATCTTCAGCGCCACGTGGCCGGGCTCGATCCATCCGAGCGTCGTGCCGCGCGGCAGCCGGGAGACATTGGCGCCGGAGACAATCAGCGACTCCGCGCTCGGAGGCAGCCGGATCTCGAACGATTCCGACGGCGCGAGCGCCGCATGAATGCCCTCGCGCGGCCGCTCCTCGCGATCCTGCTTCAGAAGAAACGGCAGGCCGCGCGCGACGATGCCGCTCCACGGAAACATCGCCATCACGGCAGCGCACAACGCGGTGCCGAGAAGATCGCCCCGAACGCGCCGCGCGCGAACGATCCATGCGAGAAACGCAATTGCGTATGGAAGCGCGACGGTGCGCAGCGGAATCGCCGGCGGGAGCAATGCTGCGATGATCGCGGCAGCGACACCGATCGGCGTGACAGAGTAGGGCGCCGGCGCCTGCCCTGAGCGTAGTCGAAGGGCCCCCGCCGGCGCTCGTCGAAGCGCAGCAAGGACGAGCAGCGCACCCGCGAGGACGAGCAGCTCTCGAAAGAGCTGCACGTCGCCGAAAGGGATCCATCGCAACAGCACGACCACAGACGCGACGTCGAACGCGCCGCGCGCGAACGGAATCTCCGGCTCCGCCAGCAGAGCGGCGGCAAATGCAGCCGCCACCGACAGTGAGATCCCCGCAAAACGCGCCGCCTCACTCAACGGCATCATCTCGAACGCGATGGCGATCAGTATGGCGAGCTGTACGGCCGGCCACCATCGCGTGCGGCGCACACACCACGCCCACGCGGCGATGATCACGACGACGAAAGGGAGCGCGCGATCGATCGGCGTGTCGAAGCGCACGGCTCGCGCGGCCGCGTACACCGCCAGCGCAGTGGCTGCGAGCCACAGCACCGCTTCCGAGAAACGTTCCCCTGCCACTGGCGACGTGCGACCCGCGACTTCGCTGCCGCCGCCGTCACTCACCAGCGGGAACTCTCGCGTCCGCGCCGGCCGGATCGCGCACGAACTCCGGATCGAATCCTTCCAGCGTCTCCGGCGTCAGCGTCGAGCGATAAACGAGCCGCGCGTCTCCCGTCAGACGCAGGTCGCGGATCTCGTCCTCGGCGCGCGTGAAGGACACCTGGAGGCGGATGCCGCTGCGAGTCAGCACGGCGACCGGCGACTTGACGTGATCGAACAATGCGCTCACCGATACCGACGCGATGACGCCGGAGCCGCACGACAACGTCTCCGCCTCCACGCCGCGCTCGTACGTCCTCACCTCGATCTCATGCGGACCGCGCAGGCGAACGAAGTTCACGTTCGCTCCGTCCGGCTGCAGATCGCGATGCCGGCGGATGGCCCGGCCCAGGGTGGCGATGTCGCGGGACCAGAGGTCGTCGGTGACGAAGATGACGTAGTGCGGCACGCCGACGAGGATCGAGCTGCCGCGCACCGTCGTGCCATTCACGTCCAGCGGCCGTAGAGGACGAAACGCGCGCGGCGACGGCAATGCGAGCGTGACCCCCTCGCCGTCCACTTCGGCACCGATGATCCCGGCATCGGTGTCGATCGTCATCCGTGCCGGTGCGATGGCGTTGACGAACGCGAATCGCGCGGAGCATCGCGTACCGTTCGCGCAGAAGTCAGCGCGTGAGCCGTCGGAATTGAAGTAGATCATCCGGAACGTCGCCCGATCGGACGCTTCGACGAGGATGAGCCCGTCAGCGCCGACGGAGAGGCGCCGCGTGCAGATGCGGCGGGTCAGATCTGCAGCGTCGGCGACCCGCCCGGAACGATTGTCGATCATGACGAAATCGTTGCCGCCGCCGGCCATCTTGGCGAACGCCAGGGGCTCGCGGTTGCCTTGACTGTTTTTGCCGAACTCCTTCATGGGAAATTGTTTCGCCTTCGTCGCCGGTTACCAGCCTCGGTTCTGTATTCTCGCACGGCCGCGTAACGCCTTTCCAAGGCCAATCGTCTGATTACAGGCCCCAAAAACCGATGCTTCGAGGTAGGCTCTTGAACCGATTCCGCATGATCGCGATCGCCGGTGCCGCAATTGCCGCGCCGATTCTCATCGCCCAGCAGCAAACGCCGCCACAGGCGTCCTCCACCGAGATTCCCAGGCTCGTCGAGAGCATCGACGTCCGCGTCATCAACATCGACGTCGTGGTCACCGACAGGAAGGGGAAACCGATCACCGGCCTCAAACAGGACGATTTCGAGCTCCTCGAGAACGGCCTCCTGAAGCCGATCACCAATTTCTACGAAGTTGAGTCGCCCCGCGTCGCTCTTCCGGCACCGGCAACGACGACGGCGACGCCGGCGCCCGCGCCGCTTCCGGTGCGCCGCGCCGAGGAGATCCCGGACACGCAAAAACGCCGGATCATCTTCTTCATCGACAACCTCAGCCTGCATCCGTTCAACCGCAATCGCGTCTTCAAGGAGATGAAGGAGTTCGCGAAAACGACGATGCGGCCGGGCGACGAGGCGATGATCGCGACATACAACCGCAGCCTGAAAGTGCGCGTGCCGTTCACGCGCGACGTGACCGTCATCCAGTCGACGCTCGACTCGATCGCCGGTGAATCGGCGCTCGGCATCTCCGCCCGCAGCGAGCGCACCGATACCGAGAATCGGATCCGCGACGCACAGACGTACGACGACGCCGTCGCGTACGCGCGCAGTTACTCACAGTCGATCGAGCATGATCTGCGGCAGAGCGTCTCGTCGCTCAACGGCCTGCTCTCCACGCTGGCCGGAGTCGAAGGAAAGAAGATCCTCGTGCTGACGAGCGAAGGCTTCCCGATGCAGCCCGGCCGCGAGATGTTCTACTTCATCGACGAAGTCGGAAAAGAGAAGAACTGGAGCGGGACGAGCAGCATGCTCGAAGCGATGAGCTTCGACGGCCACGCACAGATCGAGTCGGTCGCGAAGACGGCGAACGCGAACGGAATCACGGTCTACGCGATTCACGCGGCAGGCCTCGACGCCGGCAACGAGAATTCCGCCGAGCGCTCCCAACCGACGCCCTACACGGTGTCGCAGGCAGCGATGTCGAACACGACCGAATCGATGCAGCTCATGGCGGACATGACCGGCGGCCTGGCGTCGATCCGCACGAACAACTTCAAGAACGCCTTCACCCACATCGCCCAGGACCTCGACACCTACTACTCCCTCGGCTACCGCGCCGGCACGGAGCGCGTCGACCGCCAGAGGGCGATCCAGGTGCGGCTGAAGAACCGCAATCGCAATTACATCGTCCGCAGCCGCCAGACGTTCGTCGAGAAATCGACGTACGCGGAGATGAGCGATCGCGTCGTCGCCAACGCGCTTTATCCGTCCAAGGCGAACGACATGAAGATCCTGACGCGCATCGGAACGCCGGTCGCGACCGCCGATGACACCGACCTGTTCCGCGTGCCCGTGGAGATCCAGATCCCGATGGAGTCGCTGACACTCGTCCCGCAGGGCGAAGAGATTTACTCCGGCGGATTCGATATCTACGTCGTCGTGGCGAACAAGGACGGCGACCTCTCCGACGTCGCGCGCAAGACGCATCAGATTCACGTCCAGAAGATCGACATGCCGAAGACGAAGGGGAAGTACTACACGTACTCGGTCGACCTGATCATGGAGAAGGGTCTGAACAAAATCTCCGTCGGCGTCGCGGACGCGATCTCGAATACGACCGGTTTCGCGCGCGACCAGGTCATCGCCAAGGATCTGCGGTAAGGATCGCGTCATCCAGGCCTGACTCTCGGCTCCTGGCTCTCCGCTCTCCGGGAGGGCGGGCCCAAGAGCTGAGAGCTAAGAGCTGAGAGCCCGCTCCATGCGCATTCTGCTCACCCTCCAGTACCTCGGCACGCGTTACGCCGGATGGCAGACGCAGACCAACGCCACGGGCGTGCAGCAGGTCATCGAAGCGGCGCTCAGCAGTCTCTTCGGACAGGCGATCCGCATCGAAGGCGCGGGGCGCACGGACTCCGGGGTCCATGCGCTCGCACAGCGCGCCCACGCGGATGTGCCGTTCGCGCTGCCGCGCAGCGGTTTCCTTCGCGGCGCAAACGATCTCCTTCCGCACGATATCCGCATCCTCGATGTCGAGGAGGTGCCGGACGCGTTTCACTGCCGCTTCGCACCGCACGCGAAAACGTACGAGTACCGCATCTGGAACGGTGAGGTCGCGGACGTGTTCCGCTTCGAAACGCACGCGCACGTGCTGCAGCGACTCGATGATTCACTGATGCACGCTGCGGCACAGGCAATCGCCGGCGAGCACGACTTCAAAGCATTCACGGTCGCCTCACCCGAGGTGTCGAGCACGACGCGGACGGTGTCGAACGTGGCGGTGGAACGCAGCAGCGACGTCGTCACCGTCTCGGTGACGGCCGATGGTTTCCTGCGGTACATGGTGCGTCGCATCGCCGGATCGCTGATCGAGATCGGCCGCGGGAAACTCGACGGCGAAGCGCTGGCGCGCTCGCTGGAACCGCAGTTCGAAGCCGCAAGGTGGACGGCTCCGGCGAAGGGGCTGTGGCTGGCGCGGGTGGACTATCGGGTTGACGGTTGACAGTGGACGGTGACGGTGGACAAGGCCCTGCGTGGCGCGCGTCCACACCCAATCTGCGTCGCTCGGAGCGAGACGAAACCGCTCGCGCGGAAGGGCCTCGCCCACCGTCCACCGCCCACCGTCAACCGGTGCTAACATCCGTTTTTTGAAATGATCGACCTTTCCAAGCTCGCCGAACCGGGATCGATCGAGGAAACCCAGCTCGAGAAGATCGACCTGCAGAAGCTGCCTCGCCACATCGCGGTGATCATGGATGGCAACGGGCGCTGGGCGAAGTCGCGCAATCTGCCGCGGGTGGAGGGGCATCGCGCCGGCATCTCTTCGGTGCGCGAGATCGTGGAGACCGCCGCACGCCTCGAGCTGCGCGTCATGACGCTCTACGCGTTCTCCGTCGAGAACTGGAAGCGCCCTCGCTACGAAGTGGCCACGCTGATGATGCTGCTGAAGGAGTACCTGCGGAAGGAGCTCTCCACGCTGATGGAGAACAACATCCGCTTCGTTCCCATCGGCCGCATCGAAGGGCTCGATCCCAGCGTGCAACGCGAGCTGCGGTACGCGCAGGAAGAGACGGCCAAGAACAGCGGGCTCCTGTTTCAGATCGCGCTCAACTACGGCGGCCGGGCGGAGATCGTCGACACGGTCAACCGCATCATGACGCTGCTGCGAGAGCGCGAGATGAGCGACGCGGCGATCGACGAGGATTTCTTCGCCGCGCATCTCTACACCGCGAACGTCGACGATCCTGACCTCCTCATCCGTACGAGCGGCGAGCTGCGCGTGTCGAACTTCCTTCTCTGGCAGATCGCGTACGCGGAAATTCACGTCACGAAGGTGCTGTGGCCCGATTTCCGCCGCCAGCATCTGTTCGAGGCGATCATCGATTTCCAGTCGCGCGAGCGGCGATACGGCGCGGTCGAGGAATCCGACGCCCGGATGTTCGTGGAAGCCGACGGCAGCACCTCGTCGTAAACTGCGCCGCGCATGAAATACGCGCGGGAGGTCACGGCGCTCGTCCTCACGCCGATCACGGTCTGGATGATCGGCTGGGCGCATCCGTACCTGTTCGACGCCGCCATCGCGCTCATCGGCGCTCTCGCCCTCTACGAGTTCCTCCTCCTCGGCACGAAGAAGGGCTACTACATCCCCGTTCCGCTCTGTATCGCGGTGATGCTCTTCATCATCGCGGCGTTCGTGCTCGAGCCGCTCTCGGTCGAGATGGGCGTGTTCGTCGCGCTGCTCGTGATTCCGGCGGCGTACGTCGTGACGGGCAGCAGCCTCGATGACGCGCTTCCGGGAAGTGCCATCGCCACCTTCGCCACGCTGTATGTCGGAATGCTCGGTGGATCGCTGATCCGCCTGCGCGCGGACTTTCACGAGCTCGGCCCGAAGCTCGTCTTCTTCCTGCTCGTCGTCGTCTGGGTCGGAGACTCGGGGGCGTATTACGTCGGGAAGAAGTTCGGCAAACACAAGATGTCGCCGCGCATCAGTCCGAAGAAGACCATTGAAGGCGGCATCGGCGGCCTGCTGATGTCCATCATCGCCGCCGTCGTCATCCACTTCAGCTTCTTCCGTGAGTTCCCGCTCGTGCACGCGATCATCGCCGGGGCGCTGCTCTCGATCAGCGGCATGATCGGCGACCTGGCGGAATCGATGTGGAAGCGCTCGGCAAGCGTCAAGGACTCCGGGACGCTTCTCCCCGGCCATGGCGGCTTCCTCGACCGGTTCGATTCGATCTTCTTCACGGCGCCGATCCTCTACACGTACTGGTCGCTGATCGTGCGTAATTTCCGCTCGTTGAATATCATGCAGGGGTAGCAGTGCTGAGTGCTGAGTGCTGAGTCCTGAGTAAAGGACTATCGCACTCAGCACTCAGGACTCAGGACTCACGACTTGCGACAAATCTCCATCCTCGGCAGTACAGGAAGCGTCGGCCGCAGCACGCTGGCTGTCGTCGACGCGTTCTCCGATGAGCTGCGCGTCGTCGGGCTTGCGGCCGGGAGCAATGTCGAGCTCCTGGCCGAGCAGATCGCCCGCTATCGGCCGAAGATCGTCTCGGTCCGCAATCGCGCCGACGTGGAGCGGCTGCGGGCCCTCATCAAAGGCGACGTGAAGATCGTCTTCGGCGCCGAGGGGCCGATCGAAGTCGCCACGACGCCAGAGGCGGACAGCGTGATCGCGGCGATCGTCGGCGCGGCCGGCATTGCGGCGGTCTACGCTGCCCTGCGCGCCGGCAAACGCGTCGGGATCGCGAACAAGGAAGTGCTCGTCGCCGCGGGCGACGTCATGACGCGCGCCGCGCGGGAGCACGGCGGCGAG
>Ga0210377_10005418_pt1 | contig 10484 bp, 7 predicted proteins | sample PLM4_65_b1redo_FD_155480 | JGI IMG/M metagenome (GOLD analysis project Ga0210377, IMG submission 155480) | Groundwater sediment microbial communities from an aquifer in East River, Colorado, USA - PLM4_65_b1 redo | ecosystem: Environmental > Terrestrial > Soil > Riparian zone | place: USA: East...
CCGCAGCACCAGGGACAGCGTGCCTCGCGCCTGCTCCCGAGCCTCCTCCGGGATCACGTCGAGGATCCGATCGATCGCCTTGGCCGCCGAGTTGGTGTGGAGGGTGCCGAGCACCAGGATCCCGGTCTCTGCGGCCTGGAGGGCGAGTTGCACGGTCTCCAGGTCGCGCATCTCCCCCAGCACGAGCACGTCGGGGGACTCGCGGAGCGCCGCGCGCAGCCCGGCGGCGAAGCTCTCGGTGTGGGTGCCGATCTCGCGGTGGGTGATGGCGCTCTTGACCGGCTCGTGCACGTATTCGATGGGATCCTCGATGGTGATGATGTGCCGGCAGCGGGTGGAGTTGATCTCGCGCACCATGGCGGCCAGGGTCGTGCTCTTGCCGGCGCCGGTGGGACCCGTGACGATGACCAGGCCGTTCTGGAACTGGGTGATCCGTGCCACCACCGGGGGCATGCGCAACTCCTCGAGGCTGGGAACTTCGTTGCGGATCACCCGGAAGACCGAGCCCATGCCGCGGTTCTGCATGAAGACGCTGACGCGGAAGCGGCCCACCTCCGGAAGCGCGTAGACGAAATCCACCTGCAGGTCGCGCTCGAGGGCGGCCCTCTGATCGGGCGTCAGGATCTCAATGATGAAGCGTCGGGCCTCCAGCTCGGTCAGAACGCGGAACGGAAGCGGCATCAGGTCGCCGTCGTGACGGATGATCGGCACCCCGCCAGCGTGGAAGTGCAGATCGCTCGCCTGCTGCTCAGCGACCAGCTTGAGGAAGGAATCCAGGCGGGCCAAGAATCACCGCACCCGCCCGGCCGGAGCCGGATCATCCTCGGAGGGCAGGAGGGACTGGAAGTCTTTCTTGTTCAGCGCGCGGGCGTAGGCTTCGTCGGCCGAGATGGTCCCGGCGCGGGCCAGCCGCAACAGCTCCATGTCCATCAGTTGCATCCCCTGCTCGCGGCAGGTGGCCATGATCGAGGGAAGCTGGAAGGTCTTGCCCTTGCGAATCAGGCTTCCGATCGCGTCGTTGTTGAGCATGATTTCCACCGCCAGGCAACGACCCGTGCCGTCGGCCCTCGGCACCAGGTGCTGGCAGACCACGGCGCGCAGGCTTCCCGCCAACATGGCTCGCACGTCGTCCTGCACGCCGGTCGGGAAGGCGTTGACCAGGCGATCCACGGTCCCGGCAGCCGACACCGTGTGGATGGTTCCGAACACCAAGTGGCCGGTCTCGGCAGCGCTGACCGCGAAGGCGATGGTCGGCAGGTCACGCAGCTCGCCCACCAGGATCACGTCGGGGTCCTGACGCAGGGTGGAGCGCAAGGCCACTGACAAGGCCCCGGTGTGGGAGCCGACCTCACGTTGGTTGACCACCCCGGCTTGCCAGCTGTGAACCACCTCGATGGGATCCTCCAGGGTGATGATGTGGCGCGCGGAAGTGCGGTTGATGTGGTCCACCAGGGCCGCCAGCGTGGTGGACTTGCCCGCCCCCGTAGAGCCGCCGACCAGCACCAGGCCGTTCTGGAGGTTGGCCAGCCCCGTCACCACCGAGGGCAGCCCGAGCTGTTCCAGCTGGGGCAAGGTGGTGCGAATGATGCGGAAGACGGCGCCTATCCCGCCCAGTTGCTGGAACACGTTCACACGGAAGCGCAGGTCCTCGGACTCCACCCGGTAGGAGAAATCCACCTCCCGGCCGGCGTCGAGATCCTCCAGCTGTCCCAGCGACAGGTGAGGCGCCAGCAGGGCCCTCACCTTCTCGGCGGTGAGCACCGACGACGCCGCAATCGGTTCGGTGTCGCCCAGTCGCTTGATCAGGGGGCGCCGTCCGGGTGCCAGGATGAGGTCGTCGCCGCGGTCGCGGGCCACCACCAGCAGCAGCTGGTCGAGAGCGGACGCCGGCTGAGCGACGGACGGCCGTTCCGAGCCGGTCGCCTCCCCCCAGCGAACCACCAGCTCCCGCGCCATGGCCCGGACTTGGGGTCGCGCATCGCGGAGCAGCGGTTGCACGGCCGCAACCTGGCCTGCATCGCCCACGGCCTTGAGGCATTGCAAAGCGGCAAGCTGCACGTCGCTGTCGTCGGACTGGAGCAGCGACGCGACCTGAGGTGCCGCAGAGCTACCGCCGATGACCGCCAGCGCCGCCAGACAGGCCACCTGGAGCTGTGGGTTCTTGAACATGATGTCCGTCAGGTGGGGCACGGCCCGAGAGTCGCCGATGGCCGCCACCGCCTCGATCGCCCGCTCGCGCACCCACCAGTCAGGATCGCTGGCCGCCGTCCGCAGCAGGCTGCCCAGAGAGGCCGGCGAGCGCAGGCGAAGCAGCGCATCGACGCCGAAGCGCCGGATGCTGTCGGAAGGGTCCTGCAGGAAGCTCACCACGTGCCGGAGCAGCTTCTCCCCGGCCATGTCGGTGAGGGCGTCCATCACCCGCTCCCGGACCCACCAGTCCTCGTCGCGCAGGAAGCCGAGCAGCTTCGGCCACAGCTCGCCGTCCGGGTCCTCGACCGACTGCACCACCTCGACCGCCATGCGTCGCACGTTCACGTCGCGGCTTCGCAGCAGCCAGATCACGGTTCGCACCAGATCGATCTTGTGCGCCTTTCCGAGCCGGGTCAGGATCTGGCCGGCTCGGCTGCGTACCCGGATCTGGGCATGACCGAGGGCGTCCACCAGCGGGTCCAGCACGGCGCCGGTCCCGATGGCCTCGAGCGTGTCGAGCGCGGCGAGGCGGAGGACGTTGGGTCCCAGGCGCAGCCGCTGGCGGAGTGCCGAGACGGCACGAGGCGAGGCGAACATCCGAAGGCCATCGATTGCGACCCGCGCCAAGGAGAGGCTCCTGGACTCCAGGAAGGGCCCCACGCAGCCGAAGTAGTCGTCTTCCGAGCCCAGCTTGGAGATGCCTGCGATGGCCGCGGCAACCACGGTCTCCTGCTTGTCTCCCAGGGCCCCGGCCATCGCCGTGAGCGCTGCCCCCGGATCGCGCGCCAGGCCACGTGGGTCGCCGAGGTAGGCAAGGGCCCTGATCTTCTCAGCCTCACTCCCCAGCTTGAGGACGCCCTGCAGCAGCTGGACCGCGTGCTGCGGGCCGATGGCGACCGCCACCTCCATGGCCTCCGCCCGACCCGGGAAGGACGGCTCGTGCACCATCTCCGCCAGCAGGTCGAACACCGTCCGCCCCCCGATGGTGCCCAGGATGTGGGCGACGTCCTTGCGAAGCGCTCCGTCGTTCGTGCGCAACAGCTCGACCAGGGCGGGATGGTCCGCCGTGCTGTTGACCTTGGGGATCAGCCGGGCCAGCAAGGCGCGCAGGATCGGATCGGCCGTGCGAAGAGCCTTCACGTAGGCCGTGAACAGTGACTTGTCCTGAGCCCGTTCCGCCAGATGGTAGAAGGCGAGACAGCGCTGCCGATGTTGCTCCGGCGACCCGTCGCGCGTTGCCGTCAGAGCCAACAGCTTCACGACATCGTCGGGGGCGAGCTCGCCGGCCGAGGCCAGGAAGCGCTCCATGTCGTCCCGGGACGACCACTCCGCGGCCCGATACTGGGCCAGGAACTCCCTGCTCGTCATGGACCCCCCGGATGCGATAGAAGGAGTATGCCATCCTCCGGCAGCGCTCTCAATCCGCGAAGGCCAGGCCGTGCGGTCATGACGGCGGAAACTCCCGGGCCCACAGCTCGGCGATCCTGAGCTGCTGGCCCGGCAGTTCGGTCAGGGGCACCGCATGGCAGAAGAAGAAGCCCTGGGCGGCGTCGCAACCCATCAGGCGCAACAGGCGCAGCTGCTCCCTGGTCTCGACGCCCTCCGCCACCACCCGCAGGCCGAGTTGATGCCCGACGCCCACGATGGCCCGGGTGATCGCCGAGGCGTCTGGGTTGGCGGCCGCGTCCCTCACGAAGGAGCGATCCACCTTGAGGGTGTCGATGGGAAAGCGCCGCAAGTAGGACAGCGACGAGTACCCGGTTCCGAAGTCGTCGATCGCGATGCTCAGCCCCAGTTCCTTGAGTCGACGCAACGCCTGCTCCGTCGAATCGTGCCCGTGGAGGGCGACCGACTCGGTGATCTCCAACTCCAGCATCGAGGGTGACGCCGCCGCCGCCTCGAGCGCCGAGCGGACCTGCTCGACGATGTCCCCGGTGTGGAACTGCCGCGCCGAGAGGTTGACGGCCACCCGGGGCCGGGAGCCCGGCCCTGCCGGGAGCCTGGCCAGGTCTCGGCAGGCGGTCTGCAGCACCCAGGCTCCCACCTCGTGGATGGCCCCCATCGCCGCCTCGGCCGCCGGGATGAAGTCGTTGGGTGGAACCAGGCCCCTTTGGGGGTCGCGCCAGCGGACCAGGGCCTCGTAGCCGTCGACCCGGCCATCGGCCAGGCTCACCACCGGCTGGTAGTGCAGCTCCAGCTCTCCGGACGTCACCGCCAGGCGCAGGCGGGCATCCGCCTCCAGCTGATCACGCACGCGAGCGCCCATGGCGGACGTGTAGAACTCGGTGCGGCCGCGGCCCACCTCCTTCGCCCGGTACATCGCGACGTCGGCATTCCGGATCAGGGCTTCGACGTCCCGACCGTCCTCGGGAAAAACCGTGGCGCCGATGCTGGCGCTGACCACGAGGTCCCGTCCCTCGACGTGGACGGGACGGCGAACAGCCTCATGCAGCTTGTCGGCGATGCGGGCGAGGTCCGCTGCCGCCTGGCCTCCGGTGAGCAGCACCACGAACTCGTCGCCCCCGAAGCGCGCCACCGTGTCGGCCTCCCGCACGGCGCTCTTCAGTCGCTGGGCCAGGGTGCGCATGACCGCGTCCCCCACCGTGTGGCCCAAGGCGTCGTTGACCACCTTGAAATCGTCCAGGTCGACGAACAGGACGGCCACCCCTCGCCCCTGTCGTTGGCCCTGGGCCAGCGCCACACTCAGCCGGTCGACGAACAGCTCGCGGTTGGGGAGCTGGGTGAGAGGGTCGTGGTAGGCGAGGTGCCGGATCTGCTCGTGAGCGCGGCGTCGCTCCGTGATGTCCTGGAAGGTGCAAACGACTTCACTCAGGGTCCCGTCGGATCCAAAGACGGGCTCCGCACTCACCTGCATCCACGTGCGGTCTGCCGACCCGGCCTTACGCAGGCCCATCACGACGTCCCGCATGGGGTGACGGGTGGCGACCACCCGGCGCACGGGATCGCCCCCAGGCCCCAGGGGCGCCCCCTCCTCCCCCAGGGCGTCTCCCTCGAGGTCGATCGAGTCTCGTCCGAGCAGTCGCCGCTGGGTGGTTCCGAGCAGCGTCAGCGCCGCGGCGTTCGCCTCCAGGATCTCCCCGCTGGGACCGTGCCGGGTTACCCCAGCGCTCAGCTCCTCGATCATCCCCTGCAACTGCGCCTGGCGGGTTCGCAGCCGCTCGGCGGTCTGCTCCGTTTCTTGGAGGCCTGACGCGAGATGTCGAGCCCGTGCCCCCGCCCGCCCCCGCAGCACCCAGATGCCGACGATCACTCCGACCCAGAAAGCCGCGAAGGCGACCAGGAAGAAGCCCATGCTCAGCCTAGGGGAAGCCGGAGTCGGGGCGCCTGCGCGGCGACGCGAGCTGCAGAAGGACCGGCCTCGGGGGCCGGCCCGGCCGCTCCCGAAGGAGCCGAGTCGAATCTGAGACTAACGATTGCACAGGAGTGCGAAGCCGATCATCTTGTACAGCAGCCGGGCCCCCACGTTGGCGTCCCAGTCCGACTGGCCGGTCGGATCGGGGGCCACCTCCGTCAGGTCGAAGCCCACGATGCGCCGCCCGCTCTCCACCAGGCCCCGGAGCAGCGCCACCGCCTCCGGGAAAGAGAGGCCGCCGGGAACCGGGGTGCCGGTGTGGGGGCAGAGCGAGGGGTCCAGGCCGTCGATGTCGAAGGAGACGTAGACCTGGCTCGGCAGGTCGGCGACCACCCGCCCCACCATGCGGCCCCAGGAGTCGCCCTCGAAGAGCAGGTGACGGAGGTCGGAGTCGAAGTAGCTGCGGATCCGTTCCGGGTTCGCGCGAATGAAGGCGTCCTCGGCGTCGCAGTAATCGCGGATTCCCACCTGTACCAAGCGGGCGACCTTGGGGTTTTCTTCCACCACGTTTCGCATGATGGAGGCGTGGGAGAAGCGGAAGCCCTCGTAGGCCGAGCGGAGGTCGGCGTGGGCGTCGAGGTGCAGGACGCCCAGCTCCGGGTGCTGCTCGGCGACCGCGGCGATGGCGCCCAGGGAGACCGAGTGGTCCCCACCGAGCACAGCAGGCAGTTGGCCGGCCTCCAGCGCCTGCCGAACGGTGTCGTGAACCCACAAGTTCATGCGCTGGCACAGGTCCTCGACCTCGGTCAGCGCCTGCTTCCGGCCAGGATCGTCTCCGGCTCCCCCTGCCTCGATGATGGGCAGAGCCCGGCGCCGGGCCTGGTCACTCAGCGCACGTAGCTCGCCGGGGATGGGCAGCATGGCGATCTTGGCCTCGTAGGGCCGGCCGGTGTCGCGGTCCAGCAGGTCCACCTGGCGGCTGGCCTCGAGCACGGCCGCGGGTCCCCCGGCGGTCCCTGCGCGGTAGGAGCAGGTGGCTTCCCAAGGCACCGGGATCACCAGCACCCGGGATTCCTCGGGCGTGAAGGGGAGGCCGAAGAGGCCGTCGAAGAGCGCTGCGCTGTTGGGATCGAGCTCGGGCATGGGCGCAGTATAGCCGCTCCCAGCCAGCGCTTCGGACCTTGCCGATGAAGGGCCCGCCCTCCTGGCAAGCCGCCAGCCAAAGGCCCCTGCGGGCATGCCACCCGCGGGCGCATGCACCCGCTCCGGCCGAGCGGCGCCAGCTGCCGCACTCCACACGCGGCTCCCCGCGTAGAGCTGCGCTTACCTCGCCGGCGGCGGAACCGGTGGCCCGTCGGGGATGTACGGGACGTACTTCGCGTCTCTTGTCTTCTCGGCGAACTCCTTGCGAATGGACGACACGCTTGCCGGATCCGCGAAGAGATCGACCATCGTCGCGGCGAGCGCCTTCGACGCGTAGATCATTCCCTTGTGCCCGATCGACATGCCGCCGCAGGCGACGACACTCCAGCCATGCCACGGGGCGCTGGCAGGCGCCGTGGTCACGCTGAGATTGATCGTCGGGATGTTCCAGCTGATGTCTGCGACGTCGGTGGAACCGCCCTCGGGCGGCCCGGGATTCTCCTCAAAGGGCTTGACCTTCGTCAGCAGGCCCTTCGGCTCGACGCCGGTCTCTTTCTGGATCGTTTTCGCGAACTGCTGCTCGTCGTCGGTGAAGCCGAGCGGGCCGAGCCAGACGAGGTTGGCGTACATGAGCCGCTGCCCCGGCTTGTTGACGAGCATGTTCCAGTCGCCCGCCTGGAGGGTGACCTTCGACTCGACATTCGCGGCGAGCGCGGAGCCCTGGGCGATCTGCCGCACGCGGGAGAGAATCCCTTCGACCTCGGCCCGGTCGGCGTCGCGCAGCCAAATCCAGATCTTCGCGTAATCCGCGATGACGTTAGGCACCTTTCCCGCCTCGAGCACCGTGTAGTGAATTCGCGAGGTCGGTTTGATGTGCTCGCGCATGCGATTGACCGCGAACGTGAAGATCTCGAGCCCGTCCGCCGCGCTGCGTCCGTTCCAGGGGTCGAACGCCGCGTGCGCGGAGCGCCCGCGGAACTCGACGAGCAGATCGACCATCGCCTGCGAGCCCTTCATGTCCGCCTCGGTCTCGTCCGACGGATGCCACGCCAGCATCACGTCGGTGCCGTCCATGGCTCCGTCGCGGAGCATGTAGATCTTTCCGCCAACTGCTTCTTCCGCGGGCGTGCCGAAGAACTTCACCGTGCCCTTGAGCTTGCCTGACACCATCAGATCCTTCACTGCGGCCGCGGCGCCGAGGCTTCCGACGCCGAACAGGTTGTGGCCGCAACCGTGGCCCGGCGCGCCCGGCTCGAGCGCTTCCTTCGTCGATTGCGCCTTCTGCGAGATCCCTGGCAGGGCGTCGAACTCTCCCATGATCCCGATCACCGGCTTGCCTTCGCCGTATTCCGCGACGAACGCGGTCGGCATGTTCGCCACGCCGCGGGTGACGCGGAATCCCTGCGCTTCGGCCCAGTCGGCCAGCGCCTTCGACGACTTCGTCTCGCGCAGCGCCGTCTCGGCGTAGCGCCAGATCTGGTCGCTGAGCGCCGACATAGGCTGGACGCTCTTGTCAATCGTCGCGGCCGCGGCACTCTTTTCCGCCAGGTGTGCGACGTTCGGCTTGGAGGCGGCGAGAAGCGGTGTGCAGAGGGCCAGCAGGGCGATTGCGATGCGTGTGATTTTCATGGCGCGAAATGGTAGCAGGGAAACCGGGGCGTGAGGATCCGGGAGTGGGCCCGGCCGGACGGGCGGCCCCTGCGGGCATCGCGGCCGATCGCCTGGAGGCGAGCGCTCGCTGCGGATCAGGACGACCCCGTGGTCTCCTTCTTTTCGCTTTCCGCCAGCTTCTTCTTGAGAGCGCCGATCGTGGTCTCGGACCGCTGGCCGGGCGGCAAGGACTCCGCGTACTTGAGCGCCTCCTCGAGGGCTCGCCGTGCGGCCGCCCGATCGCCCTTTTCCAGGTAGACATCCGCCTGCCCCTGCAGCAAGCGGACCTTCCGCGGTCCGTAGATCTTGGGGAGCGCGCGTCCGCAGGCGGCCAGCGCGTCATCCCAGCGCTTCATTGCCTTGTAGGCGGCGGCCAGCCGTGCCGGGGGATTGTAATCGTCGGGCAGGTCTCTCTCCGCGGCCTCCAGCATGAGGATCGCCCGCTCCGGCTGACCCAGCTCGAGGTAGGCGGTGAGGCGGTGCGAGTCGAAGACGGCCCGCTGCTCCGGGGTCTTCACGGCGACCGCCTGGGTCTCCAGGAAGACCGTCCACTCCTCGGCCGTGCGGCGGGCTCCGGCCGCATCCTTCGCGGCCTTGCGCGCCTCGAGCAGGGAGAGATACGCCGCCGAACGATCATCCGCGGCAGCGGCAGCCCCTGGATCCGCCAGCGCCCGCCGTACCGCCGCCTCCATGTCTGCGATCGCCTGGGTACGCGTCGGCACGTCGTCCTTGAGTTTCAACGCGCAGTCCAGGCCGCCGGTCGAGACGGTGACCACGGATGGCGTCCCCCCCAGGCGAGCGAGCGCCTCCCGAGCGAGTGCCACGCACTTGTCGCTGGACTTCATCGACTGGTAGGCGAAGAGCAGGGCTTCTACGGCGCGGCCGCGATGGGGCCATCCGTCGGGAGCCGTGTCGAGGGCCTTGGCATAGAGTTCGGCGGCCTCCGCGTTCTTGCCCGAGGCGTAGAGCTTGTCGGCGCTGGCCAAGGCAGCGTCGGTTGCGGAGGAGGGGGTGGCCGCGGTCAGGGTGCGAAGGGCATCGTCGAGGAAGGACTCCACCTGAGCGACCGTCATGGCCCCCACCCAACGAAGGGCCACGGACTCGTCCTGGGGGTTGACGACGTAGAAGCTGGGCCAGGCCTCGAGCGAGAACTTGCTGGTGAACCCCGGGTTCCTCTCGCTGTCGGTGTCGATGGCGAGCCAGACAAACTGTCCGGCGCGGCTCGTGAGGGCCGGGTCAGTGAAGACGAAGGCCCTCATCGAGCGACAGGTGTGTCACCAGGGGGCCCAAGCCTCGATGAAGAGAGGGAGCTTCTTCGCCCGCGCCTCGGACAGGGCCTTCGGGTAGTCGTCGTCGACGAAGGGCAAGGCCCTTCCACCGGCAGGCACCGCGCTCGCAGACGCGGCTCCCGAGACGGCAAGCAGCGCCAAGACCAGCCCCGCACGGAACCCTCTGTGCATGATGCGCCTCCCACGGACTGCGACGGGCGGACGCCCCACCGGAGGCGCGCAGCCCGTCAAGGCCCGATCGCTAGTCCAAGACGCCGCCCGTCGGTTCAGGCCGGCTTGCCCTTCAAGAAGCGGTACGCCGCCAGGAGCAGGATGGCACCGAGGATCGACGTGATCCAGCCAGACTCGTAGCCGGCCCCTCCCCACAGCCAGCGACCGAAGAAGGTGCCGAGCATCGACCCCGCAATGCCGATGAGCGCGGTCACGATGAATCCGCCCGGGTCCTTCCCCGGCATCAGGAGCTTGGCGATGATCCCGACGACGAGCCCGAAGAGGGCCTGGCCGAGCAGGTGGAACATGGCTCTGCTCCTTTACTTGTTCGGGATGGTGAGCTTCTGGCCCACCTTGATGGTGTCCGGGTTGGGAAGAACGCCCTTGTTCGCGTTGAAGATCAGCATGTACTTCGACCCGTCGTCGTAGAACGACTTCGCGAGCTTCGACAGGGTGTCACCGGACTTCACGGTGTAGTGCCCGTAGACGTCGGTGCCCTCCACCTTGATGTCCGCCACCAGATCGCTTTCCCAGCCGGCGTGCTTCTTGATGGCGTCCCAGATCGCGTCCTTTTCGAGTTGGTACGGCGCCGTCGCCCGGATGACCAGTTTGCCGCCCTCCTCCTTTGAGTCCGCGCCCTTGAGACCGAGCTTCTGAATCAAATCGAGGAGGTCCGAGTACCTTTCTTT
>Ga0210377_10005419_pt1 | contig 10481 bp, 9 predicted proteins | sample PLM4_65_b1redo_FD_155480 | JGI IMG/M metagenome (GOLD analysis project Ga0210377, IMG submission 155480) | Groundwater sediment microbial communities from an aquifer in East River, Colorado, USA - PLM4_65_b1 redo | ecosystem: Environmental > Terrestrial > Soil > Riparian zone | place: USA: East...
TAACATCGCCCTTGAGCAGATCTTCTTGAATGCCGGCGTCCCAGCAGAGATAGACCGGACCTTTGGGCTCGGTCATCATCACGCGATAAGCGCGGGCGAAAGATTCCGGAATGCTGGCGGCGTTGTAAGGCTGGTCGTCCCACTTGACGTAATCCCGGATGGCGTTTCCCTGCACGTTGGCGGTATGAATCCAGTCGATCTGCGGTCTGCGGCGCGTGTAGTCCATCGGACCGGTGGCGCCCATGATCATGACCGGCACGCGGTCGAGATAGGCGTAAAAAATCGCCAGACACGAATGCAGCAGGCCGACGACATCGTGGACGATTGCCACCATGGGTTTTCCCGTAGCCTTGGCGTAGCCGTGAGCGATCTGCACGGCGGTCTCCTCGTGCGTGCAGGTGATGATCGGCATCTCGTTTTTGCCGTAATTGACGAGCGAATCGTGCAGCCCGCGGTACGTCGCGCCCGGATTCAAGCTGACGTAAGGAATTTTGTACGCGCGCATCATGTCGATGATAACGTCGGAACCATATTTCTCGTAAGCCATAATCTCCTCCAAACTGAGCCGTCGATAACTATTATCGTGCTTCATTTTTCCATGCAAGGGCTCGCTCTTACTTGCGTTGACAAAAAAACTGACGTAGGCTAAGTTACGGATTCTAAAAGAATGAATTGAAAATAAGGAGGCTTTCTATGGAGAGAACAGAGCAAGAATTCATCGTCTCTCTGTTGGACAAAGACCCCGAACTCAAGAAATACTACGATGAGCATCAGGAACTGGAAAAACAACTTGAAGATTTCCAGCACAAATCCCACCTAACGCCCGTAGAAGAAGTAGAAAAAAAGCGGCTGCAGAAACTGAAACTAGTGGGCAAAGACAAGATCATGGAGATAGTCGAGCGATACCGCCATAGCGGAGTCCATAGGGATTCCTGAGGGGCCGTAATGAAAAAAACCGGAGCCGAAATATTCGTCGAGTCGCTCAAGCAGGAAGGCGTTGACGTCGTCTTTGGGATTCCCGGAGGGGTGGTGCTCAAGATTTTCGACGTGCTGCACCAGCAGAAAGACGTAGAAGTGATTCTCACCCGCCACGAGCAGGGCGCGGCGCACATGGCCGAGGGCTACGCCAAGGCCACGGGAAAGGCCGGCGTCTGCCTGGTGACTTCCGGTCCCGGCATGACCAACATCGTGACCGGCTTGGCCGACGCATTTATGGATTCGGTTCCGCTCGTCGCTTTCACCGGGCAGGTCTCTACCAACCTCATCGGCAACGACGCGTTTCAAGAAGCGGACAACGTCGGCATCAGCCGCCCGTGCACCAAGCACAACGTGTTGGTGAAAGACGTGAATGATTTGGCCCGGACGATCAAGGAAGCTTTTTATATCGCCACGACCGGACGGCCGGGACCGGTGCTCGTCGATATTCCGAAAGACGTGAGCACCGACAAAGCCGATTTTAAATATCCGGATAAAGTGAACCTCAGAGGCTACAACCCGACCTACGAAGGCAACAAGCACCAGATCAAGCAGGCCGCCGAAGAGATCATAAAGGCGAGAAAGCCGGTGATCTACGTCGGCGGCGGCGCGGTGTTTTCCGACGCCTCGGACGAGATCCTCGAACTGGCCGAGCTGACCCAGATCCCGGTCACGATGACGCTGATGGGATTGGGGAGTTTTCCCGGCACGCATCCGCTTTCGATGGGAATGCTGGGGATGCACGGCAGCTACTGGAGCAACATGGCGATGCATCACGCCGATCTTTTGATCGCGGTCGGCGCGCGCTTCGACGACCGGGTGACCGGAAAACTTTCGGATTTCAGCCCGGCGGCGAGGGTCGTTCACATCGATATCGACCCGACTTCCATCACGAAGAACGTGCACGCGCATATCCCGATCGTCGGTGACGTGCGCACGGTGCTCAAGCAGTTGAACGTTATTTTGCGCTCGCTCGACGGTAACGTGAACGAGCGCAAGCAGCAGGTTCGCCCGTGGTTGAACCAGATCGAAGAATGGAAGCGCGACCATCCGTTCAAGTACGAGCAAGACGACAAAGCCATCAAGCCGCAATACGTTCTCGAAAAGCTCTTCGAAATGACCAAGAACGAGGGCATCGTCGCGACCGACGTCGGCCAGCATCAGATGTGGGCGGCGCAGTATTTCAAGGGAAAGAAGCCGCGCACGTTTATTACTTCCGGTGGCCTCGGGACCATGGGCTTCGGTTTCCCCGCCGCGTTGGGCGCGCAGAGGGCCTACCCCGACAAACTCGTCATGTGCATCACCAGCGAAGGCAGCTTTCAGATGAATCTGCAGGAGCTGGCCACAGCGGCGATCTACAAGCTGCCGGTGAAGATCATCATGCTCAACAACGGCTTTCACGGCATGGTGCGGCAGTGGCAGGATCTTTTTTACGAAGGCCGCTACGCCTCGAGCGATCTCGGCAAGATTCCGGACTTCATCAAACTCGCGGACGCTTACGGCATCCCGGGCTGGAGGGCCGACAAACCGGCGGACGTGGAATCCGTGATCAAGGAAGGCCTGAAATACAAGGGGCCGGCGCTGCTGGATTTCCAGATTTATCCTTTCGAGAACTGCTACCCGATGATTCCGGCGGGCGGCGCCCATCACGAGATGGTTCTGGAAGATCCGCCCGAGCTCAAGAGCGGAACGGCCAAGAAAAAGAACGTTGAGGAGGAGGAGGGCGAGCTTCCCGCCTGAGTTCGTTACTCGTTGATTCGTTACTGGTTGATTCGAGGGGTGGGGTTCGGTGGACCATTAACGAATAACAAGTAACCGTTCACAAAACATGGAACACATCATATCCGTCCTCGTCGAAAATAAATTCGGCGTGCTCGCGCGGGTCGCTGGCCTGTTCAGCGCGCGCGGCTATAACATCGAGAGCCTGTCGGTCGCGCCGACGCTCGACCCAACGACATCGATGATCACGATCGTCACCGTCGGCGACGACCGCATCGTCGAGCAGATCATCAAGCAGCTCAATAAAGTGGTCGAGGTCATGAAAGTGACCGATCTTACCGAGGCGGACCATCTCGATCGGGAAACCGCCTTGATCAAGATCAACACCAATACCAAGCCGGAGCATCGCGACGAGGCGGTAAGAATCTGCGACATCTTTCGCGCCAAGATCGTCGATTCGTCTCCCACAACGTATACCCTCGAGATCACCGGCGACACCGACAAGGTCGAGGCGCTGATCAATCTGCTCGAGCCGTTGGGAATCAAGGATCTGATTCGCACCGGCCGCATCGCCATCGCGCGCGAGGCGGCAAAAGCAGTCTCCCGCCACAATTCACAGCCGGCGAAAGCCTGATCTTCGCTGCGCGCGGAATCGCTCGACTGAGTTCGCGACGAAGTCTCAAACCTGCGATTGCAAACCTCAGGTCTATTTGAAAAGGTATATAAGCGGTTGACAGAATCAACCCGGTTGTATAGTCTCTGACCCGGCCGGCGTTTTGAGATCCCTGAGCGCTTTTCCCGTCTCTTCGCGGCCCTACTTTACGAGTATGATTCCGCTTTACGGCGAATATTTCGGCTTGACCATCCAGCCATTCTCCGTCAGCCCGGACCCCAAGTTTTTCTATGGAAGTCCCTCTCACAGGGAAGGCCTGGCGCAACTCACCTATGGCATCAAGGCCCGCAGGGGATTCGTAGTGCTGACGGGAGAGGTGGGCACCGGCAAGACCACTTTGATCCACTCTCTGCTCCAGCAGCTCGAAGACGGCCACACGCACATCGCGTTTGTCTTCACGCTGGTCACCAATACCAAAGACTTGCTGCGCTCGGTGTGCGAAGATTTCGGACTGACATCGATCAACGACGGCCCAAAGGATCTGCACGACTATCTGACCGTATTGAATAAGTTTCTTCTGGAGTCGTATCGCATGGGCGACAACGTCGCGCTGGTGATCGACGAGGCGCAGAATCTTTCGCCCGAAGTGCTCGAGGGCGTGCGGCTTTTATCCAACTTCGAGACTTCCGAAGACAAGGTGTTGCAGATCCTGCTGGTGGGACAACCCGAATTAGGGGCGCGTCTCAACCAGCCCGAGCTGCGCCAGTTAAAACAGCGCGTGGCTTTGCGCTGTCATTTGACCCCGCTCAGTTTGGCGGAGTGCAAAGAGTACATTGCCAAACGCCTGGAGATCGCGGCGGGCAGTGCGTCGATATTTCCCGTAAAGACCCTGGAGATTGTGCATGCCTATTCGGGCGGCATCCCTCGTCTCATCAACATTCTCTGCGACAACGGTATGCTGACCGCCTACGCGTTGGGTAAAAAGACCGTCGAAGTCGGAATGATCGAAGAGATTGCCCACGACCTAAACCTTACGATCGCGCCGAAAAAAGTCGCGGCGCTCAGCGCGGACACGATCCCGATAAAACTCTGGGACGCGCCGCCTCCGGCGCCGGCGGAGGAGAATCTCAAGCCCACCGTTGTCGTCGAAGTGAAACCGCCGGCCGTCTCCGGTGCGAAGCCGTCTTTCCCTGCGCCGGCTTTGAATCCCAAAGCAATCGCTAAAGAAGAAGCGAAGCCACCCGAGAGCGCGCGTCCTATTCCCAAGGAAATTCCCATCCCTAAGGAAGTTCCCGTCCCGAAAGCGCGCGATACCGCCAAAGCCGTGGTGCCGTCTCGTTCTCTCGATCTCATGATGGCCGCGCTTACTGAAGCTATGGGGCCGATGGCGCCGTTGATTGTGCGCGAGCAGATCGATGCGATGGGTGAATTGCTGCAATCCTTTCCGAAGCAGCGGCTCGGCCAGCTCGTCGAAGTCACGAGCCGCGAGATTTTGAGCGAAGGGTTGAAGGCCCGCTACCGGAACCTCATGTCGGAGGAAATCCGCGCGATCCATGTCGGCAAGGAGGAGCCATGAGCGAGCCACAGCGCTCTCCCCGACGGCGCGTGGGGCTCAAGACTGAGAAGGCGATAGGCTGTAGGCGAGAATGTGTAGGGGCGACCGGCCGGTCGCCCCTACAGTTGCCGTGCCTATCGATGTTTTTATGTTTTAAAATCCGGATAGCCCGCCTTGGCGGCTTTTTCTTTGTAGTCCTTCACCAATTCTTCCCGCGGCACTTCGTGCGCCCACACCGCCTCGGTAAAACTCCACAGCGTAAAGGGGTGCGCGCCTAGGGCGTAAAGCCTGCCGTAATCGCGGTTGCAAAGCGCCTCGCGCTCATCGGAAGTAAGCTTTAGCTTTTCACTCTTCTCCCATTCTTCGACGTAGCCGTGCGGATTATTTTTGTACTTTTTCTCCGCCGCCTCGCTCATGTTGACGTGATGGATGAATTTGTTCATGAGATATTTGCTCATCGCGCGCCGCCCTCCTTCGCGTCCCAGGAAAAAAACGGAATCGCCGGGAAGCCGGCGTCGAGCCCTTCGGCGTAAGACGGTTTGGCGGCCTTCGCGATACCCATCATCATGATGAAGTTCAAGAAGCCGTGGGTCATGTTGCCGGACTGCTTCAACTGGTCGAAAGAGCAGTGGCTCACCGCGCCGTTCACGTCTCCCTGGGCGATCCAGCCGACGGCGGAGGCGTCGAAGTTCGGGTCCATCAACCTGCGCTCAAACTGTTTCGGTCCGCCGACTTCGAGCGAGAGATGGCCGCTGACCAGCACGGCGATGCGCTTGTTGGTGTGAAGATCTTCGATCACGGAGCGGATCGCCTGGCCGACCTCGTAAAATCTTTTCGGCCGCGGCAGCGGCGGCGCGATGCAGTTGGTCAGGATCGGCACGATGGGAAGATCCATCTCCGGCCGCACGAACATGAGCGGGACAGTGATGGAATGATCGATCGTCAATTCGTTGGAGTAGGCGAAGTCCACGCCCTTGTCGAAAGCGCCCTCCATGAGCGCGTCCGACAGCTCCACGTCTCCGGGCACGCGATGCGTCGGCAGGCCGAACTCGCGAATCTCGTCGTAAAAAGTTCCGTCGTAGGCGTCCATCTTGCCGATCATGAACGCCGGCATGTTGTCCATGAAAAACTGGTGCAGGTGGTCGTTGCCGATCGTGACGAGAACGTCGGGCTTGGCCTCGGCGAGCTTCTCGCGCATCATGTCGATGCGCTCGATTATTTTCGCACAGCCGGGCGGCCGGGTCGGCTGCTTGAAAAGACGGGGCATGAACGGGTTGTGGGTAATTCCTATAATGGAAACGATCTGAGCCATAAACCCTCTCCTTGTAAGGGCGGTTCGCGAACCGCCCCTACTCAAGCCATAGACAATCCGCTGCCGTAAATCTATCCCGCGGTTGGTCCAAGATGATCTTCCCGAGAATCTGCTTCTCTTCCATAATCCGATGCGCGGCCGCGGCTTCGCGGAGCGGCATCGTCCGGTCGATGATGGCGTGGATTTTTCCAACGGCCGCCGCTTCGAGCGCGCGCTCGACGTCCTTTCGATTGGTTCCCGCCGTGCCGGTTATCTGGATGCGCTTGAGGTAGAGCCGCTTCACGTCCAAGGTTACTTCGCCGCCGCCGTGGGCGCCGGCGGTGACGAGGCGACCGCCCATCCCCAGGCTGTTGAACGCTCCCGGCCAGAGCGTCGGGTCCGCGATATTTTCGACCACAACGTCAACTCCGAGCCCTTCGGTGAGGCGCATGATCTCCCGAGCGAGATCCTTCGCGCGATAGTTGACGCCGAAGTCGGCGCCGTAGCCGAGCGCCGCGGCGACTCTTTCGTCCGCTCCGGCCCCGGCAATGACCGTCGCTCCCAAGAGTTTCGCCACCTGCACGCAGCAGGAGCTGAGCGCGCCGGTCGCGCCCATGACCAACACCCACTCGCCGCGTTGTAGTTTTGCTTTGTTGACGAGCTGATTGAAGGCCATGGGGAAATGGCGCGTGATCACCGTTGCTTCAGCGAAGGAAAGCCGTTCAGGAATGGGATACACGTTGGCGGCGGGGACTGCCACGTACTCCGCGTAGCCGCCCCAGCGGTGGACACCGATGTGGCGGCTCTTGAGGCAATTCGATTCTTCGCCGGAGCGGCAGAATTGACAGGCGCCGCAGGCGATGAACGATACCACGGCGACGCGCGCGCCGACTCCGGGCCGCTCGACGCCTTCACCCACGGCGGCGACGACGCCTGCCGGGTCAACTCCGAGAACCAACGGCAAGCGGACGTCCGACGGATATTTTCCCTGGCGCACAACCAGATCCAGTGTCCGATTCACCGACACCGAATGAACCTGTACCAGCACTTCGCCGGGACCGGGCGAAGGCGTTTGAACGTCCTCCGGACGGAGGACTTCCGGCGGTCCGAATTCTTTGAGTACGATGGCGTGCATTAAATTATAGGCCGGGGATGACTTGCCTGCCCCAGTTTTCTAAAACTTGATTGTAGATCGCTTCGGGCGGCGTGAGAAGAAGGCGCGTTACTCCAGCTTCCACCAGCTCGCGCACGCGCGCGATGCATTCCCCGGGGGTGCCCGCGATGGTGAAGCGCCGAATCAGATAATCGGTGACGAGATCCGGATCGATTCTCTCTTCGAGAGGCTTCGAGACATCGAAGCCGGCCATGAACCGCTTCACTCCCGCGACTTCCTCCGGCGGAACGGTTTCCAGAGTGAAGCGAAAATTGTGGTGCGCCCGATTAGCCAGGCGCGTGCGCACGAGACTGCGCGCCCGCGCTCCGTTTTCATCCACGCAGATCATGCCCGCGGGCATGACGTCGATCTCCGCCGGGTCGCGGCCCGCTTCGCGCGCGCCTTCGTCGATCCGCTCCCGCGCCCATTCGATAACCTCGAGATCGAAGCCGGTCCCGAGAATCACGCCGTCGGCGATTCTGCCCGCGAGTCTCAGAGTGCGCGGACCTTCGGCGGAGATGTAGACCGGCACCGGCAGTTTTCCGACGCGCAAATTTACCTTCCCTTCCTCCCGCTCTTTGCCTCGAGGAACCGAGAGCGATTTGCCGTGTACGAGGTCGCGGATCGTCTTCAATCCTCGCTCGAACTCAGCCAGCTTGGTCGCGCTGCGCCCGAGGCTGTAGACCGGGCCGTCTCCTGTGCCGAGTCCCAAAACGGCGCGTCCTTGAGAAATTTCATTTACGGTTGCCGCCGAATTCGCCAGCACGCTCGGGTCGCGATAGACCATGTTGCTGACGGCGGTGCCGAGCCGGAGCCGGCTGGTTTCCATGGCGCAGAGCGCCAACACTTGAAAGGGATCGAGAGAGTTGAGCTGGCTGTCGGCGAAGAAGATGCCGTCGAAGCCAGCGATCTCGGCGGCGCGTGCACGATTAACGGCCTGTTCAATCGTGCGCGCCGACCCGTGCAGGTGAAATTCCACCGCCTACTTCCATAAATTCTTGAAGAAGCCACTTTTTTCGAGCTCATTGTAAAAGCTCGCGTCGATAAAGTCCTCGGCTTTAAATTGTTTCGCTTTGGGATTGGTTATCGCGGTTTGCTCGAGAACGGTCTCGATCGCCTTGACCGGCAGCTTGGGAGTCCGTTCGACGAAGTTCGTGGCGTACGCGTACGACGCTTCCAATACTTCCCGGTCCTGCGTGCGCGTGTACTTGCCGATGACTTTGATCGCCTGCTCCTTGTCCGTGTACAGCCGGTGCACGCCTTCGCTGTAGGCCGTGAGAAAACGCTTTACGGTCGCAGGATCTTTTTTGATGTAGCCCCGCGATGAGACAAGGCTCACGGTCGGGTAATCGAGGCCGACATTCGCGAAATCGGCGAGCATGGTGTAGCCCGCCTTTTTCGCTTTATAATCGGCCGGCGAGGAGAGGTTTCCGCCCTGGATCGCTCCAGCTTGCATCGCGGCGAGGATTTCCGGCTGTCCTCCCACCTGGATAACCCTTACGTCGCGATCGGGTTCTAGTCCCCATTTCCTGAGCAGATACCGTAGCGTGAAATCCGTGGACGACCCGTAGGTCGTGATCCCGAGCGACTTGCCTTTCAAGTCCTCGGGTTTTTTGATCGACGGGTGGACGTAAACGTAGAACGACGGGACGTTCACGACGCCGCCCACGACGACGATATCGCCGCCGGCGAGATTCGCGTTGACGATCGTCCCGCCCGCCAGGGCGACGGGGAACTCTCCCGCTAGGACCGCTTGGGCGACCCTGGTGCCGCCGGCGACGTAGACCATATCGACCGAGAGACCGTTTTTCTCGAATAGACCGGTTTCTTTGGTGAGGTAGAAGCCCGTTTGCGTCGCGCTGACCGCGCTGTAGGCCACTGGAATTTTTTTGATTTGGGCCCGGAGCGGAGCGATCGTCGTAAATATCAGGCCTAATAATGCTAGTCCCGCGAAGACTCTCTTCATCTTTGCCTCCTTAGGATCCGAGCTATGTGACGCCGTTTTCCACCGGCTTCATATCACAGAAACAGGCGACTTGGCCAGGAGAGTGACGAGAGCCGCTCGACGGTTGACAGCAGCGCGATAGGGGCAGTATATCAAGGGAGCAAATTTTCCCCTGTCACATTGGTTAAGTAAAAGAAGATTGTTGGAGCGTGCAGCGATGAGATCGAAAGAGGTGCAGGATATCGAAGCGAGAAGTGAGCGGTTAAACGTCCGGCTCGTGGCACACCACGATCTCAACGGCCATGGCGACGGCATGCAGTTGCTCAAGCACGGCCGCTACGTTTACATCGCCCATCTCGGGACTTCGCCCATGGCGCTCACGATCGTGGATGCCGCGGACCCGGAAGATCCGCGCGTCGTGCGGCAGATGCCGCATCCTTCCAATACCCACGCGCACAAAGTGCAAATCGCCGGCGATGTCTTGATTCAGAATCAAGAGCGCCCCTACTTCGATAAAACGGTCGCCGCCAGCGTGCCCAACGAAGCGGGCATCCGCATCTACAGCATCGAAAAACCGGCCGAGCCGCGCGAGATCGGCTACATGAAAATCCCCGGCAAAGGCGTGCACCGGATGTGGTTCACCGACGGCAAGTACGCGCACGTCGGCGCGGTGGTGCCGGGCATCAAAGAGCGCGCTTATCTGATCGCGGATATTTCCAATCCGTCCAACCCCAAGCAGGCGGGCGTGTGGTGGATTCCGGGAACGAAGGAAGGCGAGGAGACGCCGCCGGATTGGACGCCGTTTCCGGGCGAGCATTTCCACGTCCACGGCATTATTCCTGATGGTCAACGGGCCTACGTTGCAATGGTCGACGCGGGGATGGCGATCCTCGACATATCGGATGTCGGCAAGCCGAAGACGATCAGCCGCATCGACTGGAGCCCGCCGTACGGCGGTTACGCGCACACGACGCTGCCGCTTCCCGGCAGAAAGCTCGTCGTCGCCGTCGACGAGTCGGTGAAGTACGATTGCCAGGAAGGCGAGAAGCGCGTCTGGTTGATCGACGTCCGGGAAGAAAGAAATCCGGTGATCGTCAGCACCTGCCCGGTGCCGCAAGGGGACTTTTGCAAGCGCGGTCTCCGCTTCGGGCCGCACAACGTGCACGAGAACCGGCCCGGCTCGTTCCAGAGCGAAAACTTGATCTTCGTCACATACTACAACGCCGGCCT
>Ga0210377_10005420_pt1 | contig 10480 bp, 13 predicted proteins | sample PLM4_65_b1redo_FD_155480 | JGI IMG/M metagenome (GOLD analysis project Ga0210377, IMG submission 155480) | Groundwater sediment microbial communities from an aquifer in East River, Colorado, USA - PLM4_65_b1 redo | ecosystem: Environmental > Terrestrial > Soil > Riparian zone | place: USA: East...
CTGCTTGGAGCGACAGCTCCTGCGCCGGCTTGGCGGCGGCGCAGCCGCCAGCGATGAGGCCGAGGGCGATGCACGGCGCCGCAAGGATAAGACGCTGCATGATGGAAACTCCTCTACTCTCTTGAACGCATAACGCATGAAGCGGGGTTAGTGGTCCGAATTCACCAGCGGACGGTCGATCAAAACGGCGAGAAGCAGGGCAGGGCCGCCATGCGCCTCCCAGCCATGGCTGGTTCCTCGCTGGATGACAATCTGGCCAGGTTTTATCCGGGTGACCGACTTGTCGAGGATGAGGCTGACCTCGCCCTGCAGCAGGCAGATGACATCGACCGATTCGGTCTTGTGCATGCCCGGGTGCTTCGACTGGTCGGTGAGATGGTGCTCGGCATCGAACGAGGCGAAGCGCTCGCGTGCGACGGCGTTGAGCTGGCCGGCAGGCACGCCCTCGGGCCGCGGAGGGATCACGAACCAGCGGACCTTCACATTGCCGGCAGCCGGCGAGAGCACGGCGCGCGTGGGGCCAAGATCCGTGTGGTCCTGAGGATCGAGCGGGCCGGACGCCTTGTCGTGCCAGATGTCGAACAGGCCGCCCAGGTTTGGCTCGCCATTGGTGGCCGAAGGCGGACCATCGATGATGACGACGGATGCACCGTTGGCGTCGTCGCCTGTGATCACGCGGCGCAGCGCTGCAGCGATGTCGCTCATGGCCTTTCCCCGTCACGTCAGGGAGGAAGATTAGCACCCGGACAGGACACACTAGAAGCAATTGTTTGCGCCGCCAGCCGCCAGCCTTTGCCGAGCAGCGCGGATCATGCGCCGCTGTCTTTCTCTTCGTCCCCGTCCTTCTGGTTCTTGAACAGCTTGGGTTTCTTTTTCTGGTCGCCTGTGCGCTGCTTCTCGGCTTCTATCTCGGCGTTGCGGATCTGGCGCAGGAATTCGGTTCCGCGATCGATCGGGTTGGCGTTGCTGGCGGTATCGAACGCACCCTTGTCATAGCGGTTCGGATTGAACGAGCTGCAAGCGGAGAGGCCGAACGCAAGGCAGGCTGTGGCGGCGACGGCGAAACGCATATATCCCCCCTTTTTGCTCTCCTGCGTTGCGGACACTCTACCTCATGGCCTCCCCACATGTAAGGCAGATGGTCGCCGCCGGCTGGGCCTTGATGCACGCTGGCAATACGCGGGGCGCAATTCGCGAGTTCACGTCCGCGCTGGCGGCGGCGCCGGAGGATCGCGATGCGTTGGTAGGCCTTTCACAGAGCCACCTGAATGTCGGCGAGATCAATCAAGCGGACGAGCCGGCAAGCGCCCTGCTGCGTCTTGCCCCGGAGCTGGCGGTCGCGCACCGGCTCAAGGCCGAGGTCTTTCGCCGGAAACGCCAGCGAGGCAAGGCGCTGGAGTTTGCGAAAGAGGCAGTGCGGCTCGATCCCGATGCGCCGCTGGGCTACCACATACTTGCCCTCGTTCACTTCGACCAGAAGGACTACAAGGCAGCGCTGAAGGCTGTCACCGAAGGCCGGGCCGCGGCGCCGGACTTTGCTGTGCTTGCTGCGCAGCAGGCGCTGATCCTGCTCGAGATGAAAGGCGGCAAGGCCGCTGAGCCTGTCGCCAACGAGGCGCTGCAGCTTGGGATGGGCGATGACTATGTCCTGACCATCGTGGCGCGCATCGCTATCGCGCGCGGACGCCTGGAGCGGGCGCGGGACCTGCTCGACGCGGTGCTACAGCGCGACGCCAACGACGAGGAGGCGATCTCGCTCTATCTGCTGACGAATCCCAATCGGTATGGGCTTTTGCGCAGCCGGCTTCAGTTTCCGTCGTGGCGCAAGGAGCATGGCGTACTCGGCTGGACCGCATGGATCAGCGTCTGGATCCTGCTGCTCATGCTCGCCATTGCCATCGTCATCGGAACGCACGTGCCGGGCATCGCGGTCGGCGTTGGCTATCGCCTCTTCTGGCAGGCCCAATATCTGGGCCACAGGCGCGAGGTGAAGAAACACTTCGCGAGGCCTGTGCTCAGAAGCGGATACTGAGAGACAGGCGCTTCACCTCGCGCGCTTTTCCAACCGCTGGATCTCCTTGTAGCGCGGGCATCTCACCTCGTGGTCGTTGACCATGCCCATCGCCTGCATGACCGCGTAGACGATGACGGGCCCGCAGAACTTGAAGCCGCGCTTGCTCATGTCCTTGGCGATCTTTTCCGACAGTGGCGTCTTGGCCTGGACCTTGCGCCAGTGGTCGAGCTTGTTCACGACCGGTTGGCCGCCGACGAAGTCCCAGACATAGTCCGAGAAATCCTCGCCCTTCTCCTGCATGTCGAGATAGAGTCGCGCATTGTTGATCGTGGCGGCGATCTTGATCGGGCTGCGGATGATGCCTGGGTTCTTCAGCGCGCGGTCGATGCGCTTCTGATTCCAGCGCACGATCTTTTCCGGAGCGAAGCCGTCGAACTCGCGCCGCATCTCCTCGCGCTTGCGAAGGATGGTGATCCACGAGAGGCCGGCCTGGAATCCGTCGAGCTGGAACTTTTCCCACAGGGCGCGTGAATCGCGCTCGGGCACGCCCCATTCGGTGTCGTGATAGTTGCGATAGAGTTCGTCATGCGCCGGCGCCCAGCCGCACGGAATGTCGTCCAGCTTCTTCATGTGCGCGCTTCTTTGGCTTCGGCGATCGCGGCGAGTTCGTCGGCGAGCCAGGGCGGGGCGTCGAGCTGGATGGCGTGGCCGTCGACGGTGATCGCCTCGTTCCTCGCCCTGGCTTCCGTCATGCGGTCGATGCGGATGCGGGCGAGGGCGGCTGAGCCTGAAACCGAAGTCAGCGTTCCGATCTCGAAGCCGCCAGAGGCAGAAATGGCGAGGACGGGCGCGGAGGCAGCGGTTCCAGCCGGAACGGTGGCCCGGAGCGTGCGGCGGCGCGCCGTTCCGCGGCGTTTCATGCGCGAAACGACTTCCTGTCCGACGAAGCACCCTTTCCGGAAATCGACGCCGTCGAACAGATCCATGTTGATCTCGGCGGGAAAGACCTCCTCCGAGCCGAAGTCGAGGCCCTGTTCGGGCAGGCCGGCGGCGATGCGCGCGGCGTGATACTGCGCCGGATCGCCGGCGGGCGCCGATGCTCGCGGAGCGATGCGGCGATGCGGCGCTTCGGGCGCGCGCGGATCGGCTTCGCCAGCGAACGCGATCGCGCCGAGATCGGTACGTTCCCCGACCGCAACGAGCGCGCGAAGCTTGAACATGTTGAGCCGCTTGAGCAGCGCGGGCGCAACGCTTGCCGCGCAATCGAGCAGGATCGCGTCGCCCTCACGCGTGACGAGCATGTCGGCGATGACTTTTCCCTGCGGCGTCAGCAGGGCGCCATACCGGTTTTCGTTTTGCCGAATCCCGATCGTGGACACTGTAAGGATGCCGTTCAGGAACGGCTCCGCATCGGCGCCGCTAACCGAAACAATCGAGCGATGATGGAGGAGTTGGGGCGAAGACATCATTGTCAGTTAGGCAAAAGTTCGAGGCGCGGTAAGAGCTTGAAGGAGCGCGTGCTCCGTGAACAGCCTAAACTCTATGTCACCCTCTGGTCGCCCGCTTTTCAAGGAGGCCCGGTTGTGCGATAGGTTTGCCGTCGAATTCTGAACAGGTTCGGTTGCTCTCCTTGCTCGACTACTGGGTCCATTTCCCAACTGGATCGAGCTCCGGATCTGGCCTTCCGAACAGTCTGGTTTGACGGCCTCCCGGGCGCGGCTGCAAGCGCCCCGCAATAGTCCTTGGGTCCCCCCGGTCTCATGGACATGTATCGAAAGACTAGATCTACATGGCTACCGGCACCGTAAAGTGGTTCAACGAGCAAAAAGGCTACGGCTTCATTCAGCCCGAGTCTGGTGGCAGCGATGTGTTCGTTCACATCTCCGCAGTCCAGCGCGCCGGACTTGCTGGCCTCAATGAAGGCCAGCGCGTCAACTTTGAACTCGAGAAGGACAAGCGCTCCGGCAAAATGGCCGCGACGCAGCTTCAGCCCATCTGAAGCGCGGGATAGCGCAGCGCGGAGCCACGGCCTCGCGCACACATTACCTGGAACGGGTCGACGCAAGTCGGCCCGTTTTCATTTGCAGCGCTTCGCACCAGGGATTGGGGAGTAGGGAATAGGGAGTAGTGAAGCGCACCTCGTCCGGCGTCGGGAAAACTACTCCCTATTCGCTATTCCCTATTCCCCGAATTGTCCTGATCAACCAGCCCACGAGCTTTGAGCTGGGCGGCGAGGGGCGTGCCCGGACGGACGAAGACGCGGGTGAGGCCTTGGCGGCCGAGGCGGTCGAGGGCGCCTTCGAAAGTCTCGTCGCGGGCGAGGGAGAATTCCGCGCCATAGGTCGATGGGTCGGCGTCGATCGCCAGCCAGGGACGCCCCGTGGCGATCAGCTTGAAGAACCCGCAATTGAGCGCTTCGGCCTCGTCGCGCAGGACGCCCAGCATCACTTCGACGCCGGCCGCGCCGAGCCGCGAGACGCCGTGGGCGCCGAGTGGGTGCGGATCCTCGCAGGCGATCACTACGCGCGTCACGCCAGCCTCGACCAGGAGCTGCGAGCAGGAGAGAGCGCCCGACGTGCGCGCGTTGCAGGGTTCGAGACTGACATAGGCGGTGGCGTTGTCGGCGGCGTCACCTGCCGCCCGGAGTGCGATCTCTTCGGCATGTGGCCTGCCGCCCTCGCCGGTGGCGCCTTCGCCGACGGACTTGCCGTCGCGCACGATCACGCAGCCGACCGATGGATTGGGCGCAGTCTTGCCGAGGCGAGCGCGGGCGAGTTCGATCGCACGCGCCATGAAGCGCTCGTCGGACGCGCTGGCGCTCACGTTGCAGGCAGCGGCTTGGCGCGCGCAGGATCGAGATAGCACGCGGAGCGGATTTTCAGATTGCCGTCGAGATCGATCAGCAGGGGATCGCCGGTTGGAATCTCGACCTCGGTGATCTCGGTGTCAGGCACCACGAACAGGTGCTTCACGATCGCACGCAGCGAGTTGCCGTGGGCGGCGACAAGAATGTTCTCGCCCGCCTTCAGTCTCGGCGCGATCTCGGCCGTCCAGTAGGGCAGGACCCGAGCGAGCGTCATCTTTAAGCTTTCGGTTTTCGGGATGGCGATTCCGCGATAGCGCGGATCGCGCGAAAGATCGAATTCAGAGCCGGGTTCGAGTTCGGGCGGCGGGATATCGAACGAGCGCCGCCAGATCTTGACCTGCGCATCGCCGTGCTTGGCCGCGGTCTCTTTCTTGTTGAGGCCGGTGAGGCCGCCATAGTGACGCTCGTTGAGGCGATAGTCCTTGGTCTCCGGCAGCCAGGTGCGGTCCATCTGTTCGAGCGCAAGCCACAAGGTGCGGATGGCGCGCTTCTGCACGCTGGTGTAGCAGCGGATGAATTCGGCGCCGGTGGCTTTCAGCAGGCGGCCCGAGGCGCGGGCTTCCTCCTCGCCGGCAGGCGTCAGGTCGACGTCCCACCAGCCGGTGAAGCGATCCTCCAGGTTCCACTGGCTCTGTCCGTGCCGCACCAGCGCCAGCTGCGCCATTCATCGTCTCCCAAGTCTATCCTTGCGCTTCCAAGCAGGTTCGGGGCCGCTGGGCAAGGCGCGAGAAAAAAGACCGGAATTCGCCTAGGTGGGAGGCGCGTCCTCGGGACCCGCCGGGGCGCTGCCTGCTTTCCTTCCAGAGCTAGACCATGCGGCGCCGGCGGCCGCGATCACGACCATGGCGACGCCGGCGGTCTGAAAGGTGGTGAGCCGTTCGTGCAGGATCAGGAAGCCGAACATGACGCCGAAGGTCGGCTCGAGGCTCATGAAGACGGCGAAGGTGCGCGCCGGCATGCGAGGCATGGCGAAGAATTCGAGCGAAAAAGGAATGGCGGCGGAAAACAGCGCCACCAGCAGCGCGAGAGGGATCAGATCTGGCGAAAGGAGCGCTGCGCCGGCGCGCCAGACGCCCAGCGGCAGGATCACGATCGCGGCGATGCTGACGGAGATCGCAGCCGTCCCGTTTCCGAAGGCCGCGGTGACCGTCCGGCCAAGGAGAATGTAGCTCGCCCAGCAGACAGCGGCGCCGAGAGACCAGGCAACGCCGATGAAATCGATCGGCGCGCCGACCGAGTTGATCGCGACAAGGCACCAGACGCCGCCTGCCGCAAGCAGCGCCCAGAGAAGGTCGACCGCACGGCGCGATCCCGCGATGGCGATTGCGAGCGGGCCGAGGAACTGGATCGCGATGGCGATGCCGAGCGGCAGGTGATCGATCGCCAGATAGAACATCTGGATGGCGCCGGCCATTGCAACGCCAAGGCCGAGTAGGGGCAGGACAGGGGCGCGCGCGGGCCATGTGCGCCAGGGGCGGACGAGGGCCAGCAGCATGACGGCGCCGAAGACGAGGCGCAGCGCCGCGGCGCCTTCGGGTCCGATCGCGGGGAAGAGGTTTTTCGCGAAGGCGGCGCCGACCTGGAAGGCGGCCATGGCGGAGATGACGGCCAGGGCCGGCAGGAGAATGCCGAACGGTTTTCGCGCTTCGGTTTGATTCACGCCCGCCTCCGGATCCCCGCATCCGGTCTCATATGGCCTCAGGCGCTCATGCGTTCCAGCTGTTCGACGAGATCGGGCGGGAATGGCGACTCGTAGGGCGAAATGCCCAGCCGGTTTCGCACTTTTTCGGTTGGCTCGTTCCAGATATCGGGCCAGTCGACGCCGAGAAGCTGCGGTGTTTCGCGCCCATGCTCCCAGCCGGAGAGGATGATCTCCAGGAGGAGACCGAGGCTCTCCGGCCGCTTGAGCGCGGCCTTGGTGACGACGACGGCGAGGAATTGCGCCGAATAATTGTGCCCGAACTGTGAGAGCTGGAAAGCCGAGATCGCGACCTCATGCAGCGCCGTCGTGTGGTAGCCGCCGACGATGTGCCAGAGATCGTGGCACTGAAGGATGCGGACATTGAGATAGTCGAGCGGCGGGCGGAGCTGACGCAGGCCGAGCGCATCGCGGTCGAGCACTTCGAGGTCGAAATTGTTGTCGATGATCTGGGCGTGGAACTCGGCGCCGAGCGAACCCGGCGGGCAGGCGGCGAGTTCGGAGAGCTGGAAGCGCTCCGGCCAGCCCTGCTGCACGGCCTCGGGCACGCCCTGATAGTCGAGGCTGGCGAGGCCGGCGCGCTCGGCGAAGGCGGCATCGACCAAACTGCCGAGCTGGGCGGTGCGCATGGTGAAGCCGCCGGCGTCCATCTTCTGCTCGTCGTCGATGAAGGCCCAGAACGGCGCCCAGAGCTCGGGCGAGGCGGCGCCTGAGCCGCCGCGCAGCGAGACCGGCTGCGAGCTGTCGCCGAACCAGCCAGCGGCTGCTGCATCATAGGTATCGCGTATCAGGGCGGGCTCGACGAAGCCGGCGCGAGCAAGCAGCGCACCCAGATCCACTGCGGCCGCCACGTCACCCTGCTTGGCTGCTTTAGCGAGAGCTGCTGGATCGCCTTCGCCCGAGCGGACGACGGACTGATACCGCTGCTTGACCGCTTCGCTGATCATGACGGGCTCCTGCGCTGGTGAAGGCTACGCTTGGGGATTGGCGCGGACAAGCATTCAGGTTGCGGGTTCCGTCCCGGCAAGCTTGCGCAGATTCTCCTCGTGGGTCTGCCGGCTCAGCGAATAGGTGAGGATCGCGGCGATGGTCGCGACGTGAAGCAGGAGCATCGCCGGCAGGTAGTTCCAGCCGAGGCTCTGCAGCACGCTTTCGGGCACCTGGGACGGATCGGCGCCGGCAGGGAAATGGGCGAGCGCAAGCACCAGTGTGGCGGCCATGACGCCAACGCCGGTCGTCATCTTCTGGATGAAGGTGTTGGCGGCGAAGAACACACCTTCCGAGCGGCGGCCGGTCTTGAGTTCGGACTGTTCGACCAGGTCGGCGATCATCGAGGCCATCAGCACCTGGAAGCAGACGACGGAGGCGACATAGAGCTGGCCCTGGATGAGGACGGCCCAGAAGGTGAAGCTGTCGCTGCCGTCGGACAGCACTCCGAACAGGCGGAGGAGGATGACGCTGGGCGAGATGATGAGCGCAGCGATGCCGATGACGATCGCGCCGCGTTTCTTGCCGAGTGAGCGCGTCAGTATGGGCGCCAGCGCCGCGCCGATCAGGGCGGAGAGGAAGACGGCGAGGGTGATGAAGCCGATCTGGAGGGGCGTGAAGCCCCAGAAATAGGTCGAGAAGTAGACGGAGAGCGCGCTGCCGAGGCCGACGGCGACGTTGGCGAACATCGCGGCGATGAAGATCGAGAGGAAGGAGCGGTTCGACAGAGTCTCGAACATCTCGCGGAACACGGCCGGCAGGGTGATGCGCGGGCGCTGCGGCGGCTGCGTCAGGCGCCCGATATAGCCGTGCGTGCCGAGAGAGGAGACGAGGATAGACGCAAAGATCAGCCCCGCCGCGATCCAGCCATAGACCATGTAAGCTTCTGGATTGAACTGCCCTGAGGGATCAGCGGCAGTAGCGAAGGCAGGGAACAGGATGAAGAACATCATGACCGTCATGGCGTTGCCGCCGGTCCAGCCGAAGAAGGTGCGGAAGGAAAGAAGCGTCGAGCGCTCGTCATAGTCGCGCGACAGTTCGGGCGCGAGGGCGGCGCTGGGCGTCTCGAAGAAGGTGAGGAAGAAGCGGGTGAGGATGGCGAGGATGAGGATGTACCAGAACAGCGCCGTCTGGTCCCAACCCAGAGGCGGGCTCCACAGCAGGAGGTAGCTGATCGTGATGGGGATCGCCGAAGCGTACATGAACAGGTGCCGGCGGCCCCAGCGCGAGCGGAAGTTGTCGGACCAGTAGCCGACGACGGGATCGAAGATCGCATCCAGCACGAGCGCGGTGGTGAGGGCGAGGCCGACCAGGCGCGCATCGAGGCCGATCACCTGGCTGTAGAACATCAGCAGGAAATAGCTGAAGCCCGTGTCCTTGATGCCGAAGGCGGCGGCGCCGAAGCCGTAGGCGAGCTTCGTTCCCAGCGAGGGCGCCTTGTGCGTGGTGATCCCCGCCTCCCCGGTAGGTGTCATGCTGGACGGTCGGGCCTATGGGCGCCGCCGGTCAAGCTCACCATAGGGAAGGCTCAAGCGGGCTTGGTCTCCTGCCAGGTTTCGAGATGGGCGCGGGCCTGGTTGATCTTCGGATCCATCTGGTGATCGTGGTCCGGCCGCTTGGCGGTCAGCTCGATCACATAGCCGTTGGGGTCGCGGAAATAGATCGAGTCGATCATGTCGTGGTCGGCGACGCCGCGGGTCTCGATGCCGGCGGCCCTGCCTTTCGCCATCCAGGGCTCGAGGTCGGCGCGCGGAACTTCGAGCGCGATGTGCAGGTCGAAATCGTGCTGCGGCTTGAACACGAAATCCTTTCCATCCTCGCCGGGAACTTCGAAGAAGGCGAGGCACGAGCCATCGGCCATCCGGTAGAAGGAATGCAGCACGCGGGTCTCGCGGCCGGTCTTGGTCTCATGGATCTCGAAGGCGTTGACGAGGGGAAGGCCGAGGAAGTCCTCGTAGAACTTCCTCGTCTCTTCCGAGTCGCGGCAGCGATAGGCGTTGTGATGGAGGCCTTTGATGACCATCAAGCTCACACGGTCTCGAATTTCTGGCCTTTCAGCGATCCGGCGAAGCCGTACATGACTTCGTTGACCTTCGCCCAGCTGCCGAGCTTCTGCATATTGCCGATCCAGCGCTTGACGTTCGGATAATCCTTGAACTCGCAACCGATGAGCTCGCCGGCCGTCACGATGCAGGCGCCGAAATAGTCCGCGATCGAAATTTGATTGTTGGCGAGGTAGTCGTTCTTGCCCAGGATGTCCTTGTCGAGGATGCCGAACGAGGCTTTGCACTTTTCCTTGCCCCAGGCGACGACGCCCTGCTGCTGCTCGTCATTGGGCCGCCTGTGGTGCGGGAAGATCTGCGGATAGAGCAGGCCATAGCCGAAATCGCGGTAGAGCATGGTGTTGATCCAGTCCATCGCCGCATCGACCTTGGCGCGCTGCTTCAGGTCCTTGGGATATTCCGGGCAGTCGAAGCGCGAGGCGAGGTATTTCAGGATCGCCGAGCTTTCCGGCAGGCGGAAATCGCCTTCCTCCAGCACGGGCACTTGCTTCGACGGATTGATGGCGCCGTATTCCGGTTTCATGTGCTCGCCGGTCATCAGGTCGACGACCTGTTCGGTCACCGGCAGCTTCTTCTCCGCGATGAACAGGCGGACGGGACGGCTAACCGTCGAGACGGGGTGCATGTAGAGCTTGAGGGTCATGGATCGGGCCTTCCTGAAACTGGATTAGAGCATAGCCGGAAACCGGGCAAAGGAAGAGAGCGTCCGCTGTCGATTCGGCTCGGGATGGGAGCGCGCCTAGAGGTCGCCATCCTCGAAGACTTCGCCCTCGAGATCGTCGAGCTTCACCTGGAAGTGCGTGCGCACGTCCTGGACGGCCTGGTTGTAGACCGCGGGGCCGAGGGTGCGC
>Ga0210377_10005421_pt1 | contig 10480 bp, 3 predicted proteins | sample PLM4_65_b1redo_FD_155480 | JGI IMG/M metagenome (GOLD analysis project Ga0210377, IMG submission 155480) | Groundwater sediment microbial communities from an aquifer in East River, Colorado, USA - PLM4_65_b1 redo | ecosystem: Environmental > Terrestrial > Soil > Riparian zone | place: USA: East...
TCGTGCAATCGCTGGATGAAGCGGGGCGCAACTGGGGCATCAAGGTGCTGCGCTACGAGATCAAGAGCCTCACCCCGCCCGAGGCGATCCTGCGCTCGATGCAGCAGCAGATCACCGCCGAGCGCGAGAAGCGCGCGCTGATCGCCAAGTCCGAGGGCGAGCGCCAGCAGGAGATCAACGTCGCCGACGGCGAGAAGCAGGCGGCGGTGCTCAGGTCCGAGGGCGAGAAGGCGGCGGCGATCAACCGCGCGCAGGGCGAGGCTACCGCGCTGCGCCTGATCGCGGAAGCCAATGCCGCTGCCGTGCGCGCGGTGGGCGAGGCGATCTCGGACAAGGGCGGCATGGATGCCGCGAACCTCAAGGTGGCGCAGGAGTACGTTGCCGCGTTCTCCGAGCTCGCCAAGCAGTCCAACACGCTGATCGTGCCGGCCAACGCGGCCGACATCGCGGCGCTGGTCACCACTGCGATGACGGTGCTCGACAAGACGCGCCAGACGCAGGCCGCGGCGAAGGGGGCCTGAGATGCCGATCACGCGGATGGACCACTTCAACATCCTCACCGACGATCTGCCGGCGACATTGGCGTTCTACGAGGAACACCTCAACCTCAAGCCGGGAGCGCGCCCGCCGTTCACTTTCCCCGGCGCCTGGCTCTACGCCGATGGCGGCAAGGGCAAGGACCCGATCCTGCACGTCGTCGCCGGTCGGCCGAAGGCGCAACTGGTGAGAGGCGTGATTGACCACATGGCCTTCTACGGCACCGGGCTTGCCGCAACGGTGGCAAAACTGAAGGCGAAGGGGATCGAGTACGAGCTGCGGAAGTTGCCCGCCTACGGCACCTGGCAGCTGTTCTTCTTCGACCCGAACGGCGCCAAGGTCGAGATCGACTTCGACGCCGCCGAGCCCGCTCCGGTTTGAACCTCTTTCAGCGCATCGCGGGCGCCGTTCTCGGCGTTGTCCTCTTCGTCCTCGCGCTCGTGTTCGCCTCGGTGATCCTCGCGGTCGCGGGCGCGATCGCGCTGCTGGTGGGCGCGTGGCTGTGGTGGCGCACGCGCAATCTGCCGCGCCCTCGTCCTGGCAGCGGCGGCGGGACGGTGATCGAGGGCGAGTACCGCGTCGAGCGCGAGGTGCGGCGTATCGACGACGACGCGCGCTGATCGCCGCACCGGGCGCGTGCCCGGCGCGGTCGTCAGATCAGGATGTCGACGTCGAGGTTGCCGTTGGTGAGCAGCGTGTCGAGGTCCAGGCTGGTATGGCCTTGCATGGTGGCGAGGCCCTGCCAGGATTCGGGGCCGGCGAAGCCGTCGCGGTCGATCTGCAGCTGCGTATTCGGGCCCGCGGGTTCGAAGCGCACGAAGTCCGACAATGGCCCGCCGGCGCCGCCCGCGTAGTTCGTCCAGTTGAAGAGCAGATCGGCGATGTCAAGCACGTCGCCGCCGGGCACCGCCTCGAAGTTGGCGATGGTGTCGATGCCCTCCGAAGGACTGTCGAAGTCGAAGCGGTCCTGGCCCGGGCCGCCGTCCATGACGTCGCCGCCCTGGCCGCCGCGCAGCAGGTCGCTGCCCTCGCCGCCGAGCAGGGTGTCGTTGCCCTGTGAGCCGATGAGGGTGTCGTTGCCGCCGCGCGAATCGAAAGTGTAACCAAGCGCCGCGGCCGAGCCGTCGAACTGGTCGCCGAAGTTCGTGCCGCGGATCGACTCGATGCCAGTGAGCGTGTCGGTGCTATGCCCGGGCGTGCTCGCGCTGAACCCGTCTGAGGCGTTGGCGACAAAGCTGCCGGCGCCGCTCGAGCCGTTGTCGTAGCGAACGAGGTCGAAGCCGTCACCGCCGATGATGGAGTCGAAGCCGCCGCGGCCCTCGAAGGTGTCATTGGAGCTCGAGCCGATCAGGGTGTCGTCGAAGTTCGATCCCCGCACGTTGAAGACGTTGATGAGCGTGTCGTTGCCGGAGGCGGCGCCAGAAGCGCTGCCCATCGCCCCGAGGTTGACCGTCACCGGTGCGCTCGCGCTGAGGAACGAGGCGCGGGTGCCGCCGTTGCCGATGATCGTGTCGTCGCCGAAGACCCCGTCGAACTCGTTGAAGGTGCCCAGCGTCGAGACCGCGCTGTTGTAGCCGGTGGCGTCGTAGTAGTCGTTGAAGAACGTTCCGACCACCGACACGATGTCGATCAGCGTATCGGTGCCGATGCCCGCATCGCCCACCACGGTGCCGGTAAACGCGTTGATCGCGTCCATGTCGACCGTGATGCCCATCCGGGTCGACTCGGAGATGTAGCTTGCCTGGTCGAAGCCGCCGCGGCCGCTGAAGATGTCGTTGCCCGCGCGGCCCTCGTAGACCTGGGCAGAGGTGATGCCGTGGTTGGTGCCCATCAGCACGTCGTCGAAGTTCGAGCCGCGCATCTGGTTGACGCCGCCCACGATCGTGTCGTGGCCTACCGAGGCGCCACCGTCCACCGTGCCTGCCTGCAGATCGACCGTCACGCCCTCGCGGGCGCTGCCGAAAGTCAGGCGCGTGTTGCCGTTGCCGGTGACCATATCGTTGCCCGCCATGCCCTCGAACTCGTTCAGCGTGCCGAACGAGCCGGGGTTGGGGCCGGACCCGGAAAAGCCCACGGCGTTGTAGACGTCGTCCAGGTGCGTGCCGCGGACCTGCTCGACGCTGATCAGCGTATCTGTGCCCGTCAGCGCCGGGTCGCCGCTTACCGTGCCGGCAGCGAGATTCACCGTGATGCCGGTCGAGATCGGCCCGTTGAAGCCGTAGTCCGCGCGGTCCCAGCCGCCGCCGCCGTTGATCGTGTCGTTGCCACCGCGTCCGTCGAAGCTCTCTTCGAAGGAGCCGGTGCCGATCAGCGTGTCGTTGTGAGAGGAGCCGCGGACCGCGTTGATGCCGCCAGTGAAGGAGTCGTTGCCCACCGACGAGTCGCCCGTGGCGCCCGTGGCAAGATTGACGGTCACCGGGCCGGTGGCGCTCGTGTACTCGACACGGGTGTTGCCGTTGCCGAACACGGTGTCGTTCCCGCCACGGCCTTCGAAGGCGTTGAAGCTGGAGAGGAACCCGCCGGGCAGGCTGTCGCTCAGGAACCAGCCCACGGAGTAGGCGTCGTCCCAATCCGAGCCGGTGAATTGCTCGACGTTGGTCAGCGTGTCGACGCCCACCGAGGGATCGCCGACCACGGTCGCCCCCGCGTCGCTGAAGCCGCCCACATCGATCATCACGCCCGTCATCGCGTCAAAGTACTCGGCACGGTCGAACCCGCCGCCGCCATGGATCAGGTCGTCGCCCGCGCCGCCGTGGAAGTTCTCTTGGAACGCGCTCGAGCCGGTGAGCACGTCGTTAAAGGCCGAGCCGTTCACCGCCTCGATGCCGATCAGCGTATCGGTGCCGCCTTCGCCATCCTGGGCGATGCCGGCACCCAGATCGACGTTCACACCCCCCGTGAAGGCGGTGCTGTAGTCGGCGCGGTCGGAGTCTCGCCAGCCCACATCGGACTGCAGGTCGGCCACCACTCCGCCGTTCAGCACGTCGTTGCCGGCGCCTCCCCTCAGGAAGTCGTTGCCCAGGTCGCCAATGAGCGTGTCGTTGCCCGGGCCGCCGAACAGGTTGTCGTTGCCCGGCGTGCCGATCACCGTGATGCCGCCGCCGCCAACGGGCCCGACCTCGAGATTGCCCCCATCGACCAGCGCGTCCAGGTTGAGTGCGGAACCCCCGAGCAGGGTGGCGAGCGTCTGCCAGCTCCCGGGGCCGGTGGTGCCGTCGGCGTCGATCTGCAGCAAACCGTTGGAGCCCGACGCCGCGACCCTGGCGAAATCGGCCAAGGGTCCGCCGGCGCCGCCGGCGAAGCTGGTGGAGAAGGCGAGCAGGTCGGCGATGTCGAGCACGTCGCCGCCAGGCACCGCGGCGAAGTTCGCGACGGTGTCCCCCGCGTCCGCGAGGCTGTCGAAGTCGATACGGTCCGAGCCATTGCCGCCGTCGATGAAGTCGAAGCCCTGGCCGCCGCGCAGCAGGTCGCTGCCTTCGCCGCCCAGGAGGCTGTCGTTGCCCGCCGAGCCAATTAGCGTGTCGCCGAAGTTCGAGCCGCGCGCAGCATTGACGCCGCCGACCAAGGTGTCGGTGCCGGTCGAGGCGCCACCTGTCGCGGTGCCCGCGGCGAGGTCGACGCTCACGCCTTCACGCGAGCCTGCGTAGCTCACCCGGGTGTTGCCATTGCCGGTGATGACGTCGTTGCCGCCCATGCCTTCGAACTCATTGAACGTCCCGTTCGAGCCGGCATTGATGCTGAAAGCCGAGAAGCCAGTGGCGTCGTAGACGTCGTCGAGGTAGGAGCCGCGCATTGCCTCGATGCTGCGCAAGGTGTCGGTTCCCATGAGGACCGGGTCGCCCGTCACCGTGCCGGCCGCAAGATTCGCGTTGATGCCGGTGACGATCGGCCCGACGACGCCGTAGTCCGCGCGGTCGAAGCCCGACTTGCCGTCGATGAAGTCGTCGCCGCCGCGACCCTCGAAGGTCTCGAAACCGTTGGAGGCCGGATTGCCGCCGAGCAACGTGTCGGCGAACGCGGAACCGCGCACCGAATTGACGCCCGTAAAGCTGTCCATGCCTACCGAGGCATTGCCCGTGGCGGTGCCCGTGGCAAGGTCCACAGTGACGGCGCCGGTTGCACTCGAGTACTCGACGCGCGTTCCGCCGTTGCCAGTGATCACGTCGTTGCCGCCGCGCCCTTCAATGGCGTTGAAGTTGCTCAGGAAGCCGCCAGGGGCGCTCGCGCTGAGGAAGCCGGTCGCGTTGAACGTGTCGCTGAAATCGGAGCCGGTAAACAGCTCCACGTTGAACAGGGTGTCGATGCCCATCGAGGCATCGCCCGCCACCGTGAACGTGGATGAGCCGAAGCCGGCTGCGGTGATCGTGACCCCGGAAGTGGCATCCTGGTATTCCGCGCGGTCGTTGCCGCCGGCGCCGTCGATCGTGTCGTTGCCGGCGCCGCCGTGGTAGAACTCGACGAATGCGCCGGAGCCGAAGAGCAGGTCGTCGAAGGCGGAGCCGTTAACCGTCTCGATGCCGATCAGCGTGTCGGTGCCGCCCTCGCCGTCGAAGGCCACGCCCGTCGCCAGGTTGACGTTCACGCCGCTTGGCGCGGTGCTGTAGTCCACTCGGTCGGTGTCGCGGAAGCCGACGTCGGATTGCAGGTCGGCCACCACCCCGCCATCGAGCAGGTCATTGCCTGGGCCGCCGCGCAGGAAGTCGTTGCCCAGGTCGGCAATGATCGTGTCATTGCCGGGCGTGCCGATCAGGACATCGTTGCCCGGCGTGCCGAACAGCGTAATGCCGCCCAGGGGGCCGGTGTCGAGGTTGCCGTTGGCGACCAGTGCGTCCAGATTGAGCCCAGCACTGCCAAGCAGGGTGGCGAGGGTCTGCCAGATGGCGGGGCCGGTGACGCCGTCGGGGTCGATCTGCAGCTGTGCGTCGGGACCGAACGTCTCGAGCCTGACGAAGTTCGACAGGGGACCGCTCGCGCCGCCCGCGTAGCTGGTCGAGGAAGCGAGGAGGTCAGCTATGTCGAGCACGTCGACGCCGGGCACCGCCTCGAAGTTGGCGATGATGTCGGCCGCGTCGGCGAGGCTGTCGAAATCGACGCGGTCCGAGCCCAGGCCGCCATCGATGAAGTCGGCGCCAGCGCCGCCGCGCAGCAGGTCGTTGCCCTCGCCGCCGAGCAGGGTGTCGTTGCCCTGTGAGCCGATGAGCGTGTCGTTGCCGCCGCGCGCATCGAAGGTGTAACCGACGCCGGCGGCCGAGCCGTCGAACGAGTCATCGAAGCTGGTGCCGCGGATCGACTCGATGCCGGACAAGGTGTCGAGGCCCTGGCCGCTCGCGCTCGCCGTAAAACCGCCCAGCGCGTTGGCCACGAAGGTGCCGCCGCCGCTCGAGCCCAGGTCGTAGCGCGCGAGGTCGAAGCCGCCGCCGCCGTCGATGCTGTCGTTGCCGCCACGGCCCTCGAAGGTCTCGTTCGATGCCGAGCCGGACAGCAGGTCGTCGAAGAACGAGCCGCGTACTGCGTTCACCCCGCTCAGGGTGTCGTTGCCGGTGGTGGCGCCGAACGCGAAGCCCGCGTCCAGGTTGGCCGTCACCCCCGAGCCCGCGTTGAGGAACGCGATGCGGGTGTTGCCGTTACCGATGATGGTGTCGTCGCCGAAGCCGCCCTCGAACTCGTTGAAGGTGCCAAGACCGGAGACCGTACTGTTATAGCCGGTGGCGTCATAGAAGTCATTGAAGAACGTGCCGACCACCGAGACGATGTCGATCAAGGTATCGGTGCCGATCCACAGGTCGCCGGTGACGGTGCCGGTGAACGCATTGACCGCGGCCATGTTGACCGTGATGCCGGCGGTGGTCGGATCGGAGTCGTAGCGCGCCTGATCGAAGCCGCCGCGGCCGTTGAAGGTGTCGTTGCCGGCCCGTCCCTCGTAGACTTGGACGGAGCTGATGCCGTGGTTGGTGCCCATCAGCGTGTCGTCGAAATTGGAGCCGCGCATCGCGTTCACGCCGCCGATGATCGAGTCGGTGCCCACCGAGGCGCCGCCCACGGCGGTGCCGGCTTGCAGGTCCACGCTCACGCCTTCCCGCGCACTGGCGTAGCTCAGCCGGGTGCTGCCGTTGCCGATGATCGTGTCATCGCCTGCCATGCCCTCGAACTCGTTTAAGGTCCCGTTCCAGCCGGCGTTGGTGCTGAACCCGGAGAAGCCGGTCGCGTCGTACCAGTCGTTCTGGTGCGTGCCGCGAATCGCCTCGATCCCGCGCAGCGTGTCCGTGCCGATGAACACCGCATCGCCCACCACCGTGCCGGCGGCGAGGTTGACCGTGATGCCGATCGTGACCGGCCCGTCGAAGGCATAGTCGGCCCGGTCCCAGCCGATGCCGCCATCCATGAAATCGTTGCCGCCGCGGCCATCCAGGCTCTCCAGGCCAAGGCTGAAGGGGTTGCCGCCGAGCAGCGTGTCGGCGAACGACGAGCCGCGGATCTGATTGACACCGTTGAAGGTGTCGGTGCCCACCGAGGCGTCGCCCGAGGCAAATCCTGCATTCAGATCGACGTACACCGCGCCGGTGGCGCCCGTAAACTCGATGCGCGTGTTGAAGTTGCCGGAGATGGCGTCGTCCCCGCCACGCCCTTCGAAGGCGTTGAAGTTGCTGAGGAACCCTCCGGGGTTGCTGCCGCTCGAGAACCAGCCCACGGTGAAGGTGTCGGAGAAGTTCGAGCCGGCGAACTGCTCGACGTCGAGCAGCGTGTCGAAGCCCACCGAAGCGTCGCCGAACACAGTCCCCGCAGAATCGCCGAAGCCGCCCAGATTGATCGACACGCCCGAGGTCGCGTTGACGTACTCGGCGCGATCGAAGCCGCCGCCGCCGTGAATCGTGTCGTTGCCGGCGCCGCCGTAGAAGTTCTCGCTGAACGCGCTCGTGCCGGTGAACACGTCGTCGAAGGCGGAGCCGTTGACCGACTCGATGCCGATCAGCGTGTCAGTGCCGCCTTCGCCATCGAAGGCCACGCCCGTGGCCAGATTGACGTTCACACCCGTGAAGGCGGTGCTGTAGTCGGCGCGGTCGGTGTCCCGCCAACCCACATCGGACTGCAAATCGGCCACCACCCCGCCATCGAGCACGTCGTTGCCGCCAGCGCCGCGCAAGAAGTCGTTGCCCAGGCCGCCGACGAGTACGTTGTTCGACCCGTCGCCGAAAAACACGTCATTGAAGCTCGAGCCCGTAACGTTCTCGATGTTGAACAGCGTATCGAGATCGCCCACGCCGTCGATCGCCGTGCCGAACATCAGATCCACGCTCACGGCGCCGATCGCACCGGCGTAGTCCGCGCGGTCGCTGCCGGACCCGCCGTCCATGAAGTCGTCCCCTGCGCGGCCGAACAGCACGTCGTCGCCGTTGCCGCCGAACAAATTATCGCTGCCGAACGAGCCGGCGAGCGTGTCGTCGAAGTTCGAGCCCCGCACCTCGAAGACGCCGCCGAGAATCGTGTCGGTGCCGACCGAGGCGCCGCCTACCGCCGTGCCGGTCACCAGGTCGACGCTCACGCCTTCGCGAGCGAAGCCGTAGCTGACGCGGGTGCTGCCGTTGCCGATGATCGTGTCGTCGCCCGCTAGGCCCTCGAACTCGTTCAGCGTCCCGAACCAGCCGGCGTTGGCGCTGGAGCCGGAGAAGCCGGTCGCGTCGTACCAGTCGTCCAGATGCGAGCCGCGGATCGCCTCGATGCCGCGCAGCGTATCGGTGCCCGTGAACGCCGGGTCGCCCGTCAACGTGCCGGCGGCGAGGTTGACCGTGATCCCCGTCGTGACCGGCCCGTTAAAGGCGTAGTCCGCCCGGTCCCAGCCGGCGCGGCCGTCGATGAAGTCGTCGCCGCCACGGCCGTCGAAGGACTCGAAGCCGTCACTGAGCGGATTGCCGCCGAGCAACGTGTCATTGAACGCGGAGCCGCGGACCTGATTGACGCCGAAAAGCGCGTCGTTTCCCACCGAAGCGTCGCCCGTGGCGGATCCCAATCCCAGATTGACCGTCACCGCACCGGTAGCGCTGGTGTAATCGGCGCGGGTGTTGAAGTTGCCGACGATGGAATCGTCGCCGCCCCGGCCTTCGAAGGAGTTGAAGCTGCTGAGGAAGCCCCCGGGGATGCTGGCGCTCAGGAACGCGCCGACGCTGTACGTGTCGCCGTGATCCGAGCCGACAAACTGCTCGACGTCCACCAGCGCATCCGTGCCGACCGAGGCGTCGCCGGTCACCGTCGCTGTCGAGTCGCCGGAACCGCCGAGAGTGATCGTCACGCCCGTGGTCGCATCGAGGTACTCGGCACGGTCGAAGCCGCCGCCGCCGTGGATCGTGTCGTTGCCGGCGCCGCCCCGCCAGTTCTCGCTGAATGCCGACGTGCCCGTCAGGAGGTCCTCGAACGACGAGCCGGTGACCGACTCGATGCCGCTCAGGGTGTCGGTGCCGTCCTCGCCGTCCAGGGCGATGCCGGTGGCCAGGTTGACCTGCACGCCGCTCAAGGCGCCGCTGTAGTCCGCGCGGTCGTCGTCCCTGAAGCCGACATCGGACTGGAAATCGGCCACCACGCCGCCGTTCAGGACGTCGTCGCCGGCGCCGCCGCGCAGGACGTCGTTGCCGAGACCGCCTTCGAGCACGTCGCCGCCGCCGCCGCCGAAGAGCTGGTCGTCGCCGCCGCCGCCGAAGAGCTGGTCGTCGCCGCCGCCGCCGAAGAGCTGGTCGTCGCCGCTGCCGCCGAAGAGCTGGTCGTCGCCGCCGAGCCCACTCAGCAAGTCGTTGCCCGAAAGGCCGTCGATCGTGTCGTTGCCAGGGCCACCTGTCAGCGTGTCGTCTCCCGGTGTACCGACGACGAGACTGTCGGCGATCTTGACGTCCACCACGAGGTCGTTGAAATCCAGGTCGCTCTTCTTGACCAGGTCCTCGAACGCGATGCGCCCGAGGATGCCGTCTTCGTCACCGGACGTATGGTCGGCGTCCTTCTTGTTGAGCGTCGGATCGGTGAAGATGATCTGGCCTTGCTCTCCGCGCAGCTTGTGCCCGTCCGCGTCGAGGATCTGACCGTCGCCGTTCGGCTTCGTGTCGAAGCTGAGCGGGCCGTTGAGCACGCTGTCCTCGCCCGTGCCGTAGGGGCTCGCGCCGTTGGGGATGAGGAAGAAACCGATGTACCCCGCATCGATGTCCGACTGCTCGACGTCGATCGTCGCGGTCGTGCCGGAGGAGATGCCGGCATTCGTGCCGTCGTCGTTCGTGCTGATGAAGATGATGCCGGCTTCGCCGGTGCGGCTGTTGTACCAGCCGAAGCAGCTGTCATAGCCGGCGCTCTCGGAAACGAACGTGATTTGCAGCGTGGTCATCTGGCCCCCCCGGGGTTAGCTCCCCACCATGCACACGCGGAATGCCGCGTGATCGGACGCCAGGGTCTCTGGGACCGTGTACGCCGTCCAAAAATCCTCCGGGAGAAATTCTAGATTCTCGTACGGCGCTTGGCCATCCCCAGATTGTGTGACCCATCGGACTGGGGGCACGCGACCCCCCCCGCGCACTCGCGGACCGGGCGCTCGGCGACGTCCCGTGGATGCGCGCCATGACGAATGTACTTATCTGGGAGTCCGAATCGCGTCCTGCCACAATGAAAGACGCGTAAGGGACGATCGTCGTCCGGGGGATGACCGGGTGGAGCGCGAGACGCGGCGACTGGACGACCGCGACTAAGGCGCGGCCTCGGCCGCGCGACGCCGCGCGAGCAGCTGGGTGGCGACCACCACGGCGAGCAGCCCGAAGCCGATCGTATCGGTGATCAAGCCCGGCGTGATCAGGCACAGGGCGGCGACGATCAGCAGCCCCCGCTGCCACGCCGAAGCGAATCCCAGCAGCCAGCCGAACAAGCCGCCGGCGAGCGCGATCACGCCGATCGACGCGGAGACCACGGACCAGCCCAC
>Ga0210377_10005422_pt1 | contig 10478 bp, 10 predicted proteins | sample PLM4_65_b1redo_FD_155480 | JGI IMG/M metagenome (GOLD analysis project Ga0210377, IMG submission 155480) | Groundwater sediment microbial communities from an aquifer in East River, Colorado, USA - PLM4_65_b1 redo | ecosystem: Environmental > Terrestrial > Soil > Riparian zone | place: USA: East...
CCGCTTTGCATACGATCAGTTCGGTCCCGGCAAGGCTACAGTCATTGGCTCCCGCAGGTCCTTGAGTGTCACCGGTGCTGCCTGGGTCAACGGTAGCGCCGCCAGCGCTCTGGACCTGGACGACGGCCACCGCATGGCGATGGGACACCCTGGCGCCTGCGTCATTCCGGCCGCGCTGGCCATTGCCGAGATGACCGGCGCCAGCGGTCGGGAATTCCTGGCCGCCATCGTGGCTGGGTACGAAGTGGCCGTCCGGGCCAGCGTCGCCCGCGTTCCCTGGTACAAGGAACGGATGTATTCCAGCGGGATCTGGGGCGTCTTCGGCGCGGCGGCCGCCGCCGGCAAACTGCTGGGATTTGATGAGGCGACGCTACAATCCGCCATCGGGAATGCCGCCTCCCACGGATCCTTCCCACCCGGCGGCCTGCAAGCCAATTACAGTATGGTCAAGGAAGTCATCGGCTGGGCGGGCATGACGGGGTGCGCGGCGGCCCTGCTGGCGCAACAGGGCTTCATCGGCCCGGAGAACGTGATGGACTACTCCGGCCGCTGGGATACCGGCCAGTTGGTGGACGGGCTGGGGAACCCGGACCGGTACGCCATCCTCAGCGCGTATTTCAAGCCGTATGCCGTCTGTCGCTGGGCGCATTCCTCGGTCGACGCCGTGTTGGATCTTGCCGGGCGACACGGCCTGCGGCCCGAGGAGATCGAGAAGATCCTGGTCGAGACCTTCTACGAGGTCACCCGCCTGGTCAACTACGCGCCGCGCAATGCCATCGCCGCCCAGTTCAGCATTCCCTTCGCCCTGGCGGTGGCGCTGCTGTACCGCAGGATCGAACCGGAGGACGTGAGCGAGGAGAACCTCCTGAAGCCCGAGGTCCTGGATCTGGCCCAAAGGGTTGAGGTCGTCGTAGACCCAGAGATCAACGGCCAGTTCCCCGCCAAGACAATCGCGCGGGTGACGATGCACACCAGGCAAGGACGCTTCCAAGCCACCGTCGAGTATCCTCGCGGCAACCCGGAGAACCCATTGAGCGACGATGACCTTCGAGCGAAATTCCGCTCGTTGACGGCAAAGATCGTGGGCGAGCAGACGTGCGAGAAGCTGCAGGCCGCCATCTTCGACCTGGCCCGGGCGCGAGATGTCACGTCGCTGACGCAACTGCTGGCGTTCTGACACAGGAGACAACGCCGTGAGAATCCTGGTCCTTGGCACGGGTCTGCAAGGGCGAGCCACACTGCACGACCTCGCCCGCAGCCCGACCGTGTCCCACGTCATTGCCGCCGATGCCGATCTCGCCGGACTGACTCGCTATCTCGACCGCCTGAATACGACGAAGATCGAGCCGGTCGGGCTGGACGCCCATGATCATGACCGGATCGGGGCACTCATGCGAAAGGTGCAGGCGGTTATCGTCTTGCTTCCGGTCTCATTCCACGTGCCCATTACCCGGCTGGCCGTCGAGAGCGGCATTCATCTGGTCAATTCCTCCTACGTCCCGCCGGAGTTTCACGAGATCGGGCGGGAGGCGGCTGCCCGCGGCCTGGCGATTCTTCCCGAGTTCGGGTTCGATCCGGGCATGGATCTGGTCCTGGCCGGGAGGGCCGTGAAAGAACTGGACGAGGTCCACGAGTTCTATTCCTACGGGGCGGGCTTCCCGGAGCCCACGGCGGCCAGCGGCCCGCTGCGCTACAAGATTTCCTGGACGTTCGAGGGCGTGCTGAAATCGTACGTGCGGGACGCCCACGTCGTCCGCGAGGGGAAGACCGTGGCGGTCCCCGGGCGCGAGATCTTTGCGCCGTCCAACATCCACACGGTCACCCTGGAGGGCTACGGGAGTCTGGAGGCCTACCCCAACGGGAATGTGGGGCATTACCTGGACGAGATGGGCGTGACGGCCACGGTGAAAAACGCGGGGCGCTTTGCCATGCGCTGGCCCGGTCATTGCGCCTTCTGGTATGCGCTGGCCCAGTTGGGCTTCCTGGATCAGGCGCCGATCCCGGTCGGGGATGCCTCGATCGTTCCGAGGGAATTCGTGCGGCGCCTCCTGGAGCCCCAACTGCAGTATGCGGACGACGAGCGGGACGTGGCGGTGATCCGGGTGGACGTGCGCGGCATGAAGCACGGGCGGAGGCGCCGCCTGCTCTACCAGGTCATTGACCTGCGCGACCTCACGAGCGGCCTGCTGGCCATGAACCGCACGGTCGGGTACACGGCCAGCATCGGTGCCCAGATGATCCTCCGCGGCGACATCCGGAAGCGAGGGCTCCTCTCGCCGCTCACGGACATCCCAAGCGACATCTTTTTCACAGAGCTCCGCGAGCGCGGCATCACCGTGCAGCGCGAGGAAGGAGACTGGTAGATCACGGGCAGGTGGGCGCCGGCATCGAGGCGGGGAGCGGCGGCACGCCCCATCGCCGGCGGCACGGCGCGAGTCGGCCACCCGGACGAGGGTCGACGGAGCCACCGCATACCGATGACCAGGGGGGTCCTCAGCATGCCTTCAAAGGGCGGGCAGTACAGACCGTTCTCCGACGCCGATGTACAGAAGATTCACCACGCGGTAATGACACTACTGGAGAAGGGTGGTGTCAAGGTGTTTACACGCATGGGACGGGAGTACTTCAAGCAAGCGGGAGCGATCGTCGATGAATCCTCCTGTACCGTCAGAATCCCGCAGGGCATGATTGAGGATTCCATCGCGTCCGCACCGCACAGCGTCACTTTGTGCGGTCGTGATCCTCGGCATGATATCGTGCTTGAAGGTGTGAATGTCTACCTCGGGACTGGAGGGACGGCGATCAATGTCCTGGATATTGAAACCGGTGCGCGGCGCCCGTCAACGACTGCCGATGTGCGAGACATGGCACGGCTGGTTGACGCTTGCGATTGGGTGCATTTCTTTCTGATCAACGTGTATCCAAATGATATTCGTGAGGCAGAACATGTGGACCTCAATCGATTCTATAGCGCCATCAGCAATACCAGTAAGCACGTTATGGGCGGGATGTATGGGTCACGTGGTCTTCGTGAAGTTGTGGATATGGCGGAAATGATGGCCGGAAGCGGGGAACAACTCAGAGCGCGGCCCTTTGTAAGCTTTATCACCCTGATGATCAGTCCCTTCAAGATTGATGATCGCTATGGGGATTTTACTTGTTATATCGCCGAAAAAGGGCTTCCAGTTGTCGTCCCGACAGAGCCCCTGGCCGCTTTGACGTCGCCTGTCACTCTCGCGGCAAACGTTGTGATGCATATGGCGGAAACGCTTGCGGGGGTCGTTCTGACGCAGGCTGTCAATAGAGGAACTCCGGTAATCTGCGGCAGCGTCGGATCAGTCGCGGACATGCGCACACTGGCACATCTCAGTGGGGCAATTGAGCGGGCCATGATCCATGCAGGGTGTAGCCAGATGGCCCAGTTCTACCGATTACCCTACTATTCAACCGCAGGTATGTCCGATTCCAAGCTGGTTGATTGCCAGGCCGGCTATGAGAGCGGAATGGGGAGCCTGCTCGTTGCCTTATCGGGCGCGAACTTCATACACGATGCGGCAGGGTTGATGGAATTTGACCTCACCGCATCGTATGAAAAGGTTGTTATAGATAACGAAATACTTGCCCGTACGCATCGGGTGTTGCGCGGCATCGAGGTCAACGATGACACGATTGCGCTCGATCTTATGCTCGAGGTCGGGCCGGGCAATGACTATCTGGGCCAAGAGCATACGGTAAAGTATATGCGTTCTGAATTCGCACCCTATAGCATCAGTGATCGTGAAAGGCGGGAGAAGTGGGAGTCGGACGGTGCCAAGGATACGTATACTCGCGCAAAAGAAGTGGCAAAGAAAATACTGTGTGAGCATAAGCCGCTTCCGGTGGACCCCACGGTCGTGGAAGCGTTACGAAAGAAGTATGCGCATTTCATAGGATGATTCTGAGAAGAAATCGGCATCGGGATGGCCGAATTGTTGGTGCCCGAGGACCCGATTCATCTCTGGCGAGTGGGCCACCGTGGAGCGCGAGGAAGGAGACGGGTAGATCATGGGCAAGCTGATCGCAGTCGTCGGGGCCGGCAACGGCGGCACCGCCATCGCCGGGGATCTCAGCCTGGCCGGTCACGAGTGCCGGCTGTTCGAGTTCGAAGATTGGGCTGGCAATGTGACCGCGGTGGTCGAGAAGGGCGGCATCAAGGTGACCGGGGTGGCGCATACCGGCTTCGCCAAGGTGGCCCTCGCCACCACCGACATCAAGGCAGCCCTGGATGGCGCCGAGGTGATCATGGTGGCCACTCAGGCCCAGACCCACACCCGGGTGGCCCAGGCCATCGCGCCCCTGGTGGGCGACGGCCAGGTTGTCATCCTCTGGCCCGGCTCGGGCGGGACGCTGGAATTCCGCCGGATCCTCGATGAGTTGCGGGTCAAGGCCGACGTCGTCCTGGGGGAGGCGACGACGCTTCCCTATTGCTGTCGACGCCTGGAGGGTCCGGGCACCGTCAACATTCACCGCATCGACGGCCCCCGCATCCACGTGGCCGCGCTGCCGGCCTCGCGCAGCCCCGAGTTGATGGCTGCCCTGAAAGGCGTGTACGACGCGGTCGTGCCGGCGCGCAGCATCCTGGAGCCGGCCCTCTACAATCCGAACATCATCGTCCATACAGCCGGAGCCCTGTTCAACATGGGGCGCATCGAGCACAGCAAGGGCGAGTTCTGGATGTACAAGGAGGGGATCACGCCGTCGGTCAAGAAGGTCATGAACGGCATGGACCGCGAGCGACAGGCGATCATGGCCGCCTTGGGCTATAAGCCGATGACGTACGAGCAGGTCTTCACTGACCTGTTCAACGTCAGCGTTGCTGAGTTCGCCGTGGCCTCCAGCAAGGGGCCGTTCTCCATGCAGGATCGGTACGTGACGGAGGACGTTCCCATGGGGGTCACCCTGACGGCCTCGCTGGGGCGCCTGCTGGGCATTCCCACGCCCACGTACGACGCCATCATCCATATTGCGTCGCTGGTGAACGAGACCGACTACTACAAGGCGGGGCGCAACCTCGCGAACCTGAAGTTGGCCGGACTATCCGCAGCGCAGCTCAATGAGTATGTGATGACGGGCAGGCGGCCGAAGCCGGCCTCCGCAGCCAGCCAGGGGCGAGCCGTTCCCAAACCGACGGCTGCGCGGACGACGAAGCGTTCTGCCGCGTCGAAGCTGCGTTCGAGGACTGACAAGAAGGCCCCGAAGAAGATGGGGCGGAGATAAACCATCATGACACGAGTCGAGGCGTCGCCCGAAGTCGAGCGGGGCCAGGCGATCACCATCACGGTGGATGGCGTGTCGCTGCCGGCCCACGAGGGCGAAACCATCGCCGGGGCCCTGCTGGCGTCGGGACGGCGCGCCTGGCGCCACACGCGCCATGATCAGCCACGCGGTCTCTTCTGCGGGATTGGGCTCTGCTTCGATTGTCTGGTGACGGTGAATGGCACGCCCAACGTGCGGGCGTGCCTGACGCCGGTGGCGGCGGGGATGGTCGTGCAGACCGGGACCAAACGGGAATGACCAATGACCAATGACCAAATCCCAATGAGGCTGGAAGTGCAGACCCTTCGGTGCCTCGCCGCATCGCGAAGCGGGACCTAGTTCCGCTCATTGGTCATTGGGAATTGGTCACTCTGCAGAGTATTGGTTGACGTATTCATGAACAATCCGAGCTAAAGGTATGGCGGATCAGGTCGAGGTAGCGGTCGTCGGGGCGGGGCCGGGCGGGCTCAGCGCGGCGCTCGCGGCGGCGCAGGCCGGGGCGCAGGTTACGCTGATTGACGGCTACGGGCGTCCCGGGGGCCAGTACTTCAGGCAGCCAGCGGCGGAGCTTCGCACCAGGCAGCGGATGCGTCACCAGCGTGAGGGTGAGGCTCTCTGGGAGAAAGCGCTGGGGGCCGGCGTCCGGTTCTTGCCCGAAACGGTCGTCTGGGGCGCCTTCGAGGGGAATCTCTTAGCGCTGCACGGGCCGCACACGCCCGCCCATGTGCAAGCGCGGGCAATCATCCTGGCTACCGGCGCCTACGACCGGCCGGTCGCGTTCCCCGGCTGGACCCTGCCCGGTGTGATGACCGCGGGCGCCGCCCAGGCTCTTCTGAAGCAGCAGCGGATCCTGGCGGGGAAGCGGATCCTCTTGGCCGGGACGGGGCCGCTCCAGGTCGTCCTGGCTGCGGACCTGGTGCGTGCCGGCGCAAGTGTCGTCGCGATCCTGGAGGGCAGCCGATTCTTCGCGAAGGTTGTCCGTCAGGCCGGGGCGCTGTGGGGGCAGTGGCAGCGGCTTGCCGAGGGGCTGGGCAGCCGGCTCACCCTTTTACGCCAGGGCGTCCCCTTCCGGCCGGGCTGGGGCATCGTCGCGGCGCATGGCACGGAGCAGGTCGAATCCGCAACGATCGCTCGGCTGGATTCGCAGTGGCGACACATCCCGGGCAGCCAAGAGACCCTGACCTGCGACACGCTCTGCCTGGGCTACGGCTTTATCCCGTCCAACACGCTGTCTCGCCTGCTGGGCGCAAAACAGGAATGGCGTCCTGAGCTGGGTGGCGAGGTTCCCTGGCGTGACATCGACATGCAGACCAGCGTCTCCGGGGTCTATGCCGTGGGCGATGGGGCAGGCGTCGGCGGGGGGCCGCTGGCCATGCTGGAGGGTCAGATCGCGGGGATCGCTGGGGCAGCCCAGACCGGGCACGGCGCGGGCGAGGTCGAGAAGACGATCCGGCATCTTGCCCCGATCCTGGCGCGTGAGCGGCGCTTCCAGCGAATGTACGCCGCCCTGTTCACCCCTGGCCCCGGCCTCTACGAGTGGAGCCGGGACGACACCGTTCTCTGCCGCTGCGAAGAGGTTACCAGGGCGGATGTCCGCAAAGCTCTCGCACTCGGTGCGGACTCGGCCAACGAGGTCAAGGCGATCATCCGGTGCGGAATGGGGGACTGCCAGGGACGCATGTGCAGTCACCTGGTGGCCCATTGCATCGCCCGCGAGACGGGGCGGCCGGTCGCGGAGGTTGGATTGTACCGACCTCGCCCACCCATCTTTCCCGTCCCAGTCGTGGCGCTCGACCAGCAGTTGGAGGAGATAGCGAGCGGCGCCGTTTCGGAGGCGACCCGGCGATGAGCACGTCGCGCAAGATTGGTACAGGGGTGGTCATCGTGGGCGGAGGCATTGTCGGCTGTGCCGCTGCCTTCTACCTGGCGCGCCGCGGGAGGAAGGTGATCCTGCTGGAAAAGTCGGTGATCGGCGGAGAAGCCTCCGGGCGGAACGGTGGCGGAGTGAGGGCCCAATGCCGCGACCGCCGGGAGCGCCCCCTGGCGATGGCCAGCATCACGTTGTGGGCGGGGTTGCAGGCAGAGCTGGGCTTCGACGTGGAATACGTCCAGGACGGCAATATCCGCATGGCGACGAACGAAGAGCGCATGGGGATGTTGCGGCGCGAGATGGAGGAGGAGCTTGCGGACGGCCTCGGGGTAGAGATGTGGGATCGCGATGAGCTGCGCCGGCGCGCTCCCTACCTGAGCGATGTCTTCGTCGGCGCCAAGTACTGCCCCGCCGACGGGACCGCCAACCCGATCCTGGCCTCTCGGGCATTTGGCTGGGCGGCCAAACGGATCGGGGCCACGATCCTCGTGCACACCGAAGCGGTGAGTATCGGTGTCCAGATCGGGCAGGTAACGTCCGTGACGGCTCGGGATAGGGATGGAGAAATCCTCATCGAGACGCCGTGGGTGATCCATGCCGGTGGGCCATGGACCCCCCAGCTCAGCCGCACGGTGGGCATTCAGGTGCCGATCGAGCCGGCCCGGTCGGTCGTTGCCATCACGCAGCGCATGCCGTTCTTGTTCAAAGAGTTCATCTCTTCGCATGATCTCGGCGCGTACTGCAGGCAGGCGCGGGAAGGCCACGTCCACATCGGGGGGGTCGGCACGCCCGGCAAGACGTTCGATCAGACCATGCCCGCGGCTTCGGTCGCGCAACTGGCTCGGGGTGCGGCGCGGATAGTCCCGGCATTGCGAGGGGCAAACATCCTGCGCACCTGGGCGGGCACGCTGGAGAATACGCCCGACAAGGTGCCGATCATCAGCCCGGTGGACGGGATCAAGGGGTACATCCTGGCGTCCGGATTCAGCGGGCACGGCTTCTGTCTTGGCCCAATTGCCGGTACGCTGCTCAGCGAGTTGATCGTTGATGGCGAGCCCTCCCTTCCGTTGGACGAGTTCCGCCTCTCCCGTTTTGCTGCTTCCCCCGCCCCTGTGTAGCGAGTGAGGGGAAGTCATCCCCTCGTGTGGAGTACCTGGGTGCCCACGCATTCTCGCACGCAACCCTTGGAGGGATGGCATGAGGAAGGAGATCACAATCCTCATCGGGAAAGAGGAGTGCACGGTGGACCTCCTGACCGACTTGGCACCACGGACCTGCCGGATCATCGAGGATGCCCTGCCCCTGACCGGGATCTTGAGCCACGCCAAGCTCGTTGACCGGGAAGTGTTCTTCCAGGTGCCCTTCTTCATTGACGAACCGGAGAACATGAAGGTCTCGGAAAAAGGCGAGCTCGCCTACTGGAATGCTCGGCAGACTCTCTGCATCTTCTTCGACGACATGGTTCCCCTGGGCCCGGTGACGACCTTCGGCAGAATCACCGGCAATCTCGCCGGACTGCAGCGGGAAGCCGCGGAGGTATGGGAGAAGCCGGGGAAACGGATGGTTATCAAGGCGAAGCAGAGGTGAGTCATGCAGGCGCCAGTGGATAAGATCAGGGTGGCCCGCGAGGCCATCTGGCTGAACGAGCCGGCGGACATTGCCCGGCTGCGGACACGGAAGGGAGCGCGAAACCAGGGCGCGTCGGCTGTGCTTTATGCCGCCATGAAGCTGGGCCAACTGGTGACCTTCCTGAATCACTTGCGAGGGGTTGCCAGGCAGGGCGGGGTTGACCTCGGGACGATGAAGGCGGTCACCGATCCGCTGCTGGAGTTCTATGCGAACACCTATGGCGGCTTCTACCAGATGACCGACACTGCGGCGGCGGTCCGCCAGGCAAAGGCGGCCTTGCGGGAGGTCAAGACGCTGGAGGAGTACGCGGCATTGACCGGAGAGCTCTCCTTGTACATCGGCCGCATGGACTACTGGGTTGACCTTCTGATTCCCTGGGCGAAGTTCGGCGAGGTGTATGAGCAGATAATGCGGTGACGCAGCCGCCTGCAGAAGTAATCGACCAAGGAAGCAACGCCCCCTCCCCAACGAATGTCGAGGGGGTACGACTAAGAGCTTATCCTTGAATAGTTTATGGCTGTTAAATCCCCCTTTGAAAAAGAGGGAAATAGGGGGATTTGCTTTCGGACGCCTTGGGAAAATCCCCCCTCACCCCCCTTTACAAAGGGGGGAATACTATTTACCGATAAGCTCTAAGTACGCCACGTCCCCTCCCCAACGAAGATGCAAGCAGAAAACGGCTGAGAGAGCTTGGGAAAAGGAGGCTCATATGAGTGACCCCCACAAGAACGTCGTCGGGGATTATCAACACGGCATTGAGGTGATGAACCGGCTGTGGGGCAAGGGCGTGACCGAGCAACTGCGCTCCATCTGGAAGAAGGCCAGTCCCGACGTGGAGCGCTACATCACAGCCTTCGCAATGGGCGAGATCTGGTCCCGGCCCGTCCTTGACCTCAAGACGCGCAGCCTGCTTTGTCTGGCCGCAGCGGTTGCGCTGGAGCGGGAGGACCAGGTCCGCCTGCACACGCAAGGCGCGTTGCAGAGCGGGGCCACGCCCGCGGAGGTCATCGAGACCATGATCCATCTCATGATCTACGCGGGCTTTCCGGCGGCATGGCAGGCGATGGTGATCGCCAGCAAGGTCATCAGCGAGCACGAGGTTACAAAGGGCAAGTGAACGGGGAAGAACAGCCACGCAAGCCGGGGCGTATTGAGGGAGGACGATGGTTGTGCTCAGCGGGTGTGTGGCGCTTGCCACGGGGAGGCATCGGGGGAGCGGCGCGGCGGTGATGCGGTGATTCTTTCCGACACTGACTGCTGACCGCTTCATGCAGCAGGCTTTGCATGGAGGGCAAATGGTGGATCATTCGTGGGTACAGGAGTTCCCGGGAACGATCACGGTGTGCGATCCCAGTGGAATCATTCTGGAGATGAACGACAGGGCAGTGCAAGCCTATCAGGACCAAGGCGAGCCCACGCTGATCGGCACCAACATGCTCGACTGCCACCCCGAACCGGCACGCACAAAGACGCAGCGGCTTCTGGAGACGAGGCAGGCGAATGTGTATACGATCGAGAAGGGCGGCGTGAAGAAGCTGATCTATCAAGCGCCATGGTCCAGGGGCGGAAAGTACGCCGGCTTCGTCGAGCTTTCCCTGGAGATTCCTTTCGAGATGCCCCACTTCGTTCGTGATGTCTGAGATGTATCTGCTAACTGCTGGGAGGGTGGGTGACTATGTCGCAA
>Ga0210377_10005424_pt1 | contig 10477 bp, 12 predicted proteins | sample PLM4_65_b1redo_FD_155480 | JGI IMG/M metagenome (GOLD analysis project Ga0210377, IMG submission 155480) | Groundwater sediment microbial communities from an aquifer in East River, Colorado, USA - PLM4_65_b1 redo | ecosystem: Environmental > Terrestrial > Soil > Riparian zone | place: USA: East...
GGGCAGAGGCGTGGCTCGCCTGGCAGTCCGCGCCTCCCGTGGAGGTTGCGTCCCCCCGCTCCGTCAGCGCCCCGGGATCGGTGCACGTCTGCCCGGCGGTCACGAGGTCGTTGGTGTAGTTGAACACCGCCAGGCAGATCATCGAGCCCGCGTTCGCCGGCGTGAACCCGGCGTGGCTCTCATTGCCAGAGATATTCGCCTCAAAACTGAGGTTGGTCGTCGGATCTCCGGCGGCGCCGCCCCGGTACACCGCGACCAGGCTGCAAACCGAGTTCTCGGCGTTCGCTACCGTGACCGTCTTGCTTGCCGACCCGGAAGTAGCTTTCTTCCAGAACAGGAACGAATTGCCGTTCGTGCCGCGTTGCTCCTGCGTCCAGGTGTTGCCGCCGGAGTCGTCATCCGTGACGGTGACCTGGACCGCGTTGCTGGCATTCTCGTTGACGGCGACTTGGCAATACAGGTCATCGCCCGTCTGCGTGCTGGCGTGGATCGTGACTGTGCAACTCGTCGTCCCGAGCGTGCCGGACACCGTGGTGCCGACGTGCGTGACCGCCGCGTACCAGCCGAGCCGCGGCGAGAACAGCGCGTGCCAGTCAAGAACCCGCCGCGCATGCCAATCCAGGAGCCGTCGGCTTCTGCCATACGGCGGCGCATTGCGGTGAAGCGCGGCGCGCTGAAACGCGCTATGCCGGCACCAGACGCGTCTCGACCTGACGTGCTGCAGTCCGGCGCCGGGCGGCGATGCAACACCGGCGCGCCGCTGAAAAGGAAAAGCCTCCATGTCCACGCCCCTACGCGCCCTTCGGCGCGGACACGTCACACCCAAGGATTGCGATACCTCCATCCCGCCGGGAGGCACATGCACGAACAGGTTCGCACTGAACCCGTCGCCCCGGTCGCCGCCTGGTACCGCGCCTCAGGTCGTCGACCAGGTGGCGATGCCGCTCGCGTTCCACGCGATGGTCAGGTCGCCCGTCACGTTGCCCACGTCCGCGTCCGCGGTGACCACGCTGTACAGGCGCGAAGTCGCCGCGGAGCCGGTCGAGCGGTAGAGCGGGAATTTGCGCCCGTTCGAGAAACCCGCGCCAGACTGCGTCCACACCACGTCGGCCGAGTCGAAAGTGACCGTGGTCGTCGAGCGCGACACCGTCACGCTGCCCAGGGTCGCACCGCCGGCGGTGTAGTTTGTGCCGGTGACTTCGTTCGTTATGTCATCGAAGAAGTCGTGCGTGTCCTGATTCACCGTATAGGTGTTCGTCGCCGCCGCCAACTTCATCGTGTCGGTGTCCAGATCGAACACCCCGTTCGCGAGGCCCGTCCACTGCCCGAGCAGCGCGGAGTAATACATCAGGTGCGTCACGCCGAAGACCAGGAACGGCAGCCCGGTCTCGCCGCCCCGCAGCTGGAAACACAGGAAGCCCAGGACGTTCAGCAGGGTGTCAATCACGCGGCCTCCAGCTTGGTGAGCTTCGAGTCGTCAGGCGTGAGCCACGCACGCCCCTTCGCATCCTCGATGATCCAGTCGCCGAATCGCAGGGCGAGCTTGTGCTTCTCGTCCACCACGAGCAGCCCCTTGAACTCCCGCCGCTCGATGGGATAGCGCACCACGCCAGCATGGTCGCCGTCCTTTTTCCACTGCGTGGCCTTCACCGGCTCGCCGGAAGCGAGGCGGTGCGTCGCGCCCTCGAACGGCACGGGCAGTTCGGTTTTCTCCATGTCGCCTCCTAGTGGACTTGCCGTGCGATGTGCTTGACCTGGACCGCCGGCACGCGAACGATGGTGTTGCGCACGGCGGCGAAGCTGAACTGCCCGCTGTCCTTCCGGCGCGATTCCAGGAACTCGTCCGCGAACCTGCACAGCGGCGCCATCTCGATGCGGTACTTCGGGATCTCTTCGCCATCGCGCAGCGGCTCGAACAGCTCGCTCGCGCAGATGTACTGCTTGCCGCGGCCGGATTCGTCCTCCTGCGTGTCGAGCACCACGCACAACCCGAAGAGCGCTTTCAGCCACGGCGCATTGCGCCCGTCGCTCAGCGCTTCGTGCAGGACGCTGAATTTCCCGATGTGGTTCGAGTCGGGGTAGTGGATTTCCTTCTTGTCGAGCGGCTGGTCCATGCGTCTCTCCGTTCTCACCAGTTCTTGACGAAACCGCCGCGGCGTTGACGCGCGGCCGGCGGCCGCATCGGGGGTGCCTGCGGTATCGCGGCGGGCATCTCGTCGTCGGGTGCTTCTGATTGCGCTTCAGCGCGCGCTTCCGCCGGGACGGCGCCACTTCGTGCCGATTTGCGCGCCGCGAACAGGTCCTGTTGCTCCGGATTGATCAATTGCCGCAGCTGCGCCCAGTTCTGGCGCTGCAGGCCGCCGTAGATCGCGGCGGCGTAGCACAGGATCTTCAGATCGAGCGCTTCATTGCGTTCACGGGTCTTGACCCACTCCCGGCGCTCCTGGCCGCGCACCATGCGCCGGATCACCTTCTCCGCCGTCAGCTGGTCGAAGTACTCCGCATGCAGCGCCCGAGGGAAATGCTGGTAGCCCGGGCCCGGGATCTCCAGGTCCAGACGTCTGTACAGCCGCTCCTTGCAGGTATCGGTGCCGATGTGCCACAGCTGCACGCCGCGCTTGATCTTCTTGCCGCGGTAGTTGATGTCCACCCAGTTCGGCCGCGCCAGCACCGGCTTGCCGGCCGCGCCGTCGTCGCCCTTGGTCGCGAACACGCGCCGGTGCGCGTTGCGCCGGCAGTGGTCGTACACGTCCTGCGTCAGGTAGCCGGAATCCACCGCCATCGACAGGATGCGCAGGGTCTGCCCGCCGGCGTGCGGATAGGCCTTGTCGCGCAGCTTCTCCAGTTCCTCCCACACCGAGCCGGGCCCGTGCTTTGACGGATCGCCGGCGATCACCTGGAAATCGACGACCCAGCACTCCTCGCCATCGCCGAAAGCGTCGACCTCGACCTCGAGCCGGTCGCCCTGGACGTCGACGCCGGCGTGCAGCACCAGGCCGCCCACCTGCACTTGGCCAAGCTGGTAGGGCTCGCAGCGCTGCCGTATCAGGTTGACCTTCGGCTGCTCGCCCGGGATGTCGTACGCCTCGCCCAGGACAGTGTTGTAGAACACCTGCTCGAGCGACTCGCCGCTCTCGTCGTCGTAGCCGCCCTTTTTCGCCTCCATATACTGCTTGACCGCCTTCACCCAGGAGAACCAGCCCAGCGGCGAATACAGCGCCGACACGTGCCAGCTGAGCGATCGCGTGTAGCGCGGCCGGTAGCGCTTGAGTTCGCCGCGCACCATCGCCCAGATCGCGTGCGGGTCCTGGTCGTCGTCCGCCAGGACCTCGCCGGGCCCGGGCTGCTCGTGGATGTGGCGCGCGCGACCGGCGGGCCACTCTTCCATCATCGCCGTCTTGTGGTGCTCCTGGATCTCGAGCCCGCAGGCTTCGCATTCGTACCAGGCACGGTCGACTTCGTCCGTGTCGACGTCGCGCGCGTTCTCGGGCCCCAGCTGCACCAGGGCCTTGCAATGCTGACAGGCGTGCTCGCCGGCGGCGCCGAGGTCAACCTCGGAGATCCCGCCGCAACCGGCGCACGTGATCTCACGCCGGCGCACCATCACCCAGCGGATCTGCGGCCAGCGCAGCCATTGCAGGTGATCGCAATGCGGGCACGCCACGTGGTAGCGCCCGCGGCTGCCGCCTTCGTAGCGCCTGGTGATGCGCGACTTGCCTTTGATCTTCGGCGTGGAGCATTTGAAGCGCTTGCCGCGCCCGAACTGGTCGGTGCGCTTGTCGGCCACCACGCACGGATCGCCCTCGCCGTCTACGTCATCCGGAAAGGCATCCACCTCGTCCTGCAGCACCACCCGCATCGGCATGTTGCGCAGACCAGGACCGCTGTTCGCCCCGCTGATTACGAACACGCCGCCGGGGAAGTCCTTCATCAGGACCGTGTTCGAGGAGCTCCGCGACTTCGCCTCGGAAAACTTCGACTGCAGCGCCGGCGTCTCGTCGATCATCGGCTGGATGCGCTGCTTGGACACCCGTTTGCCGGTGTCCGTCGTCGGCATCACCAGCATTACCGGGCACGGTACCTGATCGGCGCAGTAGCCGATGATGTTGTAGATCGCTTCCGACCCGCCGATCTGGGTACCCTTGATGAAATCGCCATCCGTGCACGGGTGCGACGGCGTCATCGCGTCCATGATCTCGCGCAGATACGGCGTGCGCGCCGTCAGCCACTGACCCGGCTCGGCCGAAGCCTTCGACGACAGGCGCCGGTTCTTATCCGCCCACTGTGAAATCGTGAGATCAGGATCCGGCGCAAGCGCGCGCGCGGCGACGCTATTGCAGAACTGGCGGGCGCTCTCCAGCCACTGCGGAGTCGTCAACCACTCCGGCAGTAGATACGTCAAGTTGATGGGAGAATTCATCGAAGACCTGCCTCAGCTCGTCGCTCAGTAGCCGGTGGATGCGGACCGGGTCGGTCTCGCCGGCGATCGCCTGCGCTTTGCGATCCGGGATACGGAACGCCGCGCTCTTCAACTGGGCAAAGATCTCCGAGAAAATCCGTCGCACCTCCGCCCGCGGTAGCAGCTCGCCGATGCGCTCGAGCTTGTCGAGCTCGAGTAAGTCACCCCTGAGTTCCGCTTCTTTCACTCGCGCAGCGAGAAAGTTCCCCTCGTCACCCGTTTTCCAGGCCTGCTCTGGTACCGGCGACTTGTCCCCGCCCTGCGACCCATTGCCGCCGCTCTGCCCAACGACACCGTCCCCAGCTGCAGCTGCTGGCTTCTCCAGGAACGTGCCGCTGCGCGCGGCCTCGACCGCGTCGGTGTTCGCCGCCCACTGCGCGTCGGCCTGGTACTTCTCGATGCCGATGATCCGGCCGCCCTCTTCCTTGATCGCCTTCACCCGCCGCGACTCGATCGCCTTCTGCACGGCCGAGAGCGTCACGTCGCGGTGGCGAGCGTAGGCCCGCAAGCTCATCCACTCTTCCATGATGACCACCTCGGCGGTCACTTGACCACTCCGGAGCGACCACCCCGGAGGTCACCAGTGACTAGATGAGAATCGCGCTCGTCCCGTGCGCTTGGGAAAATCTCCGGGAAGGACCCGCGATTTTTTGTAAAGAGCCGCGCTGGATGCGCGCGGCGAAGACCTCGCCTACCTAGGAGGAGCAGCGGGCAAGGCGGAAACGAAAGAGCCCGCACGATGGCGGGCTCGGGGAACAGTTCTGAAAGTAGCGATTAGCGCAGGATTATGGGCGTTTTTTTCCTAGTGTCAAGCGGCGACCGCCGCGCCCCCCATCACACCCGTGGCCTTGAGCAGGCCCTCGATCTCGTAGTTCGCCAGCCGCTCCTCCTGGCGAAAGCGCTCGGTGATCTTCTGGTTGTAGGCGCTGGCCGTGTTCTTGCCCACCCCGCATTGCTCGGCCATCGCGACCAGGTACACCTTCTGCCCGAAGTAGCGCATCACCAGCGTGCGGCGTAGGCGATAGTGCGACACCGTTCCGGTCAGCCCCTCGTGCAGCACGTACTCGCTCAGGTAATTCACCGCCTCGGACCACTCGGCGTTTTCCCTGATCCTGCTGCAGCAGCTGCGCCCGCAATCACAGGGGATGGTGGCGGCCACGTAGCGCGCGACCAGGATCATGCGCCTGGGCATGGCGAGCTTCTCCAGCTCCGCGCGGATCATGCCGGCTTGCGCGGCGCCATCCAGGCCGCAGAGGCCTCGGCCGTTACCGCCGCTTCCAATCATCCCTACGAGAACGGATCTCTTCAGCGTGCCGTGCGTGAAGTTGAGAGCGAACATCAGCGCGCCGTGCGCGCTCCGAAACACCGCCTCAGACATGCGCCACCCCCTGGAAGTCGTTGTTATCCACAGCCCTCGCCACCCTCGCCGCACCCTCGCCACCGTAACCTGCTGATTTCTCTTCCTCTGGTGAGGGTGGAGACAGTGGAGAGGGACGTGCGCGCGCGAACGCGTGGGCGCAGGCGCGCCTGTCTGCGTGCACGCAGGCAGGCACGCGCGCTCGCACGCGTGTATGCGCGCAAGACCCTCGCCACCCTCGCCAATCTGGCAGTTTTCCGTTTTCGATCAATCGCATGGTGTAGTTCTCCACAGCCCTCGCCACTGTCGCCCAGGCCCTCGCCACCCTCGCCAAAAACCGGCTCACGCCGCCCCGCCGCGACCCCACGCGCCGAAGCTGCCGCTTCCAGCCACGAAACCGCCGAAACCGTCGTCGCTCACGAACTCGTGCAACGCCTTGCGGAACTCCACCAGGCCGCGCAGGCGCCGCAGGCGCTCGTCCTCTTCGTTCGCCGCGGGCTCGCCCATGAGCAGCACGCGACGCTTGCGTTGCTTGTCCTCGGGCGCCACGGCGAGATCGCGCGGTTTCTCCGGGTCGCCCACGCGCGCATCGACGCGCTTCACCCCGTTCAGGCCCATGAAGCTCGGCACGAAGCGGTTGATGCGCTCGGGCATCTTTTCGCCGTTGCGCCGGCACCAGGTCAGATAGCCCTGGTACACGTCGGTCGCGAGCGCCGGGCAGTACGGCAAGCCGAGCGTGCCGTCCTTGAGATCGCGCCAGTAAAGCTGCGAGGCCGGCATGCCGATCTCGACCAGGTCGCGCTTGGCCTGCGTGTCGATCGGCCTCGTCTGCACGCCGAAATCGCCGAGCTCGATTTCGCGCAGGTGCTGGAACAAAGCGGCTGCGCCGCCGGCGCGCAGCTCGGCGACGACGGCGTCGTAGTACGCCTTGTCGCGCGGCCCGGGCGTCTTGATCACCATGTAGCGGCGGTCCTTCGGGCTGACGTGCAGCGGCTCGAGCTCGTTGGAAAAGAAGACGAGGTTCGCGTGGTTCGCCTCCCAACGGATGCCGATCCCCTTCGGGTTGATCCAGATGCCAGGCTCTGTGACCAGGTTCAATAGGTAGCCCACCTGGTGGCGCAGCTCGCGGCGCGCGACGACCTCGTTCGCCACCAGGAAGAGCTTGGCCGACAGCCAGTCGTTGAACTGGCTCTCCAGCTGCATGTTGGAGATCACCGTCGCGTGATCGCCGTAGATCTCGCCGATCGCCGTGAAGAAGAGGTTCTTGCCGGCGCCCGGATCGCCGTGCATCACCACCGCCGAGTGCATCTTCGCCCCGACGTGCTGCAGCGGGTAGGCGAGCCACTTCAGCACCCAGTCGAACACCACCTGGTCCTCGCCGCAGAGGTAGAACAGCAGCTCGATCAGCCGATCGCACCGGCCCTCGCCCGAAGGCTCGAGCGCGAGTCCGCGAAACAGGTTGACGTGCGTCTCGGGGTCCACCGATTGCGTCGGGTCGAACACGACGCGCTCTTTCAGCACCACGCGCTTCTTGCGCGAGGCGAGCCACATATTCACCGGCCTGCGGCCGAACATGAGACGCATGTGCTCGACCTTGACCAGGCGCTCGATGAAGCCGTCGTAGGCCTCATCCGAGGGATAGACCTGCGTGAAGCGCTTGAGCAGCGTACCGTGCAGCTCCCAGTCGGGCTCGTCGCCATCGCCGCCCTTCCCGCCCTTCGGCGCAGCCGCCTCGGGTGGGGTGGCAGAGCCCGCGCGCGCCATCGCGATCACCGCCCCGACCTGCGCGCGCACCTGGTCGAGGCCTTCGCCGGCGTGCAGGTCGTTGAAGTCGGTCCACTTCGCGTCGCGGCCCTCGGTGAACGTCGGCGCGCACACGAGCGCACCGACCGCCTGCGTGGCGCGCTTCGCCATCGTCACGCCGGGATTGCCCTCGGTCTGGTGATCGTCGTCGGCGCACACCATGATCGGCGACTTCGGATAGAGCGCGCGCAGGATCCTCGCCACCGGCACCAGGTTGTAGGCGTCGAACGCCACGAACACGGGATACGCGCGCTCGAGCGCCTGGCGGATCGAAAGCGCTGTCGCCACGCCTTCGGCGACGAGCAGCACGTCGCCGTCCTTCGGCTTCCTGCCGAGCCGGCACGCGGCGCCCTCCTTCCACATGCCCTTGTTGAAGCGCTTCGTGCCGTCGGGCGAGATCTTCTGCAGGCCGACCAGGCGCAGCGGCCCCTTGTAGTTCGCGTCCTGCTCCTGCTCCTCGGTGACGTCGTAGTGCACCATCGGCACTACCAGCGTGCCGTCGGTGAAATAACGCAGGCCCTGGTCGTGCTCGACGCCCTTTCGCTGCAGGTACGGGCACATCTCGCCCGCCTTCAGCACCGCGCGCGCGCCGTTCCATTGCGACCGCGCGCGGTTGGCGGCGAAGCGGGCCCGGGCGCCGCGCTTCTCGCGCTCTCGCGCCTCGATCTCCTGCTGCGAGCGCCGCAGCCGGTCGGCCTCCTCGGGATCGACCCCGGCCCAGTCGCTCTCGATCTTCGTCGACTCGATCAGCCCCCACAGCCCGAACGCGCCGGAGACATAGCGCTGCCGATTGCGCGCGAGGTACTCGTGCAGCACATACCAGGCGCGCGCCTTCTTGTCGTAGCGGTGGATCCGCCCGTCGGCGACGAGCTGGCCGTGCGGCGGGAGGGGCATCCCCGCCCCGAGCATCTGCTCGAGCGCTCGGTCGAGGGTGGCCATGGATCAGGGAGCCCGACCGCCGTGCTGCGGCCACCGGCGCGTCGCTCGGCGGACGATCCTGACCTTGTCCGGCATCAGGACCACGTCACCGCCCTCCCGGTCGGCGTATTGCAGATTGAGCCGCCCGTCCTGCAGAACACCGATCACCTCCGCGGGCCGCCCTGTAGGGGTTTGCACCGGATCGCCCAAGTGGTACTCGTAGATCACGGGGCTACTTCACCGACAGCAGAGGAGACTTGGTCAGCCGCTCGATGCGCTCGCCGATCGCCTGCACAGATCCCGCCGCGTCAATGAAGCGACGCTGCAGCTCGGCGAGCTCGTCCTTCGGGTCGAGCGGCGACGGAATCGTGTAGCCCAACTGCTCGCAGATGAACCGGACGCCGCCGTGGAAGCCAGCGTCCCGCGCCAGGCGAAGGACCGCTAGTTGCTCTTCTGGATCTAGCTTGCGCTCGCGGTCGCGGTTCAACGCATCGAGGAGCGCGCGCTGCGCCTCCGATACCGGCTTCGCGGGCCACAGTCTCGGACCTACTACCTTGGCGCCGCCAGCAGCCTGGACGGCAGCGCGCAGCGCTTCGTAGATGTCTTCGTAGAAAAGCTGCTCTTGCTGGCTCATACGAACCTCCACGAAAAATTCGCAACCGTTCGCAAGGACAGCGAGCGGGCAAAAAAAGAGAATGGCGGTATGCGCTTCACGCCGCCTCTTGCTGGCTTACCTGCGACACACCGTACTTGGCGAGCACGTCGGCTTCCGCGATCAGTTTTCCGGCCGTCACCCGCTGCAGTTGCAGCTGGCGGGGCTCCGGCGGGTACGCACCCCACTCGGCCACCGAGGACTGCGTGATGTCGAGCGCCTTGGCGAGCGCGACCTGCGTGCCGAAAAAATCGATCGCTTCCTGCTTGGTCATCTGGCGACATTATCGGCATGCCGATTTTTCTGTCAATAGGCAATCCGATGCCGCGCTACCGCACCATATCGGCATGACTAAGCTTCAACTCAGCGGTCTCGGCCCTCGCTTGAAGCACGCGCGCTGGACTTTGCGCAGGATGCGACAGCAGGAACTCGCTCAAAAGACTGGCCTGGCCCAACCCTCCATTTCCGAGCTCGAGACCGGCGAGACGAAGGAAATCAGCGGTTCCACGCTCATCTCGATATGTGATGCTTTGAAAGTGCGGCCTGAGTGGCTGGTGACCGGCAAGTTGCCGATCGAATATGGCGAAGCCGAGGCACTGAGCGACGACGAGCGAGAATTGCTCGCGAGCTACCGTGCCGCGACACCCAAGTGGCGCATGACAATCAGATACGCCGCCACGCTTAAGGACGACGTGCAGCAGGACATAGCCGCCGAGAGCATGAACACGGTCCTCGCCAACATCGCCGCGCAGCCGGTGGCAGACTACAAGCTCGGCGAACGCTGGACGAGGGCCGATAAAAAGCGTTAAGGTGCGCATGCCATGGAGATCGCACTGCTCTGGATCATCTGTGCCGTTATCGCCGCCGCGATCGGCAGCCGCAAAGGCGAGGCAGGATCTGGTTTTCTGATAGGTCTGGTGCTCGGCCCATTCGGCATCCTTTTCGCCTTGCTCTCCTCCGGCGATCGCGTGCCGTGCCCCCATTGCAAAGAGCGCATCCACAAGAAGGCCGAGATCTGCCCGCATTGCCGCACTCCACTGGCCAATAAGGCCTAGCGCGGCCTCGAAACACTCCGCAGGACACCACGAATAGCTCGCGGCGCCATGGCTTATCGGCATGCCTATTGACAAAGATATCGGCATACCTATAGTCTCCCATCCGTTCCCAACGGAGGGGCCATGTTCCGCCAGCAACCCAGCACCACCCAGCAGGACCTTCACTCAGCCACGCGCGCCACCTGGGCGCGCTTCCTGATCCTCGTGGTGGTGATCTACGTCGGCACCGTGAT
>Ga0210377_10005425_pt1 | contig 10477 bp, 7 predicted proteins | sample PLM4_65_b1redo_FD_155480 | JGI IMG/M metagenome (GOLD analysis project Ga0210377, IMG submission 155480) | Groundwater sediment microbial communities from an aquifer in East River, Colorado, USA - PLM4_65_b1 redo | ecosystem: Environmental > Terrestrial > Soil > Riparian zone | place: USA: East...
ACACGCATCTGCGAAACACTCGAGCTCGACGGCTATTCACGCATCGACTTCCGGCTGGCCGCCGACGGCACACCGTATTTCATCGAGGCCAACCCCAATCCCGAGATCGCGAGCAGCCAGGAATTCGCCCAGGCCGCCCTGCACGACGGCGTGACCTATTCCGACCTGCTGAACCGCATCCTCGCGCTCGGCATCCGCCGCGCCGGCAAGGAAATCGACGCGTAGGCGCTAGGCCCGCTTGCCTCCGCCGAGCCTCGCCGCCAGCTTCCTGAACCGCTCGTCCTTCTTGCGCGCCATGATCTGTGCGGTGGTGACGCCGTCCTTGTCCGGGATGTCCGCGCGGGCGCCGTAACCGGCGAGCATGGCGAAGTGCTCGTAGTCGCTGCCCTTTTTCAGCATGACGTGGAAAGCGGTCTGGGCCTTGGCGTTTCTGGCGTTCACGTTTGCGCCGTGTTTCAGCAACGCTTCCGCCGCGCGGAAGCGGCTCCAGGCGATGGCGCCGAGGAAAGGCCCTTCGTCCGCCGCTTTGAGGTCGTCAGCCGGAGCGCCGTATTTCACCAGCAGGTCGATCGCCTCGATGTCGTCGTTCCAGCACGCGGCGAACATGGAATAGTGCGGATCGGCGCCCAGCTTCAGCAGGTGCTCGGCCAGCGCGAGATTGCGGCCATGGGCGACACACCACCACACCGGCGTCGACTTCCACTTGCCCTCAGCAAAAGCGTGGTCCTTGAGATCGATGCCGCGCTTCAGAAGAACATCAGCGGTTTTTATCCCATCGTTCGGTTTGCGCTTGCCGATCAGCGTACCGCAGAGGATGTGCAGCCAGTTGCGCTCGCGCTCGTCCCGGTATGTGAGTAAGTCCGGCCGCGCCGCGAGTCCCGCATCGACCGCTTTCCAGCCATATGACCTTACGCTGTCACGCAGCGAAGTCTTCGAGACCATGCGAGGCATCCCCCGTAGCCGCCTGTTTAGGCCAAGCTTGCGACAACCGCCCTGAATGCCTCAAGACGAAACCCTGCGGTTTCGGGCCAGCCTGAACTCTCGCTGGCCGGATCGTCTTGGCGCTTCATCTTCCTTCCGAAAGGCGCCAAAAGCTTCGTCTCAGGAAGCCGTCATAGCAGGAGCGCCTAGTGACAGAGGAACGCGTTTATCCGCCTCCGCCGGAATTCGCCGCCAAAGCGCTGGTGAATGCGGCGAAATACGAGGAGATGTACGCGGCTTCGATAGCCGACCCGGAGGCGTTCTGGGCCCAGCATGGCAAGCGTCTGCGCTGGATGCGGCCCTACAAAAAAGCGAAGAACGTCAACTGGGATATTTCGAAAACCAACGACCCCGATGACCTGTTCGTGAAATGGTTCGAGGACGGCACGCTCAACGTCTCCGCGAACTGCATCGACCGTCACCTGCCCCATATGGCGGATGCTACAGCCATCGTCTTCGAGGGCGACGATCCATCCGTCTCGCGCCACATCAGCTATGGCGAGCTCTATTCGGAGGTCTGCCGCTTCGCCAACGTGCTGAAGGAGCGCGGCGTCAAGAAGGGCGACCGCGTCACCATCTACCTGCCGATGATCCCGGAAGCGGCGTTTGCAATGCTCGCCTGCTCGCGGATCGGCGCGATCCATTCGGTGGTGTTCGGCGGCTTCTCGCCCGATTCGCTCGCCAACCGGATCGAGGACTGCGCCTCGAACTGCGTCGTGACGGCGGATGAAGGCGTGCGCGGCGGCAAGCCGATCCCGCTCAAGGCCAATGTCGACGAAGCGCAGCAGAAGCTCGGCGCGAAATCGACGGTGAAGTCGGTGATCGTGGTCAAGCGTACCGGAGCAGACATCTCGCTGCTTCACGGCCGCGACCACTACTATTCCGTACTTGCCAAGGACGTCTCCGACGAGTGCGAGGCGGAGGAGATGAACGCGGAGGATCCGCTGTTCATCCTCTACACATCGGGCTCGACCGGAAAGCCCAAGGGCGTGCTGCACACAACCGGCGGCTATCTCGTCTGGGCCTCGATGACTCACGAGATCATCTTCGACTACCGGCCCGGTGAAGTCTTCTGGTGCACCGCCGATGTCGGCTGGGTGACCGGCCACTCCTATGTCGTCTACGGGCCGCTGGCGAACGGCGCGACCACGCTGATGTTCGAGGGCATCCCGACCTGGCCGGACGCCTCGCGGTTCTGGAAGACGATCGACAAGCACAACGTCTCGATCTTCTACACCGCGCCCACGGCTTTGCGCGCGCTGATGGGCGCGGGCGACCAGTTCATCACCTCGTCCTCGCGCAAGTCGTTGCGTCTGCTGGGCACGGTGGGCGAGCCGATCAACCCGGAAGCCTGGGAATGGTATCACCGCGTCGTCGGCGAGCGGCGCTGTCCGATCGTCGACACATGGTGGCAGACCGAAACCGGCGCGGCGCTGATGACGCCCTTGCCCGGCGCGCACGCGCTGAAGCCGGGCTCGGCCGCCAAGCCGTTCTTCTCGATCCAGCCTCAGCTCGTGGACGACAAGGGAACCGTGCTCGAAGGCGAAACCGCCGGCAATCTTTGCATCCTCGACAGCTGGCCCGGCCAGATGCGCACCGTCTATGGCGACCATGCGCGCTTCGTCGATACCTATTTCCGGACCTATCCCGGGAAGTATTTCACCGGAGACGGATGCCGGCGCGACGCCGACGGCTATTACTGGATCACCGGCCGGGTCGACGATGTCATCAACGTTTCCGGCCACCGCATCGGGTCGGCCGAGGTTGAAAGCGCGCTGGTGGCGCATCATCAGGTCGCGGAATCCGCCGTCGTCGGCTATCCGCACCCGATCAAGGGCCAGGGCATCTACGCCTATGTAACGCTGATGGTGGGAGAGCAGCCTACCGACGCACTGAAGTCCGAGCTGGTGCAGTGGGTGCGCAAGGAGATCGGCGGCATCGCTGCGCCGGACCTGATCCAGTTCGCGCCGGGCCTGCCCAAGACGCGCTCCGGCAAGATCATGCGGCGCATCCTTCGGAAGATCGCGGAGAACGACTTCTCCAACCTTGGCGACACCTCCACGCTGGCCGATCCGGCGGTGGTTCAGGATCTCGTCGACAACCGGGCGAACAAGTAGCGCGATAAGGGGGGCATGTGACGCGCGAACAGGGCGAACTGGTCGACTGGCGCGACGAGCGGGGGTTTGGATTCATCCAGCGCCCGGGCGGCGCCGGCAAGATTTACGTCCACATGAAGTCGATCGGAAAGAGCGTCGATCGCCCCAAGCCGGGCGACCACATGGATTACGCCATCGGCACCGGCAAGGACGGCCGGCCGGTCGCTATCGACGTCAAGATCATCGGCGCGCCGCCCAAGCCGCCACCTGCGCCTGCGCCCGCGCCGCGAGGGCCGGCTCACACCGTGCTGGGGATTTCCACGCGCGTCGTGGCGGCAGCGGTGATCCTGGTGCTGCTGTCGGCCAACATAATCCTGCGCCACCTGCCGGTCTGGGTCGCAGCGCTTTATCTGATCGCGGGAGCCGGATCGTTCATCCTCTATCGCGGCGACAAGCGCGCCGCCGAAACGCGCGCATGGCGCAAGCCGGAACGCCGGCTGCAGCTTCTCGACCTGACATTCGGCATTGTCGGCGGGCTGTTCGCGCAGCACGTCTTTCGCCACAAGACGTATAAGCCCGGCTTCGTCACCGTCACCGCGCTGATTACGGCGCTGCACGTCCTCCTGCTCGGCCTGATCCTGTTCGGCGTCTACGCGCCGGGCTCGCTCGGCGAGTTCTTCCGGGAAATCGAATCGTTCGGCTAGACGGCGATATCGAGATCGTCGAGGTCGAAGTCGTCCTCGCCGACATCGGCCGCTGGCTCGTCGCGCCGGGCCTGGGCATAGCGGGCGATCGCTTCGAACAGCGTCTCGCGCACAATCGGCTTGGCGACGTGGTCGTCCGCGCCCGCTTCCTTGGCTTCCTGCACGTGCTCGTCAGTGGCGTTGGCCGAGACGGCGAGGATCGGGGTTCGTGGACGATTGTTTGCTTTTTCCCACTCGCGGATGGCGCGCGTCGCCGCAAGGCCGCCCATGATCGGCATCTGCAGATCCATCAGCACCAAGTCGAAACGCGCGTTCGAGAATTTCTCGACGGCTTCCTTGCCGTTCTCGGCAAAAGTGATCTGCAGGCCGCTCTGCGCCAGCAACAGCTCGACCACCCGGCGGTTCATCGGGTTGTCCTCGGCCACGAGCAGGCGGAGGTTCTCGATCCTGGTCTCGGTGTCGAAGTCCTCCACGGCGACGGCAGTGATGGCGCCCAGCGCGGCGATGCGGTCGCGAGAGATCGGAACCGTCACCTCGAAGGTCGAGCCCTCCCCTTCCCTCGACTTCGCCGAGACGCTGCCCTGCATCATCTCGACAAGGCGTTTCACGATCGACAGGCCCAGTCCCAGGCCGCCAAACTTGCGCGAGGTGGACGAAATGTCGGCCTGCTCGAAACGCTCGAAAATCCGCTCGGCGACGTCCTGAGAGAAGCCGACGCCGGTGTCGGTGACCGACAGGCGAAGCAGCGTCTTGCCGTCCGGCGAATCCTCCACCGTCGCGGAGACTCCGATGTGCCCGGATTCCGTGAACTTGACCGCGTTGTTGAGCAGGTTGCCCAGCACTTGGCCGATGCGAACCGGATCGCCGCGGTAGACGCCATCGCAGTTCGCCGAGACGAAGCTGTCGAAGCGCAGCCCCTTGGCCTCGGCGCGCGTGCGAGCCGCCTCGCAGGTCGTGCGGATCGTCTCTTCCAGCTCGAATGGGCGCACGTCGAACTCGATCTGGTCGCCCTCGAGGCGAGAGAATTCGACGAGGTCGTCCATCACGCGCAGCAGCGTGCGTCCCGAGGTCGAGATCAGCCGCACCATTTCGGCTTGGCGCTCGTCGAGATGCGTGCGCACCAGCACTTCGGAAACCGCGAGGACGCCGTTGAGCGGCGTACGGATCTCGTGGCTCATGTTGGAGAGGAAGTCGGACTTGGCCGCGGCTGCCACCAGCGCGCGCTGTTCGGCGTCCATCGCCTTGAGTTCGATGTGCTTGCGGGCGGTCACGTCCTGGATCACGGCGAAAGCGCGCGCGGGCGAGCCTTTCACCGTCTTGAGAATGCGGATAGCGGCGCAGTGCCAGATCTCGCGGCCGTCGGCGAACTGGACGCGGTATTCGACTGTATAGGCCGGGCCGCCGGCCAGGTGCGTCCGCCATTTGTTGGCCAGCATTTCGCGGTCGTTCGGATGGATCCAGGTGTCGGCCCCGGTCAGCGAATCGAAAGTCGGCTTGGTCGGAAAGAACTGCTTCCAGTCGCCCTCGAGATAGATCTGTCGCAGTTCGAAATCGAGCTCCCAGATCAGCATCTGGGTGATCGACATGCCGAACGACATGCGCTCCTTCGAGGATTCGACCTCGTGCTGCGCCTCGACGATCTCGCTCACGTCCTCGTGGGTGATCACGACGCCGCCGATCTCGCCGTCGCCATAGCGCCAGGGCGCCGCCGACCATTTCAGCCAGCCGACCTTCCCTTCGGGCTTGTCGAACTGATCGCGGTCGTGCCGCATCGTGTCGCCACGCAGCACCTGACGGTGAACCGTGCGCCATTTCTCCGGCAACCAGGGCAGAATGTCATAGATCGTGCGGCCGAGCAGCTCTTCCTCCGGAACCTTGCGCTCCTCGATCCAGCCGCGGCTAGCGATCAGAAGCCGCATGTCCTTGTCGTACATGGCGATCGGCATCGGCGCCGCCTGTATGAAGCGGCGTACGGTCGAATCTGCGTTCATTGCCGCCTGGAGCGCGGCGTGTCCGTCGGTCTTGTCGACCACCACGCCGTGCAGCGCCTCGATCTGGCCGCGTGAGTCGATCGAAGGCGCGCCCGCGACGCGGATCATCCGCATCGTGCCGTCCGGACGGCGCAGGCGGAATGTGTGCTTCAGCGGCCGGCGCTTGTCGAACGCTTCGCGCGCCGCGGCAACGGCGGCGTTGCGGTCCTCCTCCTGGATCATCTCGACGAAATCGGTCAGCACCAGCGGCGGCGCCGCAGGATCGAGCCCCAGGATGCGCGAGGCGCCGGCAGAGCATTGCAGCTTGAAGTCGCGTCCGGCGCGCCAGTGGCCGATATCGCCCACTTGCTCCACGGCATCGCGAGCGGTTGCAGTTTCCAGGCGCTCGCGCTCCAGCGTGTCCTGACGCGTCACATCGCGGCCGACGAATGAGATCAGGCCCTGCGGACCCAGCCACGAAAGCTCGGCGTCGATCAGCTTCAGCTCGCTGCCGATCCGGAAGCGCAGCTGCAGCGACCGCGAGGGCGTCTTTTCTCCGAGTGTACGCAGCGCTTCGCGGCACGCTTCCCGGCGTTCGTTGTCGAGATAGTTGATGATCGAGGCGTCGTGCGCGCCGCCTGCCGGCCCGGTCAGGCGGCGATAGGCGATGTTCGCGCGGATGACGCGGCCTTCCTGATCGATAAGGGCAAAAGCCTCGGTGACCGAGTTCAGGAAATGCTCGACGGCGCTGGTAAAGCTCTGCTCGATCACCTCGGGAGGCGATGCGGAACCCAAGGGGAGAGGAGCGGACGTCATGTGCTGGCGCCGAGTGAAAGAAATGCCCCGCCATCTCGCGTGAGAACGGTTAACAAACCCCATAGGAATCCAGGGCTTTCGGCCGCGAATTGTTCGCGGAACACGTTGTAAATCGGGGTGATTCGGCCCCTTTACTTATAATAAGGCGAGGGCTTGGCGCGCCGTCTCGATCAAAGCCATCCGCGCATGGAACGGCCCCCAATCGTCGGTTTCGGCGATCGCCGTCCAGATCGCCTCGACCTCTTCGATTACCAGGCTGGCCGGCGCATCTCCCAGAAAATAGGCCTGTTTCAGCCGCTCTGGCCGATCCGGCTGATGCGCGATGAGATGGCGGCGCACCGGCTCGAACGCTGCTTCGCCATACAATTTTGCGAACGAGCTTTGGCCAGCTCGGGCCTCGCTCGCCGGCCCGCCGAACCAGTCGAAGAAGACGTGCGGCCAGGATGCGTGGGTTTCGCCCATCCAGCCGAACAGCGACTTGAGCAAAGCGAGATCGGCCTCCTCGCTCGCGGCTTTGAGGCCCAGGGTTGAGAGTATCCGCCGCCGGAACGCCATGCGGTAGGCAGGCTCGTATCCCTCGAGCGCCCTTTCCAGCGGACCGGCGTCGCACACCAGCGTCAGGCAGGTTGCGAACTGGCCTAGATTCCACAGGCCGGTTGCCGGCTGGCGCCCGAAGGCATAGAGCCCGCTTTCATCGAAATAGGCGGCGGTGAAACTTGGGTCCGAATAGGGCAAGAAGCGCCAAGGTCCGTAATCGAAGCTCTCTCCCGTCACCACCATGTTGTCGGTGTTGAGAACGCCGTGGACAAAGCCCGCCGCCATCCAGGACGCGGTCAGCTCCGCCGTCCTGGCCACCACCTCGCCGAGCAAGTTCGCCGCCGAAACCGCGACATCCGCGCCTGCCGCCTGCGGATAGAAATGCCGGATGCAGTATTCGACCAGCTTTCCGATCGCGTCGGCGTCGCCGAGATAAGCCTGCCTCTGGAACGTGCCGAACCGCATATGGCTGTGCGACAGCCGCACCAGCACGGAAGATCGCGTCGGCGAAGGTTCGTCATGGCGGTGCAATTGCTCGCCGGTTTCGATCAACGAAAACGCTTTCGACGTATAGACGCCCAGCGCCTCCAACAGGTTCGCGGCCATGATCTCGCGCACGCCGCCCTTGAGCGTCAGCCGCCCATCGCCCGAGCGCGACCATGGCGTCTGACCCGAGCCTTTGGTGCCGAGATCGAGCAGGCGTCCCTGCCTGTCCCTGAGTTGCGCAAAAAGAAAGCCGCGCCCGTCGCCGATCTGCGGGTTGTAATTCTGGAACTGATGGCCGTGATACGCCAGCGCCAGCGGCCTTTCGAGCGAGCCTTCGAGCGGCTCGAACTTCCCGAAATGATCGACCCATTCCACATCGCTCAGCGCGCCGAGGCCAACCTCATCGGCCCAGCGCTGGTTGCGCCAGCGGATCGTGTGCTGCGGAAACGCCGCCGGTTCGACCGCGGTGTGAAACCGTCCGTCGAGTTCGAGGATCGCTTTTTCAGGTCTGTAAGACGCAGCTGTCATGCGCCCAGCTAATGCGCCTCAGCTCTTTGGCACAAGCACCACCGGAATCCGCACCGACCGCGCCGGCCCACGTTCGTCGCTGTCGTCCCTGATCGGCTGCGGCATGTCCTCGCTGAGGATCAGCTCGGCTTTGGTCTCCTTGGTCACCCCGAAGTCGAGTTCGGCCTTGAACCCGACCGGACCCGGATCGGTCCAGCTCTTGTCTCCGGCCTGCATCGCCGGCGCCTGCACGATCACCTCGCCATCCACCACAAGCTCGGCCACGAACTGACCCTCGAAGAACCAGTCGTTGATCGCGGTCCCTTCGACGATCAGCGGACTGGTCACGCGCGAACCCGTCACCAGCGTCTTCACCTTGATCTCGCCTGCGGGCGCGGGGATGTACTTGGCGGCTGCGGTCGGCTCGGGCGCCGCAATTTCAGGGTGCGCATACGGCGCCGTTTCAGCAGCCTTCTGTCCGGGCGTGCAGGCGGCGAGCGCAAGGCACGAGACAATTGCGGTTCTGATCATGACCGGTCTCCCAAGATCTCCGACGCTGGGCGCATCCCAAGCCCTTTGCAAGCTGCTCCCGGCTGAGTGTGATTTTCGTCCACCGCCCAAATCCCGCCCGAATCTTGCGTCAGACGGTCGCACGACGGGGGAACATCTTCCCCGCATCGCAATGGAGCCACGCAGCCGATGAGGCGACTGAAAAATTTCAGCACGCCCCTGTGTATCCCAGGGGCCGGTCGGCGCCCCCAGCTTTGGCTCGGTAGCGTCTGACCTCGCACAAGGACCCCTGACAACGCCGCGCAATTCCGCGCGCGCGTAGTCACGCCCGAAAAGCTCGTCTTCACCGGCGGGATCGAGGGCGCATGTCGAGAGGAGACGCGGCCATGGTCGCGCGCATCTTTACGCGTCCTCATGTCGGGACGCGCACGGCAACGCCTCTCCTGGCGTTCATCGCCGGCGAATTCGCCGATGCGGTCGCCCAGGTATGGCCCGCGCCGCATGGCGAATTCTTCGCCCTGCCCGCCGCCCGCCGTCACGCCGCCGCTATCGCTCTCGCGGGTCACGCCCGCCGCGAGCTCGCTCCTGGCGAACTCCGCCGCCTGGTGGAATTCGCCCGTGATGCGGCAGTAGCCGACGTCCTGGCCGGCGATCTCTCTCCCGGCCTGATGCGCGCCCTTTCCAAAGCAGGCGAGCGCCTCTGGCAACGCGAAGACTACGAGGTCTTTCTCGACCTCCTCGCCGATCCGATGGCCAACGAAGTCCTCCGCCATCTCGACGAAGTGCGCCCCGACAAGCTCGCCCCGATCGCGCAGCTTCCTCCTGCACTCCGCATGGCTGCGGTGGTTCGCGTTCTCCCCTCCTGGGCGGCCGCGGCCGAACTTGCCCGCGCCTTCCGTCTCGCGGTGCGCATGCGCCAGCCCGATGCCGCCGGCCGCATCGCCCGCCGCTGGGGCGCCGGAGGCGACATCCGCGCCGTGTTCACCCGCGCGCAGGAAGACCTTATGCCCGATGCCTTCCGTGGTCCGGATGCGGCGCCGGCGCTGGCCTATCCCTTCGTGCGCGTGACCAGCCGCAAACAGCTCGAGCAGCTTGCGATCGAATTCCGCAACTGCCTCCGTGATCATGCGGCGCGCATCGCTGAAGGCCGGATGGCCGTCTATGTCTGGCGCAAGGATCCCGCCGCAGCCGTCGCCCTCAACTGGGACGCCGCCGGCTGGCGCCTCGCCGAAGCAAAAGCGGCCGACAACGTCGACCTCGAGGAAGTCCAGCTCCGCGAGCTGGTGCGTGTTCTTGAAGCTCACGGTGTCCGCACCGGACCTTCCGTGCAGAGCCTCAACAGCCGCCTCGAGGACTACGCCAGCGGCACCCAGTATTGCGCGCCGCTGGGTGGCGCCTTCGCCGACGAACTCGCTCTCGGCGATCTCTGGACTTGAGGCCCGGCAACAGTGTTCCGCATCGGACAACCGGTGCGGAACATATGTTATCCGGCAATTCTCAGATGACGGCCTTGGAGCCCGCAGGCTAACCTCGTCCAAAGTCGAAGCTCCAAGGGGACGGCCCGTTGATCATCGACCAGCCGCAGTTCAGCCGGCGCGAAGCGCTTGCCCTGTTCAGCGCCGCTGCGTTTGCGGCCGGATTTGCGCGGCCGGCTTCGGCGCAGACGCCGCAGGCCGTCGAGACATGGACACCGCCGGCGCCCGAACGCGAGCTGTTCGTCCCCGTTCGCGGCGGCAGGATCTGGGTGCGCGTCAACGGCCCGCTCGATGGACCAAAAGCGCCAGTGCTGATGGCGCATGGCGGACCAGGCGGAAACCATGTCGGCTTTCTCCCAGGCCTTGTGCTTGCAAAAGACCGGGCCATCATTCTC
>Ga0210377_10005426_pt1 | contig 10475 bp, 9 predicted proteins | sample PLM4_65_b1redo_FD_155480 | JGI IMG/M metagenome (GOLD analysis project Ga0210377, IMG submission 155480) | Groundwater sediment microbial communities from an aquifer in East River, Colorado, USA - PLM4_65_b1 redo | ecosystem: Environmental > Terrestrial > Soil > Riparian zone | place: USA: East...
TCATCATACTCAAAGATCGCCGTATTGCAATTCACCTTATACGCCGCCGCCGCCACCGCCACCCACACCCCATCCGCAACCTTCTTGATATCGAACCTCGCATCCCCCACGTCCACACCCTCATGCGCACAGCAATCCATCTCGGTCTCCTTTTGGCGATCTCCTGCTCGCGATGCACTCGCGTCCCCCAACGGTTCGCTCCGGCCGATAAAAACGGTCCAGATGCTAGGCGCCGACGAGCAACGACTGAGGCGTAGGCCGCCTACGCCGCAGGGAGGCGCGAGGAGGCAACGACGCAGATGGCCCGTTTTCATCGGCCTGCTCGCGTAGCGAGATTGAAGAACCCCCAGCTCGCGAGTACCGCCACCGGCGCCAACCCAAACGGCACCACATACGACCCTGTCGCATCGTAGACAAACCCCGCCACCGCCGGTCCCAGCGCCGCGCCCATCCGCCACCCCAGCGTCAGCACGCCCATGATGCCGCCGATCGCCCGCACGCCAAACACGTCGGGGATGACCTTCGTCACCATGGTGTCCGACGCCGCGAAGCCCACGCCGAACACCGCCAGCGAGATCATCAGCGCCTCGCGGGACGGCACCCACAGCAGCGTCGTCAGCGCCACGATCTGCAGCACGTAGCCGATGCGGATGGTCGTATGGGCGCCGAGCCGCTCCGACAGGGCGCCCGCGGTCAGGCGCCCGCTCACGGAACCGACGCCGTACGCCGTGAGGGCGAGCGAGGCCGCGGCCAGGCTGATCCCCTGGTCGCGCGCGAACGGCACGACGTGGACCGACATCATGAGCGCGAGGCCGCCGAGCAGGAACCAGGAGACGTTGAGATACCACTGGCGCGGATCGGCCAGCGCGGCCCGGAGTGTGACGCCGGGCGCCACGGCGGGCGCGTCGCCGGGCGCGCCGGTCGGCGGACGGCGCAGCTCGCGCGCCTCGGCCGGCCGCGGCAGCCGCACCGTGAACGCGGCACCCAGCGTGACGAGGCCGCCCGCGCCGCCGAGCAGCGCGTAGGCGCGGCGCCAGCCGAGCGCGTCGATGAGCCACGCCGCCAGCGGCCCCGCCGTGATGTAGCCGAGATTGAAGCCGACCAGCACGAGCGCCAGCGCCAGCCCGCGGCGCTCGTCGAACCAGTGCGTCACCGTCGCCGCCGCCAGCAGATAGAAGCTCGACATGCCGACGCCGCCGAGCACGCCGACGAACAGGTAGAGCTGCCACAGCGCACCGACCGTCGACACCAGCGCGAAGGCGGCGCCCGCCAGCGCCACCGTGACGACCAGCATCACTCGCGGGCCGTGACGATCGGCGAGCGCGCCGATGGCGAAGCCGGCCACCCCGCCCAGCAGCAGATTGATCGACAGCGCGGTCGCGATCGCTCCCCGGCTCCAGCCGAACGTCTCGGCGAGGACCGGCAGGAACACGCCGTAGGCGGCCAGGGGCGTCGAGATGCCGTAGGTCACGACGAACAGGGCGAGGACGATGAGCCAGCGGCGCGCGGACGGACGCACCCGCCAGTCTTACCACAGCCGCCCGGCGGTGGCGCGACGAGGCGGCGCCGATGGCCGGTCAGCGTAGGCCAGGCGCAGCGGAGTTCAGTGCGCGGTCTTGGGCAGCGCGGACTCTGGGGCCGACCCGTTGGGGCTGACGCGAGCGTTGGCGCGCAGCGTCTGGCGAGCCTGGGCGAGCTGCGACTCGGTGCACCGGCCTGCTGCAGACGCCGATAAATCGCCTCGGCCGTCGTGCGGTCGCCGGCACCCGCGACCGCACCGTCGAAGCGGTCGCCAGCGAGCACTACCGGCGCTTGGTGGCCGAGAAGACTGGCGACGCGATGCACCGCCTTCGGCTCCGTGGCCAGCGCATCAGCGGGCTGCCGCCCTACGGTTGGCGGTTTCTCGCCGGCGCGACGCTCGCCACGGTGCCCGTCGAGCAACGGACCCTCGCTCGCATCCGCGCGCTCCACGACCGCGGGCTGGGCGTGAAGCGAATCATCCGGGCGTTGACCAAGGCCGGCGCGATGGCCCGCTCCGGTCGGCCGTTCCAGCGGTCCACGGTGCGCGGCATCCTGGCCTGGCTCGCTGCGATCGAGTCGGAGCCGGCCTCGGCGGCGATGTAGACCCCCGGCACCGGGCCTGACAGTTCACCGACCAGGCGGGTGTCGCTCGAACGGCGCCCCCGCCGGTCCTGTCTCTGGCCCGCCGTGATTGAGGCTATTGGGCACCCCCGTAGTCTGCCCAAAAACGGTAGCGTATGCCCCCCTAGAGATCATCAGCGAAGACCACAGCATTGCCGCACCAGGCACAGTAGCGGGAGGTGGGTGACAGGGTAGGCGCGCTGGAGGTAGGCGGTAGGCGGCAAGAGTAGACGATTGGTGCCAGGGATGCGTTACTCTCCCGACATGGACATCCGGGCGGGCAGCCCTGAGGGCCACTTCCATTCGCTCCTTCTTGAGTTGGACATTATCTGACCGCTTCACCTGCAGAGGTGCTGGCCATGAGGACGATCCTCCGGCTGCTTCAGATCCTCGGCGTTGCGTGCTGGATCTTCTACGCTTTAGGTTCAGGGCGAATGCCACCAACCGGTGGCCCGTGGCCAGACGAGGCCACTTGCGAGGTCTGGCGGAAGAACTACATCGCCCTCTTCCAGACCAAGTACATACACGTGGATGTCTCACCCTGTGTTTACAGAGGAGCCTAGCCTACTCGGTACCAGAGCCATCGTCAGCGCTACTCCCACCGCCCCCACTTGGTCCGGGAGCAGACCCAGGAGCCCCGCCAGATGCACCACCGCTTGTGTTCGACATGCTCGGGTCGTTCTCAGGAATATTCCCTGGCACTGTCCCCTGAGCTATGGTGCCCTCGTTCGGAGGAGCATTGGTGGGATCATCGTCCGCTCCTCGGAGGCTCACCTTGACATCGAAACGCAGGTTGTCGTCCAGAAGGCCACGGGTGATTCGAGCGATTGTTACTCTCTGACTCAGAGTCAGCGTCGGCGGTGCCGGCGTCGGGTTGGGAGTATCAACTTGATCGTTTGCATCGTAAGCTCCCCGAAGTGAAGCATCCCTCGGCTGCTGAGGTCTTGGTACAGCGGGCGGAATGAACTCGAATCTTGGCGGTTCTGGTATCGGTATGGGGATCACTTTCAACGGTGGGATCTTGAAGAGCTCTTCGTCGAGTTTCTTCTCGAAGAGTCTGATCCACGTCCACTCGCGCAAGAACATTCTTAGTGTCTGGTCAGGCACCTTGGAGTTCGGTAGCTGCGCCATGTTAGGCACAGTATTCAGAAACTGTGCCGAGTCAGCGTTCGTAGTTCCGTCGGGGTTTGATAGCGAGAAGCCTTCGCTCATGTACTGCCCTCCTCTAGAGCGAGTAGTCAAGTTACTGGCTACTCGCCTCTCCTGTTGTCAAGCTCGAAGAACGGGAGGCATCGCGTCCAGCGCAGCGATGCGCGACGCAGTGTCCGGAACGAGCTTGATCGGGTTCTTGTACGCCAGGATGTCCACTGAAAGCCAGGACTTCCCCGTCCACTGATCCCTGGTGTACGGGTGCTTGCCGTTGATCGGAATGATCGTGTCGATGTACGTGTACCAGTCCGGGCTACCAGCCTGATCGAACGGTGCAACGTAGAGATAGTGAACGGCATCAGGCACCACACCGTGCATGCCTGTCCACCCACCACCGCGAGCACGACTAGTTCCTGGGTCGGTACGACGCCAGGATGCCGTCGCGCCGCCCAGAGTGACACCAGTACCGGTACTGACCCCTCTCTGAACGGCTTGCCACAGAGTGCCGTAGCCGCGATCGATCGTCACGACACCCCACGTGTAACCTCCGACACCTGGCTCGCTGAGGTCCGGATCCCAGAAGTTCGGCCAGGCAACGGCCTCACCCTTGTGGAACTGCTGTGCCTGCGTGAAGGTCAGCCGGAACGGTCCAGCACCAACGTAGGAAATCGTGAGATTTCCCGCCGACGCCGGCTGGATGAGACTTCTGAACGAAGTCGGTGTTGCTGCCATATGTAAGTCCTTTCTTTCTGATCGTCAGGAATCAGGCGTCACCGTAGCCGTAGAACTGCTCGAGAGTCGGGTTGATGGCGCCACCGGCGTCCAGTGCATTGAGCCGAGCTTCGATATCACGGAGACGCTTGTCCGGGACCGAAATGGTGCCGGGAGTCGCGCTGGCGCGGAGAACACCTTCCAGGAAACGCACGCGCGTCAGCAGATCTGGGATGAGCACAGGCTGACTATCCGACGCCGAGGCCGCGCTGCCGGTGTACTGGTCCTTCGTGTACGGGTGCATCCCTTTCTCCGGGAACACTGTATCGAAGTAGAAGTACCAGTCCGGCGAACCGTTTTGATCGACTGGCGACCGATACATGAAGTGCGCCGCGTTCGGCACGAACACACCATCGGTGCCACGACCACGATTGATCGAGGTCTGCGTGCACTTGAAGGCCTTCGTCGCCAGTGCGGCTGGAGCCGCCTGCATCGCCATCCATTTCGTGCCTGCACCGGTGTCTAGCGTGAAGTACTGAGGAGCACCTCCGGCGTGATCCACGATGATCGTGGTACCTTCCTTAAATGCCTGCGCTGACGAGAAGTTAAGCTCCTTGGAGCCCGCTGTGGTGCTGACCGTTCCCGTACCGACCATCAGATTCCGTGCGGATCCTGCTGCCATAGCTCTTCCTCCGCGTTGTGAGATTTTCTGTCTGACCTGCCACGAGACCTGGTGGCACGAGGTTCAGAAAGGTAACGAGCCCGAGGAGGTCGCTCGCCCGATCCGTCAGACGCCAGTTGATGCGATTTACTAGTTGCAAGGCTGCGGCGCAGCCTAAACGGCGAAGACACGGCCGTCAATTGGGGGAAACCCCTATCCCCTAAGGCTTCGTCAGAGAATAAATGAACAGATCGGCTGAGCCGGCGGATATTCTGCATGAGTGAGCGTCAGACTCTGCCGGGCGAAGTACCGGGCCTTGGCGCCAGTCCTGACGGAACGCGCGCGCCGGATGTGGGCGGCCACGGAGGCGCGCGCCGCCGGGCGCGGCGGGATCAGTGTGGTGGCCCGCGCGACGGGGATCGCCTACTCCACGATCGTGCGAGGTCTCAAGGAGTTGGCCTCGGGCGATCACGCCGCGGCCGGACGCGAGCGGCGGCCGGGCGGTGGGCGGAAGCGCACGATCGAGAAAGATCCCACGCTGCTGGCCGACCTCGAGGCGTTGGTGGACCCGACGGCCTCGGGCGACCCTGAGTCGCCCCTGCGATGGACGGCGAAGAGCGTGCGGCAGTTGGCCGCCGCGCTGCAGGCCATGGGCCATGCGGTGAGCCGCCAACTGGTGAGCGAACTGCTGGCGGCCGCGGGGTACAGCCTGCAAGCCAATCGCCAGACCCGGGAGGGGCCGCAACATGCGGACCGGGACGCCCAATTCCGCTACATCAACCAGCAGGTCCGTCGGTGCCAAGCCACCGCCCAGCCGGTCATCTCGGTCGATACGAAGAAGAAAGAGTTGGTTGGCGACTTCAAGAACGCCGGACGCCAGGGGCGGCCGAAAGGCCGGCCCGCGCCCGTCCGCGTGCACGACTTCCTCATTCCAGAGCGCGGCAAGGCGATTCCGTACGGGGTCTACGATCTGACGCGCAACGCGGGGTGGGTCAGCGTGGGCATTGATCACGACACGGCCACGTTCGCGGCCCGGACGATCGGGCGGTGGTGGCGCAAGATGGGCCGGCCCCGCTATCGGCGCGCACGCTCGTTGCTCATCACGGCCGACGCCGGCGGCAGCAATGGCGCGCGCGTGCGCCTGTGGAAGTGGGAATTGCAGCGGCTGGCCAATCGCACCAGCCTGGCGATCACCGTCTGTCACCTTCCGCCCGGGACCAGCCAGTGGAACAAGATCGAGCATCGGCTCTTCTCCTACATCAGCCGCAACTGGCGTGGCCAGCCGCTCGTGAGTCTCGCGGTGATCGTTAATCTGATCGGCGCCACCCGGCCCGCGGCCGGGCTGCGTGTGCGGTGTGAGCTCGACCGCGGCGCGTATCCCCAAGGCCACAACGTCACGGACGTCCAGATGGCGACGTTGAATCTGGTCTCCCATCGCTTCCATGGTGATTGGAACTACACGATCCAACCGACGCGCGGGCGAACGTAATTTGTTCACCTATTGCCTGACGTTGCCTTAGGCGTCGTCAGAAGATAAATGAACGAATACGTACGACCTCATCCGATAGCGCGAAAGGCCGCTGTTCGGTCACTTATGCTCTGACGATGCCTTAGGACGATCAAGAAGCTGCGCCCTCGGACGCTGAAGTGAGGGAATTCAAGATCGGCGGAGGGTCCGACCTCGAGGTGCTCTACAAACAGGTCTCGCGCATGGTAGTTAGGCCGACTGACGAGGAGATCGCGCGAGCCCTGGTCGGCCTGATCCTTGCGAATCGAGAAAAGATCCGTGCGCCCGTGGCGAAGCGCGCCAGGTGGCAGATGGGTCCAAGCCCGATTCGCATCTTGTTGGCCGCCCTCATCGCCGCAGGGCTGCTCTTCCTGTTTCAGCGATAGCTTCATCCGACCAGCTCCTCGCTGGCCCGCACTTGGTCGCGCTCGGTGACGACCAGGCGGCGCGCACCCAGACGCTGCAGAATAGGTATCCCGGCTCGATCGCTTGTAGCCGGTGGCGGTGGAGATCGCCTCGCGCTCCAACAGCTTCGGGTAGGCCTGCAGGCCGCGGCGGACCAGATCCTGGAGGGCGCCGAGCATCCGCTCCTGGCCGTGCATGGGTCGCTGGGGCGCGAAGGCGTCGGCCTCGTCGAGCACCAGGTGCAGCGGCAGCCGGTTGCGGTGGTAGAGCGTCTCGGCGAAGTCTGCTTGGGAGAGGCGGAACTTGGTCATGCGGACGAAGTCCCTGCGGCGGCTCCTGCTGCTTGTTAGCGATGTACGTGATCGTGTCACGAGATCGCGGGCTAGAAACTGGGTCGGCAGGCGGCGCATTGCGTACAATGCCCGGGCATCCGGGAACCGAGGCCGAGCCGCCAATGGTGCGAGTGAGCCCGTTTGTTAGCGTGGCCCATGGGATGCCCCGGCGACCGCAGTGGTGACACGCGCCTCCGCGCGTGATCCCGTTTAGGAGAATGCCGCTCCGCCGCGTCCCTGTTCCCGGATGCTCCGTCCATTCCTGACCAAGGAGGAGCGACCCGTGAAGCCGAACCCGCGTCATCCCGGCCCCAGGAAGCCGACAGCTCGCCCATCCCTCTTGGATCGCGTCAACGTGAATGCCGCCGGCGTCGACTGCGGCGCAGAAGCGCACTATGTCGCGGTGCCGCCGGACCGTGACGCGACGCCGGTGCGCGCGTTCAAGACCTTCACCGCCGATCTGCATCGCCTCGCCGACTGGCTCACGGCCTGCGGCGTCACGACGGTGGCGATGGAATCCACCGGGGTCTACTGGATTCCCCTCTACGAGATCCTCGAGGCGCGGGGCCTCGACGTCTGCCTCGTCAACGCGCGTCACCTCAAGAACGTCCCGGGCCGGAAGACCGATGTTGTCGATTGCCAGTGGCTGCAGGAATTGCACGCGGTCGGCTTGCTGCGCGGCAGCTTCCGCCCGACCGCCGCCATCGCGGCCCTGCGCGCCTATCTGCGCCACCGCGAGACGCTGGTGCAGGGGGCCGCGACGCACGTCCAGCGCATGCAGAAAGCGCTCATCCAGATGAATCTCCAGCTCTCCGTCGTGATCAGTGACATCACCGGCGTCACCGGCCTGCGCATTCTTCGCGACATCCTCACGGGCCAGACCGACCCGCACGTCCTGGCGCAGCATCGGGACCATCGGTGCCAGGCCTCGGAGGCGGCCATCACCGCGGCGCTGACCGGGCATTACCGCCCCGAGCACCTCTTCGTCCTGCGCCAGAACCTCGAGCTGTTCGACGCTTATCAACGCCAGATGGCCGCGTGCGACGCGGCCATCGAGGCCCACGTGCACACCCTGGCCGCTCAGGCCCCTACGCCCGCCGGCCCGTTGCCCGCGCCGCGGACCCGGAAGAAGGCGCGCGACAATGAGCCGCGCTTCGAGATTCGCACCCCGCTCCACCAGCTGACGGGCGTCGACCTCACCCAGATCGACGCCATCGGGCCCTACGGCGCCCTGCGTCTCCTGGCCGAGATCGGCACCGACATGAGCCGCTGGCCCTCCGAAAAGCATTTCACCTCGTGGCTGACCCTGGCGCCCCACAACAAGATCTCCGGCGGCCGGCTCCTCAGTTCCAAGACGCAGCGTTCGGCCAGTCGCGCCGCGGCCGTCCTGCGCATGGCCGCCATGAGCCTCGCCCGCACTGAGACTGCGCTCGGCGCGTTCTACCGGCGCGTGGCCTACCGGATCGGCAAGCCCAAGGCGATCACGGCCACCGCCCGCAAGCTCGCCGTTCTCGTCTACCGCACCCTCAAGGATGGCCTGCGCTACCAGGATCCGGGCGCCGCGGCGTACGACACCCAGCACCGCCTGCGCGTCCTCCGACACCTGCGTCACCGCGCCGCCACGCTCGGCTTCTCCCTCGTCAATCGTGAAACCGGCGAACTGATCGAGGGCACAGTTTCTTAGGAGGGTGACGCACCTGGTCGGGGGACGTCCACGCAGCGGGCGGAGGAACCCCACCTGTCCGGTCTGCGAGAGCCCGGGGGACCTCGGGTCGGGAGCCGGCTTGCCGGGACCTCCCAAATGGCCCGAGCCCTGGACAACTCGGTGCCCGTCCTGGCCGGCGGTGGCCTTGACGGCCCTCTGGAGGCATGGTCACCGCCCTCCCCGCCAGGCTGATCGCGCAGTCCGTTTCCGCCGCGCCCGCCCCTGCCCGACGCAGCCGGAGCAGATCGCTTCATGGCTGACCGCGACCCACCAGCATCCGCCCGGACACGCCGCGACGTCCGTGCACCGGCACTCCCTTGCACTTCGTCGAACTCCGCGACTTGCGCCGGTTGGGGAAGTCGGGGGTGCCGCAGAGGCAAGCGGTCAAGGGGCGCTCGGACGGCGGGGGCTGCGAGGTGGTGCGCAACTGTCCGTGCGTCGCCCGTGTTGTCCGGCTCGCTCTAGCTACGTCGAGCCGAGTCGATGCTACGAAGTGCGCGGGAATACGAGGCTGGCCAGTCCCTGCTGCGCACCGTTGATTTGCGGTGTATAAAGAGCCCCTGACCCCGTGTAACGCAGCTTCCCAACCATCGGAGGAGAAGACGACATGGCCCAACTGAGGATCCCCCTGGACGACGCGCGATTCGGCAAAGGCTTGACCTGGAAGGACTACATGGCGCAGATGGGCGACACCCAGGCCCGCACCGAGGCCAACTACGCTAAGTCGACGCTGACCGAGGACGAGAAAAAGTTCTTCAGCGGCGTCACCGGCGTCAAGTACGTCATGATGCTGGCCGAGAACTGGTGCGGCGACGTCCACCGCAACTCGCCGCTGATCGCCCACGTCGTCGACGCGATGCCGGGCGCCGAGCTGCGCGTGTTCTTCCGCGACCAGAACGCCGACCTGCGCGACACCTTCCTGAACAACGGCTATCAGTCCATCCCGGTCGTCGTCTTCTTCGACAAGGACTGGAACGAGATCGGCCGCTGGATGGAGCGCGCCCACGCCGCCACGACCAAGGCCGCGCAGATCCGCGCCAAGACGCTCGACGCCGCCCCCAAGGAGCAGCAGGACGCGGCGATGGGCGAGTTCCGCAAGCAAGTCCAGGCCGCCTACGAGGAGCCCGGCGCCTCCCTGTGGCGTGGCGCCGCCAACGAGGTGAAGCTGCTGCTCGAGCAGCGGCTGGGCCTGGCCAAGAAGTAACGCAAGGTCCCGACGATTCCCGCGGCGCCCGGCTTCGGCGTCGGGTTGTAGAGGAGCGCCCCGGCTTCGCCGGGGCGCTCTGAACGTTGGGGGGTATGGGGGCCATTTCGGGGCCCCCATTCACACAAGGAGCAGAGCCATGGAGCTACAAGGGCAGGTCGCCATCGTCACGGGCGCAGGGCGCGGAATCGGGCGGGCCACCGCGCTCGAGCTCGCTCGCCTGGGCGCCGACATCGTCATCGCCGAGCTCGACGCGGGCGGCGCCGACAAGACCGCCGCGCTGGTCAAGGACCTCGGCCGCCGCGCCGTCGTCGTCCCCACCGACGTCACGAAGCGGGCCGACCTGGCCACGATGGTCGAGCGCACGCGCGCGGCCCTCGGACGGATCGACGTCCTCGTCAACAATGCCGGCATCTACCGCGCCGCGGCGACGCTCGACGTGACCGAGGAGCACTGGGACGCGATCATGACCATCAACGCCAAGGCGGTGTTCTTCGCCACCCAGGCGGTGTTACCGGTGATGATCGCGCAGCAGAGCGGCAGCATCGTCAGCCTGGCGTCGATGGCCGGCAAGATCGGCAGCCGCACCAACCTGCCCTACAACGCCAGCAAGGCCGCCGTCATCAGCATGACCAAGAGCCTCGCGCTCGCCCACGCCG
>Ga0210377_10005427_pt1 | contig 10474 bp, 11 predicted proteins | sample PLM4_65_b1redo_FD_155480 | JGI IMG/M metagenome (GOLD analysis project Ga0210377, IMG submission 155480) | Groundwater sediment microbial communities from an aquifer in East River, Colorado, USA - PLM4_65_b1 redo | ecosystem: Environmental > Terrestrial > Soil > Riparian zone | place: USA: East...
CGTCGCCCACGTCCGCCCCCACGCGAGCGCCGCCGAGCGCGACGCGCTGGTCGCCGAGATCTTCCGCCACTTCGCGATCTGCTTCGCCGACCTCATCAGCACCAACCGGAGCGAGGCGCAGCCCGACCGCTTGGTGACGCGCATCGAGGGCGACGAGCACCTGCTGGCGGCGATCGCCGAGGGCCGCGGGCTCGTGCTGCTCACCGCACACCTGGGTAACTGGGAACTCGGCGGTCGCCTGCTGGCCGCGCGCCTGCGGCGCCCGACCCACGTGGTCGTCGCCGCCGAGGCCGATCCCCGTGTCGAGCGCTTCCTGCGGGGCGGTCCCTCGCCGGTGCGCTTCGTGCGGCGCGGCGATCCCACGGCGATGGTGCCGCTGGTGGGGGCGCTGCGGCGGGGCGAGATCGTGGCGCTGCAGGGAGATCGCGCGCTCGGCACGCGCGGCGACACGCTGGTCGACTTCTTCGGCGAGCCGGCGCCGTTTCCGCTCGGGCCCTTCGTGCTCGGCCGCGCCGCCGCCGTGCCGGTCGTGCCGGCCTTCTGCCTGCTGGACCGCGACCTCCGGTACACGGTGGTGATGGCTCGGCCGATCCACGTGACGGCCAACGGCGAGGCGGCGGCGCTCGCCCAGTGGGTCGCCGTGCTGGAGGCGATGATTCGCCGCGCGCCCGAGCAGTGGTTCAACTTCTTCGACGTCTGGAGCGCGACCCCTGCGTCCTGAGCCCGTGGCGATCGTCGCCGGCGGCGTGGCCACGCCGATCGGTCTCGACCTGGACGCGTTCTGGTCCGGCCTGCTGGCCGGCGCCGACGGTCTGTCGACGATCGAGCGCTTCCCCACCGCCGACCTCCGGGTCGGGCGGGGCGGCGAGATCAAGAAGCTGCCGCCGGTGGCGCTCGGGATTCGCTCGCGCGCCGCGGCGCTGCTCGTCGCCGCCGCCGCCGACCTGGGCGGGCGCGCGCGGCTGGACGCCGCCCCCGAGCGCATCGCGGTAGTCGCGGGTACCGCGCTGGGCGGCGTCGAGGAGCTGGAGCACGCGCTCGCCGGCGACGGCGGCGCGCGGCGGGCGCTCGACGCGCTCTACGACAGCCCGGCCCACGCGCTGGCGGCGTGGCTGGGCGCGCGCGGTCCCGTGCTGACGGTGTCCTCGGCGTGCGCCTCGGGCGCCATCGCGCTCGGTCTCGGCGCCGATCTGCTGCGCGAGGGCGCGGCCGACCTCGTCGTGGCCGGCGGCTACGACATCCTGTGCCGCTTCGTGATGCGCGGGTTCGACGCGCTGCGCTCGCTCGCGCGCGATCGGGTGCGGCCGTTCGATCGGCGGCGCACCGGCCTGCTCCTGGGTGAGGCGGCCGGCCTGGTGCTGCTCGCGCGCGAGCGCGACGCCCGCGGTCCCCGCCTCGGACGGCTGCTCGGCCACGGCAGCGCCAGCGACGCCTCGCACATCGCCGCGCCCGACGCCCAGGGGCGGGGGCTGGAGGCGGCGATCCGGGCGGCGCTGGCCGCCGGCGACGTCGACGTCGCCGACCTCGACTTCGTGAGCGCGCACGGCACCGGCACGGTGCTCAACGATCGGATCGAGACGGCGGTGCTGCGGCGGGTGCTCGGCGCGCGCGCCGGGGCGGTGCCGGTGAACTCGATCAAGGGCGCGCTCGGCCACACCATGGGGGCCGCCGCCACGCTGGAGGCGATCATGTGCCTGCTGGCGGCGCGCGACGGCTGGATCCCTCCCACGGTCGGCTACGAGGAGCCGGACCCGGCCTGCGACCTCGACTACGTGGCGGGCGTGTGCCGGGCGGTTCGGCCCCGGCGGATGCTCAGCACGTCCCTCGGCTTCGGAGGCTGCAACGCCGCGCTCGTGCTCGAGGGGGCGGCGTGATGACCGCGGGCGCGCGCGTCGAGGCCGTGGGACTATTGACGGGCTGGGGGGAGGGTACCGCGGTGCTGCCCCCCGATGCGCGCGCCGCCGCCGCGGGCCGCGCGGTGATCCCGCTCGAGCGTCCGGCCCTGGACGGCGACCGGTTCCGGCGAGCGACGCGTGAGTGCCTGCTGGGGGTCGTGGCCGTCGAGGCGATGCTGCGGGATGCCGGAATCGACCGCGAGGCGATCCGTGGTGCGGGCACGGCGGTTGTCTTCGTGACGGCGGCCGCCTATGGGGCGTCGAACGCCGAGTGGCTGGCCGGCCAGGCGGGGACGCTGCACTTCCCTTATACGGCTCCCAGCGTGCTGCCGGGCGAGGTCGCAATCGAGTTCGGGCTGAGGGGACCTTATGTCATCCTGATCGGCGGCCCCACCGCCACGGTCGATGCGCTCTGGCAGGCCGGGCGGCTGGTGGCCGGCGGGCAGTGCGAGCGGGCGCTGGTGCTTGCCGTCGAGACGTTCGGGGAGTGCGAGGCGCTGTGGCGCCGGGCCCGCTGGACGCTGCCCGGGCCGATGGTCGAGTCGGCGGGCTGCGCGCTCCTCGGACGTGGCGACACGCTCCCGGCGTACCGGGCCGCCGCCGCCCCGACGCCGCTGGAGCGCGTGGTCGAGGCGCGGGCCGGCCGGACGCTGGCGTGCGCCCCGCTGGTCGCGCTCGCATTCGCGCGCGAGGGCGGCGGCCGCCCGGCCCTCGTGAGCGGGACGTGGCGGGGGCGCACGGCGACCATCGAGCTGGCGATCGCCGGGCGAGCAGCCCGGGTGTGACGGACGACACGCGCAGGAGGGCCATGCAAGACAAGGAAGTGTTCGACGAGCTGAAGACGATCCTGGTCTCGCGGCTGAAGTTCGATCCGCGTCGCGCCGCCGACGTGGTCCAGAGCACGCCGCTGCCCAAGGGCGTGGAGGGGTCCATCGGCCTCGACTCACTGGACTTCATCGAGCTGTCGATCGCGATCGAGGAGCGCTTCGGCGTCGTGGTGGACGAGTCCGAGAACCTCAGCGCGCACTTCGCCTCGTTCGACACGCTGTCGCGCTTCGTCGCGGGGCGGCTCCGCGCCGCATGAGGCGTGTTCTCGTCACCGGGCTCGGCGCCGTCAGCCCCTTCGGCGCCGGGGTGAAGACGTACTGGGCGGGCCTCGCGGCCGGGACCTGCGCCATCCGCCCGCTCTCGCTCATCGACGCCACCGGCTTTCGCTGCCGCATCGCCGCCGAGGTTCCGGACGTCGGCGCCGGCTCCGCGCGCCGCTCGCGCGCCGACCGGCTGGCGCTCGGCGCGGCCGCCGAGGCGCTCGAGGACGCCGGGCTGGGCGCCGCCGACCGCGCGAGCGCGGCCCTCGTCGTCGGCGCCGTGGGCGGCGGCATGCTCGAGGCCGAGAGCTGGTACTGGGCGCGGGCGCGCGGCGAGCGGCTGCCCCGCTGGGCGGCGTCGCTGCGGGCGATGCTGCCGGCCGCGCACGCCGAGGCGCTCGCGCACCGGCTGCGCCTGGGCGGCCCGCGTCACACGGTCGTCACCGCGTGCTCGTCGGGCGCGGTGGCGCTGGCCGAGGCCGCCGAGCTGATCGCCGACGGCGTCGTCGACATCGCCGTGGCGGGCGGCGTCGACGCGGTGACCCGGATGTGCTTCATGGGCTTCAACGCCCTGAAGCTCCTCGATCCCGAGCCCTGCCGCCCCTTCGATCGCGACCGCCGCGGCATGTCGATCGGCGAGGGCGCGGCGTTCGTCGTGCTGGAGGCCGCCGAGCACGCGCGGGCGCGCGGCGTGCGGCCGCACGCGGAGCTGGCCGGGCACGGCACGACGACCGACGCCTACCACGTCACGGCGCCGCAGCCCGAGGGCGAGGGGATGGCGCGCGCGATGCGGGCGGCGCTGGTCGCCGGCGGCGTGGCACCGGACGCGATCGGCTACGTCAACGCCCACGGCACCGCCACGCCCCAGAACGACCGCATCGAGGCACGCGCCATCGCGCAGGTCTTCGGGGCCGGGCGTCCGCTGGTCAGCTCGACCAAGTCGATGATCGGCCACACGATGGCGGCGGCCGGCAGCCTGGAGGCCGTGGCGACGATCCTGGCGCTGACCCACGAGACCATCCCGCCCACGGCGACCCTCCTCACGCCCGATCCCGAGGTCGAGTTCGACTGCGTGCCGCGCGTGGCTCGGGAGCTTGCGGTCGAGCACGCGATCTCCAACTCGTTCGGCTTCGGCGGGCAGAACATCACCCTGCTCTTCCGGCGCGCCTGAGTCGATGCCGCAGTTGCAGCGACGCGAGGTCGTCATCACCGGCGTGGGCGTGGTCAACGCCGCCATCGTGGGCGCCTCGCCCGCGCTCGGCGCGTGGCTGCGCGAGCCGCGGCCGGCGGCGCGCTCGGGGGCCGGCGGGGCCCGCCCGGCCGTGCGGCTGCCGGAGGCCACGCTGGCCGGGCTGATCGATCCCGACGAGGCACGACGTCTGGCCCGCGTGTGCCAGCTCACGATCGCCGCCGCTCGCTTTGCCGTCGCCGAGGCCGGTCTGGACCCGGCCGCGGGACTCGGGCTCGTCGTCGGCAGCGAGCTCGGCGACTTCACCTCGACCATCGCCTTCGCCGACGGTTACCTCGCGCGGGGGCCGGCCGGGCTCTCGCCGCTGCTCTTCCCCAACACGGTGATGAACACGATGGCCGCGACCACGGCGATCGCCGTCGCCGCGCGCGAGCTCACGCTCACGCTCAACGTGCCCACCGTCGCGGGCGAGCTGGCGATTGCGCGAGCGACCGCCGCGGTGGCGAGTGGCCGCGCGGATGCCGTCCTGGCCGGCGGCGTCGACGAGCTCGACCCGCTGGTGGCCGAGATGCTCGACGCGCTCGGTGACGACGGCGTGCGCGGCGAGGGGGCGACCTTCCTCGTGCTGGAGGCGGAGCGCGTGGCCCGCGCGCGGGGCGCGCGCGTGCTCGGCCGGATCGCGGGGGCGGCCTGGCGTTCGCTGCCGGCGCGCCCGTGGGGCGTGGGCCGGCACGTGGCCTCGCGCGCGATCGCCGAGGCGCTGGCGCAGGCCGGGCGGCAGGCGCCGGACTGGCTGTACGTTTCGGCCAGCGGCGACGCGACGCGCGACGCCTGGGAGTCGCGCGTGCTGTCGGCGGCGCTCGGCTCGCGGCGGGTCCCGTCGGTCTCGCTCGCCGCGCTGATCGGTCATCACGCCGGTCTCGGCGCCCTGCACGTGGCGGCGGCGGCGTGGACGGCGCGCGTGGGGCTGTTGCCCGCGATCGGCGGTGGGGCGGAGCGGGTGGCGGGTGGTGGTCTCGTCCACGGGCTCGGCCGGGGCGGTGGTCACGTCGCGGTGATGGTGGAGGCCGCGTGAGCGCGGTGATCGTGATTCCGGTGTTCGACGAGTCGGCGACGATCGGGCGCGTGGTGGCCGCCGCGCGCGCCCACGGGCCGGTGCTCGTCGTCGACGACGGCTCGCGCGACGACGGCGGCGCCGTCGCGGCCGCGGCTGGGGCCGAGGTCCTGCGCCACGCCCGGCGCCTCGGCAAGGCGCAGGCGCTGCTGAGTGGCATCGCGGCGGCCCGCCGGCGCGGCGCCTCGGTCGTCGTCACCCTGGACGGCGACGGCCAGCACGACCCGGCGGCGATCCCCGCACTGCTCGAGGCCGCGGGCCGGGCTCCGCGCGCGGTGATCGTGGGCAACCGACTGGCCGGTCCCGGCACGCTGCCGGCGGGCCGGCGCAACGCCATGCGGGTGGCGAGCTTCTTCGCCAACTGGACGAGCGGGCTCGCGGTGCGCGACAGCCAGTCGGGGTTTCGCGTCTATCCGGTCGCGCTCTTCGACGAGGTGCGCACGCACCGGGGCGGCTTCGTGTTCGAGACCGAGATCATGCTGGCCGCCGCCGCGGGCGGGTGGACGGTCGAGGAGATCGGCGTGGCGGCGATCCCGCGCGGCGGCCAGCGCAGCCGCTTCCGCCCCGTGCGCGATGGGGTGGCGATCGGCGGCTTTCTGGCCGGCCGGGTCATCGCGCGGTGGATGTGCGAGGTGCGCACCGTCATCGGTGAGCTGTTCGCGGTCTTCGAGCCCGACCGGCTGGCCACCCGCCACGCGGAGATCCTCGAGGCGGCGTTGCCCTACGCGGATTCGCCGGCGCGGTGGAGCGCGGCGTTCGGTGCCGCCGCGGCCCGGCGGGCCGGCCTGCGCCTGGGCACCATCTGGCGGGACGGCCGCGAGCGCGGCCTCGGCGCCGCCGCGGTGGCCACGCTGGCGGCGCCGCTGACGCTGCCGCTGCTGCTGCTGCAGACGGTCGCCAGCGATCGGCTGCCCGACGTGATCACGCCGCTGGTCGACGCGCTCTACGGCGAGGCGCCCGGATCGTCGGGCGAACGTGACGAGGTGGCGCGGCCGCGCGCGGCGGCCGCCGCGGTGGCGGAGCGGTCATGACCGGCGCCAGCTACGACGTCGCGGTCATCGGGGGCGGCCCCGGCGGCTCCACCGTCGCTACGCACCTGGCCCGGGGCGGCCTCAGCGTGGGCCTGTTCGAGCGCGAGACGTTCCCGCGCTTCAAGGTCGGCGAGTCGCTGGTGCCGGCCACCATGCTGCTGCTCGAGCGCCTCGGCGCGCTGGAGCCGATCGCCAAGGGCGGCTTTCAGATCAAGTACGGGGCGACCTTCCACGACCAGGACACCGACCTCGGCACCAGCTTCTACTTCCTGCAGGGCATGCCGTGGCCCAACTGGACCTACAACGTGCCGCGGGCGGAGTTCGACACCATCCTGCTCGAGCACGCGCGCAAGCAGGGCGTACACGTGCACCAGCCGGCCACCGTGAGCGGCGTCGCCCTCGACGCCGGGGGCGTCACGCTCGCCGCCGAGCACGACGGCCAGCGTGTGGCCCACCGGGCCCGCTTCCTCGTCGACGCCAGCGGGCGCGACGGCTTCGTGGCCGGGCACCTGGGCCGCCGCCAGCGCGTGCCCAACCTCGGCAAGGTCGCGCTGTTCGCCCACTACCAGGGGGCCGATCGCTTCCCGGGCATCGAGGAAGGCAACATCCGCATCTACCTGTTCGAGTGCGGCTGGTTCTGGTGGATCCCGTTCACCAACGACGTCACCAGCGTGGGCGCGGTGCTCCACGCCCGCGCGGTGCGCGAGCATCGCGGCACGCCCGAGCAGCTCTTCGAGGCGATGGTGCGCCAGTGCCGCGCGGTGCACGAGCACCTGGCGGCGGCCGAGCGGGTGACGCCGATCTACCGCGCGGCGAACTTCGCCTACACCAATACGCCGGTCGTCGGCGACCGCTTCCTGTGCGTCGGCGACGCCGTCGCCTTCATCGATCCGATCTTCTCCAGCGGCGTCTTCATCGCCATGCGCTCGGCCGAGCTGGCCGCCGAGTCGATCCTCGGCGCGTTCGCGGCCAACCGCTTCTCGGCTCAGCGCTTCGGCGCCTACGAGCGCCGCGTGCGGCGCGGCATGGCGCCGTTCTTCAAGTTCATCCACAAGTACTACGAGCCGGCGTTCCTCGACCTGTTCCTGCGCCCCAACAACGCCTTCGGCATGGTCACGGCCGTCCTCAACATCCTCTCCGGCGGCAGCTTCATCCGCATGCCCCTGCGCGTCCGCTTCGGGCTCTCACTCCTCTTCACCCTGGCCCGCATCAACGTCTGGGTTCGACGCCGCGCGGGACACCCGGTGGAGTCGAGGTTGGAATGGTAGTGCGAGCCGAGCCGCCGCCGCGGCGGCGAGGCGAGCCTGTAGATTTAGGAGTGCGAGCTGAGCCGCCGCCGCGGCGGCGAGGCGAGCCTGCAAACGAGATCAAAGCCTGTAGAGCCGAAGTCAGACCGTGAACCCGATATCCCGATGATCAAAACCCTCCGCGGCTACGCCTTCACGATCGCGGGCATCGCGATCGGGGTGGCGGGGATCGTGGCGCTGGGCGGGATGGCCGAGCGGATCGTGCGCTTCGTCGAGGGCGGCGATCGCTTCGTGCTCGGCCAGATCTCCGTGGCCGGGCGGGGCATGGGCATGGGCACCGGATTCACCGCCGGCGGCCTGCTACCGGCCGCCAGCCTGCGCGCGATCGCCGAGGTGCCCGGCGTCTCGGGCGTGCAGGCCCAGGTGATGCTGCCGCTCGATCCCTCGACCTCGCAATTCATGACGCTCACCCAGGAGCTGATCCTCGGCGTCGACCTTACGGTCCCCACGCCGAACCGTCACTATCCCCAGCTCCCGGTCGGCGAGGGCCGCTACCTGCGCCAGGGCGATCGCCGGGCGGCGGTGGTCGGCGCCTCCTTCGCGATCTCGCACGGCCTGCGCGTGGGCGACCGGCTGCCGCTGGAGGGCGAGCCCTTCCAGGTCGTGGGCGTGCTGCAGCGCACGCTGACGGCGCCCGACCGCTTCGTGGTCGTGTCGATCGAGGACGCGCGCGAGCAGTGGATCGCCAAGGACCGGATGCTGCGCACGCTGCTGGCCTCGGGCGCCGCCGCGCTCAACGCGCCCGACCTCAACACCGGCGCCGCCGTCGGCTGGCGCGAGGGCGACGATCCCGACGCGGTCGCCCGCCGCATCGCCGAGCGCGTGCCCGGCGTCAACGTGCAGCTGCCGAGCGAGCTGAGCCGGCTGCTGCGCTCCTCGACCGCGTTCTTCTCGGCGCTGCTGGTCGGCATGGGCGTGCTGGCGCTGGTGATCGGCGGGCTGTCGCTGGCCAACACGGTCGCCGCCGCCGTCTTCGAGCGGATCCGCGACTTCGGCGTCAAGCGCGCGCTGGGCGCCACCGATCTTCAGCTCGGCGGCGAGGTCCTCGGCGAGGCGCTGGCGGTGACGCTGACGGGTGGCATCGTCGGCGTGGCGCTGGCGATGCTACTCGGTACCGTCGTCGACGGCTGGGTCGCGCGCACGGGCCAGCAGCTCTTCCTCTTCTCCCCGCGGCTGCTGGGCGGCGCGCTCGTCTTCTCGGTGCTGCTCGGGGCGGCGGCGGCGACCTACGCCACCGTACGGGTCGTGCGGCTGTCGCCGGCCGAGGCGATGCGCCGCGGTGCTTGAGGCGCGGGGACTGGTGAAGGTGTACTCGCTTGGGGCCGGTGCGCCCATCCGCGTGCTCGACGGCGTCGATCTCAGCGTGCCGGCCGGGCACCTCGCCGTCGTCCTCGGCGCCTCCGGCTCGGGCAAGAGCACGCTGCTCAACGTGCTGGGGCTCCTTGAGGATGCCGACAGGGGAGAGGTGCGCATGGCCGGCGAGCGCGTGAGCGCGCTCGGACGCTCGGCGCGCAGCCGGGCCCGTGGGCGCTACCTCGGCTTCGTGTTCCAGTCCTTCCTGCTGCTGCCCTCGCTCACCGCGCTCGACAACGTGCTGCTGGCCGCCCGCTACGCCGGCCGCGGCGGCCCCGAGGCGCGCCGCCGCGCGCGCGAGCTGCTCGCGCAGTTCGGCGTCCTGGAGCGGGAGCACCACTATCCGCCCCAGCTCTCGGGCGGCGAGCAGCAGCGCGTGGCGTTCTGTCGCGCCGTGGTCAACGACCCGCCCCTGCTGCTGGCCGACGAGCCGACCGGCAACCTGGACGATGCCAACGGGAGCGTGATCTTGCAGGCGCTGAAGGCGCGGGCCGGGGCCGGCGCCGCCGTGGTCGTGGTGAGCCATCGCGCCGATGCGGTCGTCGGCGCCGACGCCGTGTACCGTATGCAGCACGGACGGCTCGAATCCGGGCCGGCGACGGGAGGAGGAGCATCATGAGAGTGAGCCTGGGGGCCGTGTCGCTGGCCTTGCTGATCACCGCCGCCACCGCCGCCGCGGACGGGTCGGTCGAGCGGACGTTCAACGCGCCCGTCGATCGCGTGTGGGGCACGACCGAGGCGGTGCTCAAGCATCTCGGCTGGGACGTGGACAAGGTCGACCGCGGCATCGGCTTCATCACGACCGACTCGCGCCGCGTCGACGGCGACAACTTCGGCGTGTACGAGAAGTCCGTGCGCCACCGCCTGCGCCTGCACCTCAAGGCGGCCGGTGAGGGCCGCACCACGGTGAGCGTCGAGCGCACCGTGTTCAAGCGGGAGCGCATCCTGTTCGTCGACAAGGACGAGCCGCTGACCGACACGAGCCAGACCGTCGAGAAGGCGCTGCTCGAGGCCATCGGGAAAGCTCTGTGATCAAGACCCTGGTGCTGGTGCTCATCGCGGGACTGCTCGGCGGGGCCGGCCACGTGTTGCTGGCCAAGGGCATGAAGACGATCGGTGACCTCACCGAGGCGCCGGCCTCGCTGGTGGGCGGCATGGTCGGGCGCGTGCTGAGCAACCCGTGGGTCCTCGTCGGCGTCGCGCTGCAGGCCGCGTTCTTCTTCATGTACCTCACGCTGCTCTCGCGAGCCGAGGTCAGCAAGATCCTGCCGATGACGGCCTTCGACTACATCGTCGTCGCGCTGCTCGCCCAGCTCTTCCTGGCCGAGCCGGTGACGCCGGCCCGCTGGACCGGGATCGGCTTCATCGTGCTCGGCGTGTTCCTGGTATCGCGCACCTGAGCCCGCGTGGCTCGGCCCTGGCCGCGGCGGCCCTGGCGACCGTCGCCGCGGTGCCGTTCCTGCTCGCCGGCCTCGGCGCCGCACCGTTCGACGATCC
>Ga0210377_10005428_pt1 | contig 10474 bp, 5 predicted proteins | sample PLM4_65_b1redo_FD_155480 | JGI IMG/M metagenome (GOLD analysis project Ga0210377, IMG submission 155480) | Groundwater sediment microbial communities from an aquifer in East River, Colorado, USA - PLM4_65_b1 redo | ecosystem: Environmental > Terrestrial > Soil > Riparian zone | place: USA: East...
ATTGCTGGCAGGACGCATCACACCCCCGCGACCGCGCGGGTAATCGCGGCAGGCGCGAGCGCAGTGAGCATCCCGAGGGCAACGCCCGAAGGAATACCGCGCTCGGCGAACCGATACGAGGAGCGAAATGGCAAAAAAGATCCAGGCACTGGTGAAGCTCCAATGCCCGGCAGGGGCGGCGACGCCCGCTCCGCCGGTGGGCACCGCCCTGGGTCCGCACGGCGTGAACATCATGGAGTTCGTGAAGCAGTTCAACGCCCGGACCCACAGCCAGAGCGGGATGGTGATCCCCTGTGTGGTCACCATCTACGCCGACCGGACCTTTACCTTCGTCACCAAGACCCCGCCGGCGCCGAACCTCCTGCTCAAGGAGGCGGGGATCGAGAAGGGGAGCGGCCAGCCCAACCGGAACAAGGTGGGCAAGGTCACGCGGGCGCAGGTCAAGAAGATTGCGGAGATCAAGATGACCGATCTCAACGCGTCCGACCTCGACAGCGCCATGCGCATGATCTCGGGCACCGCCCGGTCCATGGGGCTGGAGGTGGTGGACTGATGCCGGCCCAGGGCAAGAAGTTCCGCGCCGCGGTCGCCAGGGTCGACCGCACCAAGGAATACGCGATCCCGGAGGCGGTCTCCCTCGTGAAGGTCGCCGCGTTCGCCAAGTTCGATGAGACCGTGGACGTCGCGGTCCGGCTCGGCGTGGACCCGCGCCATGCCGACCAGGTGGTCCGCGGCACCGTCGTCCTACCCCACGGAACCGGCAAGTCGGTTCGCGTGTTGGTGATCACCCAGGGCGAGCGGGTCCGCGACGCCGAGGCGGCGGGCGCCGACTTCGTCGGGATCGAGTACGTCCAGAAGATCAAAGACGGTTGGCTGGAGTGCGACGTCATCGTCGCCACGCCCGACGTCATGGGCCAGCTGGGTCAGTTGGGTAAGGTGCTCGGCCCCCGCGGCCTGATGCCGAACCCGAAGGCCGGCACCGTCACCATGGACGTCGCCAAGGCGGTCCGGGAGATCAAGGCCGGCAAGATCGAGTTCCGGGTGGACAAGACCGGGAACGTCCACGCCCCGGTGGGCAAGGTGTCGTTCTCCCCCGCCCAGCTCGCCGACAACGTCCAGGCGTTCATGGACACCATCGTCCGGGCCAAGCCGTCGGCGGCTAAGGGGACCTACATCCGCTCGGCCACGCTGTCGAGCACCATGGGGCCGGGCGTGCGGCTCGAGACGGCGGTGTACCGATGAGCAAGACCGAGCGCCAATCGACGGTGGAAGCCCTGACCGAGCAGCTCAAGGGCTCCCCGAACGTCTTCGTCACCGATTTCACCGGACTCAACGTCCTCCGGATGACCGAGCTGCGTCGCCGGCTCCGGGTCGCGGGCATCGAGTACGTGGTGGTGAAGAACACGCTGGCCCAGCGCGCCTTCGCCGCCAACGGCGTGAGCGCGCTGGACGACCACCTCGCCGGCCCGACCGGCCTGGTCCTCTCGGGCGGGGACCCGGTGGCGGGGGCGAAGCTGCTGACCGACTTCGCGAAGGAATTCGAGAAGCCGGCCATCAAGATCGGGCTGGTCGACGGCAAGCCCCTGACGGCGGACCAGGTGAAGCGCCTGGCCGATCTGCCGCCCAGGAACGTGCTGCTGTCCCAGCTCGCGGGCATCATCCAGGCGCCGATGGCTCAGTTCGCCGGCGCCATGAACGGATTGCTGTATCAGATGATCGGCGCCCTCGAGGCGCTTCGCGCGCAGCGTAGTGCTGCTTCTTAACCGGACGGAGAGAGACGGAGACCATGGCCACCACCACGCTGAGTAACGAAGAGATCCTCGATGCGATCGGCAACAAGACCGTCGTCGAGCTGGCGGAGCTGATCGAGGGGTTCAAGACCAAGTTCAACGTCACCATCGCCGCGGCCGCTCCGGCGGCGGCCGCGGGCGGAGCGGGCGGCGGTGCCGCCGCGGCTGCGCCGGCGGAAGAGAAGACCGAGTGGACCGTCGTCCTCAAGGAGGGCGGCGCCAAGAAGATTCAGGTCATCAAGGCGGTCCGGGAAGTCACCAGCCTGGGCCTGAAGGAAGCCAAGGATGCCGTGGACAACGTTCCGACCAACATCAAGGAAGGCGTGTCCAAGGCGGAGGCAGAAGAGATCAAGAAGAAGCTGGAAGAGCAGGGCGCGGTCGTCGAGCTGAAGTAGCGCGAAGCGCTATCCTGAGCCGCCCGTCGGGCTCTCAGGCCCGACGCCGGCGAAGGAGCCAGCGTCTTCAACCTATTTCAGTGAGACGTAATGACACGCTCGACGCTCTCGGACGTTCCCGAATTTGCCGAGCCCCGTAGGTCACCCCGTCCCGGAAGGGCGGGGGATCCGTGTCGGGGCCATTTGTGTTGCCTGCGAGTGAGTGACTGATGCCTCAGACCCGATCTGTAATCACGTTCAGCAAGCGAGAGGGCGGCATGCCGATGCCGCACCTGCTCGACATCCAGACCGCGGCGTTCGAGACGCTGCTGGTCCCCGACGACGTTCACGGCACCAGGCAGGACGTCAGCCTCGAGCGCGTCTTCCGGGACCTGTTCCCGATCACGGACGTGAACGAGAAATACAAGCTCGAGTTCCTGGGCTACTCGCTGGGCGAGGCCAAGTACGCGGTCGAGGAGTGCATCGAGCGCGACATGACCTACGCGGCGCCGCTCAAGGCCAAGCTCCGCCTCGACGTGTACGAGGAGGTGGAGGGCCAGAAGCGCCTGAAGAACGCCATCGAGAAGGAAGTGTACCTGGGCGAGCTGCCCATCATGACCCCCCTCGGGACCTTCGTGATCAACGGGGCCGAGCGGGTCGTGGTGAGCCAGCTGCACCGCTCGCCGGGCGTCGTCTTCGAGGAGGACACCCACCCGAACGGGCAGCGGCTGTTCTCGGCGCGGATCATCCCCTTCCGGGGGTCGTGGGTCGAGTTCACGATCGACATCCACGACGTGATCTACGTCCACATCGACAAGAAGAAGAAGTTCCCGGCCACCGCGCTGCTCCGCGCCTTCGGCCACGGGACCAACGCCGACATCCTGAAGCTCTTCTTCGCCACGAAGGAGCTCAACATCAGCGGCAAGCTGGAGGGCCGGCAGGAGAAGCGCGAGGTCATCGGCGCGCTGGTGGCGCTGGACGTGCCCAACCCCGAGGATCCGCGGGGCGAGCCGCTTGCCGGGGTGGGCGACGAGCTCACGCCCGAGCGCCTCAACGAGATGCGGCACAAGGGCGTGAAGACGGTGAAGGTGTTCGCCGGCTACTCCACCATCGACCTGCGTGACGAGGAGCAGCCGACCAGCACCCGCGACCGGCACAACTACGTCCTCGCGTTCGACGCGGGCGATCCGGAGACCGGCGAGGTGCTCGCCACGGGGGGCCACGAGCTGACCGACTCGCTCCGCAAGAAGCTGATCAAGGCGGGCGTGCACAAGGTCGAGGTGCTGCTGCCCCACGGCCGCTCGGAGTCGCCGCTGATCAAGAACACGCTGGCCAAGGACCCGACCCACAGTGAGGCCGAGGCCCTGGAGCAGATCTACGCCCTGCTCCGGCCGGGCGACGCGCCCAATCTCGAGACGGCGCGGCAGCAGCTCCAGAAGCTGTTCTTCAACCCCAAGCGCTACGACCTGGGGCGGGTGGGCCGCTACAAGATCAACCAGCGGCTGAAGCTGAAGACCGATTCGAACCACACGGTCCTCACCGAGGACGACTTCATCGCGATCATCCGCTACCTGATCGACCTGCACGACGGGCGCGGATTCACCGATGACATCGACCACCTCGGCAACCGCCGGATCCGGAGCGTGGGCGAGCTGATCGCCAACCAGTTCTCGGTCGGCCTCTCCCGCATGGCGCGGCTGGTCAAGGAGCGGATGAGCATCAACTCGGACCCCGAGAAGATCTCGCTCGACGACCTGGTCAACGCCCGGACGGTGAGCGCCGTGATCCAGGCGTTCTTCGGCTCGTCGCAGCTGTCGCAGTTCATGGACCAGACCAACCCGCTGGCCGAGCTGACCAACAAGCGCCGGTTGTCGGCGCTGGGCCCGGGCGGCCTTACCCGGGAGCGCGCGGGCTTCGAGGTCCGCGACGTGCACTACTCGCAGTACGGCCGGATGTGCCCGATCGAGACGCCGGAAGGCCCGAATATCGGGCTCATCACCAGCCTCTCGACCTACGCCCGGATCAACGATCTCGGCTTCATCGAGACGCCGTACCGCACGGTCAAGAACGGCAAGGTGACCGACGAGATCCGCTGGCTCTCGGCCAGCGACGAGGAGGACTACGCGGTGGCCCAGGCCAACGCGCCCCTCAATCCGGACGGCACCTTCGCCGAGGCGCTGGTCCTGAGTCGCAAGGGTGACGACTACCCGCTGCTGCCGTCGGACCGGATCGATTTCATGGACGTCGCCCCGGAGCAGCTGGTCTCGATCGCGGCCGCGCTGATTCCGTTCTTGGAGCACGACGACGCGAACCGCGCGCTCATGGGCTCCAACATGCAGCGGCAGAGCGTGCCGCTCCTCTTCCCCCAGGCGCCGCTGGTGGGCACCGGGCTGGAAGAGAAGGTGGCGCGCGACTCGGGCGCGGTGATCGTCGCCCGCCGGGCCGGGGTGGTCACCCGGGTCACCGCGGACGAGATCATCGTGGACGCCGGCACCGACGGCGGGGCGCCGGCCGAGCAGCCGCTCGCCCGGCTGCACCAGCACGACCGGTACCGGGTGAAGAAGTTCTGGCGCACCAACCAGGACACCGCCATCAACCAGCGGCCCCTGGTGCAGCTCAACCAGCGGGTGGCCGCCGGCGAGATCATCGCCGACGGTGCCGCGACCGACGGCGGCGAGCTCGCCCTCGGCAGCAATGTGCTGGTGTCCTTCATGCCGTGGTACGGGCACAACTTCGAGGACGCCATCGTCCTCAGCGAGCGGCTGGTCAAGGACGACGTCTATTCGTCGATCCACATCCAGGAGCTCGAGCTCCACGTCCGCGACACCAAGCGCGGCCAGGAGGAGATCACCCGGGAGATCCCCAACGTCTCCGACGAGAGCGTGGTGGACCTCGACGAGCGGGGCATCGTCCGGATCGGCGCCCACGTGAAGCCGGGCGACATCCTGGTCGGCAAGATCACGCCGAAGGGCGAGACCGAGCTCTCACCGGAAGAGAAGCTGCTCACCGCGATCTTCGGCGAGAAGGCGAAGGACGTCAAGGACAGCTCGCTCAAGGTGCCGCCCGGCATGGCCGGGGTGGTGATCGACGTCAAGATCTTCAGCCGGATCGAGGATCAGGTCGTCGAGAAGGACCGCGGCGAGCGGATCGGCGAGGTCCGCCGGATCGAGAACGACGAGAAGGCGCGGATCAACACCGTGATGCTGGACGAGCTGGGCCACCTGCTCCAGGGCCAGGAAATCGCCCTGATGCTGAAAGCCGGCACCGTCGAGGAGCACCTGCCCGCCGGGACCAAGCTCACCGCCTCGGCGGTGAAGGACCTCGACCTGGGCGACATCGACCTCAAGACGCTCCGGGTGGCCAACAAGGCGGCCAACGAGCGGCTCCGCTCCACCATCGACATGGCCGCGCGCGAGCGGGCCAAGGTGGAGGAGAAGGCGGAGGATCAGATCGACAAGATCCTCCAGCCCGACGAGCTGCCCCCCGGCGTGATCCAGCTGGTGAAGGTGTACATCGCCGAGAAGCGGAAGATCTCGGTGGGCGACAAGATGGCCGGCCGCCACGGGAACAAGGGCATCGTCGCCCGGATCGTGCCGGAGGAGGACATGCCGTTCCTGCCGGACGGTACCCCGGTGGACATCGTCCTCAACCCGCTCGGCGTGCCGAGCCGGATGAACGTCGGCCAGATCCTCGAGACCCACCTCGGGTGGGCCGCGCGGATCCTCGGGTTCGAGGCCAAGACCCCGGTCTTCCGGGGCGCGGACGAGGCCGAGATCGGCGTCCTGCTCCGCCTGGCCGGCTTCCGGTGGGCCGCGGAGAGCCTCCGCCTCCGGAAGGCCGCGCCGCAGCTCGCGGCGCCGGCGATCACCCGGATGGTGACGGACCTCAAGAAGGTTGTCCCCGAGGGCGAGCACGCCACCGTCCTCGCGGCGGGGATCGGCATGCTGGGTGCGAGGGGCGCCTCCGCCGAGACCAAGGAGCTGTTCCAGCAGGTGCGCGCCTTCCTAACCGAGGCCGCGAAGGAGCTGGGCGAGCGCGAGCTGGCCCAGCGGCGGCAGGAGTTGGCCTTCCACCTGGTGGAGGCCGAGCGGGAGGACGGCAAGGACCCGAAGACGGTCGCCAAGGCCTATAAGGAGCTGGAGAAGGCCGCGGCGGCGACTCTCGCGGAGGCGCTGGTCGCGGCGGGCAAGCCGCACCTGGCGGCGCTGCTCGGCGGCAAGAACGAGGGCGACGTGGACGGCGCGGCCGACGAGCTGCTCCGGAGCGCCGGCCTCACCCCCGTGGGCAAGGCCCGGCTGAGGGACGGCCGGACCGGCCAGTTCTTCGAGGGCGACGTCACCGTCGGGTCGATCTACATGCTGAAGCTGAGCCACCTGGTGGACGACAAGATCCACGCGCGGTCCATCGGGCCGTACTCGCTGGTGACCCAGCAGCCGCTCGCCGGCAAGGCCCAGTTCGGCGGCCAGCGGTTCGGAGAGATGGAGGTCTGGGCGCTGGAGGCCTACGGCGCCGCGCACGTGTTGCAGGAGATGCTCACGGTCAAATCGGACGACGTGAACGGCCGCAGCAAGGTGTACGAGGCGATCGTGAAGGGGCAGAACCTGCCCGAGCCGGGGATCCCGGAGTCGTTCAACGTGCTCGTCAAAGAGTTGCAGGCGCTTGGCCTGAAGGTCACGCTCGGCACCACCGAAGCCGGCGATGAATAAGAGGGACTCATGATTGATTTTCGCAGCGGGCGCGAGCCCAAGAGCTCGAGCTTCGACTATATCAGCATCCGTATCGCGAGCCCCGAGGAGATCCGGGGCCCGCGCGATCCCAAGGAACGCGAGCGCCTGGAGCTCCAGGGCCAGCGTTCCTGGTGGTCGTGGGGCGAGGTCACCAAGCCGGAGACGATCAACTACCGGTCGTTCAAGCCGGAGAAGGACGGCCTCTTCTGCGAGCGGATCTTCGGCCCGGTCAAGGACTGGGAGTGCCACTGCGGCAAGTACAAGCGGATCCGCTATCGCGGCGTGATCTGCGACCGCTGCGGCGTGGAGGTCACGCTGAGCAAGGTCCGGCGCGAGCGCATGGGCCACATCGAGCTCAGCGTGCCGGTGGCGCACATCTGGTTCTTCAAGACCCTGCCGTCGCCGATGGGGAACCTGATCAACATCACGCTCCGGGACCTCGAGCGCGTCATCTACTACTCCAGCTACATCGTCATCGAGCCGGGGCAGCAGGAGGTCGAGGCGAACCAGCTGCTGGATGAGGAGGAGTACCTCACCCTGCGCGCCAAGGCGCGGGAGGAGGGGGACACCGCCTTCCAGGCCGACATCGGCGCGCCGGCGGTGCGGAAGCTGCTCGATCGGCTCGACATCCGGCAGCTCGCCGAAGTGCTGCGGGCGGGGGTCGCGACCGAGACCAGCCAGCACCGCAAGAAGCAGATGCTCAAGCGGCTCAAGATCGTGGACGCGTTCCTCTCGTCGGGCGATTCGGGTGACCTCCCGAACGCCCCGGCGTGGATGATCCTGGACGTGATCCCCGTGATCCCGCCCGACCTCCGGCCGCTGGTGCCGCTCGACGGCGGGCGCTTCGCCACGTCCGACCTGAACGACCTGTATCGGCGGGTGATCAACCGGAACAACCGGCTCACCAAGCTGATCCAGCACAAGGCGCCGGAGGTCATCCTCCGGAACGAGAAGCGGATGCTCCAGGAGGCGGTGGACGCGCTGTTCGACAACGGCCGCCGCTCCAAGGCGATCCGCGGCCGGGGCAAGCGTCCGCTCAAGAGCCTCAGCGACATGCTGAAAGGCAAGCAGGGCCGGTTCCGCCAGAACCTGCTCGGCAAGCGGGTGGACTATTCCGGCCGATCGGTCATCGTGGTGGGTCCGGAGCTCCGGTTGCACCAGTGCGGCCTGCCGAAGGCGATGGCGGTCGAGCTGTTCAAGCCGTTCATCATCCACAAGCTGGTGGAGAAGGGCATCGCCGAGACGGTCAAGCGCGCCAAGAAGATCGTGGAGCGCGAGAGCCCCGAGGTGTACGAGATCCTGGAAGAGATCATCCAGGACCACCCGGTGCTCTTGAACCGCGCCCCGACGCTGCACCGCCTGGGCATTCAGGCGTTCGAGCCGGTGCTGGTCGAGGGCAAGGCCATCCGGATCCACCCGCTGGTCTGCGCGGCGTTCAACGCCGACTTCGACGGCGACCAGATGGCGGTGCACGTGCCGCTGTCGTTCGAGGCCCAGCTGGAGGCCCGCCTCCTGATGATCTCCTCGAACAACGTGCTCAAGCCGTCGGACGGCCGTCCGGTGGCCGAGCCGTCGCAGGACATGGTGCTCGGCAGCTACTTCCTGACCAAGCTGCCGCCGGGCTTCGAGGAGGAGCTCCGGCGCGCGGGGGCGGGGAAGAGCGAGGACGCCAAGGCGCGGCTCTGGAAGGACGGGAAGTTCTTCGGGAGCCTGGCCGAGATCGAGATGGCGCTCCTCAACGGGAGCATCGGCTACCACACCGCGATCCACTTCTGGTACGTCCCGCCGCCGGAGACCGCCGACGAGGAGGCGCGCCGGCCCCGCTGGCTGCGCACCACGGTGGGCCGGGTGCTGTTCAACAGCATCCTGCCGCGGCGCGTCGTGGCGGAGCTCGGCTTCCGCGACGACCTGATGAAGAAGAAGAATCTCTCGGAGCTCGTGCTGCAGAGCTACCGGCGCGCCGGGCTGGCCGATACGGTCACCTTCCTCGACCGGCTCAAGGACTTCGGGTTCCGCTTCGCCACGATGGGCGGGGTGTCCATCGGCGTCGAGGACCTCGAGATCCCGGCCGAGAAGGCCGAGCTGCTCTCCGAGGCGGACGCCCGGGTGAAGCGGTTCCAGCGGGCGTACAACACCGGCCAGATCACCTTCGGCGAGCGGTACAACAAGGTGATCGACGCCTGGACCCACGCCAACAACGACGTGGCCGAGGCGATGATCAACTCGATGCGGGTCTCCCGCGGCGGGTTCAATCCGGTGTTCATGATGTTCGACTCCGGGTCGCGCGGCAGCCGGGACCAGATCCGGCAGCTCGCCGGCATGCGCGGCCTGATGGCCAAGCCGCAGAAGAAGCTGACCGGCGGCATCGGCGAGATCATCGAGAGCCCGATCAAGTCGAACTTCCGCGAGGGGCTCACCGTGCTCGAGTACTTCATCTCGACCCACGGCGCCCGGAAGGGTCTGGCGGACACGGCGCTCAAGACCGCCGACGCGGGGTACCTCACCCGCCGTCTGGTGGACGTGGCGCAGGACGTCACGGTCACCGAGGAGGATTGCGGCACGATTCTCGGCCTCGAGGTCACCTCGCTCAAGGAGGGTGAGGACATCATCGAGCCGCTCAGGGAGCGCATCCTCGGCAGCGTCGCGAGCGAGGACGTCTTCGATCCGCACGAGCTGGACGCGGACGGCGATCCCAACCTCCTGGTCATGGCCGGCGAGCTGATCGACGAAGACGTCGCCAACCACATCGACGACTCCGGGATCGAGAAGGTCAAGATCCGGTCGGTGCTGACCTGCGAGGCCCGGCGGGGGATCTGCCGGATGTGCTACGGCCGCAACCTGGCCACCATGGACATGGTGGACATGGGCGAGGCAGTGGGGATCCTGGCCGCGCAGTCGATCGGCGAGCCGGGCACCCAGCTCACCCTCCGGACCTTCCACATCGGCGGCACGTCGAGCCGTATCGCGGAAGAGGCGGAGCGCCGGGCCCGGTCGGACGGCAAGGTGAAGTACACCGAGGGCCTGGAATGGGCCGATGTGGAGGTCGAGTTCGAGGACGGCACCAAGGGTACCAACCGGGTGGTGCTCACCCGGGAGGACGAGTCGGCCTCGGACGAGAGCAAGGAAGGGATCCTGGTGGTCGATCCCAAGGATCCCAAGCGGGTCCTGAATCGCTACCCGGTGCCCGAGGGCGCCCTCCTGGCGGTCAAGGAAGGCGACCTGGCCACCAAGGGCGACAACGAGCGCCGGGCGACCATCCTGTACACCTGGGACCCGTACAACGACCCGAGCATCATCAAGGCCGACGGCCAGCTTCGCTGGAAGGACCTGGTGCCCGGCGTCACGCTCCGCGAGGAGCTGGACGAAGGGACCGGTCTGCGGTCGCTGGTCGTGATGGCGGATCCGGACCGCGAGCTCCATCCGAGCGTGCTGGTGTACATCGCCAACCGCAAGGATCCCCAGGAGTACACCCTGGCGGAGGGAAGCCGCGTCATCCTCGGCTCGCCCACCGACCAGGTGAGCCGGGCGATGGAGATCCCGGACGCCGCCAACCCGTGGAGCACCAAGTTCCACGTCGAGGAGC
>Ga0210377_10005429_pt1 | contig 10473 bp, 8 predicted proteins | sample PLM4_65_b1redo_FD_155480 | JGI IMG/M metagenome (GOLD analysis project Ga0210377, IMG submission 155480) | Groundwater sediment microbial communities from an aquifer in East River, Colorado, USA - PLM4_65_b1 redo | ecosystem: Environmental > Terrestrial > Soil > Riparian zone | place: USA: East...
GGCCAACGGCTCGCGTGCACACCTTCTTCCGCTTGTGAGGCGCCTCGACAACACCTAGCGCACGTCGCGCGCAGCGAGCCGCCGGCGAGCGGAGTCGATCGAACCAGACCGATCAGGCCCGCGCGGTGCCGCGATCCGGCGGCGGCTCTCCCCAGCGCACGAGGCGCCCGTGCGGGTGGCCCTCGGCGAGCGCGAGCGATTCGCCGCCTGGCCACAGCCTCAGGCGGATCGTGATCCGCCCATAGCCACCCTCGTCCTCGTGAGAGAGCCATGCGAGTGGAGCGCGCGCATGCGCCCTCGCGCCGGCCGCGGCGAGCTGCGCGCGCACGTCGGACTGCTCCTGCGCGCCGAGGTAGATCCACACCGCGGAGTGGAAGACGACCGTCGCGACGCCGTCGGCCGGCTCTGCCAGCTCGCGCTCGAGCCACGCGCGGGCCGACGCGCGCGCGATGCGCGGCGGGTCCTCGCGCGCGAGCGCGATCGCGGCGCGCAGCTGCGTGAGGCGCTCGGGCTGATCGGCCCAGATGTAGGCCTCGAGCAGACGCGCCTGCGCGGGATCTGCGACGTTCACCGGCGCGAGATCGCAGCCCGCGCGGCTCCCGATCGCCGGGCGCTGCTCGAAGGCTGCGGCGGCCCCGTGCCACTCCGTGTCGATCTGCACCGGCGAGCGCGGATCGCCCCAACGGTGCGCACCGAGTGTGTAGTGGTAGCGGTCCCAGCCGAGGTTGAGCCCAGCGCTCGTCCCGATCTCGCGCAGCCGCAGCGGCAAACCGCTGGCGCGAGCCACGTGCAGGAAGCCGCCGAGCAGTCCGGCGCAGCGACGCACCTCGTTCGTCTGCGGAAAGCTCGCGAGGCGCGGGAGGAGCGCTTCGCGCTGCGCGTCGACGACGTCGCGGAAGGCATACCATACGGCCGGCCACTCGGGCCGGCCGTTCATGGTCGGGTAGAAGCGCGCGAGCGCGGGGGCCTCGCCCGCGAGAACGCGCTCGTGCACGGCCCCGAGCACGCGCAGCGGGAGAAAGCCGCGCAGCGGATCGCCTTCGAAGGTCTCGATCAGGCGCGCCAGCGGCCCGTTTGCGTGGATATCCTGGAGCGCCGCCTCGAGCAGCTCCGCGTAGAGTGGCGAGCCGAAGAGCCGGCAGCCGCCTGCCTGGAGGCGGAACGCCGTGAGCATCGTTTCGGAGACCACGCGCGGCGAGCCTAGCGCGCCGCGAGGGGCTGGCTCCGCGTTCGCAAAATGATTGTCAGCCCTCCCCCGGAGTGGTAAGACCGTGCGCGGGGGGCCCACGGTTTCCGCGCGCGTCCGCGCGGCGAGCTCCACGGGAGCCCGTCAGTCGATCACCGGAGGATCGTTCCATGGCGCTCGTCGGCATCGTCGCCTCGCTGGCGCTCCTCGAGTATGTCGTGATCCTGATGTCCACGGGGCGGGCGCGCGGCCGCTTCGGGGTGCCGGCGCCCGCCACCACCGGCAATCCGTCGTTCGAGCGTTATTTTCGGGTGCAACAGAACACGATCGAGCAGCTGGTGATCTTCCTCCCGTCGCTCTACCTGTTCGCGGCATTCGTGAGCGAGAACGTCGCCGCGGGGCTCGGCATCGTGTTCATCCTCGGGCGCGCGGTCTACGCGCGCGGCTACATCGAGGACCCGGCGAAGCGCGGACCGGGCTTCATGCTCACCTTCGTGCCGAATCTCGTGCTCCTGCTCGGAGGCTTGATCGGGGCGATCCGTGCCCAGCTCGCCTGACGCGCGCCTCACGCGGCGCGAGATGCTGATCTCGGGCGCGGTCGCGGCGGGCTATGCGTTCGCCGCGCGGCCCGTGCGCGCCGACGCGATCGTCACGGGCGAAGACGGACTTGTCGCAGGCCGCGTGCGCCTACCGGCCGGGGACGTCGAGATCGGCGCCTACCGCGCGCACCCCGCGACCGGGGGGCCGTTCCCGGTGGTGCTGGTCGTGCACGAGATCTTCGGCCTGCACGCGTACATCACCGATGTCGTGCGCCGCCTCGCCAAGCTCGGCTATTTCGCGATCGCCCCGGATCTCTATCAACGCCAGGGCGATCCGACCCAGCTGACGAGCGTCGATCAGATCCTCTCGAGCGTCGTCGCCCCGGTGCGCGATGCGCAGGTGATGGGCGACCTCGACGCCACGCTCGCCTACGCGGGCGCTGACGGCCATGGCGACGTCTCCCGCGCTGCGATCACCGGCTTCTGCTGGGGTGGGCGGATCGTCTGGCTCTACTGCGCCCACAGCGCGAAGCTGCGCTGCGGTGTCGCCTGGTACGGGCGCCTCGTCGGCGAGCCGCGCGATCAGACGCCCAAGCACCCGATCGACGTCGCGGGGTCCGAAAAGGCGCCGGTGCTCGGCCTCTACGGCTCCGACGACTCCGGGATTCCGCAGTCGACGGTGCTCGCGATGCGGGAGAGGCTCGCCTCGGCGCCCTCCGGCTCGGAGATCGTGGTGTTCCCGGCTGCGCCCCACGGCTTCCACGCCGACTATCGCGACAGCTACCGGCCGCTCGCCGCGTCCGAGGCCTGGAAGCGGATGCTGGGTTGGTTCCAGAACCACGGCGTGGTCTGATTGAGCTCGAGCGACGCGGCCCCGGGAGCCGGACCCGGCAGCAGGCGCCCTCGCCGCCGGCGATGCTTCTTCCGTAACCTTCTGTAAATCATCAGCAATTCTGGAAACGTCACGTTCCCCCGGCTGGGAGCGACTATACTGTTGCCCCCATTTCGAGCCTTCCAGGCCGAACGACCCGGGAACCCGGGTCGCGACGGCGGTTCGAGCCGAAGGGAACAGCACGAAGGACGAGCGATGACCAAGAATCGAGCGCTGCTCACGTGGGTGAAGGAAGTGGAGGCGCTTTGCCGCCCCGAGCGGGTGCACTGGTGCGACGGCTCCCAGGCCGAGTACGACGCCATGCTGCGCGCGCTCGTCGCGAGCGGCACCGCGCGGCCGCTCGATCCGGGCAAGCGCCCGAACAGCTTCCTGGTGCTCTCGGATCCCGCCGACGTCGCGCGCGTCGAGGACCGCACCTTCATCTGCTCGAAGCAACGCGATGACGCCGGCCCCAACAACAACTGGCGCGACCCCGACGAGATGAAGAAGACCCTGCGCGAGTTGTTCGCCGGCTGCATGCGCGGGCGCACGCTCTACGTAGTTCCGTTCAGCATGGGTCCGATCGGCTCGCGGATCGCCCAGATCGGCGTGCAGATCACCGACTCTCCGTATGTGGTGGCGAGCATGCGCGTGATGACGCGCATGGGCACGGGCGCCCTCGAGGCGCTGGCTGAAGGCGCCTTCGTGCCCTGCCTGCACTCGGTCGGCGCGCCGCTCGAGAAGGGCCAGAAGGACGTGGCCTGGCCCTGCAACGCCGACAACAAGTACATCGTGCACTTCCCCGAGACGCGCGAGATCTGGTCCTTCGGCTCGGGCTACGGCGGCAACGCCCTGCTCGGCAAGAAGTGTCTCGCCCTGCGCATCGCTTCGGTGATGGCGCGCGACGAGGGCTGGCTCGCGGAGCACATGCTGATCCTCAAGCTCACGTCGCCCAGGGGCCGCTCGCGCTACCTCGCCGCTGCCTTCCCGAGCGCATGCGGCAAGACGAACCTCGCGATGATGAATCCGACGCTGTCCGGCTGGAAGGTGGAGACGATCGGCGACGACATCGCGTGGATGAAGTTCGGCAGCGATGGCCGCCTCTACGCGATCAACCCCGAGGCAGGTTTCTTTGGCGTGGCTCCCGGCACGAGCATGCGTTCGAACCCCAACGCCATGCTCACGCTCACGCGCAACGTGATGTTCACGAACTGCGCGCTGACACCGGAGCGTGACATCTGGTGGGAGGAGATGACTTCGCCGCCGCCGGAGAAGCTGATCGACTGGCAGGGCAAGGACTGGACGCCGCAGAGCGGACGCGTCGCCGCGCACCCGAACGCGCGCTTCACGGCGCCCGCCAGCCAATGCCCGGTGATCGCGCCGGAATGGGAAGATCCGAACGGCGTGCCGATCGCCGCGATCCTGTTCGGCGGCCGCCGCGCGACGGTCGTGCCGCTCGTGAACGAAGCGCGCGATTGGCAACATGGCACGTTCCTCGGCTCGATCATCAGCAGCGAGAAGACGGCCGCGGCTGCGGGCAAGATCGGCGAGCTGCGCCGCGATCCGATGGCCATGCTGCCGTTCTGCGGATACAACATGGGCGACTACTGGTCGCACTGGCTGGAGATCGGAAAGCGCGCGGGCGCGAAGCTGCCGAGGATCTACTACGTCAACTGGTTCCGCAAAAGTGACGGCGGCGACTTCCTGTGGCCAGGCTTCGGCGAGAACGGCCGCGTGCTCAAGTGGATCTTCGAGCGCTGCGAGGGCACGGCCAAGGCCATCGAGACGCCGATCGGAAACCTGCCGGCGCCGAACGCGATCGACACGAGCGGCCTCTCCGACGTGACGCCGGAGGATCTGAGCGAGCTGCTGCGGGTCGACGTGGCGGGCTGGCTCCACGAGCTGCCGCTCATCTCGCAGTACTACGATCAGTTCGGGAGCCACATGCCGAGCGCCCTGCGCGACGAGCTGCGCCTGCTGAAGGAAGGTCTCGAGGGCTCACGTCGCTAGCCGATGCAGACCGCGGGCCCGCTCGCCGGGATCCTCGTCGTCGATCTGACGCGCGTGCTCGCCGGTCCGTTCTGCACCCAGGTGCTCGCCGACCTGGGTGCGCGGGTGATCAAGGTCGAGGCCCCAGGCCGCGGCGACGATGCGCGCCGGATCGGCCCGTTCATCGGCGAGACGTCCGCCTACTTCCTCTCGCTCAACCGCAGCAAGCAGAGCCTTGCGCTCGATCTCCGCGCCGCGCCCGACCGCCGCGTGTTCGAGCGGCTGCTCGAGCGCGCCGACGTGCTCGTCGAGAACTTCCGTCCGGGCGTGATGCAAAGGCTCGGCTATGGCTGGGAGGAGCTCGAGCGCGAGCATCCGCGGCTGGTGATGGCGTCGATCTCGGGCTTCGGCCAGACGGGACCCTACGCGCAGCGCCCCGCCTACGACGTGATCGCGCAGGCGATGGGTGGGATCATGAGCCTCACGGGCCATCCGGGCGGCGGCCCGACGCGGGTCGGCACCTCGACGGGCGACATCACTGCGGGCTTGTTTGCCGCGATCGGAATCCTTGCGGCGCTCGCCGCGCGCGAGCGCAGCGGGCGCGGCGCGCGCGTCGACGTCTCGATGCTGGATGCGCAGGTGGCGACGCTCGAGAATGCGATCGTGCGCTTTCTCGCGAGCGGCGAGCTGCCCGGGCCGCTCGGCACGCGGCACCCCTCGATCGCGCCGTTCCAGGCGCTCGCGACGCGCGACGGCTTCATCGCGGTCGCGGCCGGAAACGACGCGCTCTTTGCGAAGCTGTGTCGGGCCGTGGGGCGGCCCGAGCTCGCGCAGGAGCCCGACTTCGCGAGCAACGACCTGCGCACGCGCCACGTCGAGGCGCTGGCCCGGCAGCTCGAGCAGGCGCTCGCTGCGCACGGCTCGGCCCGCTGGCTCGAGACGCTGGAGGCGGCGGGCATCCCCTGCGGCCCCGTGAACGACATCGCCCAGGTGATCGCCGATCCCCAGGTCGCCGCCCGCAACATGCTCGTCGGCGTCGAGGGCGTGGGGCTGCGTGTCGCTGGCAATCCGATCAAGCTCTCGGGGTTCCCGGATCCGGCGATGCGCGCGGCCGCGCCCGGGCTCGATGCGGACCGCGCGCAGATCCTCTCGGAGCTCGGGCTGTCCGACGTCGATCTCAGTTGACGCGGGCCCCCGGGTTCCTGGAACATCGGGCCACCCTTGTCCGAGAGCGGGGACGCGCTTGTTCTTTCTGCACGAGATCCACGAGGTGGTCGGCGCGCGCGAGGACGCGTTCGAGGAGGCGTTTCGCAGCGTATGGCTGCCGGCGCTCGCGCAGGACGACGACGCGCGCTTGCTCTACTTCCTCCACCACGCGCACGGGAGCGGCCCGTCGTACCAGGTGGTGACGCTCACGGCGATCCGGGACGGCGCCGCCTGGGAGCGGCTCGCCCGGCGCGTCGGGGATGGCGATCTGTCGACATGGGCCCGCGAGCTCGATGACCTGCGGCACGATGTGACGGCGAAGCTGCTCGTGGCGCTGCCCTGGTCGCCGTGGCAGGAGATCGATCTCGACGGCGTGCCGGTGGACGCTGCCGAGCACGAGCCCTCGCTCTTCATGGAAGACACGGTCTGGCCCTTCGAGGGTCGGCTCGAGGAGTACGTGATCCGCTCCGGTACGCACTACGCGGCCGAGATGGCGCGTGCGGGCGATGCCGGCCGCGCGCTGCTGCGCGTGGAGGCGGCCTTCAGGCCAGTTTTTGGGAGCCACCGGCGGCGCGAGATCGTGCTGTGGCAGAAGGTGCTCCAGCCCAGGGCGCTGACGGCGCTGCTCACGCGCGAAGTTCCGCCCGAGTACAAGTTGCCCGGCAGGTGGATGCACGACGCGCTCGCGCTGCGCGATCGCTGGCAGAGCAAGCTGCTGCGCAGCTCGCAGTGGTCGCCGTGGCACTGAGATCGCTCGCGCAGAGCTCGCCGGAGGCGGCGAGCGAATGTGTGGCCGACGGCCTGCGCGTGCTCGAGCTCGGCTCGGGCCTCTCCGGCGCCATCGCCGCGCTGATCCTCGCCGACAACGGCGCCGACGTGATCAAGGTGGAGCCTCCGGGTGGCGATCCGCTGCGAGCGCACCCGGCCTTCCGCATGTGGAATCGTGGCAAGCAAGCGCTCGTCGCGGATCTCGCGGCGGCGCGCGATCGAGAACGTGTCGCGGGCCTCGCCGCCGAGGCGGACGTCGTGCTCTCGAGCTGGACGCCGGGGGTCGACGCTCGCTTCGGCCTCGAGCCGACCGCGATCGCCGCGCGCAACCCGCGCGCCATCGTGTGTCGGATCACGGGCTTCGGGCCGCAGGGACCCTACGCGCACTACCCCGCCTGGGACGGGATCGTCGCCGCCAAGGCCGGGCGCATGCTCGAGTTCTGCGGACTGGTGGGCGGCGCGCGGCCGGCCTACGCCGCGGTTCCGGTCGCCGGCTGGTGCGCCTCGCAGCTCGCGTTGCACGGGATCCTCGCGGCGCTGCTCGACCGCGAGCGCACGGGGCGCGGGCGCCGGGTCGAGACGAGCCTCGTGCAGGCGCTCGGCATCTACGACCTCGTGAACTGGCTCCCGGGCTACACGATGATGTTGCGCGTCGCCGACGTTCCGTACCTTCCCTACACGAATGCACGCACCCAGGACGGCGTCTGGCTCCAGTTCGCGCAGCTCTCGCCGGCGCAGTTTCGGGCGTTCATTCGCGACCTCGGGCTCGATGCGATCTGGGAGGATCCGCGCTTCCGCTTCGCTCCGGCGCTGCGCGACCCAGAGCACATGCGAGCGCTGCGCGCGCTGGTGCTCGCGCGGGTGCGCGAGAAGACGCATGCGGAGTGGATGCGCGTCTTCGACGCGGATCCCGACATCGCGGTCGAGCGCTTCCGCACCGCCGCGGAGGCGATGGATCACCCGCAGCTGCTCCACAACGGCGACGTCTGCGAGCACGATGACCCGCAGGTCGGCCGCCTGCGCGAGCTCGGCCCTCTCGTGCGCTTTTCGGCGACGCCGTCCCGGCCGGGCCGCACGGCGCCGAGCGCGGCCGGCTCGCGGCCTGCCGCGTGGCCGGCGCGGCCGCCGGCGGGCGCCGTGCACGCAGCCCCCGCCCGCGCGCCGCGGCGCCCGCTGGGAGATCTGCTCGTGCTCGAGCTCGCCACCTGGGTCGCGACCCCGCTGGCGGCGACGCTGCTCGCCGAACTCGGCGCGCGCGTCATCAAGATCGAGCCGCTCGGCGGCGAGCCGTTCCGCCAGGTGAAGCACGGCGTCCCGTGGCTCAAGACGATGCAGGGCAAGCAGAGCCTCGCCCTCGATCTCAAGCGCCCCGAGGCGCGCGAGATCGTGCACGCGCTGGTGCGCCGCGCGGACGTGCTGCTGCACAACTACCGGCCGGGCGTGCCGGAACGCCTGGGCATCGATTACGCGACGTTGCGTCGGATCAACCCGAGGCTCGTCTATCTCTACGGCGCCTCCTACGGCTCGACCGGTCCCTGCGCGCACAAGCCCGCCTATCACCCGACGGCCGGCGCGCTGTGCGGGGAGGCGCTCGCCCAGCTCGGAGCGGGAGGGCTGCCCGCGCCGGATGCGCCGCTCTCGGCCGAGGAGCTCGCGCACCAGGCCCACCGGATCGAGCTCGCGAACGAGACGAACCCCGACCCGAATGCCGCCGTCGCGACGGCGACGGCTCTGCTGCTCGCGCTCTACCACCGCGCGCGCACGGGCGAGGGCCAGTCCGTCGAGACCAGCATGCTGTGCTCGAACGCCTGGGCGCTCTCGGCGGACTACGTCGATTACCCGGGGCGTCCTGCGCGCGAGGTGGCCGACGCGGGGCTGCACGGTCTGGGCGCCCTTTACCGCCTCTACGCCACCGCGGAGGGCTGGGTCTTCCTCGCCTGCCCGACGCCGCGCGGCTTCGCGAAGCTGTGCGAGAGCATCGGGGCCCCCGAGCTCGCGCGGGATCCGCGCTTCCTCGATCCGGAGTCGCGCCGCCGCCACGACGCCGCGCTCGCCGGTCAGCTGGGGTCGGCGTTCGCGAAGCGTCCCGCGGCGGAGTGGGAGGCGGCGCTAACCGGGCGCGGTGTCGGCTGCGTGCGCGCCGATCGCGGCCCCTTCGCGCGCTTCGCCTTCGACGAGCCCTTCATGCGCGAGAACGGCTTCGTCACCGAGGTGGAGGATCCGGAGCTGGGTCGTTACCGGCGCTTCGGTCCGAGCGTGACGCTCTCGGACGATCCGGTCGCGTTGCGCGGCCCCTGCCGCACCGGCGAGCACACGCGGCGCGTGCTCGAGGAGCTGGGCCTGACGGCCGAGCGCATCGACGCGCTGGTGAGCGCGGGCGTCGCGGGCGAGCCGGGGCGCGCCCCCTAGATCCGTGACGCAGCGCCGCGCAAGCGGCGACGAGCGCTCCGAACGCCCCGCGACCGGAAGACTCCGGTGCGGGGCGCTGGGAGAATCCGCTGGGTCAGTTGATGCCGAATCGGCACCCGGTCCAGAAATCGTCCGCGGCGAAGCCGCAGTCGTCGTACGCAGACTGGGCATCATCGTCGATAAAGTTCGCTTCGGTGTTGGCCTCGTCCTTGTAGAAGGTGTTACAGGATGAGGGATTCTTGGCCGCCTCCTGGCAGGCAGGCTTCGCCGCCTTCGGAATCGTTCCGACCTGACGCTGTGCGCACTTGACCGCATCCTTCACCGCGGTCGTGCACGCCGAGTAGAACGTCTTCGCCATCGCGTCGCAGGTCTTCTCGCTGAGCCCGAAGAACTCGCCGAACTCGTCGAAGTAGCTGTCGAGCAGGTTGTCCGCGATGTCTTCGAAATCGCCGCAGACGGCGGCCTGTGCCGGCGCGGGTGCGAGCGCCAGGCCCGCCAGGGCGCCGAGCGCTGCGATGCCACGCTTCCAGGTATTCGTCGGGAATTGGATCTTCATCATCTCGTCTGCTCCTCCAGATGTTGGCGTCGCCAGCCCCGAGCCCCATGCGGACCGCGGCTGCGGTTCCCAGCACCCCTACGGGACGGTGTGGAGCAACGCTCGCACGGCGAGAGCGACCCGGCAAGGCGTGGAGGTGAGCGAGAGCTAGTGCAGGCTGTCGATCGCGTCGCCCGCGGCCTCGCGCACGGCCGGATTCGGATGATTCGCGAACGGCTCGATGCGCGGGAGCAGCGAGCGATCGCCCGCGAACTCGAGCGCCTCGAGCGCGGCGATCAGCACCAGGGGCGACGGGTCGGCGAGTGAATCGAGCAGGGCGGACGTCGCCTGGTAGGTATCGGCCTCTCCCAGGCGCGCGACGGCGGCGGCGCGCACGCGCGGATCGGGGTCCGACTTCGCGAGCTCGCGGATGCGCGCGGAGGCGTCTCCTTCGGGGTCGATCGTCGCCAGCGCCTCGGCACGCCGCGCGCCATCGGCGTCCGCGAGCTGCTCGATGGCCTCGGCCTCGCGCGCGCGCCGCTCCTCGGCGGAGGCGCTCGCGAGGCGCCCGCGCTCCTCCGCGTTCTCGCGCCTTTTCGCGAAGAGCTCGTGGATCTTCTCGGAGCGGGCCTGGCGCGCGAGCTCCGCCGCGGAATCGCCGGCGCTTCCGGCGTCGGGCAGGCTGGCTGAGGCGGAAACGGACTCTCCCACGCTGAGCTTCGCCAGCACGTGCGCGCCCGTCCTGGAATCGACGGCGTACTCCGCGCGGAAGGGCGTGCCCTCGAGCATCACGGAGATCGCGTCGAGCAGCGGCACTTCCTCGAGGCGCAGCGTGATGCTGCGGGGCGCAACCGATCCGACGATCAGCTCGAAGCCCGCGCGCCCGGCGAGCTCTTCGAGGACGGCGAGCTGGAGCACCTCGTCGCGCGCGACGCTCACGCGCCCCGCGCTGAAGCGCAGCGCCGCGCTA
>Ga0210377_10005430_pt1 | contig 10472 bp, 10 predicted proteins | sample PLM4_65_b1redo_FD_155480 | JGI IMG/M metagenome (GOLD analysis project Ga0210377, IMG submission 155480) | Groundwater sediment microbial communities from an aquifer in East River, Colorado, USA - PLM4_65_b1 redo | ecosystem: Environmental > Terrestrial > Soil > Riparian zone | place: USA: East...
TGGCCAGCTCCCTGGTGATCCACCAGGAAGGCTTGCTCTCCCACATCGGCTCGACAGCAGGCTGACGGATGGCGACCTCGAACTTCTTGAATTTGCCCAGGGAGAGCGTGTCGTGCCTCTCCAGGTAGGTGCATTCCGGGAGCACCACGTCGGCCCACTGGGTGATGTCGGCCGGAAGGATGTCGATGGCGACCAGCAGGTCCAGGTTCTGGATAGCCTTGATCGTTTCGGCGCGGTTCGGCATGGTCTTGATCAGATTGCAGCCGTATACCAGCCACCCTTTCATCGGCTGTGATCCGGATGCGGTGGCGGCCCGGATGGATGTCGTTGTCTGGGAGATGGCAAACGGGTAGGCGGCGTCCAGTTTGGGAAGGTCCGTCTTGTGCTCTGGGTACTCGGGGAGGCCGGGATATTCCGGTACGCTGCCGCCGGCAGGAAAGTAGATCCCGCCGGGTCGCCCCCAGGAGCCAAGCAGCGCATTCAGGAGGGCAATCGCCCGGCTGCGTTGGGCATCGTCGCCATACCAGGCGGAGAAGCGGCCGCCGGAGATGATGACATTCGGCTTCTGGGCAGCCAGTTCGCGGGCAACGCCGACAATGGTGGCTGCCGGGATGTCGGTCTCCTGCTCGGCCCATTCGGGGGTGTATTCCCGGACGGCGGCCTTCAGTTCCGGAAGGCCGGTGGCGTAGGCTTGCAGATAGTCGGCATCGTAGAGTTCCTCTGTTACGATGATCCTGATCCAGGCAAGTAACAGCGCCAGGTCGGTGGCCGGCTTGATGGCCAGCCAATGGTCGGCCTTGGCGGCGATATTGGAGAGACGCGGATCGACGACACAGAGCCTGGCCCCCTTGTCAAGCCCCTTGATGATATCCTGGACCTGGCTGTTATGGGCATTCTCGCCCAGGTGTGAGCCGATCAGGACAATGTACTTGCTCTCGCTGAAGTCATAGAACTCCGGCGAGCCGACCTCGCCGCCGAAGGTGAGGGTGAAGCCGACGTCCCGCGGGCCGCGGCACTGGGCAAAGGAGGGAGCCGTGTAGTTGCCGCTGCCGTAAGCCTTGAGGAGGTGCTTCCAGAAGGCGCCGCCGGTGCCGTGGGAGAAGAGGGCCACTGCTTCCGGGCCGTATTTCTGCTTGATCGCCTCCAGTTTCCCGGCGATAAGACCGAGGGCCTCGTCCCAGCTGGCGCGCTTCCACTTCGGCTCGCCGCGCTTGCCAATATTGATAAGCGGGGTTTTCAAGCGGTCCGGGTCATAGAGTGAGCCGAGCGCCGCATTGCCCCGGCCGCACAGACGGCCGCGCCCCCTTTCGCTGAGCGGGTTGCCGTCAACCTTGACGACCTTGCCGTTGGCAACTTTGGCGATCAGGCCACAGTTCCAGAAACAAAGCTCGCAGAAGGTCGGGACCTGTTTCAGTTCCTCCTGGGAGTCAGCCCATGATAAAAACTTGTCGGGCACGGTAGCGGCCACGGTTATGCCGGCAGTCGCAGTTCCGGATATTTTCAGAAAAGACCTTCGGGTACATTTAGGCATTCAAAACCTCCATCTGCATGAAAATCGTTAATGCTCGTTGTCATCCGGTCAGTCAATGGCGGTCCGGATTCTCTGCAATGGCACAACCTTTTTTTAAACGGATAATAATGCATACTTTATAATATTACAACTATTATATGCAATCAAAATCTCTGGATCGCTTCATGAAAATGTGCTCTATATTTAACAGAGGAGATCCCGCTTATCAACAACGAGGTTGTGCTGACAAAGGGATAACAAGTTCACGCCGATCCCGTCGTTTGATCAAGCGGCTGCTGAAAAACGGGCCTCAATTTCGCCATAATCTACCCACTGCCAATACCAGCGCTCTTTCCGACCGGACGTTAGGTTTGACTATGGCTGATGAATAACATATCATAAAAGCATGCATACTGTATCCCATACCGTGACCGGCGTTATCCTCGCCGGCGGCAAAAGCCGCCGGATGGGACATGACAAGGCTTTCCTCTCCATCGACGGCCTCCCGCTGGTGGAGAGGGTGCTGCGGCTCTTTACCGACACCTTTGCCGCGGTAATCATCGTTGGCGGTCCGGCCGAGCGTTTTGCCCCCTACCGGCTCCCGGTCTACCCAGACCTCTACCCCGGCAGCGCTCTGGGGGGGCTCTACACCGGGCTTTACCATGCTGGGACCCCGTATATCTTTGTTGCCCCCTGCGACATCCCTTTCCCGAGCCGCGTCGTCATGATGCATCTCTTGGCCCAGGCCGAGGGGTATGATGTGGTGGTTGCAGAGACCGGCCACGGCTTCGAGCCGCTCTTTGCCGTCTATGGCAAAAGCTGCCTGGAGCCGATTCGTCAGATGCTGGAGGAGGGCAATTATTGCATCTACGACCTCTATCCCCAGGTCCGAACACGCAGCGTGAGCGCGGATGAGCTGGCCGGCCTGGTTGACGGGGAGAGCGCCTTCATGAATCTCAACACCCCCGATGACCTGGCGCAGCTGAAAAATAAAAAAGGAAGGAATAACTCCATGACGACCAAAGCGGTTTCATTCGTAGCAAAATCGGGGACAGGCAAGACCACCCTGCTGGAGAAGGTCATCTCCGAATTGAAGGGGCGCGGTTACCGGGTCGGTGTCATCAAGCACGATGCCCATCGCTTCGACATCGACCATCCCGGCAAGGACAGCCACCGTCTGACAGCTGCCGGGGCGGACACCATGCTCATCTCCTCGCCGGAAAAACTGGCTGTGATAAAAAAACATGCTGCCTCCCCGCCCATTGAGGAACTGATTGCCACTTACTTCGGCGATGTGGACATCGTCCTCACCGAGGGGTTCAAGATGAGCGGCATGCCGAAGATTGAGGTGCATCGCCGGGAGAGGAGCGGCACCCTCCTCTGCCGGGGAGAGCATAACGATCCGACCTTGGTGGCGGTGGCCTCGGACTCCCCGCTGGAGCTGGACGTGCCGGTATTGGGTCTGGACGATCCGGTCGCCGTGGCTGATTTCATCGTTGCGCGGTTTTTGGTATGAAGCTGGCAAGCTCCCCGACAAAAGCATGAAAGAATAGCAAAAGCGGGAGAAATCATGGGAAGGGTGCCGCACTTCATAACAGTGCTCCTTGTTCTGATTGTTTTTTCAGCAGCAAGTGCCGAGGCCGGGACGACGCTCACCGTTTCCGCCGCTGCCAGTCTCAAGGATGCCCTTGGCGAGATTCAAAAGCTCTATGGTCAACGTGAGGCGGGGGTACGGCTGCAGTTCAATTTCGGCTCCTCGGGCATGCTGCAGAAGCAGATTGAAGAGGGGGCGCCCGTTGACCTGTTCATCTCCGCCGGAGAGAAGCAGATGGATGCACTGGAACAGAAACGGCTGCTCGTTGCCGGCAGCCGCTCCGATCTGCTCGGCAACGAACTGGTGCTCATCGTCGCCAGGGAAAAAATCGGCAAGCTCAGAGGGTTCAGTGACCTTACCACCCAGCGAGTCTCTCTCAGCATCGCCCAGCCGGAAACCGTCCCTTCGGGAGCCTACGCCCGGGAAACCCTGACTGCCCTGAAGTTGTGGGATAAAGTGAAAGATCGCATCATCTTTGCCAATGATGTACGGCAGGTGGCAACTTACGTGGATTCGGGCAACGTGGATGCAGGGATCGTCTACAGGTCGGACACCATAGCCCTGAAAAGCGCGGTGCAGGTGGCGGTGGCAGCAAAAGAAAGCCACCGGCCCATCGTCTATCCACTGGCGGTGATCAAAGGGAGGAATAGCGCTGAAGCCTTGAAGTTCGCCGGCTTTCTCCTCGGCCCGGCAGCCAGCAAGGTCTTTGACAGGTACCGGTTCATACCGCTGAAATACAGGCCGCAACCTTAACCCAGGAGCAGTTTAGATGCTCGACCCCGTTATACTTTCCCTGAAAGTCGCCATCATTGCCGTGGCAGTCAACTGCGTCTTCGGCCTGGCAGTCGCCAGGTTCATGGCACGACACGACTTTCCGGGGAAGGCCTTTCTGGAATCGCTCTTCATCCTCCCCATGGTATTGCCGCCGACAGTGCTCGGCTATGGCCTGCTGATCCTCTTCGGCAAACGGGGCATTATCGGCCGGCCGCTCCTCGACCTCTTCAGCTTCCAGATCGTATTTACCTGGTGGGCGGCAGTGATCGCCTCGGCCGTTGTCGCCTTCCCGCTCCTTTACCAGAGCGCCAAGGCCGCTTTCGAAGCAGTGGACCCTGCTTTTGAGCGGGCCGCCCGTACCCTCGGCGCCTCGGAGGAACGCATATTTTTCCGCATAACCCTGCCGCTGGCCTGGCCCGGCGTCCTCGCCGGCCTGGTACTGGCTTTTGCCCGCGCCCTCGGGGAGTTCGGCGCAACGCTGATGGTGGCGGGCAACATCCCGGGCAAGACCCAGACCATACCCCTCGCCATCTATTTCGCCGTCGAAGGGGGCGACACCTCCCAGGCGCAGCTCCTTGTCGCGATCATGACCGTCATTTCCTTTCTGGCGGTGTTCTGGCTCAACTGGTGGTCGAAAAACAAAATCCAGGTCTGGAAAAAGGGGAACGGTGCCCATGCTGAAAGCAGCCATCTGCAAAAGACTCCCTGATTTCACCCTGGACGTGAAATTCAGCTTTGCCGACGGCATTCTCGTGCTGTTCGGCCCGACCGGCGCGGGAAAGACCACCATCCTCAACGCCCTGGCCGGGCTGGAGGAGCCGGACAGCGGCCGGATCGTTCTCAACGGCACTGTTTTCTATGGCTCCGAAGAGAGGATCAACGTCCCCGCCCGGTTGCGCCGGATCGGCTACCTGTTTCAGGACTACGCCCTCTTCCCCCACATGACCGTCAAGGACAACGTGCTGTTCGGGCTCCCCAGCCGCTGCAAAATGGGACAGGGGTACAAGATGAGCGTCCTCGACACCCTGGAGATGCTGAAGATCACCCACCTCCAGGAACGCTATCCCACCCAATTGTCCGGGGGTGAAAAACAGCGGGTGGCGCTGGCCCGGGCGCTGATGGTGGAGCCGGAGCTGCTCCTCCTCGACGAGCCGCTCTCGGCTCTCGATCACCGGACCCGCAAGGACCTTCAGTCCGACCTCAAGCATCTGCAAAGGGTCTGGCGGATACCGTTCGTTCTCGTTACCCACAGCAAGTCGGAGATGCGCTTTCTGGCCGACGAGGTTATCTACCTGAATAGAGGCGTACAGGTATCCCCCCCTGACGAGAAATAATCCTAACGATACTTTCTGAGGTGGAGCAATGGCAAAAGGCTACAACGCAAACAAGGAACGGCAGGAGTCGATTGCGGTTTTCGGCAAGGCGCTGGCCAAGCGGGCAGGATTCTCCTGCGAGTGGTGCGAGGGGAAGGAAAACCTGCGGCCATGGGACTACCGGCCCGAAGCGGAACCGGCCGAGGAAAACCTGGCGCTCCTCTGCGGCCACTGCCGGGAGCTTGCCGAAGGGAAACCAGCCCGCGACAACGAACTGTACGCCGTCCGCAACGCCCTCTGGAGTTCCGTCCCTGCGGTTGCCGAGGGGGCTGCGCGGGTGATCGCCCGCTGCAAGGAGCCATGGGCGCGCGAGGCAATTGAGGATAGCCTTATCGATGAGGCGCTGAAGCACGCGTTGTTGGGGCTAAGGTAGCCCGTCCGAGGCTCAGGATGATCCCTGGAGCTGCAGTGCAAGCTTCGCAATCGTCCGATCCGGCGCCCGACCTGAAAAACCGACTTGAGCCCGACTGTGCGCCTCCAGAACCACCGGTCCCTTGCAGGTAATGACCAGCCGGTCCCCGGCTTGCAGAAAATGGTCCCGGCTGTCTCCCACCTGCGTCAGCCAGATTATCCCGTCCCGACACTGGACAGAAATCCCCAGCAAATCCCCTTCAATGCGTAATACCTCGTTTTGAGCCAGGAAAATATCCATAGAGCCCTCCCTGCTAATTCCATCGTGTTACCAGTGTACGGAGTTGCAGGGCAAAATAACAGATACAACGGTTTACTTCTGTAACCATTACAGTTATTCTTTTTCTGAACTGTACCCATCGCAAAAAAGGGTAACTGTATCTGTTCAACTCGCGGGAGCCGGAGTAGATTGGGGACCATGAGGTCAAACAACATGAAAGCTTCAGGCAAAGTGCCTCTTTACGAAGAACTTGCAGGTAAAATAGCCTATCTGGTGGAAACTGGCACGTTCAGGCCGGGGGACAGAATTCCGTCGGTGCGGGAATTGAGCAGGCAGAGGCAGGTGAGCATCAACACCGTCATGGAGGCGTACAAGCTTCTGGAAGACCGACGGATACTCGAAGCGCGCCCCCAGTCCGGTTACTATGTCTGCGGCCGGCTGCCGGCGGTCCCCGATGACCCTGTCATAATGAAGCCGACGATCAGTCCGACCACCATCAGCACTGGCGAGCTCGCCCTGATGGTGCTGCGCGACACCCTCAATCCCCGCCTTATCCAGCTCGGTGCCGCCATTCCCAATCCCGACCTCCTCCCCATTGACAAGCTGAACCGGATGCTCTCCAGTGAGGCGCGGCGCTATAAAAGCCAGAGCGTTTCCTATGCCATACCGCCTGGGATTGAAAAATTGAGGACACAGGTGGCAAAAAGGGCGCTTGGCGCCGGATGCACCCTCAGGCCCGATGAAATCGTTATTACCGCCGGTTGCGTTGAAGCGGTCTCCCTCTCGTTGCGCGTTACCTGTCGCCCCGGTGACACCGTGGCAATCGAGTCTCCGTCGTATTTCAATTTTCTGCAATTGATCCAGGAACTGGGATTGCGTGCCCTCGAGATTCCTGCCACCCCCCGCGAAGGCATGAGTATCGAGGCCCTTCGCTATGCCCTTGAACATAACCCGGTACGCGCCTGCCTGGTAATTTCAAATTTTACCAACCCCCTTGGGAGCCTGATGCCCGACTCCAAGAAAAGGGAGTTGGCCGAACTGCTGGCAAAGCATGACATCCCCCTTATCGAAGACGACATCTACGGCGATCTCTCCTTTGCCAATGAACGCCCGTCAGTGGCCAAGGCGTACGACAGGAATGGAACGATCCTCCTCTGCTCATCATTTTCCAAGACCCTGGCGCCGGGCTACCGGGTCGGCTGGATCGCACCCGGCAGATTCCAGCCGGAAATCGAACGGCTCAAGGTACTGGCGAACATTGCGACCGCCTCGCCAACCCAACTGGCAATCGCCGAATTCCTCGCCAACGGCGGCTACGACCACCATCTCCGTTCGCTCCGCAGGGTCTATGCGAACCAGGTTGCCCTCATGGGCGAGGCAATCGGCCGTCATTTCCCGCCGGGAACAAGGGTGACGCGCCCGGCAGGTGGTTCCATCCTCTGGCTGGAGCTGCCTGAGTACGTCGATGCGGTGGAACTGTACGGAGATGCTCTCAAGGAGGGAATAACAATAGCCCCCGGGCCGATTTTCTCGGCAACGGGCAAGTACCGCAACAACATCCGTCTCAATGCCGCATTCTGGTCGGAACGGATAGAACTGGCCATCAAAACCCTCGGAACACTGGCGGCAGGCATGCAGGGGCAATAACACCTGGTATACTGTCAGCTGATACAACTAATACCGAGTTGCAATCAAAATGAGTACTAGGCGGCGAGGAAGGGGCGACGAAGGCGTACTTGAACAGTACGTTGAGGAGCCCCTGACGAAGCCAACAACGTAATCGTTTGATTGCGACTTGGTATAAAAATGCCGCGGTTCAACGGGAGGAGATCATGGGCACTGCCCATCGGGAGGGTGATTGCGGCCAGGCGCCGCCGGAGCAGCTGCTTTTGGGGATTGAGGAGTTCAACAGGGGGGAATGGTTTGACTGCCACGAAACCCTGGAAGATCTCTGGATTGGGGAGCCGGGCCTGGTGCGTGACCTTTACCAGGGGATTCTTCAGGTGGGGGTGGCTCTCCATCACTGGCGGGAAGGGAACCACGGTGGAGCGGTGCTGCTGCTGCGTAACGGGGTCCAGCTGTTGCGTCACATGGCGCCGGACTGCCAGAAGGTGAATGTGGCGAAACTGATCGAAGAAAGTGAACGGCTGCGGGAAGAGCTGGAAAAGCTGGGACCGGAGCGGATGGCAGAACTGGAAGCTGGACTGATCCCGCGGATCAAGATACTGGAAAACCAATAGAAAAAAACGGATGAAGTGCCGGGGCGCTACTCGTTCAAATCATCAGGAAGGACCCTCTCCGGCTCCGGGCCGCCCTTGCCGGCGACGAAGTCCTCAACCCAACCATCCAGCTTCTCTTTCACCACGTTCTTCAGCCCGGCTTCCAGCTGCTCGCGCCGCTGCTTATCATACCCCGGGATCTGCTTGATCTCGTAATGCACGTGGGGGCCGGTGGACCTGCCGGTGCTCCCGGCCAGGGCGATGACCGTCTCCGTGTCCACGGCCTGCCCAGCTGCGACCTTCACGACAGAATTGTGGCCATAATAGGTCACATAGCCGTTACCGTGATCGACGGCAACCAGATTGCCGTACCCCTTGTACGGCCCCGCGAAATAGACCGTGCCTGCCTGGACCGGATAGACGGGTGTCCCGAGCGGTACGGCGATATCGTAACCATTATGATACACCATCTTGCCGCTGCCGAACGGGTCGAGACGCCAGCCGACGCCCGAGGTTATGACACCGCCGTCAACGGGGGATTGCCGTGCCCCGAAGGAAACCTGCGGCAGTGATCCCAGCAGGATAACTGTCAAAAAAAGAAAATATTTCATAAAAACAGGAAAATTTTTCATACCCGTTCCAGCCCGTTGCGCCATAACTTACCTATCATACACGCACCACTCTTTCCTCCAGCTGTCAGTCAACCAGGCCAGCCTTAAATCTTGCATGCTCCATGCCGGCAGGGAACCCGACGGACATCAGCCGCTTACTCCGTACTGCTCGGCATGGTATGAACTGCGCACATAGGGTCCGCTCTCCACATGCTCGAACCCCATGTCCAGCGCTTTTCCCCGGTACCTGTCAAAAACCTCCGGCTGCACATAGGCCTGGATGGGATAATGGTTGCGGCTCGGGGCAAGGTACTGCCCCATGCTTACGTATGAACAGCCCGCTTCCACCAGGTCGGCGAGCACCCGAAAGACCTCCTCTTCCGTCTCCCCCAGACCGAGCATGATCCCAGACTTGGTTTTCAGGGGAGGATCGATTTCGCGGGCCGTGCGCAACACCCCCAGTGAGCGGAAATAATCGGCACCGGACCTTATGTGGTAGAGCCGCGGCACGGTCTCCAGGTTGTGACCGAGGATGTCCGGCCGGGCGGCAATAACAGTGGCAATATTCTCCCCGTTACCCTGGAAATCGGGGATGAGCAGTTCGACCTTCGTCAACGGGGTTGCGCTGCGGATTGCCGTCACGGTCGCCGCGTACAACCCTGCGCCACCATCCCCCAGGTCGTCGCGGGTCGGGCTGGTGACTACCACATGGGAAAGCCCCAGGCGACTGATGGCTTGCGCTACCCGACCCGGCTCTGCGGTATCGAGAGGGAGCGGCTCTTTTTTCGTCACGTTGCAGAAAGCACAGAGGCGAGTACAGATGGTGCCAAGAATGAGGAAAGTCGCCTGACGTTGACGAAAGCATTCGGAGATGTTCGGGCAGTGGGCCTCCTGGCAGACCGTGTGCAGTTGCAGGTCCCCAAGAAGCCTTTCCATGTCGGCGTGGGCTGACGGCGATATTCTCTTTTGCAGCCATTCTGGCTTGCGGCTTAGGTTCATTCATTACCACGATTGAGGTGCAGTGACGTATTTGGGGAGACCGGGCAGTTGCTATTCAACTTTAGCCGGATGACGGATATAAATCAAGGGTAATCATGGCTGGGGATGGTTGGCGCGGAAGCGACAAATAATTTGCAGGCGTTATATAATTTACGTTAACCTGACGCTGTTTTATGGTATATAAGTCACTAATACTGGGCTGCATTGTTTCAAAAACAGTTCGTCGCGTCTGGAGGGGGTGCAATTTGAACGGAACCAATTACCGGCAACGCTTGTCTCTTGGATTTTCGCTTATGCTGATCCTCCTGGGCGGAGCAGGCCTGGCAGATGCGGCGATTCAATGCTATGAGTGCCACGGCAGCAAGAACCCGCTCGATTACCGACCAATCGACGCCCCCTACCGGAACGTCACGACCGGCGGATTTGTCGGTAATCACCGGGCCCATGTCTCGATAACCACCGATTTCAGCGAATGTCCTCGCTGCCATCCGGGAAGTGCCGCGTTTTCCTCGTCTCACCGGGACGGGATGATCAAGGTGTCAGCCAATATCAATGCATCGCCGCTGCAGGCTCGCTACAGAAACTCGACGTCGGCATTCCCCCAGACCTCTGCCCCGTCCCCCGGGGCCTGCAGCAGTGTCAACTGCCACTTTGAAAGGACTACTCCGACTTGGGGCGGGCCGCTATTTACCTATCCGGGCGGCTGCAATGCCTGCCACGGCGCCCCGCCCGCCGGGGGAGAGACCGGTGCCGCAGGGAGT
>Ga0210377_10005431_pt1 | contig 10470 bp, 9 predicted proteins | sample PLM4_65_b1redo_FD_155480 | JGI IMG/M metagenome (GOLD analysis project Ga0210377, IMG submission 155480) | Groundwater sediment microbial communities from an aquifer in East River, Colorado, USA - PLM4_65_b1 redo | ecosystem: Environmental > Terrestrial > Soil > Riparian zone | place: USA: East...
CACCCGATGCACCTCGACAAGGTCTGCCTGCATTTCCCGGAGCTGAAGCTCGTGATGGCGCACGGCGCCGACCCGTGGTGGAGCGAGGCGTGCCGGCTGATGCTGAAGTATCACAACTTGACGATGATGACGTCGGCGTACCTGCCCAAGTACTTTCCGCCAGAGCTGCTGCACTTCATGAACACGCGCGGTAAGAGCAAGGTGATGTTCGCATCCGATCACCCGGCGATCCAGATGGACCGCTGCCTCGAGGAGGCGCTCGCGCTCGATCTGCGCCCGGGCGTGCTCGAGAGCTTCCTGTACGAGAACGCGAACCGCGTGTTCTTCTCGAAGCCGGCGCGCTAGCGCCGGCGCCCAAGGTGGACTTCCGCGAGAGCCCCGAGCACGCGCGCTTCCGCCTCGAGGTGCGGAGCTGGCTCGGGAGGAATCTGCCGCCGGGCTGGGGGACGCCCGGCTACCGCGGTCCCGACACCTCTGCGCAGCGCATGCGCTTCACGCGCTGGTGGCAGGGAAGGCTTTTTGAGGGCGGCTGGTCGGGCCTCGCCTGGCCGAAGGCCTGCGGCGGCCGCGAGCTCGGGATCCTCGAGCAGATGATCTGGGGCGAGGAATACGCGCGCGCGTGGGCGCCGGATCTGATCAGCCTCGGTGTCGGCATCAGCCTCACCGGGCCGGTGTTGATCGCGAAGGGGAAGACCTGGCAGCGCGAGGCCTTCCTGCGCAAGATCCTGACGGGGGAGCACATCTGGTGTCAGGGCTTCTCGGAGCCCGGCGCCGGCTCGGACCTCGCGGCGCTGCGCACGCGCGGCGACGTCGAAGCGGACGCGATCGTCGTCACCGGCCAGAAGATCTGGACCAGCTTCGCGCAGTACGCCGATTGGTGCATCCTGATCGTGCGCACCGACCCGAATGCCAGGCGCAAGCACGACGGCATCACCTTCCTGCTCGTCGACATGCAGACGCCCGGCATCGAGATCCGGCCGCTGAGGGAGATGACGGGCGAGGACTGGTTCAACGAGGTGTTCTTCGACCGCGTGCGCGTTCCCATCGAGAACGTGGTGGGCGAGATCGGCTGCGGCTGGGACGTGATCCTCAACGTGCTCTCGCACGAGCGCGCCTCGGCCTCGCCGCACGCAAAGCTCGAAGCCGAGCTGGCGCTCTTGCGCGATCTCGCGCGGCGCGTGCCGCGCGGCCGCTCGGTCGCGGCCGACGATCCGGTGATTCGCCAGCAGCTCGCGCGCTTCACGATCGAGGTGACGGCGCTGCGTCTGAACGCCTACCGCAACGTCGCGACGATCGAGCGCACGGGAGTCCCGGGGCCGCAGGGCTCGACCCAGAAACTTGGCTGGAGCGAGCTGGACCAGCGCATCAAGGACCTGGCTTGCAGGATGCTCGGGCCCGCCGGGCTGCTGCTGCCCGGCGACCCGCTCGCCGCCGACGGGGGCCACTGGGCGCACGAGCAGTTGTGGTCGCGCGCCGCCACGATCTACGCCGGGACGTCCGAGGTGCAGCGCAACATCATCGCCGAGCGCGTGCTGGGCCTGCCGCGATGATGCCTGCCCGAGCCGCACGCCGATTGTACTTGCCTTCGCGAGGCTTGCTGATATAGCGTCAGATTTCGCAAAGCCAGCGAAATCACGGGCTTGCGTGGCGCTGCGCGCGCCGTTCCGCAGGAGAAGAAGTTGCCGCTCTCGGGACCCGAAGTGCTCGCCCCCGCGCCGCGCGATCCGGCCCAGAAGTACTGGGACCCCGCGCTCCAGACGCTCGCGCCCGAGCGCCGCCGCCAGCTCCAGGACGAGCGCGTGCGCAAGCTCGTGAAGCGCTGCATCGAGATGCCAGTCCCGTTTTATGCGCGCAAGCTGCGCGGCGCCGGCATCACGAGCCCGGACGACATCAAAGGCTGTGACGATCTCCAGCACATCCCGCTCACCGTGAAGCAGGAGCTGCGCGACAGCGAGGCCGCGGCGCCGCCGATCGGCGACTACCGCTTCACGAGCCTGCGCGAGTGCGTGCGCGTCGGTCAATCGACCGGCACCACGGGGACGCCCACCACGATGATGTGGACGCGCCACGACATCTGGGTCGAGTACGAATCCGCGGCGCGCATGTACTGGCGCACCGGCTACCGCCCCGGGATGCTCGCGACGCACGCGCACCCCGCCTATCTCTACGGCGGGGGCGTGATGCTCTCCGGCTCGTACGAGTACTTCGGCTTGACCAACCTATGGGTACCGCCGCCCGACACCGACGAGCTCGCCGAGATGGGGATCCGCGCCTGGATGCGCTTCAAGCCGGACATCCCGTTCGTCGGCTTCTCGCTCGGCCGCTACTTCGAAGTCTGCGCGAAGCTGAAGCTCGATCCGATGAAGGACGCAGGCCTGCGCATCCCCTCGATGGGCGGCGGCAAGGGCATGCCGCTGATGACGGCCGGCCTCGAGTGCTACGCCTACCTCGGCGGTATGTGCCCGCAGTCGCCCGGTGCGCATGTAAACGACGACTGGGCGATCGTGCAGGCGGTCGATCCCGAGACGGGTAAGGAAGTCCCCGACGGTGAATGGGGCGATCTCGTCGTCACCACGCTCGATCGCGACAACGGCATGCTGCGCTACGACCTCGAGGAAGCCTGCTCGATCACGCGCGCTCCCTGCCCCTGCGGCGAGACCTCCGTGCGCGGTTTCTGGGGCGGGCGCTTCAAGGACCTGCTCACCTGCCAGGGCAAGCGCTTCCAGACCGCCGAGATCGAGAAGGCGCTGCGCACGGTGCCCAGCGTGACGCAGCCGTCGCTGGAATGGGTCGTCGTGAAGCCGGGTCCGGCGCAGGCGAAGCTCCGCGTGCGGGTCGAGCTCAGCGAGGGAGATGCGAGAGAAGCGGCCGCCGCGTGTACGGCGGCGCTCCGGCGCGACCTCGAAGTCGAGGCGGCAGTCGAAATCGTGGCGCGGCAGACGTTGCCGCGCTCGGGCTACAAGACCACGCGCATCGTCGACGCGTGAGGCGAGGAGGAACGTGATGCGGTTCAAGAACAAGGTCGCGATCGTGACGGGAGCGGGGCAGGGGATCGGCGAGGGCTATGCCAAGGCGCTCGCGAAGGAAGGCGCAGCGGTCGTGATCGCCGAGCTCTCGGCGGATCAGGGGCAGCGCGTCGCAAACGAAATCGTCGCAGCGGGCGGCCGTGCGCTCTTCGTCAAGACCGACGTCTCCTCCGAGGCATCGACCAGGGCGATGGGCGAGACCGTGCGCCGCGAGCTCGGCGGCGTCGACTACCTGGTGAACAACGCCGCGATCTACCACGACATGGAAATGCACGGCCTGCTCACCGTGCCGTTCGACTACTACATGAAGTTCATGGCCGTCAACATGCACGGGTGTCTGCTCGCGACGCGCGCCGTGTACGAATCGATGGTCGAGCGCGGCGGCGGCGCCATCGTCAACCAGTCGTCGTCGGCGGCCTGGATGGGCGCCGGCTACTACGGCATCGCCAAGCTGGCGATGCATGGCATCACGCATACGCTCGCGCGCGAGCTGGGCCCCCGGAAGATCCGCGTCAACGCGATCGCGCCGGGGCCGACCGACACCGAGGCGACCCGCAAGGTGGTGCCGGACGTCTTCAAGAAGATGATCATCGCGCAGATGCCGCTCGGGCGGATGGCGGACGTCAGCGAGATGGTGGGCGCCTGCCTGTTCCTGCTCTCGGACGAAGCCTCCTTCATCACCGCGCAGATCCTGGCCGTCGACGGCGGGCAGATCATGAGGGTGTGAGGGCCGTGGCGAGCGGGCGGGGCGAGAGCAGCGGCGCCGAGGCGCGCACGCTCGATCAGAGCGGACGCGCACTCGGGCCGCGTGCGCTCGGCACGCGCCAGCGCCTGCTCGACGCGACCGCGGACCTGCTCAAGGAGAAGAGCGTCCGCGACATCTCGGTCGTCGACATCGCGCGCAAGGCCAACACCTCGCCGGCCACGTTCTATCAGTATTTCAAGGACGTGGGCGAGGCGACGCTGCGTCTGGCCGAGCTCGCCGCAGAGGAAGTCCCGACCGTCATCGAGCTGATCGACGGCTCCTGGCGTGGGCAGAAGGGGCTCGAGACCGCGCGCGCGATCGCGACGGCGTTCGTGAATCACTGGGATACACACCGATCGGTGTTGCTCGTGCGCAACCTCGCCGCCGATGAGGGCGACCGCAGGTTCCAGAAGGTGCGCCGCGAGGCGCTGACTCCCGTGATCGTCCACCTGGCGCGCAAGATCGAGGAATCGCAGCAGCAGGGAAGAATTGCCGCCGAGGTGCACCCCTACGCCGCCGCCGCCGCGCTCGCCTCGATCCTCGAGCGGCTTGCCGCCTACCACAAGGAGCTCGAGTTCTTCGGCGCGACTCGCGACCACCTGGTCGAGACCTGCGCGCGCATCCTGTTCCAGACCGTGACGGGGCGCGGGGCGCCGTAGGCGCTCGACGTGCGCACCGCTCTCGCCGCAGCCCTCTGATGTTCCATTTCGACTGGCAGACCTGGCGCAAGATGACCGGGCTCGCCTGGCGCGAGAAGAATCCGAAGAACCGCCGCCAGCTGCTCATGACGCTGCTCGTCGTGGTTCCCTGCGTCGCGAGCTTCCACGCGCTCTGCTTCTTCCTCGATCCCATCCTGTTCCCCGCGCTGCGCCGCACCGAGGTGAAGGCTCCCGTCTTCATCCTCGGCCACGCCCGCAGCGGCACGACGCTGCTGCATCGGCTGATGAGCAAGGACGCCGATCGCTTCAGCGCCTTCCTGCTCTACGAGCTCTTCTTCCCGTCGCTGCTCCAGAAGCGTGCGATCCGCTTCCTCGCGGCCTGCGACGCGCGCTGGCTCGGAGGCGCGATCCTGCGGCGCATCCGTGCCTGGGAGGAGCGCAAGTTCGGCAAGACGCGCCATCTCCACCCGATGGGTCTCACGGAGCCCGAAGAGGACGACGGCGTGATGACCTATTCCTGCGCCTCGGGCGCATGGATCGTGCGCTTCCCCTACCTCGGAGAGCTGGATTTCTACTACGTCGACGAGCGGCCCGAGCGCGAGCGCCGCCGCCTGATGCGCTTCTACAAGGAGTGCGTCCGGCGACAGCTGTGCCTGAACGGTGGCGATCGGATCCACCTCTCGAAGAATCCGATCTTCGCGGGGCGCGTCGAGGCGCTGATCGAGACCTTCCCGGATGCGCGCATCGTGGTGCCGTTGCGCAATCCGTACGAGACGATCCCGAGTCTGCTCAAGCTGATGAAGGTGGCCTGGCGGATGCGTCGCTGGAACGAGGACGAGATGCAGCGCTCGCTCCAGGTATTGGCCGAGCAGTCAATCCATACCTACCGCTACCCGCTCGAGGTCCTGGCTCGACATCCTGAGACGCCGCATGCGATCGTCGACTACGCCGAGCTCGTGGCGGCGCCCCAGAAAATGATTGAGCGCGTCTACCGGTCGCTGGGACTTCCCATGACGCCGGAATACGCGGAGATCCTCGTCGGCGAGGAGCAGAAGGCGCGCCAGCACGAGACAACGCACACGTACGATCTCGCGGAGTTCGGGCTGCGGGCCGACGCGATCCGACGCGAGCTCGCCGGTCTTTTTGAGCGCTTCCACTGGGACGAGCCGGCTGCGCGCGACGCGGCAGCCCGGGAGGTGTGACGCCGTGAAGCACGACGACGAAGCGGCGGCCGGCAAGGCGGGCGCCATGCTGCGCCAGGCGTGGGACGAGCTGATCGCGCAGCTCGCCGCCGCGCGCGACGCGATCGACGATCCGCAGCGCCATCCGCCGCCCGGGAGCGATCGCAATCTCGCCGAGGGCTATCGCTATTGGCTCGGCTTCGTCTACGGCACGATCGGCCGCGCGCTCGGCAACCCTTTGTATCCGGTCTTCCGCCGCGCGATCGAGCCGCTCGCCAAATCGACGATCGACAACGCCGACGCGGTCTACCTGTGCGCGCCGATCGACGGCGAGCACAGCTACGTGCTGCGCGGACGCGCGGGCGACACGCGCCACTGGCGGGGCGAGCCGCCTGCGCCAGGGGCCCGCAAGGCGCCGCAGTACGTGATCTTCGAGACGCCAAGCCGCTTCGTCGGCGACAGCGGGAGCATCGCGGAGCTGCGACCCGGAACCGCCGCGAACGGCGGCGTGCTCGACTCGTCGAAGCTGGAGGTCGGGTCCGACGGGCGCTTCGAGATCCTCTTCGCGCCGGCGCGCCCCGATGGACACCGCGGCAACTTCATTCCGACGAAGGCGACGCGGCGCAGGAAGCAGCCTGACGGCTCCGTGGAGACCGCCGAGTTCACCTCGCGCTGGATCGTGCTGCGCGAAATCTTCCACGACTGGGAGCGCGAGGATCTGCTCGATCTCGAGATCGTGCGCGCGGGCTCCGAGGGTACGCATCCGCCGCCGCTCGATCCCGAGCAGGCGGCCGCACAGCTGCGGCGCGTCGGCGAGTGGGTGAAGCACCAGATGTTCTACTGGAACGAATTCTATGCCGTGACGCTCGAGACCTACGAGGACCGCAATCACGACGGCAAGCGCTTCATGCCGCGCAACGACCTCAACCCGCCGAACCCGGGCGTCGCCTTCGGGGGGCAGGCGACGAACTTGTATGCGGGCGGCGTGTTCGAGCTGGCGCCCGACGAGGCGCTCCTGATCGAGGTGACAGTGCCGATCGAGCCGGCGTACTCCGGCTTCCATCTCGCCAACCTGTGGGGCGAATCGCTCGACTTCGCCAATCACCAGAGCAGCTTGAACGGCTTCCAGGTCGAGGTGGATCCCGACGGCGTGCGACGCTACGTGGTGGCGCACCGCGATCCGGGCATCGCGAACTGGATCGACACGACGGGCCTGCCCGAGGGCTTCCTCGCGCTGCGCTGGACCTACTCGGAGAAGCCCGCGGCCCTGCCGACGACGCGCGTCGTGAAGCTGCGCTTCGAGGAGATCCGCGCCCACCTGCCCGCGAGCACGCGCCTTGTCGCGTCCGAGGAGCGCCGCGAGCGCATCCGCATCCGCCAGGCGCACGTGCAGCGGCGCTACCGGCAGCATTGACGGGCCGCTGGCGGGGCGCCCCGCCTGCGCGTGCTCTTTCCCCTCGACAGGCCGCTGGCGCGCGGGCTAGAGTATCTGACACACCGTCAGATTCCGTCCGGAGCCCCGTCTCGGAGCCTGCCGGCGCGGGACTGCAAGGAGGCTCCATGAAGCCCGAGGATTTCATCCTGGTGAGCGTCGACGATCACGTGGTCGAGCCGCCCGGCATGTTCAAGCAGCATCTCCCGCCGCAGTGGCAGGCGCGCGCGCCGCGCGTCGTGCGCAAAAAGGACGGGAGTGACGTCTGGGTCTTCGAGGGCGCCCAGATCCCGAACATCGGCCTCAACGCCGTGGTCGGCCGGCCTCCCGAAGAGTACGGGATGGAGCCCACCTCCTTCGACCAGCTCCGTCCCGGCACCTTCGACATCCACGCGCGCATCGGCGACATGAACGTGAACGGCGTGCTCGCGCAGCTGTGCTTCCCGTCGTTTCCCGGCTTTTGCGGAACCTTGTTCGCGCGCCAGGCCGACAAGGAGCTCGCGGTCACGATGCTGCGCGCCTACAACGACTGGCACATCGACGAGTGGGCCGGCAGCTATCCGGGCCGCTTCATCCCACTGGCGCTGCCGCCCATCTGGGATCCGAAGCTGATGGCGGACGAGGTGCGGCGCGTCGCGAAGAAGGGCTGCCACGCGATCAGCTTCAGCGAGAATCCGGAGAAGCTCGGGTTCCCGAGCATCCACAACGAACACTGGGATCCGTTCTGGAAGGCCTGCAACGACGAGGGCACCGTCGTGTGCATTCACATCGGCTCGGGCGCCGGCATGGCGTTCACCTCGATGGAGGCGCCCGTCGACGTGATGATCACGGTGCAGCCGATCAACATCGTGACCTGCGCGGCCGATCTGCTCTGGTCGCGCGTGCTGCGCACGTTCCCGAACCTGAAGTTCGCGCTCTCCGAGGGCGGGATCGGCTGGATCCCGTATTTCTTGGAGCGCGCCGACTACGTCTACAAGCACCACCACCAGTGGACGTTCCAGGACTTCGGCAAGAAGCTCCCTAGCGAAGTGTTCCGCGAGCACATCATCACCTGCTTCATCGACGACAAGGCGGGCATCCAGAATCGCAATCTGGTCGGCATCGACACGATCACCTGGGAGTGCGACTACCCGCACTCCGATACGACGTGGCCGCGCGCGCCGGAGATCCTCGCCGAGAGCTTCGCCGGCGTGCCGGACGCGGACGTGAACAAGATCACGCACGAGAACGCGCTGCGGCACTTTCGTCTCGATGCCTTCAAGCATCGTCCCAAGGCGAAGTGCCGCGCCGGCGCGCTGCGCGCCGAGTCTCCTGGAGTCGACCTCTCGCTCAAGAGTCAGGGCGGCAAGCCCCCGTCCGAGGAGAAGGGCCGCTTCGTCAGCACCAAGGACGTGACCACCCAGCTCGCGACGGCGTTCTCGACGCCGGCCGAGTAGTTCGACCGCCTACACACCTGAGCCATCGCGAGCCACCCGGCACTCGAGAAAATGGCTGCGCCGACCCCGCCCCATGTGATCGAAAGCTGTTTGGGGGAACGGGAGCCGTGCGTGAGGCGACGACTACACGAGCGGGTGATGCGAGCGCCGCCCATCGGCGCCCTGGCCTTGGCGGCCAGCTCCTTCCCTTCGAGCGGGGGCGGGCGGGGGAGGTGACGGATCTCGTCACCGGCGCCGTGCACCACGTCAGCCCCGCCGACACGGAGTGCTTCACGAGCGCCTTCGGCGACAACAGTGTGGACGTGTTCTGCCCCATGCGGGCCGGCGCGTCGTGCCAGCCGGACGGTGAAGCCTACCTCGGGTGGAAGGGTGCACGACGGTGCTGGCGACCCAGGGCGGCGCGCACGCTCACTATCAATTCTGGTTCCGTGTGACGCCGACCGGAGGCGGTGGCGCGGGCGCGACGCCGACCTTCGTTCCGATTCACATCTTCGCGCCCGACGTTCTCTGGGATCTCAAGTTGAGCAACGGCGCGGTCGACGAAGCCGCGGGCGCCGCGAGCGCAACCTACTTCCTGCGCTTGCGAAGCGACCCCAGCGACGACCTGGGGGCGCGCGGCACGGTGGTCACGCAAGCGCCCGTGCTGCTGGCCTCGCACGGGGGCATCAACGGCTGCCTGAGCATCCCGACCGGCATCGACGACGTGGTCAATCTCGCCATCTCGTGCACGTTGGCTACGGATCAGATCCAGCAAGGCAGGGCCTCTCCCTCGCTCTCCGCCATCGTCGAGGTGGGTCGCGTCTACAATCTCGAGCTCGCGATGGATCTCAACGCGAGAAAGCGGTTCACGGTGAAGCCCACCAGGCTGGAAGTCAGCGGTCGCTTCGACGAGAACGACCCCCCGGGTCCGATTGCCGGTAACGTGATGAAGTGGAGCAAATTCGTCATCACGGTCGGCAACTCGACAGATGACTTGCAGGCGCAGATCGACGCGCTGCGGGATCGGCTGGAACAGCACTCGCACCCGTTTCTCACCGGACCCGGCGGAGGGCACAACCAGGTCGAGATCTCGACGGGTCTGCCGCGTTTCCCCGACGGAGATGCGAGCGGCGACGGCGACGTCGATGGCGTCGCGGACATCTTCGACGCCTGCCCGGACACGCAGCCCGGCGATCCGATCGACACAGCCGGGTGTGCGATCGGAGATTTCTGCGTCTCGCACGTCGTCCAATCGCTCTGCAAGGCTGCGGACTGGCGCGGCGACGAGGGCGAGAAGCCGAAGGATTGTCGCTGGCGAAGTCGCGCGTGCGAACCGGCGGGCGCATAGCAGAACCGTCGGCGGGTGAGGCGCGCCTTGGAGGAAGCCGGCGTCGCGCATCCGTTGCACGATGACGTAGCCGGGGCGTAGCGCTCGCGATCAGCGCCCCTCGCCGGACGAGAGCCGCCGCCAGAGCGCCATTCCCAGCCATGCCTGCGACACGCTGAACAGAGCGAGCACCGAGAGGCCCACCGCGCGCGCGGCGCCGGCGTGCCCTGTAGCGAGCGAACCTCCGACCACGGCGAGAGCGAACGCGAGGAGCGAGAGCAGCGGATTGGTGCGGGAGACGACGCCTGCGCGCGCGAAGCCGAGCGCGAGAATCCCGGAGCCCACGAAGAACGCGAGGATCAGCGGCGCGATGAAGAGGAGTCCGTCGCTCTGCATCTGCTCCATCACCGGGAGGACGGCGGCTCGATCGATGCCCGGGGCGACCATTACCACGGCCAGCAGGTGGAAGACCGCGTCCGCCGCCGAGCCCATCGCTCCGATCAGCAGCAGGATCGCGCCCGCGCGGATCGCGCGCTGACGCCGCAGGCGCCGCGGCGGCGACGAGCGACATGCCGGCGAGTCGCGCGCTCAATGCCGAGCCTCGTCGCTCGCGCCGCTGCCGGCGCCGAGGCTCGTCGACACGTACTCCGCGTACGGGACGACGCGCACGCCCGTCGCGAACAGC
>Ga0210377_10005432_pt1 | contig 10469 bp, 12 predicted proteins | sample PLM4_65_b1redo_FD_155480 | JGI IMG/M metagenome (GOLD analysis project Ga0210377, IMG submission 155480) | Groundwater sediment microbial communities from an aquifer in East River, Colorado, USA - PLM4_65_b1 redo | ecosystem: Environmental > Terrestrial > Soil > Riparian zone | place: USA: East...
CGTCATCCACTGATCGTGTCCGGCCACGCGCCAGTAGGCTCCCAGGTATTCGCCTTCGAGCACCGCCACGCCCAGGTCGCGGCCCGGATGCTTGACGAAGCGCTGCAGGTAGAACGGGCCCGGGCTCTGGTCGGCGTGACGCGCGAGCAGCCTCGGCAAATCGAGCGACGGGTCCAGGCGCTGCATCCCCCGCCCCTTCGACGTGAACAGCGGTTTGAGGATCGCGCTGCCGAACCGCTCGACCGCCCTGGTCGCCTCGGCCACGTCCTCCGTGATGACCGTCTCCGGCACCGGCAAGCCGGCACGGACCAGCTCCACCGTCATGCGCGCTCGATCGACCGCCGCCTCGATCCGATCCGGCCCGCTCCAGACCGGCACACCGCTGCCCTCGAGATGCCGCAGGATCTGCAGCCGCTCGCGCACCGCCCACCCCCCCGCGGTGTCGCCGATCTTCTTCACGACGACCACGTCGACGGCCAGCGGCCGGCCATCGTGGTAGACCGCCGGCTCCGGGAGCCGGATCGCGCAGGCGGCGAGATCGACGACGAGGCTGGCGGCACCGGCCTCTCGCAGCGCCGCCGCGAGGCGCTCGGTGGACCACGCGTTGGGTTGCCCCACCACCGCGATCCGCATGACGCGCCTCAGGCCGCCGCCACGGCCACGGTCCGCTCTAGCAGCTGCACGCCTTGCAGGTAGATCTCCCGCGCGAACTCGGGGTCGGTGACCAGGCGACCCGAGGTGATGAACGACCGGGCCTGCGACAGCAGCAGCCGGACCTCGAAGTGGGGGTCGTTGACCAACCGCGCGAACTCGGTGGCAAAGCGCTCGATGAGGCGGTTGAGACGGGCGAGCTCGGCGAGGATCCTCGGATCCCGGATCGGCTGGCGCAGGTTCGAGACGAGCAACACACCGATGTCCTGCGCGTAGTCCCCGGAGCCGCTCCGGTGGACGTCGATGAAGTGCACGCGGGGCCCGGCGGCGTCGTACACGATGTTGTTGGTGTTGAAGTCGCCGTGCAGCCGCACCGACACCGGCGGGGCGAGCGTGGGCTCGAGGCCGGCGACGGCGTTGAGGAGCTCGTCGAGCGAGCGATGACTGATGCCGAATACCCGCGTGTGACCACCTCGGAGCACGGCCAGGCGCGGGTGAATCGCGTAGAGGTCGGGCAATCGCTCGCGAATCTGGCGGACGTAGTCGACCGGCGGAGCCTCCTTCGCCAGGGTCGCCAGCCACACCTCGCGAAGCGTCTCCAGCAGCTGCGACGTGGCGCGCACCTTGTCGTCCCAGCGTCCCGCGAGGTAGACGTCGCGCAGCAGCGGCCCGTCCAGGAAGCGGCCGACGAACGACTCGCGGCCGTCCCCCTCGACGCGTCCTTCGACGGCCGGGACGAGACCGGGCACGAGGCGGTTCCACTCCTGCATCTGGCGGACCTCGGCCTCGATCTTGTCCCGGTCGCCCTCCTTCCAGATGAGGTGGCGGCCCTGCCCCACGTCGACGCGACCCACCCGGGCGCCGCTGATGCCGCCCCAGATCTGGCGTACGTCCACCGTGGCCGCCTCGCCCGAGGCCGGGGCCATGGCGCCCACGAGCTGTTCGAGGTGCAGGTACTGGTGCAGCTTGAGCCGCTCGCCGGTGAGGATGAACAGCGTCGTCTCCCCGATGTTGAGGATCGAGTCGCCGATCCGCTCGAGGAACTTCGCCACGAACAAGTTGGTGATCAGGAAGGCCGGGTCCTGGTCAGGTTGCCGCAGCCGGCGGAACGTCTCGGCCAGCGCCACGCGATACTGCCGGTCGAGCTCGGTCTCGCACCGGCAGGCGTTCTTCGCCTTCTCGGCACTCGCCGAGCGGAACGCGGTGATGACCTCGTCCAGCGCGCCGAGGGCGACCCGGGCCGGACCGGCCAGGTCGAAGGGGATCGGGCGCGCCGGCAGACGCGAGAGGTGCACCGCCTGCTCGGCGACGTTCACCGCGTAGTCGCCCAGCTTCTCGAGGTCGAGCGCCACGCGGAAGACCCCGCGCAGACGGCGCGCGCGGGGACTACCGACCGGCGCGCCGGCGATGCGCTCGAAGCACTTCTCCTCGATGAGGCCGAGCAGGTTGTCGACCTGGTCGTCCTTGCCGGTGACCTTCTGGGCCAGGGCCAGGTCTTTCCGGAAGAAGGCGGTCATCGCGGACATGAGCTGCGACTGGACGAGCCGCGCCATCAGGGCGAGGTCCCCACCCAGGTCTTCGAACAGAATGCCCGTCATCGACTCGCCGCGAGTCGCGCGAGGTGATTCGAGCGTGTCAGCGGCCGGGACGCACGCCGGCGGCAACACGCAGATCGGTCGTCCGTGTCCCGTCGGCGCGCTTCCAGCCGATCTCGAGCTCGATCTTGCCGTTCGACTCCTTCTGCTTCACCTTGATCTCGAGCTTGACGGTCGCCGCCGGGCTCAGGCGCAGGGCCCGATCGCCGGACTCGAGACTCAACTCGCCGCGCTTGAGCCCCACCGCGAGGGAACTCAGATACTCCGCGACCTCCTCCGGTGAGGCCACGCGGGCGAACTCGAAGTGGTCCTTGCCCATGATCGCTCCCCTGGCCTAGTCGTCGTCGTCATCGCCCTTGGCGTGCTTCCAGGCGATGGCGATCCCGATCTTGGCCTTGCCCTTCTTTTCGCTCGCTTCGATTTCCATCGCCAGGTCGCCGGTCGGGAACACCGTGATCTCGTCCTCGCCCAGGGACAGGGAGAGCGCCCGCGCTCGGATCCCCTCGGCGATACGATTGAGCGCGTCGGCGGCCTCGGCCGGCGACGCGCTCCCCTCGAACTCGAATGCCTGCTTATCGGCCATTGGAGCTCCTTGCGCCCACCCGGATCAGCGGCCGCTTCGGCCACCGCAGCTTGATCGCGACGTGATTTGCGCGCTTCTTCTGTTTGACCTCGATCTCGAGGATGACAAACTCCGAGGTGGCCAGCGCCGTCGGACGCTCGCCCGTGCCCACCGCCATCTCGCCGGCCAGCACGCCCTTCGCGAGCTGAGACAGATAGAAGGCCGCCGCGTCCCGGCGCGCGCGTCCACGGAATTTTGCCGGAATCGTCGCGGTCACACGCGCCGGTGCCGGTGCGGGAGCGGCGGCGCGCGGGTCGGGAGCGGAAGGTGGGATGCGATCGGTGCCCCGCGAGATGACGCGGCGGGGCATGGTCAGGCGCGACTCAGCGACGGCCGGGCGTCGACACCGCCAGAGAACGAGCCTGAGGCACCACTCCTTCGTAACATTTCCGTAATACTTTCGTAATAGTTTTCAGGGACTTAGAAGTCTTGACGCGCAGCGGAGTGTATGGGGACGTCGCGAAGCCTGTCAAGCCTTCTCTGACGGTCTTGATGAGGCTGTGCACCGAGAGGTCGTCGGTGTGCACCAGCGTGTGGCGCACACCGGTCTGCAGCCAATGATGGGCGTCGCTGCCGCCGACGATGGGCAGGCCGAGGGCTCGCGCCTGCACGAGCAGCATGACCTCGGTGCCGAAGTCCTTGCCGTTGACCTCGAGCGCGTGCAGCCGGCGCAGGTCGCTCGCCGGAAACTTCCCGAGCTCCTTGGCGCGGCGGAACATGTGGGCGCCGATGCGCGCGATGTCGAAGTCGTCGGTGACGTCGAGAAACTCGCGCAGCGTCGGCTCGTAGTGCTCGGACAGGCGCCGCGGGAACGCCGCGTCGAGCCGGCGCAGCTCCGCCACCTCCCCCAGCACGATCACGTGGGCGCCCTCGCGAATGTTGACCTCGGCGCCGGGGATCAGCGCGATGTCGTCGGCCCAGAACACGCCGCGAACGCAGGGATACGCCGTCTCGAGATGATTTGGGATATCCCAGTAGGACGTCGCATGAAAGTGCTCGGTGAGGCAAAACCCGTGCAGGCCGACCCGGCGCGCCATCCTGGCCATGCGGATGATCGCGCCCGGGTCAAAAGCGAAGTGCTTGGAGATCTTCGGGTGCGTGTGTGTATCGATCCGCTTCACCCAGGCGCCTCCTCGTTGGCGTTATCCACCGTCATCCACGCCCGCTAAGCTGCCGCCGCGCAATGGGCATTCCGTCGGATTCGCCGCCCACCCCCAACATACACAATATAGTGTTGCTCCCGCATGACAGGACCACAAATATTGTGTTGCTGGGGATAGACGGTGGGAAAGCCGGTGGACGACGGTGGACTACGAAGGGCCGAGTGCTGCAGCAGCGATCACGTCGGCCATCGCCTGAGCGTGACTGGCCGGGTTGCCGGCCAGGAAGGCGATGGGGGCCCCGGCCAGATGGGCGGCCGTCGCCGGAAAGACAGGCGCGCCGTCAACGGTCGTCAGGACACCGCCCGCCTCCAGCAGCACCGGGGCGGCGCCCGCGATGTCCCACAGGGAGGCCCGGTGATCGTGCACGAGGTCGAGCGCGCCGAGGGCGACATAGCACAGGTGCAGGGCGGTCGAGCCGAACCGTCGCAGCCGATATCGCCGCAGCCACTCCTCGATGAACGACGGAACGCCATCCTCCAGCGGACTGCGGATCGCGAATAGCGAGCTACGCGACAGCGGCGCCGGCCGCGTGCGAAGCGGCCGTTCGTTGAGCCAGGCGCCGCGACCGGCGCAAGCGGTGAAGAGCCAGCGCGTGATCGGGTCGTAGACGGCGCCGGCGAACGGCTGGCGATTGCGCAGCACGCCGATCGACACGGCGAAGCCAGGCAACCCCCGGCCGAAGTTGTTCGTGCCGTCCACCGGATCGAGCACCCACGAGTACAGCGCGTCGGTCCGCCCCAGCTCCGGCTGGCCTTCCTCCCCCACCACGGCGTCGTCGGGAAAGGCTCGGGCGATCTCGGTGGCCAGGTACTCCTGGATGGCGACGTCGGCGTCGGTGACCATCGAGCCGTCGGGCTTCCAGGAGACCTGGGCTCGGTGGAAGTACTCGAGCGCCAGCCGGCCCCCGCGCACGGCCAGGTCGGCCGCGAGGCGTTCACGGACCGCGGTGCCGACGCGCTCGTCCGCGCTCATGCCTCGCGGTCGATCCCGGCCAGCGCCGGCCAGGCCTGGCGCCCGAAGTAGCGCTCGAGCAGGGGCGCGTACTCGATCAGCGGCGGGCAGGTGGCACCCGGCACCTTCGCCGCGTCGTCCCAGCGCCGCAGCCGCACGGCGTCGACGAACCATGGGCGCGTCTCGAGCGCCAGCTGCTCCTCGGGCTCGAGCCGCGCCCCCTGCACCGCGTACGAGCGGCGGGAGGCCGGCGAGAGGTGGTCCACGTACCGGGCGTCGACGGTGCACAGGTAGCGCTTGGCGATCACGTGATGCTCGATGAGCCAGGCGACCCGTGGGGGAACGAACGGCCGCACCAGCGCGGCGCCGGCACCGCCGTGGTGAAGGTCGGGGCGATCCTCGCCAGTCTCCATGAAGTGGCCGACGTCGTGCAGGAGGGCGGCGACGACGACCTCGTCGTCCGCACGGTCATGGTGCGCGCGGGCGGCGCACTGCAACGCATGGGACAACTGGGTGACCGATTCGCCGTAGGCTCGCGCGCCGCCCTCGGCGAAGAGACCGACGAGGTCGAGCCCCCCCGGCCCGCTCACCGGAAGAGCGCTCCGGCGCGTCCGGTGGCGCGCTCTCCGTCCAGAGCCTCGGCCCGGCCGTGAAACGCCAGCAAGCCCTCGCGCAGGACCAGCACACGATCGGCGAAGGTCCGACCCGCCGCGTCGTCGGCCAGGCTCACGATTACCGCGAGGCGGTCGCTGCGCGCGACGAGTCTCAGCAGCGCCAGCAGACCACCGACGTCGCCCGGCGCGACGGCAGTGTCGGGATCGCGGACGACCAGGTTCCGCGGCTGACGGGCCAGCGCCCGGGCGAGCAGGAAGCGCATCCTGTCGAACGAGGACAACGCCCCCACCGGCTCGTCCGCGCGCCCGCGGAGGCCGACCCGCTCGAGCGCCGCCAGCACCGCCTCGCGCTCGCGCCGCCGCGGCAGGCGCAGCAGGCGCCCGAGCGCCCGCGGCCCCGATGCGGGGGCAATCGCGTTCCAGAAGAGCGAGCGCCGCTCGACGAGGGTCGCGCCAGGATCCACGTCGCCGCACAACCGGCGAACGCGGCTCGTCGAGGTCGGCATGAGTGGCACGCGGCTGATCCACACGCGCCCCTCGTCGGGGACGTACCGGCCGGCGATGATGTCGAGGACCGCGCGGCGCTCGTCGGGATCCGTGGAGACGACGGTCGTGAGCTCGCCGGCCTCCAGCGTCGCGCACACACGGTGCAGGAGCCATCCGCCGTTGCGGCGCGGCACGCCCGCCCCGAGCAGCTCGATCACGCCGTGCTCCGCATGCCGGAATGATCGCGCGCGCGGCGTTACCAGATGATGACGGAAATGTGAAATGTGGTCGTCCGCGCAGCGGGCGCCATGTCGGGGCCCCCAGCCCGAGCGCGTCATCGAGGAACGCCACGGCTTTGCCGGGGCGTGACGAGCGATTGGGGGGTATGGGGGGCCATATCGTGGCCCCCCATTTCAAACAACGCGCTCACACCACCCGCCGCGCCTGCCGCCAGACCGCTTGCACGACGGGCAGCCCGCCGGCGACGCGGACGCGAACGAGGTCGGCGCGGCGGCCGGGGGCCAGCCGGCCTCGGTCGGCGAGACCGGCCCGGTCGGCCGGCGTCGCCGTGACGGTCGCGATCGCCGCCGGCAGCGACAGCCCGAGCTGCGTGTGGAGCAGGACCGCGGCGTGGAGCAAGGCCGCCGGCACGTAGTCGGAGGAGAGGATGTCGAGCAGCCCCCGGCTGGCGAGCTCCGCCGCGGCGACGTTGCCCGAGTGGGACCGGCCGCAGACGAGGTTCGGGGCGCCGGCCAGGATGGCCAGGCCGTAAGCGCGAGCCGCCTGGGCGGCCTCGAGCGTCGTCGGGAACTCCGCGATGGCCGTGCCGATCTTGGCCGCTTCCTCCACGTGGGCGATGGTGGCGTCGTCGTGGCTCACCAGGGTGAGGCCGTGGGCGTGGCAGCGACGCGTGAGCTCGGCGCGATGCCGCGCGGCATACCGGTCCTGATCGGCCACGCGCGAGGCGATCAGCGCGGCCACCTGCCCGTCACTGAGGCCGTACTTGCCCTGGTAGTACTCCCGGTACTTGTCCAGGCTCACGAACTGCCGCTGTCCCGGCGTGTGGTCCATGAGCGAGACGAGACGCAGGAGCGGGTCGCCGGCGAACGGCTCGAAGTCGTCGAGCACCTGCGCGGTGCCGACCTCGCACCGCACGTGCAGGAAGTGCTCGGCGCGCAGCAGGCCTCGCCCCTGGGTCGCGCGAATCGCCTCGGCGAGCGGGCGAGGATCGCGCGGCCGCTGGCCGGTGTCGATCACGTAGCCGATCGCCAGGCTGTCGAACGCGGTCGTGATGCCCGCGCTGGCCAGCTGCGCGTCGTACGCGACGACGGCGGCGTCCTCGGGCCAGCGCACGCCGGGCCGCGGAAAGGCGTGGCGCTCCAGCACGTCGGTGTGGAGCTCGACGAGCCCGGGCACGAGCCAGTCGCCCTCACAGTCGACGGCCCCGGGCGCGGCCGAGCGCCCGGGGGCGACGTCGACGATGCGCCCGCCGTCGGCGTGGAGCGAGCCGACAAAGCTGTCGTCGCGGGTGACGATACGGGCGTTGGTCAGGACCAGCTCGTTCATGCGGCGGCTTCGTGCAGCGTCGCCACCCGCGTGCTGACCGCGTCGCGCACCTCGGCGTCGTGGAAGGTCCCCAGCAGAGCAGCTCCCCGGTGCCGAGCCTCGACGATCAGCTCGACGACCCGCGCCCGGCTGTCCGCGTCGAGCGAGGCGGTCGGCTCGTCGAGCAGCAGGATCGGATGGCCGGCGGCCAAGCCGCGGGCCACGTTGACGCGCTGCTGCTCGCCGCCCGAGAAGGTCACCGGCGAGAGCCTCCACAGCCGCTCGGGGATCCGCAGCCGCTCGAGCATGGTCGCGGCCTGCGCCATCGCCTCCGCGCGGGAGGCGCCCAGCGCCCGCAGGGGCTCGGCCACCACGTCGAGCGCCGGCACCCGGGGAATGACCCGGAGGAACTGGCTGACGTAGCCGAGCGTGCGACGGCGCAGCTCGAGGATGGCCCGAGGCTCGGCGCCGACCACGTCGACGGTCCGCTCACCGTCCCGCACCAGGATGCGGCCCGCCTGCGGCCGATAGTTGCCGTAGATGCAGCGCAGCAGCGTGCTCTTGCCCGAGCCGGACGGGTCGGCCAGCGCCACGCACTCGCCCGGCTCGACCGCCAGACGGACGCCGCGGAGCACGGACAGTTGAAGACCGCCCTGCGTGTGCAGCGTAAACGTCTTGCCCAGATCCTCGACGGCGATGGCGGGGGCGATCGCCGTCACGGCTGCAGCACCGACGACACGAGCAGCTGCGTGTAGGGATGCTGGGGGTCGTCGAGCACCTGGTCGGTGAGACCCGACTCCACCACCTGCCCCCGGCGCATGACGAGCAGCCGGTGCGCGAGCAGGCGCGTCACCGCGAGGTCGTGGGTGACGACGATCGCCGAGAGGCCGAGGTCGGCCACCAGCGTGCGGAGCAGGTCCAGCAGCCGCGCCTGGACGGAGACGTCGAGGCCGCCGGTCGGCTCGTCCATGAAGACGAGTCGGGGCCGGGTCACGAGATTTCGGGCGATCTGCAGCCGCTGCTGCATCCCGCCCGAGAACGTCTCCGGCATGTCGTCGACGCGGTCACCGTCGATCTCGACCTGGCCGAGCCAGTCGAGCGCGGCTTCACGGATAGCGCCGTAGTGGCGCACACCCAGCGCCATGAGCCGCTCGCCGACGTTGGCGCCGGCGGTCACGCCCATCCGAAGCCCGTCGCGCGGATTCTGGTGGACCACCCCCCAGTCGGTCCGCGCCAGCCGGCGCCGGTCCGCCTCCGACATCCGGAGCACGTCGACACTGCTCCCCTCGCGGGTCGTGAACTCGACGGTCCCCGCCGTCGGCACGAGCCGCCCGCTCAGGCACCCGAGCAGTGTGGTCTTGCCGGAGCCCGACTCGCCGACGACCCCGAGCACCTCGCCCGGCCAGAGATCGAAGCCGACGTCGAGGCAGCCCACGTGCGGGCCGTACCAGCGCGTGAGGCCGCGCACGCGCAGCAGCGGGCGCTCGCCGTCCGTACTCACGCGGAGTCGGCGCCGCACGCCTGACGGCGGCGTGCGCAGAAGTCGGTGTCGGAGCACACGAACATCCGGCCCCCCTTGTCGTCGACGATGATCTCGTCCAGGAACACGCCGGCCGCGCCACAGAGCGCGCAGGGCCGGTCCCACGTCTCGACGGTGAAGGGGTGGTCCTCGAAGTCGAGGCTGCGCACGGAGGTGTGGGGCGGTACCGCGTAGATCCGCTTCTCGCGGCCGGCGCCGAAGAGCAACAGGGCCGGGCAATGGTCCAGCTTGGGATTGTCGAACTTCGGGATCGGCGACGGCCGCATGAGATAACGGCCGTTGACGACGACCGGGTAGTCGTAGGCCGTCTCGACGTGGCCGTGGCGGGTGATGTCCTCGTAGAGCCGCACCCACATCACGCCGTACTCCTCCAGCGCGTGCATCGTGCGCGTCTCGGTCTCGCGCGGCTCGAGCCAGCGCAGCGGCTCGGGGATCGGCACCTGGAACACGACGATCTGCCCGGCCGCGAGCGGCGTCTCGGGGATGCGATGACGCGTCTGGATGAGGGTGGCCTCGTCGGTCTGGGTCGTCGTGCCCACGCCCGTCGTCCGCACGAAGAACTGGCGGATGCTCACGGCGTTGGTGGTGTCGTCAGCGCCCTGGTCGATCACCTTGAGGATGTCGGCGGGACCGATGACGCTGGCGGTCACCTGCACGCCGCCGGTGCCCCAGCCGTAGGACAGCGGCATTTCGCGGCTGCCGAACGGAACCTGGTAACCGGGAATGGCCACCGCCTTGAGGATGGCCCGGCGGATCATCCGCTTGGTCTGCTCGTCGAGGAACGCGAAGTTGTAGTCGCTCACTCCCCGTCCTCCGCCTCGGCCCGCATCGTCCGGAGCAGGACCAGCTCCGACTGGAAGTCGACGTGGTGCGGAAGCTTGAGGTGCTGCACGAAGCCGGAGGCCTCCACGTTGTCGCTGTGGTACAGCACGAACTCCGCGTCCTGGGCGGGCGAGGTCGGCGTCTCGGCGAGCTCGGCGCACCGCAGCGCGCGGTCGACCAGCGCCATCGCCATCGCCTTGCGCTCGGCGTGACCGAAGACGAGGCCGTAGCCGCGCGTGAACTGCGGCGGCGCGCTCGCCGAGCCTCTGAACTGGTTCACCATCTGGCACTCGGTCACCGTGATCTCGGCGATGGTGATCGCGAAGCCAAGCTCCTCGGGCACCAGCTCGACCGGCACCTCGCCCTGGCGGATCTCGCCGGCGAACGGGTGATTGCGCCCGTAGCCCCGCTGCGTCGAGTAGCCGAGCGCGAGCAGGAACCCCTCGTCGCCCCGGGCCAGGATATGCAGCCGCGCGTAGC
>Ga0210377_10005433_pt1 | contig 10466 bp, 8 predicted proteins | sample PLM4_65_b1redo_FD_155480 | JGI IMG/M metagenome (GOLD analysis project Ga0210377, IMG submission 155480) | Groundwater sediment microbial communities from an aquifer in East River, Colorado, USA - PLM4_65_b1 redo | ecosystem: Environmental > Terrestrial > Soil > Riparian zone | place: USA: East...
TGCTGGAACGGCTCAAGGCGATCTCCGGGATGATCGATATCGTCTCGGTCCGGCAGAAGCAGCCTTTGGGACTCGGTCATGCGGTTCTTTCCGCCAAGCACCTGGTCGGGGACGAGCCCTTTGCCGTTCTGCTCTCGGATGATCTGATCGACGATCCGATTCCGTGCCTGCGGCAGTTACTCAACGTTTTCGAAGCGAAGGGAGAATCGGTCCTGGCGCTCAGAAAGGTATCCCGGCCCGATGTACGGCGCTACGGCATCATTCAAGGGCCGACGATAAGCGACCGGACCTACGAAGTTCAGTCGATGATCGAAAAGCCCGAGCCGAAAGATGCGCCGTCGGAGCTGGCAATCGTCGGCCGCTACATTCTTCACCACGACATTTTCTCCTATTTGGAAAAAGTCCAGCCCGGCAAAGGCGGCGAGATCCAACTCACCGATGGAATCGCCGAGCTCGCGCGCCGGAGAAAAGTCTACGGTTATGAATTTACCGGCGAGCACTTCGACGTCGGCGACAAGCTGGGCGTCGTGCGCGCCAACATCGCCTACGCGCTCAAAAGACCGGACCTCAGGGATCCGCTTATGAAATATCTCGCTAAGGTGGTGGGCAAGGACTAACAGTCGCACAGTTGCGACGGGGAAACTCAGCACTCAGGACTCAGAGTGTGTGAAAAAATTGGTTCATGGTTCGACAAGCTCACCACGAACGGGACAACATCGATGGAAGCTGTAGGGGCGGTTCGCGAACCGCCCCTACTTAGCCGTTCGTCCTGAGCCCGTCGAAGGGCGATCGGCGATTTTTTCACACACTCTCAGCACTATTTTCGTGGGGCCGTAGCTCAGCTGGGAGAGCGTCGCGTTCGCAACGCGAAGGTCAGGGGTTCGACTCCCCTCGGCTCCACCATTCGACTCGCGGGCAGAACGCCCGCTCGCTCATGGCAGGCCATTCTCGGATTCATCTCGGTCTCGAGTCGAATGGTGCCCTGAGCTACGTCGAAGGGCAGCGGATTCAATATACTACGTTTACATCCTCCGCTGTGCCAACAGAAGCTTCTATGTCGGCTCAGCGCAAAATCTCGAAGCCCGCCTGAAAGACCACAATGACGGTCGAGGCGCTACGTACACCTTCAAGCACCGCCCCTTCAGTCTGGTTTATTCTGAGACGTTTGGTTCGGAAGCCGAGGCTGTCACACGAGAGCGGCAGCTCAAGCGCTGGACACGCGCGAAGAAAGAAACGCTGATTGCAGGCAACCTCGAACGCTTGAAACATCTCAGCAGGCGGCGCTCATAGACCGATTGAGCCCACTCCTTTTTCACGATCATCAGCTAATTCCATATCGTACGCTCCGCTTGAGGAGAACCATGCCCTCGGCTTCCCACCGCTCTCTCCCGAACAGTCTGTCCTGAGTCCATCGAAGGACCTGTCCCTAGCCTTAGGAAGAACCGGCCCTGAGAGTGGCGAAGGATCGGTCGTCGCAAAAGGGTCACGACAACAGCCTGAAGAGGACAATTGCCAGGATGAAAATAAATGCGAGAAAAAACCACGGGGGTCCCAGGTAGTAAAACCTGCAAATTCGGCGCGGCCCTTTAAAGTGAAACCTTGTAATCATCAGACCCTCCTGATCAATGCGTTAATGCAAGACACGACCCCTCGAGCAAGGTTACGTCGAAGCCGGCCGCAGGGATCTGCTTTTCGGCGATCCCAACCGCGCTGTCGTCAACTTTCAGCAAGCGGCGGAAATAGCCCCAGACCGCCTGCACTTCAGCGTGCTTCCGGAAGGAGCGTGGACCTATCTCGGCCGGGCGTACTACGCGACGGGAAGACTTCCTGAAACTCGCCAGGCATTGGAGCGCGCGTTTCCCGGTCCAAGGACGACAATCTTGCCAAACTTTACCTGGGCCTGGTGGGGCTCCGAGAGGGGGATAGGCAGCGGGGAGTCAGCGATTTAGAGAGCGGCCTCAGGGGCATTCACGAGTGGCTCGATTACGTCGAACAATGGCGAACCAATTCCTACGGGCAGTTCTGGTATCCGAGTAAACAGATTCGCGCCAAGATCAAATCGGAGCTTGCCATGATCTCTCGAGGCGCCGCTCCGCAAGAGCTGATCGCCGGCGGCGAGTGGGTGGGAAAGCGTATCGAAGAAGAAATCGACGAAGCGAGGCGGGACAAGAGCGACGAGCGCTCCAGAGATGGCGACAGCAGGAGCGGGGACCGCCCGTAGATTTTTGCCCCTTGCCTGACACCCTTTAGATGGAGGAACAACCGCTCCTTCATCCCTATCAATGGCCGGTCTTTGGACCGGCCATTTTCTTTTCTGGAATACGGCGCCGATTTCGGCTATGAATGGCCCTGTTTATTTACTGCTGGGAGCGACCGCATCTTAGGAGGGCTTTTATGGCAGATCGGCTCTGGCTCGTTTCATCGATTTTGCTCTGCGTGCAGTGGATAGTTTTTCATTCGTTTCACGTTCACGTCTCGCCGGAATTGCAGGCCCTCAGCGCCGGCCTCGGCATTTTCGGCGCGGCCTTTCTCCTCTCCTGGGCCGCCGAACTGGCCCAGTTCGACATTCCACAGGCGCTGGCCTTGGCGTTCCTGGCGCTGATCGCGGTTCTCCCGGAATACGCGGTCGACATGTACTTCGCCTGGATGGCGGGCAAAGATCCTCAATACACCGCCTATGCGACCGCCAACATGACCGGAGCCAACCGCCTACTCATCGGGGTGGGCTGGGCTGCCGTGGTCTTTACCTACTGGTTGAAGACCGGCAAACGATCTTTCGAGCTCGAGCCGTCGCACAAGGTCGAGATCCTGTTTCTCGCCCTGGCGACTGTCTACTCCTTTACGATACCGATGAAGGCGCAACTCGATCTTGTCGACGCCGTCGTTTTAGTTTCGATGTTCGGCCTGTACATCTGGCGCGCCACCAAAGCGGCCCAGATCGAGCCGGAGCTCGAAGGCCCTTCCGAAATGATCGCCCACTGGGGAGTCCAACCGCGCCGCGTGACGACCCTGATTCTTTTTTTTCTCTCCGGATATACGATCTTCATCGCCGCCAAGCCGTTTGCCGAGGGCCTCCTGGCGACCGGCCGCACTTTCGGCATCGAAGAGTTCGTGCTGGTCCAATGGCTCGCGCCGCTGGCCTCCGAGTCGCCCGAATTTATCGTGGCGATCCTCTTCGCCCTCAGAGCCAACCCGGGCGCGAGCCTGGGCACGCTGCTATCGTCCAAGGTCAATCAGTGGACCCTGCTGGTCGGCATGCTTCCGCTTGTCTATATGTTTTCCGCCGGTCAAATGACGCCGATGCACATGGACGCGCGGCAAGTAGAAGAGATGCTGCTAACCTCGGCCCAGTCTCTGTTTGCGGTCGCGGTGCTGATCAATCTCTCCTTCTCCCTCATGGAGGCGGTCGTCTTGTTCGTTCTCTTTACGACCCAGCTCCTGATTCCCGACCCGACGTTCCGCTACTTTTTTTCTTTCCTTTATATCGCCCTGGCCATCGCGATATTCACCTTGAGCAAAGAGAGCCGCCGATCCGTGGTCGCCCTTTTCCGGCCACGTAAATCCTTCTAAAAGAAGACCGCGCTCAAGGTCGACCGAGCGGCGCCCGGGCGTTTTTAGACAGCACGCGCCACGCGGCTCCGGAGTCGTAGCTCAGATGAACGGCTTCGCCCGGATCGAGATGGAACGATCGATACTGGTTGAGAGGCGTTCCGGTGACGCGGCAAAGCACCGACAGGATGGGAAAATTATGGCTCACGACGACGAGCGTCTCCTCGGGGCCATGGCGCCCGACGATCCGGCCGAGGCCGTCCCACGCACGCTTCTCCACGTCAATCAATCTCTCGCCGCCGGGAATGTCGGCCTCGGCGGGCCTGTCCCGCCACTGGCGCAGAAAATCCGGCCGCGTCGCCTGAATTTCTGAAAACGTCAGACCCTCGATCTCGCCGTGATCGAGCTCGCGCAGGCTTTCTTCGATGGTGACGGCGAGGTTATGGAAGCGGCCGACGGCGCCGGCGGTCTGGAGCGCCCGTTTGAGCTGGCTCGAATAAATCGCGTCGATTTTTTCGCGGCTCAAGTCCAGCGCCGCGGCCTCGGCCTGCTCGAGGCCGGTTTCGTTGAGTTCCAGGTCGGTCGATCCCTGGCATCTCTGCGCCAGATTCCAGTCGGTGGCCCCGTGCCGCAACAAGAAAATCCGCATGATCGAAAGCGCCGGCAAATCTCACAATGTATCCGAGATCCGAGATCCGATATCTGAGATCTGAGATTTGAAATTTGAGATTTGAGATTTGAGATTCGTCGCGCAGCGACGATTTAGCTCTCCTCCAGGACACGTGGCTCGACTTCGACGCGCCCTTTGGCCTTCAGGCTATCGATAAACTTTTTCATCGAGGCTTGCTTTTTTCCCTGAAGGGCCTGCTCAACGAAGCCCGCCTTCTCTCTTTCGAACCGCGCCATGTCCGCTCCCTGGCTCTCTTTAAACGCAAAAAGATAGACACTGTCTTTTTGCGCGTAAGGCCGGTCGGCCACGAGATGATAGGGGGAAATCGCGATCTCCCCAGGCCGCGCGTCTTGCAGCGCGCCTACTTTGGGAATCTCCGCGTCGCCGCGCATGAACCAGCCGGTCTCGCCGGCCTGAAGCCCGTTTGCTTTGGCGACCTTCTGGATGTCTTTTTCCTTCTTCAGTTGATCGAGCAGCGCCTGCGCCTTTTTGTTCACGAGCTCCAGCGCCTTCGCTTCCTTGACTCTTCGCTCGATCTCCGCGCGCACGCTTTCCAGAGGAGGAACCACCGGCTCTTTCCTCTGGCCGACGCGCAAAAGATAATAGCCGTTCGAGCCCTCGATAGCCGGGCTCACCTCTTTGACGGCCAAAGAAAAAGCGGCGCGGCGAAATTCTTCCATCGGCGCGATTTCCGGGAAAGCTTCGGAAGGACCGAACAGCGGAGTCGTTTTAACCGCGAGGCCCCGCTGCTTGGCAAGCGCGGGGAGCTCGGTCCCGGAGGCCGCCCTCTCGCGGTCGGCGTCGGCCGCTTGGGCGGCCTCGGCTTTTCCCCGCTCGGCTTTGACGGCGCGAACGATCTCCGGCGTCGCCTCTTTGAGGCTCGTGCTTTTCTCCTGCTTCACGTCATCGACTTTAAAGACGTGGTAGCCCAACGGACTCTCGACGACGCCGCTCATCTCCCCTTTTTTGAGCGCGAACGCGGCTTTATCCAACGCCGGGAGCAACTGGCCCGGACTCACCCACCCGAGATCTCCGCCCTTGGCCGCGCTCGGGTCGTCGGAATATTTTTTCGCCACCTCGGCAAAATCTTTTCCGGCGCGCGATTCCTTGAGCGCCGCCTCGGCCTTGGAACGCGCGGCGGCCTTGACCGCGGCGTCTGCGTCGGCGGACGCACGCGCGAAAACGTGGCGCAGGCGAAACGCCTGCGGCTGTTGAAACCGCGTGGCGCGGTTGCGGTTGTAGTAGTCCTCGATCTCTTTCTCGCTCGGCTGGACCTTGGCGGCGAAATGCTCGAAGGGATAGACGACATACTCGACTTGGACTTTGAGCGGCTCGGCGAGCGCGGCCTTGTTGCGGTCGTAGTAATTTTTGATTTCCTCTTCCGAAGCGCTCGCCTGCGCCAGAAAGTCGCTCGCCGGGAGGCGCATGAAATGGAACGAGACTTTTTCCTGCGCAAAGCCGTACTGCTCGCGCACTTCATTCTCCGAGACATGGACCGCGTCCTGGATCAGGTCGTAGAGCTTCTGGACCGCAAGCTGCTCTCTCCGCTCCTCTTCGAATTCCGCCGGGTTCATCCGGTTGGAGCGCAGCAACTGGAGATAGCGGTTCTTGCTGAAGCGGCCGTCGATCTGGAACTCGGGGATGCGGGCGATCGCGTCCATGAGCTCTCCATCGGTCACTTCGAGTCCGAGCCTGCGGGTTTCTTGCAGCAGCAGGCGCCGCTGAATCAAGTCCTCCATCACCGCATTTTTAAGTTTCAAATTTTTAAGCCGCTCCGGCGTCAACTCGCCCTTGAGGAGGTTGCGATACATATCGACCGCCTTTTGATACTGGACGCCGAATTCCCTTTGGCTGATGACTTCGCCGTTGATCTCGGCGACCTTCTCCGTCCCGGGCTCGTGAATGTACCGGCCTCCATAGAACAGGACGAAGACGACGACGATGAGCCCAAGGAGAAGCATGACCACCCAGGACCTCTTCCGTTTACGCAAAACATCAAGCATAAAATAGAATCCTTTTGATAAAACGGTAGCGGAATGGAAACCGTTGTATGATAGAAAATGGCTTCTTTCATTGCAACCGCCCGCGGATATTCCATCCGACGTAATGTGACATTCCGCGTCATCTTGCTTGATAGAGGTAAATTTGTTATTTTTACGAATCCCAACTCGACCGGGAATCGATAAGGAGTCTTTTTTGATGCTGGATTCCTTCTTTAGCCTCTTTTCCAACGACCTGGCCATCGATCTAGGCACCGCAAACACGCTCATCTACGTCAAGAACGAAGGCATCGTGTGCAACGAGCCGTCGGTCGTCGCGGTGCAGCACAAAAACGAGCGCGGCGGAAAAAAAGTGCTCGCGGTCGGCGCCGAGGCGAAAAAGATGCTCGGCCGGACTCCCGGCAGCATCGTCGCGATCCGGCCTTTGAAGGACGGCGTAATCGCGGATTTCGAGATCACCGAGGCGATGCTGCGCTACTTTATCCGCAAAGTGCAGAGCCGCCACAGTTTCGTCCGGCCGCGGATCATCATCGGCGTGCCGTTCGGGATCACCGAGGTGGAAAAACGGGCCGTGCGCGAGTCGGCGACGTCGGCGGGGGCGAGAGAAGTTTATCTCATCGAAGAGCCGATGGCGGCGGCGATCGGCGCCGGGCTTCCGATCACCGAGCCGACCGGCAGCATGATCGTGGACATCGGCGGCGGGACCACCGAAGTGGCGGTGATCTCCCTCTCCGGAATCGTCTTTTCCCGCTCGATCCGCGTCGGCGGCGACAAGATGGACGAGGCGATCACTCAGTTCATCAAGCGAAAATATAAATTGCTCGTCGGCGAGCGGACGTCCGAGCTGATCAAGATCACCATCGGCTCGGCCTACCCCGGCGATGAGATCCAGACCATGGAGATCAAAGGGCGCGACCTCGTCTCCGGCGTGCCCAAGACCGTCGTCATCACCGACAAGGAAATCCGCGACTCCTTGGTCGAGCCGTTGAACCAAATCGTCGAGGCGGTGCAGATCTCTCTCGAGCGCACGCCCCCGGAGCTGGCTTCGGACATCGTCGACCGCGGCATCGTGCTCGCCGGCGGCGGCGCGCTCTTGAGAAACCTCGATATGCTCATCCGAGAAGAAACGGGCCTGCCGGTCGTGCTCGCCGACGATCCTCTGACGGCGGTGGTCATGGGCGCGGGTAAAGCGCTCGATGAGATCTCGTTGTTGAAGGAGGTCGCCACGTCCTCTTGAAAGTTCCATGATTTCTTTCGTTCGCCGCAATCAGGTGCTGCTCAGCGCCTTTCTCTCCGTCCTGCTTTCTCTCTACATCATCGCTCCGGCCGCCAAAGGACACCGTCGAGCCGACCCCATCGGGCCGCTGCTGATCGCCGCGATGCGTCCGTTTCAGTCGGGCATTCAAATGACGATCTCGGGCATCCGGCAGGTGTACCTCAACTACGCCGCTCTGCGAGGCCTCACCGCGGAGAATGCAAAGCTCAAGGGGCGCATCCAGGAGCTCGAAGCCGAACGAAACCGGCATTTGGAAGACGAGTCGATCAACCGGCGTCTGCGCGAGTTGATGGACTTTCGCCTTGAGCTGCCGTCGGGCGCCGTAACCGCCTCGGTGATCAGTAACAGCGCCAGCACGTGGTTCAACATTCTGATCCTGGATAAAGGGAAAAAAGACGGAGTGGAAAAAGGCATGGGGGCGGTGTCTCCCCTGGGCGTGGTGGGACAAGTGGTTTCGGTCACGTCGAGAAGCGCCAAGGTCCTGTTGATTACCGACTCTCACAGCGGAGTCGACGCGGTCGTGCAGCGAAGCCGGGCGCGCGGCATCGTCGCCGGGTCGCTGGAGAGCGGTCCGATCATGAAATACGTGAAGCGAAGCGACGACCTCAAGGAAGGCGACCGGCTCGTCACGTCGGGGCTCGACGGAGTTTTCCCCAAGGGTTTGCTGATCGGCACCGTGTCGAAGGTCAACAAAAAAAGCTTCGGCCTGTTTCAATACGTCGAAGTGACTCTCGCCGTAGACCCGGCGCGCATCGAAGAGGTTCTGGTAGTCCAGGGAGCGCAGGCAAAGGATTGAGAGCGGCGTTATGAAATTATCTCTGCTGTTTCTCGCCGTTGGATTCATTCTGGTTCTGTTGCAGACGACCCTGCTCCACCTGGGGCCTTTCGTGCCGGACTTAACTCTGGTCCTATGCGTCTACCTGGGACTCAATCACCCCACCGTCGGCGCTGTTGTCGGCATTTTCATGTTGGGTTATTCTGTCGATGTGTTCTCCAGCCGAATATTGGGCGTCAACGCCTTTGCCATGTCGCTCGTCTTCATCGCGGTCCACCTGAGCTCCCGCTTCGTTTGGGTCCAGAATCCGTTGCTGAGCGCGCCCGTGGTCTTTCTCGCCTCGTGGGTTAAATTGGCGGCGCTGATGATGGTCTGGACCCTTTTTCTCACGATGGACGGCCTCGGGATCGGCGGTCTGAAATACGCCTTTCTCGACGCCCTGCTCGCGGCGGTTCTCGCGCCGGCGATGTTCGCCCTGCTGCGACGCGGCCAGAGTTACATCGAAAGCAAGCAAGCCTCGGTGGAGGGTTCATGATTTCCTTAAGCTCCCAGAAAGAGGTGCCGCCGGAGTTTCGCTACCGCACGCAGCTTCTGCTCTCCCTGGTGGCGGTGGTTTTTATTTTTCTCTTCGGCCGCCTCTTCTTTCTCCAGGTCATCGATGGCGAGCGCTACACCTACCTTTCCGAGAATAACCGCATCCGGCTCAAAAAAGTTCCGGGCACGCGGGGAATGGTCCTCGACCAACGCGGACAGCTTCTGGTCGACAGCCGCCCTTCTTTCGATCTTCTTTTCGTTCCCGAAGACGCGCCGGATCCGGAAAACACGCTGCGTCAGTTGGCCCGTCTTTTAGGACGCGACCAGACCGAGATGCTGAGAGCGCTCCAGGAAAATAAATTTCGCGCGCCGTTTGAGGAAATCGTGCTCGGAAAGGATATCGATTGGACCTCGATGGTGGCCGTAGAATCGCATCAGCTCGATCTCCCGGGCGTCACGCTGAGAAGCCGCCCGCGGCGCAGCTACATCGAGAGCGGCATGGCGGCTCATCTATTGGGCTATTTGAGCGAGATCGGCCCCAAACAGCTCAAAATGCAGAAAGCCAACGGCTACAGCATGGGCGATGAGATCGGACAGTTCGGCCTGGAGCGGCGCTGGGAGGAATTCCTGCGCGGGCAGAGCGGCGGGCAGCAGGTCGAAGTCGATGCCTTGGGGCGGCGCGTCCGAGTGCTGCACGAGGTGGAAGACGTTCCGGGAAACAACGTCGTCCTGACCCTCGACAAGGACGTTCAACAAACGGCGTTCGAAGCCTTGCAAGGAAAGGAAGGCGCCATCGTCGCGCTCGACGTCAGCAACGGCGCCGTGCTCGCCATGGCCAGCACGCCCGCCTTCGATCCCAACGTATTCGCCCGCGGCGTCACGGCCGAAGAATGGCGCACGCTCATGACCGACCGCCTGCACCCGTTGAACAACCGGGCGATCCACGGCCAATACCCGCCGGGTTCGACTTTTAAAATCGTTCTCAGCATCGCGGCTCTGGAAGAAGGCGCGGTCCAGCCGGACACCCATCTATCGTGCGGCGGCTCGATGCGTTTCGGCAATCGAGTTTTTCGCGACTGGAAAAAAGAGGGACACGGCTCGGTCGATCTGCACCGCGGCATCGTCCAGTCCTGCGACGTCTATTTTTACCAGGTCGGGCAGCGATTGGGCGTCGATAAAATTGCCCACTACGCGCGGGCGTTGGGATTGGGCGAGAAAACCGGCATCGATCTCGACGACGAGAAGCCGGGCCTCATTCCGGACTCCGAGTGGAAGAAGAAGCGCTACGGCCAGCCGTGGTTTCCCGGCGAGACGCCTTCGATCTCGATCGGTCAAGGCTACGTCACCGTAACACCGCTGCAAATGGCGAACCTGGTCGCGGCCGTAGCGAACGGCGGGACTCTTTACCGGCCCTGGTTCGTGCGCAAAGTGGAGTCCCTGGACGGCACGGTCATCCGCGAGTACGGACCGGAGGTGATTCGCTCGATCGAGCTCAAAGAAACTACCTTGGAACAAGTGCGCCGCGCGCTCTCCGACGCGGTGAACAGCGGAGAAGGAACCGGCGGAGCGGCAAAGTCGCAGATCACGCAGATTGCGGGAAAGACCGGAACGGCTCAGGTCGTGGAAATGCGCGGCAAGATCGTCAAGAGCGAGAACCTCTCC
>Ga0210377_10005435_pt1 | contig 10465 bp, 16 predicted proteins | sample PLM4_65_b1redo_FD_155480 | JGI IMG/M metagenome (GOLD analysis project Ga0210377, IMG submission 155480) | Groundwater sediment microbial communities from an aquifer in East River, Colorado, USA - PLM4_65_b1 redo | ecosystem: Environmental > Terrestrial > Soil > Riparian zone | place: USA: East...
TGGCGTGGGATGCGTCCATCGATTGGGACGAGGATAATCTATTCGAGGAGAATGAAGCCAATCGCCTGACCGCTGTGGATATCAACCGTGGACGAACGCGGCTGTTACAGGATGCCGGTCAGGGTTTTGAAGCGGTCAGCGACGGCACGGCTGTGTTGACCCTGCGCAATCAGGACGGGCGTTTTGACGGCTGGAACACCGCCAGTCCGCTCTATCCCAATGTGAATTATGGCAAGGACCTGCGCGTGCGTGTGCGTAACCTGAACTCCGACGCTGACCCGTATCCGCTTTTTCGCGGAACCATTACCAACATCGTGCCGGTGGGCTATGGCGACGACGCCAAGGTGATGGTGTATGCCAGCGACGGTCTGAACCTGTTACGAAATTACAGTGCACGGGTCGCCATGCAGCTGGGCATCAGCGTGGGCGCGGCGATCGGGAAGCTATTGGATGCGGTGCAGTGGCCGTCGAAGTGGGGACGCGACCTGGATGTTTCCGCAGAAACGATCCCGTATTGGTGGGCTTCGGGGAGCCGACAAGCAATGAGTGAGATCGACGACCTGGCCGCCTCTTTTCTTGGCTATTTTTTCGTCAATGCGTCCGGCGCGGCGCGCTTCATCCAGCGCTCGAATGTGAGCAGTCTGGTCGCGAGTTTTACGCAGGATATGATCCTGAAAGACATCGGCAACCCGCAACCCTATGAACTGCTGCGGAATATCACCCGCTTGAAAGTACATCCGCGCACAGCTTCTGCGACCGTAACGATCTTTCAACTGGTTGGACTGCCGCCCTCTGTTTCGCCTGGCGGCGCCAACGCAGAGAAGATCTTCCCCAACTATACCTACAACGGGCAACCCGTGCCTGCCACGTCCGTGGCGATCAGTGTTTTTGAAGCCAACACGCAAAGTAATTTTCTCGGCACCGACGTGACCAGTAGCTGTTCGGCTGTATTGACCGATTTTGGCGATGGAGGGCTGGTGGAGATCACGAACAATAGCGCCGGATTGATATATTACCGACTGGAACTGGAAGGCATCGCCATCTATGAACCCAACACCGCCGATGTAACCTATCCGAAGGACCTTGCGACCATCAAGAATCCGCGTGAACTGGTTTTAGACCTGCGCTGGCAACAAGACCTGAATGTAGCGCGAGATATTGCGAACGTACTGGGACCCTTTTACAGCGGACAGCACCCGATCCCGACCGTGAAGATCGATGACCGTCCCGACCTGCAATATCTTGCGGACCTGTTCGATATCGTTACCCCCACCATCGATCAACTGGGGCTGGGCGGTAACTCTTTTCGCGTGGGAGGCATCCAGCATCGAACAGATACTCAATTCGAGAACTGTCAGAAGGTACAAACCATCTGGCGGCTTGAACCCTACGTTTCGGCATCCGACTTTATGCAATGGGACTCGAATTCTGTATGGGACACCAGCACGGTGCCCGGATGGTAACCATGAGTCGTTTTAATTCTCTCGACTATATTATCAATGCAAAGCATTATGGAGGGAGCGGGCGGGGCTACCTCCGTAAGATGCAACAAAAAATTCATCGTGAGCGCGGGATCGCCGTCACAATCAAAGACCTGGACAGTGAACCCACCGGTGCACCAGTATATGCCAAGATTTTGAGAGGACAATGGATCGCCGAATGCGAATGCAAAAGCGCTTCTTTTATAGACCCGGATGAACCTATTTTCTTCTGTTTTTTTTGCGGCAACCGTGCTAATGGGCAGAAACCGCGCCCTGTAGTTATTCCGCCTAAAGATGAATGCAAGGAGATCGAGCGGCTCTTGCTTTTGCGACCGGTAAACGATCTTGGGGGGCTGACCGATAACGAGCGCGCCGGTATGGCTGAACCGATGCTCTATGTGGAGGTGGAAGAGGAAGATCTTCAAATGCCCAGCCTGGGCGAAATGCTTAGCGTGATGAAAACGGGAGAACTGCCTCCACGCAGGAAAGTTGTAAAAACTTATCCACTGCCGCGTTCATGGGATCCCGGTGAAACGATCGACGATCTGCATCGACAACAGGACGCAACCATCGCCCTATGGCAGAAGAAGACGCGAGAGGCTAGATAATGTCGTTTAACAACTCCTTCACTGCGGTCACCGGCGCCACTTACACGGCTGCGCAATACAACACCCACACCCGCGACAATTTCACTGCGATCTTTGTCGGTACCACTGCCGGGGACATGGATTATTACACCGGTGCAGCCGCGAAGGCACGCCTGGCTATCGGTGCAGCTTATACCCTGGTGAGAAGTAATGCGGCTGGAAACGCACCTGAATATGGTCAAGCTCCGTTCGTGGTGAAATATCATTACGATGGTACAGGACATAGTTATAACTCGGTCTCAGAGCGGGATATGCCCAATTCATCGAACACGATGACGCTGCTTGTTACATCCACGATCATCATGGTGGCGCGGATCGTTTCGGCGAACGCGGCAGGGAATTGCTGGACATGGTTCAGGGTGCAAATCAGCGGGAATGTCGGAGAATTCTCGCAGATCAACTATGGAAGCACGACCGTCACCACCACGGCGTTCGGAATAAAAACGGGCGTTACCGCTGGAACTAAAACTCTTTTGTTGAGAGAGAAAGAAGGCTACGGGTCCGCGCTCTCTTATGCTGTTGCAAATCTAGCCTGGATCGCTCTCGCCATACCGGAGCAGTAAATGAAAAAGGAGAAGTTAGTGCACATATTCTGGATCGCGTTTGGGTGCCTGTTTTTTGGCGGATCTCTTGCATGCATACTATGTTTCGCCTTGAACCACCCCCCTTATTAGGATGTAAGCAATGACCGATCTAACCGACTTCACAAAGACCGACCTGGTCGATGATCATCTCGCGGCAGACTATCTCCGGCTTCTGCCGGGGACATTGCTGGCGTTGATCGCCAATACAGAAACGCTCTCTGCCACGAAGGAGCTGGCTGATTCGGACTGTCAGATACAGAGCCTGACTGCCAGCGGCGGTGACCAGGTGGTTGCCATGCCGCCTGAAGCCACAACCAATCACTGGTACATGATCGAGAACGCAGGTGGTTCGAACAGTGTGATCGTAAAAGACGATAGTGAAAGCACGACATTTATCACCCTGTCGCCTGGGGATTGGGTGAAGATGATGTCGCTGACCGCAACTGGCTGGGTTATTGTTTCATCAAAAGCCCTCAGTGGTAATGCGTCCACTGTTTTCTACTCGAACCTGTTGATCAACGGTGGTTTTGATTTCGCCCAGCGGCAGGCTCCAGGGACACTAACAACCATAGCCGACAATAAATATTCGTCCGATCGATGGCGGGTCACGCGTGAAAATGCAGATGTGCAATATCAACGTGCGGATGCGACAGGGGAAACAGGACTAACCTCTTTTAATTATGGGATATGGAAGAAGATCACCAATGCTGGCAAGCTCCATGTCTGTCAAATCGTGGAAGGCTTGAACAGTGTACCTCTCAGAGGCAAAACGGTTATTTTTCAAGCGAAGATGAAGGCAAGTTCATCCAAGACGATCCGCATGGCGGTGTTGGAATTACAAACCGCAGGAACAATCGATACCATCCCGGCGACCTTAGTGACAGCGTTCGGTGCGGACAGCACTGACCCGACACTAGGTGCAAACGTTGCAGTCATTACTGCCGCAGAGAGCAAGAGCGTAACGACCTCATGGCAGTCCTTCTCTGTTTCTGTGGCCGTTCCTGCAAACTCTAAAAATATTCTGTGTGCGTTTTGGACGGATGCTGACTTTGCCGCAAATGATACGCTGTCTGTAGCCGAAGCTGGATTATTTTTAGGCTCGTCCATTGTGCCCTGGAGCCCACGCTTTGTGCGGGATGAACTGGCTTTGGTGCAACGATACTACAGCAAAACATTTGGCTTAGATGTAGCTCCCGCTCAAAATGTCGGATTGAACAGCGGAGAGTACCATATGCCTGCGCCCGTTGCGGGAGCCGTCTCTCAAAGAGGTTCGAAGTTTGTACATCCGGTCCCCATGCGGATCTCGCCAACCGTTACAACTTATTCGCCCGCCGCCGCAAGCGCAGAGTTCTATGACGGAACTAACTCTGTGGCTTGTACTGCAATAACCACCGTTAACGCATCTCCATCATCCATACAGATTCAGTGCACGGGGAATGCCTCTACGACGGCAGGGGCGAGCTTACGTGTCCACGTGACGGCGGATGCTGAATTGTGAAGTTGCCTGAAAAGAAGGAAGACATGTGTATTTCAAAGGCAAGCCTTCGGGATGGATCAAGCACCCGAATTAGTAAAATAGTTTTTCAGAAAAGGAGAATTGAGAAATGAAACCATGCAGACATGGGAGCGGTGGACAATGGTAGATCGGCGGCACTAGGGAGCAAGACTATCGCTGATGGTGTGGCAGATGCAGCTGATACCTCATTGCTTACGACTTATTAGAGCGATGAGATGATGTCGCGCACGTCATCGGTGATGAGTTTGCCGTAGATCTGATCGGTGGTGACTACGGATTCGTGCATGATGTTCTGTGAGATGGCTTTGAGTTGCGCCATGTCGTGCGCGCGCTTGAGACCATGTACGGTGTGGCCGTGGCGGAGTTTGTGGGGAGATAGATAGGGGACGCCTGCTTTTTCGCAAATTAACCTGACGTCTTTGGCGATGATGTTGTTCCGCCCTTCGAAGGCGCGTGTGGTGGCAGTGAGAGTCATGCCGTCGCTGGAGAGGGTGGCATACCACAAGGCAGAAGGCGGAAGGATGAAGGATGAAAGCAGAACGTCCCAGTGTTGTACGACTTCCAATAGGTCGGGGAGGTTGAGCAGGTAGGTGATGGCGGCTTTGCGGTTTTTGGTGCGGACACCGAACTCGGGAAGTTGTTTGATGGTGTGGTGGGCGAGGTCCACACAATGGATGGGTATGGAGGCGAGGGCATCGGCGCGCATGCCACTCAGGAAGAGCATACAGACGGCGACCTTGCCGCGCTCTTCGCGGAGTGTTGCTGTGGAAACGGTTGCCACCTTTTGTACGTTTTCCAGCGTCCAATATTCATGGACGGGCAAGCGGGAGCCTGCCCGAACGCTGCGGGGTGGTTGCAGCAGTTCGATCCAGGATACAGATATCGGTTTGTAGCGAAGCGTCCATTCGAGGCGGGCGAAGTCGAAGAACTGACGGGCGTTGGTCAAACATTTGGAGATGGAGGCAGGCGCGAGAGTCTTGTCTTTGCCGTCTGCGCGGGCAGTCAGGAGATAGGCAGGGAAGGTGGGGTCGATGCTGCGGGCTTTGGTGAAGGGTGTGGCGTCTGCCCATTCGAGGAGGTGGCGGAGATGTCCACGGGCGCGCTTGACGGTGCTAGGGTCGTTCTGGCGGACACGCTCGATATGGCGGAGGTAGGCGTGGACATCGAGGTAGTTTTGGCGGTGGATCATTGGGATATCTCCCTCACCCCCAGCCCCTCTCCCGTTGGGAGAGGGGAGAGGCTGCGAGCTCGCGCACGGTTAATCTTGCTTAGGCAATAGGGACAACGTGCCTGGAGGAGTTCTAGATATCGATTCACAGTTTTGATTTTTGGCGCGATCATCTCGACCGGCTGGTTGCACTTCAGACACCAGGCGTGATCGTCGGGTAAGCCTGCACGCCTGGACTTCTTCTGCGATATTGTTTCGCGTGCCCAGGCAATGAATGCGGGTCCGTGAATCCAGATGTTGCCTTCGCTGTCACGCGTGTGGGGAAGCCCCGCTGGGAGGTAGGATCGATAGACTGTGTCTGTAGTGACGCCGATCTCTTCGGCGATCTCGCTCGGTTTGTAGAGCATGTCGAGGAGGCGCGTCAGTTTGATGATGTGTTGATGTTTGAGTAAGGGTTGTCGTTTCATTCAAGCTCCAGGAATGTGAAATGCGTGACCTGGTCGAAGGGTCACTATTTGCATCTCACTTCTCCTAAAGCTCGATTATTCAGTTTGCTTTTTCAAAGATCCATGTCCCACGTTCCGATATGAATCTTTGAAAAGTGTCGGGGCGAGAGGATTTGAACCTCCGACCTCTTGGGACACATACTACATCGAGGAACCCGTCATTTTGTGATCTTGGGGTTCGGGGGAGGGAGATGTTTTATGGTAAGGATTCGCAGGCGAGACCATCATTGTCGTTGCCGTCCAGTTGAGTGTATCCAGCGTCGTAGGCTTGTTGTGCCGCCGCCTGGGTTTGAAAATCGGCGCAGGTGACTTTCCCGTCACCGTTGTTGTCGAAGCCTGTAGAAGGTGATGTGGGAGGAACAGCTGTGGGTAATGGTGGTTTTGTTGGCGATGGAGTTTTTGTGGGCACGACAGTATTTGTGGCAGGCGGGATGGGCGTGATAGTTTTAGTTGGAATGGTTGTGACTGTGAAGGTTTGCGTTGGAAGGGCGAGGGCGGTTTGGGTGAAACCTTGAAAGACACCAGCCTGGGCTGTGTTTATTATGGACATCAGGTCAGCTGTGGGGGTTGGTGCGCCTGATGCACCACCGGCATCGATAATAAACAAGGCAAAGGTACCGAGAGAACAGATTGCTATGAGCGAGACGAGAATAATAATGATCTTTCCGCCCAGGCTTGATCTCCAATAATTCGCGATGCGTTCCATTCAGCCTCCCATTAGGTAACTCTTACATTAATAGGCACTATGTCAGCTATCCTTTTTGAATGATGGCTTCGTTTATTGCCTGCACTATCTGTTTGATTTCGTCCTGGTTGAGTGAAGTGTAGGCTTTGATCTCGCCGGAAGCAGAGCCGAATTGCACAACGTATTCTGGTTTTTGATATCTAAGAGTTACAATGCCGACGATGCCTACTATGATACCGAGCGCCAACATTCCCCAATTTTCTTCAATACTTCGGAAGGCGAAGATTATAAGAAACACACCGCCAATGAGAAACGAAAACGAAAAACAACCTGATGGCTGTTTTGTACCCTGCTCGACGGATGTGATATTAGACATCGCATATGTTTTTTCGCCGAATACAGCTCGCAGGTTTGTGATTTTAATATTGCCCTGTTCGTAAATTACTTTTTCTTCTGTCATATATATCCCTTTCCCTTTTTACAACCAGTGAGCCGACTGGATGCGGCGGGTTGTGCGCACCCAATGAACCGGCTTTTCATAGAACGAATCGTGCACACGACGTCGTAATTTCACCCAGGCAATATAGTACCGGATGGTGTTGAGATCATCGGGGTGAGCTTGTTCGAGGGCGGCTTTGATCTGTGGGTTCATTGCTTTGCTATTCGATCCTTATCGGTGGCGATGAGCCAGCCGAGGGGTGCGACGATGAACACCAGGTAGAAAAGTTCGTAGTCTCTGCTCAGGAGCGAGGGAAATAATGCGAAGGCAACCAGCAGGATGCCTCCCGCTATAAGCAAAATCTTTTCACGACGGGTGAACATTACTTCTTCTTCCCTTTTTCACGAAGGTTATTCTTCATTCGAATAAACGCCAGTATTTCCTGCTGGTCTTGCTCAGGCATGTTACTTGTTTCATGGACGATCTGCTCGACAAGCTCGTTGGCTTCAGGCGCAGGGGGAAGTATGCCAGCTTTTCGTAATATCGTGATTTGGGGGATTTCCAGTGCCTTTGCCAAGGCACTCAATGTTTCAGGCATTGGTTTGGTTCCACTTTCAATCTTGCTTATGACTGCCCGGTGTAACCCAGAATATCTAGCCAGATCAGATTGCGACCATCCTTTGTTTGCTCTTTCGGCTTGAAGCCAATAACCAAAATCTACGCTGTTCACTGTGAGAAACATTTTGTCACCAGATGTGATATTTGCGATATACCAATTTGTTGCTAGCCCTTGACAACTAATTGCAACGGGATTATATTGTCGCTATCAGTTGACAAAATGATGCTAACTAGATACGACAAAGGATGCAATTATGACCAAGACAAAAGACGAACCGAAGTATAGAAACATCCCCGTGAAGCCGGACGTGTATGCCAAGGTGCAGTTACTGGCAGAGTCCAACGGGTTTGGTGAGAGAGGTTTGGGGGCGATGGTTGCCCACTGGGTTGGCAAAGAGTTGCCCGAGTGTGAGCATAAGAAGATTCCCGTAAAGATCGAATATTTTCCGGGCGACGACACATTACCCGGCACATCCCCGAATCGGCACGGCTTTTATTGTCCGACGTGCAGGCGCGTGTATGCGAGGGTGGAAGAGGCGGTGAAGGCATGAGTACCCAGCATTTAGCTAGAAGCTCTCAGCGGTCAGCGGTCAGCGACATCAAGACCGGCTCTTTGATGAACAAGTTCTCTCCACATTCGCCGGATATCTATTACGAAGGCAAATGCAAGCACGCCGAGTGCGGAGCTTCGATGTATCGGGCAGAGGGAGCGCACTATGCGTACTGCACGTCGATGCATCGGCACGCGAAGATCGGCGGAAAGTGGATGGCGGCGGGAGATCGAGGATGAAGAAGTCACAGATCAAGCGGCTGGAGACCTGTATGCTTCGAAATAAAGAGCGAGGGAATACGCCGATGCCCAAGATGACGAAGGCACAGTTGAATGCCCGGATCGATGCGGTAGTTAGTAAAGCTCTCAGCTCTCAGCAGTCAGCTACCGGCGTGGATGTGATCCGTGAAATGCGTCCGATGCGGTTTCGGAGTTTGAAGGCTTATCGAGTCGGTTGAGTGGTGGAGGTCTTATGTTGGATGGCATTGTTTTTGTCCTTTTTACGGCGTGATCAGATAGTAGTAATTATTAGAGGATGTAACAAGTAATGGGAATCGGTTGGCAGGTTATTGGCTTGGTACTGGCTTTGACGTTGATCTTTGCGAGCGGCGTGGCTGTGTGGACCCGTTGGGCTTCGAACGCGAGATTGCCAGGGCAGACGATCTGGCATGTGGTTGTGGGTGTGGCTGGTGTGGTGGCGATCGCAGGGTTGTGGGTCGGGTTCGAGGTGTCCAGTTATTTGATGATCTGTTTTGCGGTGGCGTCTGTGCCGATGGCGATCGAGTATTTCGGCAGGTTGAAGAACGAGGAAGCCAAGGCGCAGAAGGTGCGGGAGGAGTCGTTGAATGAGCACACCGGCGCAGATCGGGAAGAATGAGTATAAGGCGGCGATCGCGAAGGGGCGCGAGGCGAACCGTGAAGCCAGGAAGCATTTGAGACGGATCATGCAGGAGAGCAGTTCGAGTTTGATCCAGGCTCTGGTTGGGAATGTACTGCTGGCGATGAGTGAAAGCGATGAGGCGTTGAACCGGTTGTATGACATCGGTTTGACGATGAAAGAGAAGTAGCGGTCGAAAAGGGAATGCAGACAGGTTCGAGTCCTGTCCGATCAAGTTGTTGCCGCAAGTCAGGTCAGCAGGGTAGACGAACGGCAATGAAAGTCTCTATTCACCATAGGTAGCATATGGACTCCCTGCTGATCGGTGAAACCCCTCCTTATTGAGCCTGGTCAGGTTGGACGCCTGACCAGGCGGAGGGGACCCCAAGTAAGTGTCTCGCTTCTCCTCAAGGCTCTGCCTGCGCCACGCCAGTGAAACGTGCAGGCATCCGCAATTATAGAAAGGTAGGCACGTCGTGCAAGATTTTGTTTTGGTCTCCGGTGAGTTGGTTGGGGCGGACGAGTTGGACGACCTGGTCAGGACGATCGCGGCGATGAAACATGCCGACGCAGAGATCGAGATGCAGTTCAAGATTACAAGCGATAGCCCTAATTTACTCAGGGCGATCACTACACTGTTTCAAGTAGATGAAACAGTGAGCATCGTTCACCTGGCGAAGAATAATGGGCACAAGAAGGTGAAAACCATCAAGGTCAATGATGGAGTGAAGCGCGAGCCGACACGTGGTCCGCATGTGCGCTCCATCGAGGTATTGGCAACCGGTGAGCGGATCAGCCGGTTTACGTTGAACAAGCGATTGTCTGAGCGCATGATCGGGCCAGGGACGACATTGCGTTCGCCGAAGTATGGCGTGATCACTGTGGCGACTAGTGGCGATTCGCTAGTTGTGATGGACACCGATGAAAGGGTGGTGTGAGATGGCTGAGCAATTGATCAAGTTGGACAAGATCACAGACAACCCATACCAGGATCGGAATGTGTACCTGGACATCGAAAGTCTGGGGCGCACCATCGCCATGCACGACTTGCAGGAGAAGCCCAAGGCGCGGAGTGTCAATGGTCATTTTGAGTTGAAGTTTGGGCACCGCAGGATGCGTGCGTTCGATTGGCTTTCCAAGAATTGGAAGAAGGAAGGCTTACTGGAACGCTATAGCGGGTACACGGTCATGCCGATGGACGTGGAAGAGATCTCGGACGCCGACATGTTCGACGGTGTGGTGATCGAGAATGTGCATCGTGATGATTTGAAGGTAACCGAGAAGGCACGTCTGCTGCGCCGGTACAAGGAGCTACACCCGGAAGCGACGAGTGAGCAGATGGGGCTGGTGTTCAATATGAACGCTGCCACGGTGCGCGGGATGGATATCTTCCT
>Ga0210377_10005436_pt1 | contig 10464 bp, 10 predicted proteins | sample PLM4_65_b1redo_FD_155480 | JGI IMG/M metagenome (GOLD analysis project Ga0210377, IMG submission 155480) | Groundwater sediment microbial communities from an aquifer in East River, Colorado, USA - PLM4_65_b1 redo | ecosystem: Environmental > Terrestrial > Soil > Riparian zone | place: USA: East...
CAAGGGAGTCATGGAGACGGCCTCCGGCCTCGACCTCGACCCCTTCTTCAACCGCTGGCTCTACGAGGTGGGCGAGCCGTCCTACCGCTTCGGCTGGAAGGCGGCGGCGACACAGGCGGGGTACGTCACCCACCTGCGCATCGAGCAGGCGCAGGGGGGCAACCCCTTCCCGATGCCGATCGACGTCCGGGTGACCTACCCGGGCGGGGTGCAGACCTTCGTCGTGCAGAACAGCGCGCTCGTCCAGGACGTCGCCCTGCCGCCGGTCCCGGCCGCCCCGACCGCGGTCGCATTCGACGCCGATGTCTGGATCCTGAAGTCGTCCGGGATCATGACGCTGCCCGATGCCGACTCCGACGGTGTGCCGGACACCGCCGACAACTGCGTCGTGACCGGCAACCCGGTGCAGCAGGACCTCGACGGCGACGGCGCGGGCGACGCCTGCGATCCGGATCTCGACGGGGACGGTCGCGACAATGCCCTCGACTGCGCCCCGGCCGACCCGACCGCCGCCGATCCCCCGGGGGCCGAGGCGACCGGTCTCGTGGTCACCGGCGGCGCCAGCGCCGACCTCGACTGGACCGCCCCGTCCGGCTCGAACCCCGCCTGGTCCTCCGACATCGTGCGTGGCGCCGTGCTGCAGATGCGCGCCGACGGCGGGATGGGCGCGGCCACCTGCCTCGCCACCGCCGTTCCGTCGCCGCCCTACACCGAAGCCGCCATTCCGCCCTCGGGCGACGGCTGGTACTACCACGTGCGCGGTCGCAACGCCTGCGGGGCGGGACCGCTCGGCTCCGGATCGAACGGCGTTTCCCGCCCCGCCCCCGCCTGCCCCTGAAACCCGCACGTCAAAGAGGCGGCCCCGCGACACCCGGCTCGGGGTACGATGGAGTTGCCCGTCTGACTAAGGAGGGCGCCATGCTGAGACGTGCCCCGGTTCTGATCGCCGCGCTCCTGCTCGGTTTTCCGCTGCTCGCCTGCGAGGAGGTCGAGTCGCGCGAGGATCGCCGCGCCCTGATGGCGGTCGACAAGGGATTCGCCGAGCGGGTCGAGAAGCAGGGCTTCCGGCCCCTGGAGGACTTCTACGACGAGGACGCGGTTTACATGCCCTCGTTCCAGGCGACCATCGAGGGACGCGAGAAGATCCTCGACTCCTACCGGCCGTATTACGACAGCTCCACCATGAAGCTCATCTGGACGCCGGCCCGCGCCGAGGTGTCGCGCTCGCGCGACCTCGGCTGGACCATCGGCACCTACGAGTTCACACGCCAGGACGACAAGGGGAACACCATCGTCCGGACCGGCCGCTACGTCACCATCTGGAAAAAGCAGCACGATGGAACGTGGAAGGCCGTTCTCGACTCCGGCAGCCCGGACGAGCACACGCCAAGCCCCGGCACCGCGGCACCCGAAAACGCGGCACTCCATCAGGGCGGATCGTAAAGGGCGGGTCCGGCGCCGATCGGGACGGGGGTCTCAGGCCTGGCGGTAGCGGAACTGCAGATCGACCTTGATGTCGGGGTGGAGACTGCGCTCGACGGGGCAGGTGTGCGCCGCGCTTTCGAGCGCCTGGCGCTGCGTCGGCTCGACATGTTCCGGCAGGTCGATGACCACCGTCAGGCGGCCGATCCGGCGCAGCGGATCGCTCACCATCTCCTTGGTCACCTCGACGCTGCTGCCTTTGAGATCGATTTCCTTGCGGCGGGCGTACATCCCCATCACGGTCATGATGCAGGAGCCGAGCGAGGCCGCCAGCAGGTCGGTCGGGGAAAAGGCCTCCCCCTTTCCCTGATTGTCGGGCGGGGCGTCGGTGACGATCTGCGCCCCCGAGGGGCCATGCTCCAGCCGGCAGTGCAGGTCCCCTTCGTATGCGACCTTGATCTGGCTCATGCGCCTCACGCCTCCCGCGCCGCCGGCCGTCCCCCGGCACCACCTGCCCGAGCAGGCACCCGGCACCGGATCCGGGGCTTTCAAGTGCGCCCCATGATACCCCGGAACCGGGCCACCACCGCGGCGAGCCCGGCACCCCCCAGGATCACCCCGGCCCCGAACAGCCACCAGCGGTAGGGCGGCGCGGCGCCCCCGGCGAGAACGGCCTTCGCGTCGATCGTGAACGACAGCACGATGAGCAGGCCGCCCGCGAGCCCCGCGCCCCATTCCCACGGTCGGAGGCGCGGGCCGGCCTTCTGCGCCGGCGGCCGCATCCGCAGCAGCGTCAGCGATCCGGCGACGAGGAGCAGGCTGACGATCGCCGGCGCCAGGACCGGTCCGACCCAGGGCACGGGGATTAGAAAGAGGATATCGGGTGTCGTCACTGCCGGTGGCCAGCCGAGCGCCAGCCGCAACCCGGCGTAGTAGGCGAGATCCCAGAGACCGAAGACGAAGGCGAAATTGAGGAAGGCCTCCCAGGCGCCGGCGGCCGCGACCGCCGCCACCGCGAGGATCATCACGAGAGTCGCCGCCTCGCGCCCCACCTCGATGGCCGCCATCGCCGGCGGTAGCGGCGCCAGCGGGAACCCGAATCCGCCCGGGTAGAAGATGGCTCTCAGGTAGACCACCACCGCCGCCTCGAGCCAGCCCATCGCCAGGGCATAGAGGGCGAGCCACGCACAACGGCGGCGGAGACTCACCATGGCGAAGCCCCGGGAGCGCTGCTCATGCGGTGAAACGGCCTGCCGGGAGGATCACGGCGCATCGAGGGAGGGGTTCTCCGCCGGGATCATAGCAGGCGGCCGGGGGGGGCGCTCCTGGGATGGCCGCGAAACCGCGCCAGATGCAGGGTTCGGCATCTCTTGCACGGATTGCAGCAGGCGTCTTAAAATGCATTCTGGTTTTATCCGTGAGGGCTGGACCATGAACGCGATTCCCGGCCGTCGTACCAGTGTCTTGTCGCGCTGGCTCGTCTATTTCGCGGCGCTGCTCGTCGCGATCGGGGTGACAGCGCTCCTCCTGAGTGCCGCCGAGCCGCAGGCCGAGCCAACCACTCTGGCGGCGCCCGGTGCGGCCGCGACGCAGACGGCGCCGGGGAGCACCGGGGCGGTCTATTGTCCGGTGTGCGGCACCGAGAACCGCGCCGGGAGCAAGTTCTGCCGCAAGGATGGAACGGCGCTGCCTCCGATCGAGCCGGCGCGTCGCGCCGCCGGCTTCGTGCGCGCCCCCGGCACCTACTCGCCGGAGGAGGTCCAGGAGGTCATGCAGCGGGTTTCCCGCTCGGTGGTCCGCATCCGGGTGCGCACCACGACGACGTACAAGTTCCCGCGCACCTGGTGGAAGAACGACACCGCCGAGTACTACCGCCTGGCGATGCTCGGCAAGATCGACACCTCATCCGACGACGCGCGTTCCGCGGGATCGGGTTTCGTGATCGCCCCCAAGGGGGAGATCGTCACCAACGCCCACGTCGCCACGCCGGACGGCATGAAGGCCGATCTCACGGTCGAGCTCCAGGACGGGCGCTCGTTCCCGGCGCGGCTCATCGGCGCCGACCCGGCCAGCGACCTGGCGCTCATCACCATCGACAACGACGAAGTGGCGCCCCTCGAATGGGGCGACTCGGGCGCGGTCAAGGTCGGTCAGGAGACCTGGGCGATCGGCAACCCGCTCGACATCGGCATCTCGATCACCCGCGGCACGGTCTCGAGCATCGCCGGGACGCGGGCCGGGTTCAACCAGATCGAATCGTTCCTGCATTCCGATGCCCACATCACCCACGGCAACAGCGGCGGGCCGCTGGTCGATGTCTTCGGTCACGTCGTCGGGGTGAGCGACATCGCCTTCACCGAGTCGAAGGGCCAGGGGTACTCGATCCCCTCCTCCATGGCGCACATCGTGATCGATCGCCTACGGCGCGACGGGCGCTACGAGCGCGGCTACGTCGGCGCGATCATGCGGACGATCGACGCCGAAATGGCCCGCAAGCACGGCCTGACACGCACCGTCGGGACCGTGGTCGATGTCGTGCTGCCGGGCGGCGCCGCCGAGAAGGCGGGTCTGCAGCCGGGCGACGTCGTCTACGGCGTGAACGGCCGCCAGACCTCCTCGAGCTACCAGCTTCAGGAAGCGGTCTCGAGTGTCGGCCCTTCGATGAAGGTGACGTTCACCGTCGAGCGCAAGGGGAAGCAGATGGAGATCCCGGCGACGACGGCGCTGCGTCCGGCGGCGCCGCGCGGCGATCCGCTCGTTGAGCTGCAGGGATACCTGCGCCTCTACTTCGAGGAGGACGCCAAGCATGGCCAGGTGATCATCCGCGATCCGAACCGATCGCGCCGGGCGCCCGGACTCTTTGAGGGGACGGTCGTCAAGAGCGTGCTGCCGGCGCAGGACTGGCCCGAGGAGCCGATCACCCTCAACTACTATCGGACGAGAGCGAAGCCGGCACCGGTGCGCAGCCTCGACGACCTCCGCAAGGCCCTGACGCGCGCCTACCTCGGGGGGTACATGGCCGCGACCTTCGAGATAGACTACACAGCCGCGCCGATCGCGTCCGTGAGGTTCGATGAGCTCTGGCCGATCCTCCTCTGAGTCCCTTCCTGCCGTCCGGCCCCATGCAGATGCGCCGGGCACCCCGAACCTCGCGACCCGCACGCTGGCCCTGGCGGCCGCGGCGCTGGCCACGCTGCTGACCCTCACGCCGCGCCCGTCGCTCGCCCAGGGAATCCCGCCGCCGCCGCCGAACCCGGGCGACGCTCCGAAGAGCGCGCCGGCCGCGAAGCCGCGGCCGACGGCGCCCAGGCGCCTCACCTGCCCGCGCTGCGGCTACCTGTGCGAGACCGACTGGCACTACTGCGCCGCCTGCGGCTGGGACATGACGGCGCTCGTCGGCGACGCCGAAGAGCGCCGGCTGTCGGACATCGCCCGCGCCACCGTGCGCCTGGTGGTCGGCGCCCGCCGCAACCGGCACGGCACCGCCTTCCCGTTCGGCGGCGAAGGGCTGCTGCTGACCAATGCGCGGCACCTCATCGGCGCCGACGAGTCGCGTCTCAAGGTCCTGACCTTCAATAACCAAGAATACCCCGCGTCGATCGTCGGCTACGACCTGCCGTCGGGGGTCGGCCTCATCAAGGCGGCGATCCCCGGCAGCCCGGCGGTCGAGGTGGCGACCACGCCCCCCGCGCCGACGGACTCGGCCTGGGCGGTCTGCTATCCGGTGACGTACGAGGATGACATCGTCCGCTTCCTGCCGGTGTCGCTGCATCGCGGCCACGTGACCGCCACCGGCCAGACCGGCACCTGGTATGTCTCGTTCGAGAACCTCCTGCGCACCGATCACGCCATCGAGGACGGCTGCAACGGTGGGGCGCTGGTCGACGCGCGCGGGCGCTTCACCGGCATGATCCTCGGAAGCCGCGACGACGGGCTGACCTATGCCCTGCCGCTCGCCGGGCTCGAGCCGATCGTCGCGGCGCTGCAGCGCAACGAACGGCCGTCGCGGCCTTTCTTCGGGATGGGGATCGTGACACCGGACGACCGCCGCCGGTCCAAGTTCGGCCTCGACCCCGGCACGACGCAGCCGCTCGTCGCCTACCTGATCCCCGGCTCGCCGGCGGAGAAGGCCGGCGTGCGGGCCGGCGACATCCTGGTCTCCATCGGCGGCCAGCCGATTACGCTCGTCCGGGAGGCGGGAGCGCGGCTGCTCGCGGCGGCGCCGGGCGGCGCCGCAGTGGCGCTGACGCTGCGGCGCGCCGGCGCCGAGGTCCAGGTGAGCGTCCCGCCATCGCCGCGCCCCGATCGGGTCATGCTCGAGCCTATCGATGAGCTCGAGGAGACCCTCGAGGCGACGCTGAAGGAATCGCCCGGCGGCTCGGGGGTCCCGGCCGGGCTCGTCCTGGCCGACGTGGTGCGCGGCGGGCGCGGCGAGAAGGACCACTATCACACCGGCGACGTCATCCAGACGGTCGACGACAAGACCATCAAGACGCCGCGCGCCTACAACGAGTACATCCGCGGCAAGTTCAAGGAGATCTTCTCGGACAAGCCGCCGGAGGACAAGCGTTACGCGTCGTCCTACGTCGTCCACTTCGATGTCCGCACGACCGACGAGGAGAAAGTGGCGCGCAATTACGTCAACCTGATTCCCGATTTCCTGGCGCCGCCGGTCTACTGAGATCAGGCTCTTCGGAGAGGAGGGCGCCGATGACCCGACCGACCCTTTCGCTGCGTGACCGCGCCGCGGCCCTGGCTCTGGCGGCGGCGCTCGCCGTGGTCGGGACACCCTCCCTGCTCGCCTCCCTGCTCGCAACCGGCGCCGCCGTCGCGCAGCTTGCCGTCACCGAGGTCGCCGCCGCCGAGGCGGTCTGTCCCGCCTGCAAGGCGCCCCTCGAGCCGGGCGCCCAGTTCTGCCCGAACTGCGGCCGCAAGGTCGATGCGCCCGTGGCGGCCGAGGCCGCGCCGCAGACCCAGACCGCGGTCGTGCAGCTGGTCGCGGCGTACGACAGCGAGATCACATCGACCATCGTGTCGCTGGCGTACGAGTCGAACCTGCGCATCGACTCGATCCTCGGCAGCGCCTTCGCCATCGGCCGCGGCGAATTCATCACCGACAGCGGCCTGATGGCCGGCGCCAAGGAGATCGTTCTCAAGGGACCCGGCGGTCGATCGTTCCCGGCCAAGGTCGTCGGCATCGACCAGATGATCGGGGTGGCGCTGCTGTCCGCCGACATCCCGGGTGCGGCGGCGCTGCCGCTGCGGCCCGACGAACCGGTGCGGCCGGGCGAGACCCTCACCGCTCTCGGCTTCCCGGCCGTGGGGCAGGCAGGCGGCGAAGCCATCCGCTCGGCCGGCGTCGTAAGCGGCCTGCACCGGGGCAGCAAGGAGATCCATCCCATCGAGGATTATTTCCAGACCGACGCGTCGCTGCCGCGCGGGCTCGCCGGCGGGCCAATGGTCGACTCGCACGGCCGGGTCGTCGGCATGAGCACCGCGTGGGTCCTCGGATCGTCGGTCTCCCTCGGGCAGAGCGGCATCGGCTACGCCATCCCGGCCGAGTGGATCGCCCGGGCGCTCGCCTGGATCCGGGCCGGCTCGGCGCCGCGCGCCTGGATGGGAGCCTGGACCGTGTCGGCCGACGCCGAGAACCGCCCGCGCTATAAGCTGCCGCCCGAGGTCCGGCTGGTGATCGAGCAGGTTTTCCCCGGCAGCCCCGCGGCCGCCGCCGGCCTGCGGCGCGGCGACGGGCTTCTAAAGTTGCAGGATCTGGAGGCGACGACCTTGCCGCGCCTGCACGAGCGGCTGCTGACCGCCCATCCCGGCGACGCGCTGACGGTGACCATCGCCCGCGGCGCCGAGACCCTCTCCCGCGATCTCACGCTCGCGCCCCGCCCGGACAAGCCGCGGCTTTCGGGTGTCGAAGCCTTGCGTTATCTCGGCGGGGTCGGGATAGCACCGCGCGACGGCGACACGCTGGTCGTCGACGAGGTGGTCCCCGGCTCGGCGGCCGCGGCCGAGAAGATCAAACCGGGCGACCAGCTCCTGAGCGTGCTGAGCAAGAAGGACTGGGAGCACGGCGCGCGCGACAACTCGCGCTGGCGGTCGGTCCGCACCACCGCCGATGTCGAGGAGCGGGTCGCGACCGCCTACTCCGACCTGGACTTCTACATCGGCCTGCGCTTCAAGGCGAAGGACGGTACGAAGCGCGAGATGGAGATCTGGTGGATCCTGACGCCGACCGGGGCGCTCTGAGGGGACGCCCGCCGGCTTAGCGACGCGCTTCGAGGACCAGGTTGAACGGTGTCTCGGCGGCGCGCTGGATCTTCCTGAAGCCTCCCGCGTGCACCACTTCGCGCAGCCGCTTCTCGCCCGCCTGCGCGCCCAGCGCGGTCCCCACCTCCTGCGCCTTCGAAGCCGGCGTGCAGATCATCGTCGAGGCGCAGTAGAACACCCGCCCGACCGGGTTGAGATTGGCCTCGATCGAATCACCAGCCATCGGCTCGACCAGCATCCAGGCGCCGTTGTCCGACAGCGACTCGTAGACATGCTCCGCGGCGCCCGCCGGGTCGCCCATGTCGTGCAGGCAGTCGAAGAAGGTCACCAGGTCGTAGCTCGTCCCCGGGAATGACTTGGCCGGCGCGACCTCGAAACGGACGCGACCGTCGATCCCGGCTGCTTCGCGCGCTGCCTTGCCACCTCGACCGACGCCGGGTGGTAGTCGAAGCCGACGACCTCCGAATTCGGATAGGCCTGCGCCATCAGCATGGTCGAGGCGCCGTGGCCGCAGCCGATGTCGGCGATCTTGGCGCCGCTCTTCAGGCGCCCTTCGACACCGTCGAGCGCCGGGATCCAGTTGCTCATCAGGTTGGAGACGTAGTTGGGACGGAAGAAGCGCTCCGTTCCGACGAACAGGTCGGGATGATGATCGTGCCAGCCGACCCCCTTGCCGGTGCGGAACGCGCTGGTGATCTTCTCCTCGTCTTTCATGACCGACGAGATGATCTGGAACGCGCCGGGTACGTACACCGGGCTGTTCTCGTCGGCCAGCGCGAAGGCCTGCTCGTCGTTCAGGTAGTAGGTGTCACGTCCGGGATCGTACGACACGTACCCCCCCGCCGCCATGGCGTTGAGCCATTCGCGCAGGTAGCGCTCGTCGCACGAGGTGAGCCGGGCCAGCTCGGCGGGTCCGATCGGTCCGGCCCCGGCCATGGCCTTGTACAGGCCGAGCTTGTCGCCGAGGATGACCAGGGCGGCGTGAAGCCCGGCCCGATGACAGGCTTCTGATCTACCATCGCGACCGTCCCGGGACACCCGGGGGGAGGGCGGAATGATCCTGAAGATCGCCGGAGTGCTGTGCCTGGTCGTCGGTGTGTGGATCCTCGTGTATCACGGCTTCAGCATCCCTCGGCAGCGCGAGGGGAAGCTCGGCCCGATCGAGGTGCGCATGAACCAGAGCGAGCGGGTCGACATTCCCAACTGGGTGGGCGTGGCCGCCGTGACCGCCGGTGGCGGGCTGCTGCTCTGGGCGGGGCGGCGCAAGTAACGCCGGACCGCGGAGCCGGCCGCGAGGGGGGCGGCGTGGCGATCCGCCGGGCACGGGTCCGGTTCGCTGGGCGAACCTTCTATGAAGTGGCTGGCTCCCGTCAAGGGTCGAGGTTGGAGTGGTTCACCTCGCTTTCGTGACGTGAAGCCGGACCTGGTCCGTCACCCTTCTATTCGCGCTCATCGAGGGCGGTCGTGTGCCGCCGGCGCATGGGGGGGTTCGGAGGGTGGAAGGCGCCATCTCCCCTGCGGCTCTCGTAGGGAGGCCAGGGTCGCGCACGCGCTCATCCACCCAGGTCATGGGAACCGGGTCAGGCGACGTTGGATGCTGCAACAGGTTCATGGTGGGTCTCAGGCGGCAACCTCGGTGGCGGCAGCGAAGCGCCGCGGGTCGAACGGCTTCTGGTCCCGGAGCATGGCGTAGAGGATGCCGGCGAGGCGGCGCGCCAGGGCGACGGCGGCGGTCTTGCGACCGCGCCGGGCGGCGATGCGCTCTGCCCAAGACCATAGTACGCGGGTTTCGGGGCGACGCAGGCGGAGGATGCGCCAGGCGGCCTCGACGAGCAGCCAGCGGCCACGGCCGTTGCCGCTCTTGGTGAGCCGGCCGCGCTGGTGCCGTTCGCCCGAGCTGTACTCGCGCGGCACCAGCCCGAGGTAGGACTGCACCTGATGGGGACCTTCGAAGCGCCCGGCGGTGTCGAGGGCGGCGACGAAGGCGGCGGCGGTGATGGGGCCGACGCCGGGCAAAGTGCACAGCCGACGGACCCGCGGGTCGGTGCGCGTCATGTCCTCCAGATGGTCGCCGGCGGCGTCGATCTGGTCATTGAGCGCGAGCAGGGTGGCGAGCAGCGGGCCGAGCACCTGGTTGACAGGCTCGGGCACCTCGAGGGCGCTGACCCGCAGGCCGAAGGTGTCGGCCTTGCCGGTGCGGACGCGCAATCCCTCCTGCCGCAACAGGGCGCGGACGACGCAGATGCAGCGGCTGCGGGTGCGCACCAGGACCTCGCGGGCGGTCAGTTGGGCCCGCACGAGGTGCTGGGCCTCGGAGACCCTGTGCACCGGCCGGTAGGCGCCAAGGCGGCACGCCTCGGCGAGAGCCAGGGCGTCGCGCCGGTCGGTCTTGATGCGGCGCTGGCGCATGCCGTACATCGGGGCGTAGTTCGGGTCGGCGACGATCACCTCGTGACCCAGCGACTCGAGGCAGCGCGCGACCCACTCGCTCTCGGTGCAGGCCTCGAGCAGAATGCGTGCATGCGGCCGCTCGCCGAGAAGATCCGTAAAGTGGGCGGCGCCGGTAGTGATGCGCCGCTCGATGAGCTCGCCGCTCTCGCACAAATGGCGACCTGCGATTGACTCTTGGCCACGTCGATCCCGATACTGTCCATGGCTGGCCTCCTGCGTTGCGCCTCTGAGCGCGTCCAATGGTTGTGGGGCTGAGAATGCCACCACGCTCCTTGGGGGGGCCAGCCACTTCATCCCATCTCCCCTCGACCTCGC
>Ga0210377_10005437_pt1 | contig 10464 bp, 7 predicted proteins | sample PLM4_65_b1redo_FD_155480 | JGI IMG/M metagenome (GOLD analysis project Ga0210377, IMG submission 155480) | Groundwater sediment microbial communities from an aquifer in East River, Colorado, USA - PLM4_65_b1 redo | ecosystem: Environmental > Terrestrial > Soil > Riparian zone | place: USA: East...
CCTGGGCGGCATCCCACAGGAATTCCTCTACGAAGCGCAGATCGCGGGCGCCTATGGCGTCTTCGCTCTCTTCGCCGTGGCGCCGCGCAGGACCCGCGTCCGGGTGGTGGGTCTCGCGCTGCTCGGCGGCGTGCTCGCGTTCGGCCTGGCCGCGCCCCAGCTGCTGCCGGCGATCGAGCTGGTGGCGCAGGGCTCGCGCGGCTTCGGAGGCCACCGCTTCGCCGACGCGGCCAGCGGATCGGCGTCTCCGATCGACCTGCTCGCCGGAATGCTCGGGCAGCTCGGGCCGGAGAACCTCGCGCTGACCCCGGGGCCGATACGCCGCTTCCTGACGCTACCGGTCCTCGCGCTTCCGCTCGCAGCGATGGGTTGGAGGGCGCGTCGCCAGCGCGGACACTGGGCCTTCTGCCTGGTGGCCGCGCTCCTGAGCGCGCTCTTCATGCTCGGGCATCACACCCCCCTCTTCGGGCTCTACTACTCGCTTCCGTTCGGAAGCCTGTTCCGGATTCCGATCCGGATGGCCTTCGCGTACTCGCTCTTCGCCTGTTTGATTGCATCCTTCGGGATCCAGGCTGTAGCCGAGGGGCTCGCGAAGCTCCGCCTGCCGGCCCGCGTCCCGCACGCGGCCGCCGCTCTGCTCGCGCTGCTGATCGGCATCGATGGCTACACCCGGGTGGAGATCACCCTCGCGCATCCCGTGCTCCCGGAAACCAGGCCGCAGGTTTCCACACCGCTGCTCGCGTACCTGCGCACGCGCCCCGGCCGGCAGCGGATGTTCATCGGGGACCGCGCGAACATGAAGGCGGACCTCGAGCTGCCCTACAAGTTCGGCACCCAGCACCAGGTGTTCGTGGTCCCGGACTACGAGCCGCTGCTGCCGAGCGCGTACCTGCGCTACTTCCACACCGAAGGCGACGCCCTGTTTCACGGACATCTGAGTGTCCTTCCCGGAGGACGACGCTGGCCGGCGCCCGTGCTGGCGCGGCTCCTCGACCTGATGAGCGTCCGCTACTACACGCTGCCTCGTCTGAATCAGGGCAAGTACCTGCGACAGATCCGCGAGTTCGCGCAGGGAGCGGAAGCTTCGATCGACGGCATGCCCTGGATCGAACGCGCGAGCGCGCGACCCCGCGCCTACAGCGTGCGCCGCGTCTTGCGCGAGACGAGCCCCGAGGCAGCCCTCGCGCGCATCACGGGCGACGCCTTCCGTCCCGAGCTCGAGGCCGTCGTGGAGATCCCGGCCTCCGGCAGTGGGGCTTTCCCGGCGCTCGAGGCGCCGCCTGCGCAGGACGGAGTACTGCCCCGCGGGCAGGATCGCGTCGAGATCACCGCGTACGCGACCGACGAAGTCGCGATCGAAGCGGCGTGCGACGGTGAATGTCTGCTCGTGCTCACGGATCTCCACTACCCCGGCTGGCGGGCGACGGTGGACGGGCGGGAGCAGACTGTCTACCGCGCGAACGCCCTGTTTCGTGGTGTGCGCCTCGGGCCGGGAGCCCACCGGGTCGAGTTCCGATTCGAGCCCTCAACCTGGCGGATCGGCCTCGGGATCTGTCTTGCGACCGTTCTGGTCGCGGCACTGCTTGCCGCGCGCGGTGCCGCGCTACGCTATGCGACCAGATCGGAGTGAACATGCGCTCATCCCATGGCCTCCCGGACTGGCTCGCGGAAACGGAGAACCCCTATCTACAGGGCGCGTTCGCGCCGGTGTTCGACGAGTGCGATGCAGCCGACCTGCCCGTGATGGGAGAGCTTCCGCGCGACCTCGACGGCATCTTCCTGCGCAATGGCCCCAACCCCGTGCACGCGCCGCGGGGCCGCTATCACTGGTTCGACGGCGACGGCATGGTGCACGCCGTGAGCTTCCGCGACGGTCGCGCCGGCTACCGCAACCGCTGGGTGCGTACCCAGAGCCTCGAGGAGGAGCGCCGAGCCGGGCGCACGCTCTGGCCCGGCTACATGGAGCGTCCCGATCCGGCGCTGCCGGGCAGCGGCTCGGATGGCTGGCTCAAGGATTCGGCGAACACCGATCTCGTCTTCCACAACGGCGCCGTGCTCGCGCTCTGGTATCAATGCGGTCAACCCTACCGCCTCGACCCGCGAAGCCTCGCGACGCTCGGACCCGAGAGCTTCGGAGGCCGGCTCGAGCGCCGCGTTTCGGCCCACGCCAAGGTCGACGCCGCCACCGGCGAGCTGCTCTTCTTCGACTACGCGACCCGGGCGCCGTTTCTCACGCACCACGTCGTCTCGCCGCGCGGAGAGCTGACGAGCTCGACGGAGATCGAGCTGGCCGGGCCGCGCCTGCCCCACGACATGGCGTTCACCGCGCACTACTCGATCCTGATGGATCTGCCGCTGTTCTGGGATCCGCAGCTGCTCGAGCGCCGCATCCACCGACTCGGCTTCCATCCCGAGCTGCCGAGCCGCTTTGCCGTGCTGCCGCGCGCGGGAGGCCCGGTGCGCTGGTTCGAAGCCGAGCCTACCTACATCTATCACGTGGTGAACGCCTGGGAGGAAGGGGACACGATCGTGATGGACGCCTGCTGCGTCGTCGATCCCGGCGCCCGGCCGCCCGCGGAAGGCGGCCCGCTCGCGCGCATGCTCGCCACCCTGCGCCTCGACGCCCGGCTCCGCCGCTATCGCTTCGACCTGCGCACGGGAGCCACCCGCGAAGAAGCGCTCGACGACCAGAACACCGAGTTCCCGAGCATCGACGCCCGCCGGATGGGGACGCCGACCCGCTACGCCTATCTCCCGCACGTGGCGCCCGAACCCTCCACCCTGCTCTTCGATGCGCTGGTCAAATATGACACCGCGTCGGGGAAGTCCGAGACGCACGACTTCGGGCCCGGGCGCTACTGCAGCGAGTCTCCCTTCGCGCCGCGCGTCGGAGGCCACGCCGAGGACGACGGCTTCGTCGTCTGCTTCGTGCACGACGCGATGGGCGGCAACTCCGAAGCGCACGTGCTCGACGCTCGCAATTTCAGCGGGGATCCGCTCGCGGTCGTCGCGCTGCCTCGACGCGTACCCGTCGGCTTCCACGCCTGCTGGGTGGACGGGACGCAGCTCCAGGATTGAGCGAGCGGTTCACGAACTCGATCAGGCTGGCTCCGATCAGGGCGTTCGCTTCGGGATTGAAGTGCGCGTCGTACTTGAATCCGATCGGGCCGCGTTTCGCCGCTTCGGCGAGCCTCGGGCCCAGATCCAGGTAGGCGGCCCTGGGGTCCAGCCGACCCAGGTAGCTCTGCTCGTGGTTGGGATCGAGGTTGACGAACGTCACTTCGATCTGATTCGCAGCGGCGATCTCGACGAGCTTCCGGAAGACCGCCTCCGCGCGCGCCACCTGATCGGCGGGCAGGGAGGTCGGCGTTGGCGAAGGGCTCCACCCGGCGGGTAGCTGGATCGCAGCGCTCCAGAGGCTCCCCGGCGACTGCCTGAGCTTCAGCAGAAGTGCAAAGCGCTGGATCCTGAAGGCCAGGTAGCTGAGGGCATGGGACGTCCTCCAGAGCGGCCATTTCGCGGCGGCCTTCGACACCCGCTCCTCGAGCGTCGGCGAGGCCCTGCGACCGGCATATCGATCGAAGACGGGAATCTGCACCCTCCCCTCTCTCAGCAACGGCTCGTAGTACCGCCACGGGTGCAGGGTCGCGCCGGTGACGAATACGAAGACCTGGTCGGGCCGATACTCGAGCCCTTCGTAGACGAACTGGATGAGTTGCTGATCGTGACCCGACCCTGGCACGGCCATCGTGAGGACTTCGACGTCGTCGAACGCATTCTCCAGGATGTCCGTGAATCGTTCGCCGTAGGCGATCCCATGGCCGAAGGTGAAGCTGTCTCCGAGGGCGAGGATCCGGGTCTTGCCGGGGGGCTTCTCGACGGTGTACTCGCGGTCCCGCAATCCCCTCGAATTCGTCTTGTACGCGACCACGAAGTCGGGAGTCGAGACGACGCCTGCGAAATTGGGGCATAGCGAGGGATAGGCGTAGCCCTTCCAATGGCAGGACAGGCCGAGCGGGATCTGCGAGAAGCCATCCTTGGCCGCGGCGTAGAGGCGGTAGTCGAAGCCCTGGATCCGTCCGAGGACCCGCAAGCCGACTTCGGCGACGGCGAGAAGAAGGAGAAGACTCCAGACGAGGAGCGCCGCGCGATTGAAGACGAGCCAGCCCAGCGGACCGCTGCGATCCTGTGACACCCGACTTCCCCCGTCGACGGTCTCAGGGTATCAGACGAGTGGTGACTCCCGGGCGGGCCGCTTCGCGCCGAACGGGGGATCGGTGATACCCTGCCCGCCGGCCCGAGCCGAGCGAGCGGCCGCGGAGGAGCAGATGCGAAAAGCGGTGATCGTGGAAGCGGTGCGCACCCCCATCGGCAAGCGCAACGGCGCCCTCGCCGGCCTGCACCCGGCCGAGCTGCTGGCCGCGGCGCAGATCGCGGTCGTCAAGCGCGCCGGCATCAATCCCGGTGAGGTCGAGCAGATCATCGGCGGCTGCGTCACCCAGGCCGGCGAGCAGGGCTCGAACGTGACCCGCAATGCCTGGCTCTCGGCGGGTCTTCCGTTCGAGGTGGCAGCGACCACGGTCGACTGCCAGTGCGGCTCGTCGCAGCAGGCCAATCACCTGGTGGCAGGGCTGATCGAGACCGGAGCGATCGATGTCGGCATCGCCTGCGGCGTCGAGGCGATGAGCCGCGTCGGGCTCGGCGCGAACGTGATCAACGGCCCCGGAACCTCCAAGCCCCCCAACTTTCCCTGGGACATGCCGGACCAGTTCGGCGCCGCCGAGCGGATCGCGAAGCGGCGCGGGATCACGCGGGCCGAGGTCGACGGCCTCGGCCTCGCGAGCCAGCGCAATGCCGCCCGCGCGGTCGCGGAGCAGCGCTTCGAGCGCGAGATCGCGCCGGTCGAGGTGCCGGTCGTGGGACCGAACGGTCCGACCGGCGAGCGCAGCGTGGTGCGGGCCGATCAGGGACCCCGGCCGTCGACCGCCGAAGGCCTCGCGAAGCTGAAGCCCGTGCTTCCGGACGGCATCCATACGGCGGGCAATAGCTCGCAGATCTCCGACGGCGCCGCCGCCGTGCTCTGGATGAGCGAGGAGCGCGCCCTCGCCGCCGGTCTGCGCCCGCGGGCGCGCATCCGCGCCCAGGTGCTGGTCGGCTCGGATCCCTATTTCCATCTCGACGGCCCCGTGGACGCCACCCGCCGGGTGCTGGCGAAGGCCGGCATGCAGCTCTCGGACATCGACCTCTACGAGGTCAACGAGGCCTTCGCCTCGGTCGTCCTCTCCTGGGCGCGCGTGCACGAGCCCGCGATGGACCGCTTGAACGTGAACGGCGGCGCGATCGCGCTCGGCCATCCGGTCGGCTCGACCGGCAGCCGGCTGATCACGACCGCGCTCCACGAGCTCGAGCGCAGCGGCCGCGGCACCGCGCTGATCAGCATGTGCTGCGGCGGCGCGCTCGCGACGGGAACCATCCTCGAGCGGATCTGAATCGCGTGGAGCCGCTCCACATCTGCGTTCGAGAAACGCTCCCCTGGCACGATGAGACCGCCGTCGCGGCGGCGCTGCTGCCGGATGTGCGCCCCAAGGTCGAGCTCTGGAACGCGACCTTCCATCTGCCCTACGCAGCGTTCCGGCTGCGGCTGACCCGGATCGCGCGGGAGAACCTGAGCCGGATCGAGAACGCGAAGCTCACGCGCCTCGAGGAAACGCCGCCGGGCGCCCTCGTCGTTCCGGTGGACGACGACGACTGGCTTTCCCCGGAGATCGGGGCTCGACTGCTCGCAGAGCGGGATCGCGCGCTGCTGGGCTTCCACTGGAACCGCTACATCCTGGAAACGCCGCGGCGCCCGCGGCGCTGGCCGTGGGCCCGGGAACGCCGCTGGGCCGACACCAGCCGCCACACCTGCGCCAGCAACAACTACGCGATCCGCAACCTTCCGGAGCTGTCCGTGGCGATCGGGAGCCACATGCGGGCCAGCGAGATTTTCGACGCAAACCCCGGCCGCGTGAAGCGCCTCGACGCGTGGCTGAGCCTCCAGAACCGCAACCTCGCCTCGCAGTCGACGCTCGGCCGGGCCACGAGCGAGCTCACGCGGGACGCCTTGATCGAGAAATTCCGTCGACACCGGGCGCTCTACGACCGCTGGCGTTTGCCGCGCGAGCTCGCCTGGGCGCAGCCCTGCCTGATCGCGATGGCCGAGCTGATGCACGAGCTGAGACTCCAGTGACGCCGGCCGCGGGGCCCGGTCGGCCCTTCACGCTGTTTAGCGCCGTGATCCTGTCCGGAGCCGCCGGGCTGACCTGGGAGGTGATGTGGCAGCATCACGCGACCCTGGCGCTCGGCGCATCGGCGTTCGGAACTGCCATCACGCTCGCGAGCCTGATGGCAGGGCTGGGCATCGGCGCGGTCGTCGCGCAGTCGCTGCTCCGCCGCAGGCGGATCACGCGCCCCCTCTTCGCGTACGGGGTCTGCGAGGTCCTGGTGGGCGCGAGCGGTCTGCTCGTCGCGCATGCGCTGGGCGTGGTGTCCGACCTCGACACCCGCTTGTACGCGTCCAGCCCGGCGCTCGCGAAATCGGCGCAATGCCTGGGCATCGCGCTCTCGCTGTGCGTCCCCTCGGCCGCCATGGGCGCCACGCTGCCGTTGCTGGCCGCGCATGCGGAAGCGGCTCGCACACGCATCGGATGGCTCTACGCGCTCAACACGCTCGGCGCCGTGCTCGGCGTCGTGGCCGCCACGTTCCTGGCCCTCCCCGCATTCGGCGTGCGCAACACCGAGCTGCTCGCGGCGAGCCTGGATGCCGCGGTCGGGATCTGGGCGATCCGCTCGGCTCGCCCGGAGGCCGCTCGCGCGCGCCCCGCCGAGCCGCGCACGCGCCCCCCGATCGGAGCCCTGCTGCTCTCGGCCGCGAGCGGAGGCAGCGTATTCATGCTCGAGGTCTCCTGGTTTCGCTCGATCCGCGCAGCCTACGAGAACACGACCGAGAGCTTCGCGATCGTGCTGGCGGCTTTTCTGGGCTCGCTGGCGCTGGGCGCGGCCCTCGCGGTGCCGCTTCAGAAGCGCTTCCCGTCCGCGCTCCCGTGGGTGCTGATGCTCGCCACTGCCGGCGTGCTGTGCGCGACGCCGTTCGTGGATCAGCTCGATCGCTTCACGCCCACCCATGGAGGTGACCTCGTCACCCAGCTCGCCCGCCTCGGTACGGTCTTCGCAATCCTGGTGCTGCCGGTCACGATCCAGGGGCTCGTCTTCCCCTGGCTGCTGGAGCGACACGCCCGCGACGCGCGTACCGGCAGCCTCTACGCCGCGAACACGCTGGGCGCCGTCGCCGGAGCCCTGGTCGCCGGCTTCGTCCTGCTCCCCTGGATCGGAGCCACCCACACCAGCTGGCTCGCCGCCGCGCCCTATGCCCTCGCGGCCGCCGTTCTCGCCGAAGGCGCGCGCGCCCGGGCCGGTCTCGCGGTTGCGGTCGCCCTCGGGATGGCAGCCGCATTTTCGATCGACGCGGGCACGGCACGCCAGCGCGTGCAGGGATTCGCCGCCGATCAGGATTTCCGACAGGTGCTCTACGTCGCGGAAGGTCCCGACTCGACCGTGTGGGTGACGATCGAGGCCCGCACCGCCATGCGCAAGCTGGTGATCGATGGGTTCGCCGCCTCCGGAGAGGGGGTGGGCGAGCACTACATGCTGTGGATGGGGCATCTGCCGGCGCTGGCGACGCCCCGGCTGGATCGCGCGCTCGTGATCTGCTTCGGCACCGGCCAGACCGCCAATGCCGTGCGCCGCCACGGCCCGGGGCGGCTCGACATCGTCGATTTGAGCGCGGGCGTGTTTCGCGCAGCTCCCCTCTTCCACTCGAACGAGCGTGTGCTCGAGGATCCCCGCGTGCATGCCACGGTGATGGACGGTCGTGCCTTCCTGCGTCGCAACCCGGGAGCCGTCTACGACCTCGTGACCCTCGAGCCGATGCCGCCGAATTTCGCAGGCACGAATGCGCTCTACTCGCGCGAGTTCTACCAGCTCGTGAGCTCACGCCTGTCGCCAACCGGAGTGGTCGCCCAATGGGTGCCGTTCCATCTGCTCGCGCCGCCGCACATGCGAGCCATCGTGGCGACCTTCCTCGCCGTGTTCCCGCACGCGCGCCTGTGGGTCGACCCGGTCGGCGGCACGGGCATCCTGGTCGGCGCGTCGACCCCATTCGGCATCGCGCGCTCTCCGCTGCCCCTCGATCTCTCCCCCGACCAGATCGAGCAGGGCTTCCGGCTGGATGCGGCCGGCCTGGCACGCCTGGCGTCGGGTGCGCGCGTCATCACGGACGACAATCAGCTGCTCGCGTATGGCGGGGAGCGATTCGAGCGCTATCACAAGGGCAGGCGATGGGCGCATCGCATGTCCGCGGCGAACCTGGCCGCCGTCGAAACCGCCGCCGGTCTGGAAACCGATCTGAACACCGATCTGAACACCGAACCGGATGGGAGATGATCTGTATGAGTCTGTTGATCGCGATGAACCATTTCCAGGTCGATCCCGAGCGCGGCGCGGAGTTCGAGGCTCACTGGCGGGAGCGCGAGACCTATCTGGCCGAGGTGCCGGGCTTCCTGCGCTTCGCCCTGCTGCGCGGAGACGAGCCGGGCTGCTACGTCTCGCACTCGTCCTGGCAGAGCCGGGCGGCCTTCGAAGCCTGGACGCGCTCCGAGCCCTTCCGCAAGGCGCACGCACAGGCTCGCACGCCGGCCGGCCTGCTGCGCGGACATCCGCGTCTCGAGTTGTTCGAAGCGGTGATCGAGAAGTAGCCGCCCGGGGCGCTAGTCGATGGCAGCCGGCCAACCCACGATTCCGTATTCCGCCTCGACGCTGATCGCGCTCGAGCCGGAGCACTTCGCGGCGATCCAACGCACCGTCGCCCTGCTGTTCCGGCTGGCGCACACCCCCGGCTATCAAGCGCTTCTCGACGGGGACGCGGACCCGGTGCTGCGTCACTCGCCTGGAAACTTCGGCGTGTTCATGGGCTACGACTTCCATCTCACGCCCGCTGGCCCGCGCCTGATCGAGATCAACACCAACGCCGGGGGCGCGCTCCTGAACGGTCTGCACACGGCGTCGCTCTGCGACCCCGAGAAGCTCGCCTGCCTGTGCGCGGACCTGTTGCCGGTCGAGACGCTCGAGCACAAGATCGTCGAGACCTTCGCCGCGGAGCTCGCGGCCGTGCGCGGAGCGGGGGCGCGGCTCGCACACGTGGCGATCGTGGACGATCGGCCGCGCGAGCAGTTCCTCTACCCCGAGTTCGAGCTGTTCCAGACGCTCTTCGCGGGCGCCGGGATCGAGGCGCGCATCGCCGACACCCGTGCGCTCGCACCCGCGTCCGGCGGCGGCGTCGCGCTCGGCGACTGGCCGGTCGAGCTGGTCTACCTGCGCGATACCGATTTTGCGCTGGCCGGGGAGCGCACGCGGGTGTTGCGCGAGGCCTACCTCGCGAGCTCCGTCGTGGTCACCCCGTCGCCGCGCGAGCACTTCCTGCTCGCCGACAAGCGACGGCTCGCGGTCTTCTCCTCGGAGCCAGCGCTGCTCCGCCTGGGCGTCGCAGCCGACGACGCGCGCTTTCTCGGCGCGGTGATCCCCGAGACGCGCCTGCTCGCCGACCTCGGCGCCGAGGCCGCCTGGCGCACCCGGGACGAGTGGGTCTTCAAGCCGGCCGCCGCGTTCGGCAGCCGCGCGGTCTATCGGGGCGACAAGATCTCCCGGAAAAAGTTCGAGAGCATCCTGCCAGAGGCCGGCTACGTCGCGCAGCGGCGCGTCGAGCCCGGTCTGGTGACGGTCGAGACCGGCAGCGGTCCTAGCGCCATGAAGTTCGACGTGCGCGCCTATGCGTACCGCGACAGCGTGCTCCTGCTCGGCGCGCGCGTCTACCAGGGACAGGTGACGAACCTGCGCAGCCCCGGCGGTGGCTTCTCGGCCATCTGCGTGAGCCGACGCTAGTCCGACTGCTCAGGTTCCTCCCGGGTGGGCGCCTCCGCCCATGGGCGGATGCCCGGGCGGCAGCCCACTCGCCTCGGCAGGAACGATTTCCAGCAGCTCCACCTCGAAGGCGAGCGCCGCGCCCGGCTTGATCTTCGGCGGCGCGCCGCGATCCCCGTACGCGATGCTCGCCGGGCAGGTGAGCCGGCCCTTGCCGCCCACCTTCATCTTCTGCACGCCTTCGCTCCAACACGGAATCACGCGGTCCAGCGGAAACTGCGCGGGGGTGCCGCGCTCGACGGAGCTGTCGAACACCGTGCCGTCGCGCAGCGTTCCCTGGTAGTGGACCTTGACGGTGTCGGTGGGCTTGGGCGATGCGCCGGTGCCGGGGGAGACCTCGAGATAGACGAGGCCCGACTCCAGCTTCTGGGCGCCCGCCGCGGCCGCGGCCGTCGCCAGGAACGACCCGGAGGCCTTCGTCTCCTCCACCGAAGCGGCGGCGAGGCGGGC
>Ga0210377_10005438_pt1 | contig 10463 bp, 8 predicted proteins | sample PLM4_65_b1redo_FD_155480 | JGI IMG/M metagenome (GOLD analysis project Ga0210377, IMG submission 155480) | Groundwater sediment microbial communities from an aquifer in East River, Colorado, USA - PLM4_65_b1 redo | ecosystem: Environmental > Terrestrial > Soil > Riparian zone | place: USA: East...
CGCTGGGCAGCCAGACCGGCGGCTCGACGATCCGGCCGGCGGCCTACTGTGGCGTCTACGGCCTCAAACCCACCCACGGGCTCATCCCGCGCCACGGCATGTTCCAGCTCTCGCGCACGCTCGATCACGTCGGGCTGTTCGCGCGCACGCTCGACGACGTCGCGCTGCTGCTGGAGCAGCTCGCCGGCCACGACGAGCGCGATCCCGACACCCGGCCGCGCGCGCGCGTGCCCTATCAGGCGATCGCCGCCGAGGAGCCGCCGCTGCCGCCGATGTTCGCGTTCGTGAAGACGTCGCGCTGGGACGAGGTGGACGCCGATGCCCGCGAGGCCTTCGCCGAGCTGGTCGACGAGCTCGGCGATCGGGTCGAGGAGGTGGAGCTCACGGTGCCGGCCGACGAGACGGCGGCCTGGCACCGCGACATCATGGACGCCGAGATGGCGCGCGGCTTCGAGCGGGAGTGGAGGACCGGCCGCGACCGGCTCTCGCCGTGGCTGCGCGGCCGGCTCGAGCGCGGCCGCCAGCTGCCCGCCTTCGACTACCTGAGCGCGCTGGCCCGGCTGCCCGAGCTGCACGCGAGCTTCACCGAGCTGTTCGAGCAGCGCTACGACGCGATCCTGACGCCGGCCGCCGCCGGGACGGCGCCGCGGGGACTGGACTCCACGGGCGATCCCGCCTTCTGCACGCTGTGGACGCTCACCGGCATGCCGGCGCTCAGCGTGCCGCTCATGCAGGGCGCCAACGGCCTGCCGCTCGGCGTTCAGCTCGTCGGGCCCCGCCACGGCGACGCGCGGCTGCTGCGCACGGCGCGCTGGCTGGTGGCCCGGGTCGCGAGCTAGCAGGCTGCGGGTTTTTCAGCAACCTGTTAGCGGGAGGCGAGCGCCGCGCGGCTGGCGCTCAGCGCGCTCTGGGCGGAGCCGTCGGGGTCGTAGTGGCTCATGCCCTGGCGCTCGACGGGTGCCAGCAGTCGCACCGCGCGCCGGTGCTCGCCGGCGGTGGCGGCGCGAACGCCGCGGTCGAATCGCCAGCCGAAATAGGTATGAGCGGCGGTGTGAATGCCGGTGATCGTGACGAAGAGGGCGAGCGCCGCGCCGAGCGCCTGCGCGACGGCGCCGAGGCCGAGCACGTCGGGCACCGTCCCGGTCACCGTCGCCGCGAGCATGGCCACGCCGAGCGCCGTGGCCGACAGCGCGCCGACCCTCAGGTTGTAGGCGTTCAGGCCCCGGCGAAGCTCCGACGCCGCGCTCGGCATGACTCGACGCTATGCCGCCGCGGCGGCCGGGGTCAAGAAAGGAACGGCGACCGTTGGAGGGAACGCTTCGCGCGCGCCTGCACGCCCTCTTCCCCGGCACCTCGGGCCGGCAGCTCAAGCAGTGGCTCGAGCGCGGGCGGGTGCGCGTCAACGGCGCCGTCGTCCGCCGGGGCGACACCGCGGTCCGCTTGAACGATCGCGTCGAGCTCGGGGCGCCACCGCCGGCCCCGATCCCGGCGCCACTGCGGCTCATCCACGAGGACGCCGAGCTCCTCGTCATCGACAAGCCCCCCGGGCTGCTGACGATCGCCGACCTCAGCGAGCGCGAGCGGACGGCATACCGCCTCTTGCGCGACTGGCTGGACGGCCGCGACGCGGGGCGGGTCTTCGTCGTCCACCGGCTCGACCGTGAGACGTCGGGCCTGCTCGTCTTCGCCCGGACCAACAAGGCCAAGGAGACGCTGCAGAACCAGTTCCGGCTGCGGACGCCCGAACGCGTGTACGTGGCCCGCGTGGAGGGCGCCGTCCGCGAGGCGACGGGCACGCTGACCTCGCGGCTGGTGGAGGACCGCTCGCTGCGCGTGCGGGCCTCGCGCGACGCCCGCCAGGGCCGCGAGGCGATCACGCGCTATCGCGTGATCGAGCGGGAGGAGGACACGACGCTGCTGGAGCTGACGCTGGTGACCGGCCGCCGCGGTCAGATCCGCTCCCAGCTCGCGACGCTCGGGCATCCCATCGTCGGCGACCGCGCGTACGGCAGCCGGCGCAACCCGCTGCGGCGCGTGTGCCTGCACGCCACGCGGCTGGGGTTCGTGCACCCCGACGGCCGGCGGGTCGTGTACGAGAGCCCGCCGCCGTCGAGGTTCCGTCTGCCGAGAGTCGGGAGGCCTAGGCGGGCCGGCGCTTGAGGTGCTTGTCGAGGAAGCCGTGCATCTTCTCCCACGCGTCGGCGCCCTGCTGGGGCCGGTGCCGCTCGGCGTTCATGAAGTTCAGGAACGCGTGGCCGGCGCCCTCGTAGCTGTGGAACTCGTGCGGCTTGCCGTGCTTCGTCATCTCGGCGTCGATCTTCTTCACGTCGTCGGGGGAGGGGTTGGTGTCGTCCAGGCCGAAGAAGCCGATCGTCTGGCAGGCGATCTGGCCGGTGAGGTCGAACGGCGTGGGACCATCGCCCCACGCCTTCATGATGTTGCCGCCGTAGAACACCCCGGCGGCCCGCCAGGCGGATGGCCGCGCGCCGGCCAGCATGTACGTGATGCGACCCCCCATGCAGAAGCCGAGGACGGCGAGGTCCCCGACGCGGGCGTCGGGCACTTGCTTCAGATGGGCCATTGCCGCGTCCGCGTCGGCGAGGACCTCCCGGTCGCGTAGACGCCCGACCCGGGCCATCATGTCGCCGTCCGGGGGCTGGCGGTGATAGAGATCGGGCGCCACCGCGGCGTAGCCGTGGCGGGCGAGGTCCTCCACCCGGTCCTCGATGAAGCGGTCCAGACCGGGACCGTGCATGATGACGACGACGCCAGGCACGGCGCCGCCGCCGGCCGGCACGTCGAGGTAGACGCGCATCGGTTGTCCTTCGACCTGGATCGTGTCCCAGCGTGCCATCGCCTGTTCCCTCCTCGAGCCGGTTGCGCGTTCGGTGGGCCAGAGAATACCCTAGACACCCATCGCGCATCGGGGAGGGAGCGGAGCTCATGAGCCTGACGTTGCAGCAGGCGACGACGATCGTGGAGACGGCGCTACGGACGGGCCGCGAGACCAACTGCGCACCGCTGGCCGTGGCCGTGCTGGACGCCGGTGGCCATCTCAAGGCGTTCGCGCGCGAGGACGGAGCGGGGATCGTGCGGCCGCAGATCGCGGTCGGCAAGGCGTGGGGCGCACTCGGCATGGGCCTCGGCTCCCGCACGCTGGCCCGCCGTGTGGCGGAGCAGCCGCAGCAGCAGGCGTTCTTTGCCGCGCTCAATGCCATGTCCGGGGGGCGCGTGGTGCCCGCCGCCGGCGGCGTACTCATCCGCGACGGCGCCGGCGCGGTGCTCGGCGCGGTGGGCATCTCGGGCGACGTCTCGGACAAGGACGAGGCGTGCGCGCTGGCCGGCATCGCCGCCGCCCGGCTCGTGGCCGATCCGGGTGCGTGATCCTTCCTTCCGCCTGGCGTCGATGTCCCGCGGCATTCGCGCGCTGACGCTGGCCGTGCTCGTCCTGCCGCTGGTGTTGTTCGCGTTCGCGGTGGCGGCCAGTCGGTTGATCCTCGCGCCAGCGCTGTTCGTCACGGCCATCTACGCGTGGGTATGGTTCTGGCTCCGGCCGACCCGGTTCGTCGTGCATCCGGGAGTTCTCGAGGTGATCTGGCCGCTCCGGCGTCGCGAGATTCGGCGCTCGGACATCGCCAGCGTGCGGCTCATCGACCGGGACGAGTTGCGGCGCGAGGCGGGATGGTGCCTGCGGGTCGGCGCCGGCGGACTGTGGGGCGGCTTCGGCTGGCTGTGGACCCAGCGCCGGGGCATCGTGCGCATGTACGTCGCGCGCACCGACAGTCTCGTGTGGATCGAGCGGGCGGGCGGCCAGCCGTGGCTCATCACACCCGAGCAGCCCCAGGCGTTCGTGCGCGCGCTGTCCGGTCAACCCGACTCGCCAGCCAGCCCGCCCAGGAGGTCTCCGATGCCGACCGCGCTCTTCACCGTGAAGGCCACGATCACGCCTGATCGCGAGAAGGCGTTCAACGAGTGGTACAACCACGAGCATATCCCCGACGTGCTCAAGTTCCCGGGCGTGGTCAGCGCCCGCCGCTACAAGGCCACCCAGCCGGAGGATCGTTTCCAGTACGTCGCCGTCTACGAGTTCGAGAGCGAGGAGACGCTGCAGCGCTTCCTCGCCTCCGAGCACTTCGCCTTCCTGCGCCGGGAGTACGATCGCAACTTCGCCGGCGTATCGGACAGACAGCGAGCCACCTACGTGCAGGTGTGGCCGTAGCGGATGCTCTGTTAAGATCATTCGTCATGATCGTCCTCGGGATCTCGGAGACCCACTGCGCGACCGCCGCCATCCTGCGCGACGGCGCCATCGTCGGCTGCGCCTCCGAGGAGCGCTTCACCCGCCTGAAGAACGACGCCGGCTATCCGCGCCTGGCCATTGACGCCCTCCTGCGCGAGCTGGGCCTCCGCGCCGAGCAGATCGACCTGGTGGCGCTGGCCGGGCGGCGCGCGTACGCGCGCGAGTGGATGAACCGCGTGCTGCACGACGCCGACTACGCGCGCGACTACTACGGCGTCCGGCTGCACGAGCCGCGAGCCGGGCTCGGCAAGCGCGCCCGCAAGCTCGGCGCCCGGCTGGGGCTGATCGATCCCGCCCGCGGCAAGTTCACGCTGCCCGAGAGCGAGCGGCTGGGGCTGGTGACCGGGCATCTCGGCCTCGGCGCCGAGCGGATCCTCACGCTCGATCACCACGCCTGCCATGCGGCGGCGGCCTACTTCGGCGCGCCGTTCAGCGGCGCGCCGGCGCTGGTGCTCACCAACGACAACTCCGGCGACGGGCTGTGCGCGACGGCCTCGCACGGGCAGGGCACGACGCTGCAGCGCCGCGAGGCCGCGTCGAGCGCGCCGGGCTCGCTGGGGTCGTTCTACTCGTTCCTGACCCTGGTGCTCGGCATGAAGTTCGGCGAGCACGAGTACAAGGTGATGGGGCTGGCGCCGTACGCGCCGGCCCGGGCCGTCGAGCGCGCCACCGCCGCGCTCGGCGAGGTGTTCGGGCTGGTCGAGGACACCCCCGCGCAGTTCGCGTGGCGGCGGCCGGGCGGCCGCTATCGGCTGCTCGCGGAGAGCATGCTCGGCCTGCGCTTCGACGCGGTGGCCGGCGGCGCTCAGCAGGTCGTGGAGGACACGCTGCTGCGCTGGGCGCGGCTGATGCGCGAGCGCTACGGCGGCGACCGGCTGGCGCTGGGCGGCGGCGTGTTCATGAACGTGAAGGCCAACATGCTGCTGGCCGGCGAGGAGTGGGTCCGCGACCTCTTCGTCTTTCCCTCGTGCGGCGACGAGTCCAACGCCGTCGGTGCCGCCTATCTCGGCTACCTCGACCTGTGCGGGCGGGCCGGCGTCGACGCCAAGCCGGCGCCGTTCGGGCCGGCGTACCTGGGGCCGTCGATCGACGACGCGGAGGTGGAGACGCTCGTCCGCACACGCGATCTCGCCGCGCGCCACCGGGTGAGCGAGCCGGAGCGGATGGAGGAGCGCATCGCCGAGCTGCTCGTCTCAGACGGCGTCGTGGCCCGCTGCGCGGGACGCATGGAGTTCGGCGCCCGCGCGCTCGGCAACCGCTCGATCCTGGCCAACCCGGGCGACCACCGCGTGGTCAGCGTGATCAACCGGATGATCAAGAACCGCGACTTCTGGATGCCCTTCGCGCCCAGCGTGCTGCGCGAGCGCGAGGCCGACTACATCGTCAACCCCAAGGGGCTGGCGTCGCCGTACATGATGCTGGCGTTCCCCACCAATCCCAAGCGGCGCGACGAGATCGTCGCTGCCGTGCATCCGCAAGATTTCACCGCCCGCGCCCACATCGTCGACGAGGCCTGGAACCCCGGCTACCATCGGGTGATCCGCGAGTTCGAGCGCCGTACCGGCACCGGCGCCGTCCTGAACACGTCGTTCAACCTGCACGGTGAGCCGCTGGTCGGCTCCCCCGCCGACGCCGTCGACACCTTCGAGCGCTCCGGGTTGCCGCACCTGGCGCTGGGGCGATTCCTGATCTCCAAGAAGTAGCCGCCGCCGAGGAGGGGACATGCTGAGCGAGTTCAAGACGTTCGTCGTCCGGGGCAACATGGTCGACCTGGCCGTGGGCATCGTGATCGGAGCCGCGTTCACGACGGTGGTGACCTCGTTCGTGAACGATCTGCTGATGCCGCCGATCGGGCTGCTGCTGGGGAAGGTCGACTTCGGCAACCTCTTCATCACGCTGGCCAGCGGCTCCTATCCGACCATCGCAAGCGCCAAGGCCGCCGGGGTGCCCACGCTCAACTACGGGCTGTTCATCAACAACATCATCAATATGTTGATCGTCGGCTTCGCGGTGTTCCTGGTCGTGAAGCAGGTGAATCGCGTCCGCGGCCCGGAGCCGGCGCCGGCGGCGCCGCCGACGCGCGAGTGCCCCGCCTGCACGAGCGCGATTCCCCTCCGCGCGCGCCGGTGCCCGTTCTGTACCTCGGACGTGCCGCCCAAGTAGTCCCGAGAATCTCAGGGTGGCGCAGCTCTACGACGAGATCGGACGCGAGTACCGGGCGCATCGCCGGCCGGACCCGCGGTTGGCGGCCGCCATCACCCGCGCACTCGGTGACGCGGCGACGGTCGTCAACGTCGGCGCCGGGACCGGCTCCTACGAGCCCGCCGATCGTCGCGTCGTCGCCGTCGAGCCCTCGGCGGCGATGATCGCCCAGCGCCCCGCCGGCAGCGCGCCCGTCGTGCAGGCCTCCGCTACTGACCTGCCGTTCCGCGGCGCCGGCTTCGCGGCAGCGCTGGCGGTGCTGACGGTCCATCACTGGCCGGATCGCGCGCGCGGCCTCGCCGAGATGGCGCGCGTCGCCCGCGACCGCGTTGTCGTCCTCACGTGGGATCCGGCCAGCACCGGCTTCTGGCTCGTCGACGAGTACTTCGCCGAGCTCGCCGTGATCGATCGGCAGATCTTTCCGAGACTGGACGATTTCCGGCGCGCGTGGGGGACGATCGAGGTCCAGCCCTTGGCCGTCCCCCACGACTGCACCGACGGCTTCCTCGGTGCGTACTGGCGGCGCCCGGCGGCCTATCTCGACCCCGCCGTGCGCGGCGCGATCTCGACATTCACGAAGCTCCGCGACGTCGAGCCCGGCCTCGCCCATCTGCGCGCGGACCTCGCGGACGGCACGTGGCTCCGACAGCACGCCGACCTGCTCGACCGCTCGGAGATCGACCTCGGCTACCGCCTCGTCATCGCCAGGCCGCGCCGTCCCCGCTGACGGGCCTTGTCCGAGCCGCACCGCCAGGATCGGGGTTTCCCTGACGGCGCCCGGGCCCTGCGTGTGCTACAAACCCACGGGCAGGAGGATTGATGAGCTACCGGTGCTCCAGCCGTGCCCTGGTGCTCGCCGTCCTCGTCACGCTCGCGGCGCCGGCCTGGGCATCCGCCCAGGGCGCCCTTGGCCGCATCCCCGCCTCCGGGTACCCCGGCGAGCCGAACTGGCAACCGGTCATTGTCGAGCAAGAGGCCGGCCGGACGTGCAAGAGCCGCGCGGGCGGGCGTCTCGTCGTCCGCCACCCGCCGATCCCGGAGAATTACCAGTCGGTCCCCGACGGGCGCACGAGGTGCAAGACCTCCGACGTGATTGCGGCGCTGCGCGACGGCGAGCCGGTGGAGCTGGAGAACGTGGTCCTCGACGGGCCGCTCAATCTCCGGACGGTGGCGGTGGAGCCCGTCCTGCAGGCGAAGATCCCCTTCGTCCGAGGAGGGCAGCAGCACGCGCTGCTGCAGGCGTGGCTCGACGAGCGGCGACGCGAGCACCGCGCCCCCGACGCGCTGGCGCGGGACACGGAGTTCCGTCCGATCGTCGCTCCGCTCGTGATCAGGAACTCGTGGATCGAGTCCATCGACGCCAGCGGCATGGAGCCGGTCCTGTTCCTGGAGCCCGTCGACCTGCGCGGCAGCCGGGTCCGTGGCCTCGTCAACGTCGCCGGCGCCATCTTCAAGGAGCCCGTGAACCTTGAAGCGGCGCAGCTCCTGGGGCCGGCCTCGTTCGCCGGCACGCACTTCGACGCCGGCCTCGACCTCTCCCGGGCGCGGCTCGGGGCCGCCACCAGCTTCGACGGCGCCACCTTCGGCATCCGCGCGCTCAGCCGGCGCCCGGAGCGGCGATGGCTGGCGGAAACCCCGTCGCTGTTCACCGCCGCCACGTTCCCCGCCGGGGTCTCGTTCCGCGATGCCGTCTTCCAGTCGCGGGCGGACTACCAGAAGACGATGTTCGCCGGCGACACGGACTTCGGTTCCGCCCGCTTCCAGCAGCGCGCCGATTTCGGGCACGCGCACTTCAGCGGCCCGCTCGACGCATCCCACGCGATCTTCGAGATGGAAGCGCGCTTCCCCAACGCGACGTTCGACAAGGCGGTGTCCTTCCGCCGGGCCGAGTTCCACTGGCGGGCCGACTTCGGCCTGGCCACGTTCAAGCACGCCTCCAGCACCTTCCGCGAGGCGCGGTTCGGGCCCTCGTTGCCGCGCCTGCTGCTCGGGATTCCGACCGACCCGGCCACGTGGCTGCGCTGGATGTCGGAGAGCGGCTACGACTTCCGCCACACGGACTTCCCTGACCGGGGACGCGCGCTGGCCCGCAGCGAGTTCGAGATCCACGAGGTCTTCGCCGTCGCCACCCTCGGCGTCGCCGCGATCGGATTGCTGATCTGCCTGGCGTTCCAGCGGCGCCCCCTGCTCCGCTGGCGGCGGGCGCCCGACGGCGCCGCCGAGGTGGCCACGGTCACGGTGGCCACGCCGAAGGGCACCCGGGTGCCGGCCTCCCCGCGCCAGCGCCTGGCCGATGGCGCGATTCTCCTGGCGGCCTACGCGCTGCTGGCCTTCGCCCTGATGGCGCACTACCAGGCCAACGCCGGGTTCGCCGTGGACCTGTGGGTCAGCCTGCTGTATCCGGTGGCCGGGGCGGTCGTGTGGATCGTCGCGGTGGGCGCGGCGCGCGTGGCGTTCGACGTCCGCGGCCGGCGGGTCCGGGCCGACGCGACGCGGCCGGAGCCGCCGCCGCCACGGCTCGACTACTTCGACCTCGCGTATCACGTGCCGCGCAGCTGCGACGAGTTCGTCGCCCGGTTCGTGACCCGCGTGTCCACCGGCGTGCTGGGGCTGGCCGGCCCGCGCGGGGCCGGGCGCTCGTCGCTCGCCCGCGCCGTGATGGAGCGGCTGGCCGCCCCGCCGGTGCCGGGCGGAGTGGGGGCGGCGGCCCCGGGGCCGATCCTGGCGGTCACCGCGCCGGGCTCCTCGTCGAACGAGCTGCTGCCGTTCTTCACCGTCCTCTTCCGGCGCGTGAGCGAGGCGGCGCGCGGCGATCTGCGCCGCCGGCTCTTCAAGCTCGAGCGCAACAGCCAGCTCGAGGACGTCGCCGGCGAGCTGATCGAGTCGCCGCCGCCGATCGTGCTCCTGCCCCTCGGCGTCGTCGTCGCGGCGATGGCGCTGTTCGCCGCCCGCCCGTGGCGGCCGCCCATCCACTCGGGCGACGCCTCCGGCTCGACCGTCGTGGCGGCGCTGCGCCTGGCCGCCGACTGGTCGCCGATGGTGCTGCTGGCCAGCGTCCTGCTCGCGGCCGGCGTCTACTACTGGCGGCTGAAGCGCCGGACCGACCTGCGGCGGGCGCTGCACGGCCGGGCGAGCGGGCTGCTGTACATCTCGACCGAGCGGGTCCTCGAGCGTCTGGCCTTCGAGCAGTCCACGAGCGACGAGCGCGAGGGCAGCCTCTCGCTGCCGTACGGCGTCGGCCTTCGACGCCGCCAGAGCCGGGCGCTGAAGGAGCGGCCGGTCACGCTGCCCGTGATCCTCGACGACTTCAGGCGCTACGTCGAGGAGCTGCGCAGCGTGTACCCGCGCGGCGTCGTCGTGCACATCGACGACGCAGACCGGGTCGAGGAGCAGACGAGCGTCCGCGACCTGTTGCTGCGGATCAAGACCACCCTGGTCGGCGGGGTGCTGTACCTGGTGCCGCTGCCCGACACCGTGCTGGAGGGTTCCGGGCTGCGGGCCCGGGGACCGGCCGACGTCGTGGCCGGCTTGCTCGACGATCTCGCCATCATTCCACCCATGTCGACGGTCGAGGGGTTGCGGATGCTGGCCCGCCGCCAGTTCTTCACGCCGGACGCAGCGGCCGCCGGGTCGCGCGGCCCCCAGGCGCGGGACGGGCTGGGGCTGGCCATCTGCCTGGTGTCCGGCGGGATGCCGAAGGAGATCCTCCGGCTGCTTCGCCGTGCGAGCACGGAGAGCGACGAGTGGACGGCCCGGCGCCTCCTCGACCGGACCTGGCAGGAGGCGCGGGACAGCGCCGCCGAAGCGGTCCGGCGCGCCGGGCTCGGGGCCCGGGCGCAGCAGCGCATCCTGGACGCGCTCGAGACCTTCCTGGCGGGCCCGGGCGCGGATGACCCGTCGGCGTCGCAGCTGCTCGAGAGCATTACCGCGACCCCGGTTGCGCCCGACGAGCCTGCCGGCG
>Ga0210377_10005439_pt1 | contig 10463 bp, 10 predicted proteins | sample PLM4_65_b1redo_FD_155480 | JGI IMG/M metagenome (GOLD analysis project Ga0210377, IMG submission 155480) | Groundwater sediment microbial communities from an aquifer in East River, Colorado, USA - PLM4_65_b1 redo | ecosystem: Environmental > Terrestrial > Soil > Riparian zone | place: USA: East...
AACCGGGTCGCCCGGCAGGAACGGCGTGCGACACCGACCTTCGGACAGCAACTGGAGGACGGCCAGGTCCACTCTCGGATGGAGAAAGAGCACCCGCGCTGGCACCGAGGGTCCCTGGCTGAAGAGAAGGTGGACCGGCTCGCCGGGCGGCTGATCTGCGACGACATGCTTGGCGGTGACCACCCAGTCAGCTCTGAGGAAGGCGAAGCCCGTGGCGGAACCGCGGGCGGCCTTGACGACGCAAAGGGCGAACTCGTCCGCCGGTATCGCGACGTCAGTCACCGTGCCGTTCTGCATTGATGCCCATTGTTGGGCAGCCCCGTCACGCCCCGCGGTTCCATAGCAAGACCGCCGAGACGCCGAAGGTTGCGGCACCTCCGACGTTCCACCCCGCCGCACCAAGAACTACGCTGGCCCACACCGGCACATAGGGGTCCAGAAGGAAGGCCGCCAGCATGAAGACGGCCGGAAGCGCTAGACCGGCCCAGCGAGGATAATGGGTCCTTCCCAGTAGTATCAGGGCAAGTACGACGACGTACGCGACCCCGGCCACAGCGACAGCCACCCGAAACAGCGGCACAGCATAGGTCTCGAACGCGAGGAGGGCTTCAGGTGTCGGCCCTCCAGCAGGAAGGCCGGCTCCGATTTCGGCTCGGAGAACGGACCTGGTGAATGCAAACGAGGCGTGCCAGACGGTCAGGAGCGACGCGCTGTAAGCAGTCGCGCTGAGCACGAGCCAGGAGGCCCATCGCCCGGCAGGGCGAATCGCCAGGGACAGGTGCCACGCACCGATACAGTAGAACGGTACGGTGAGTTCCCCCAGGTAATAACCCAAGACAACTTGCGCCTGCGGAAGACCAGGCGCATCCCTCCAGAATCGATAGGGCAGCGAGAAATCGAGGGTCGTCAACATGAGGAGGTCCGAGACCACCATGACCAGAAAGACCACAGTGGCGAGGACTCCGCTAAGACGGAGAGGCGTCCTCATGCTCGCTTGTCCGCCCAACACGGCGCTACGCTGCCGCGCTCCAGCGCTTGCGCCGACGCGGTCAGCTTCATTGATGAGATGGACTCCTCCTACTTCTTCTCCTCCCAGGAGCTGGGGTGGCTCTTGGCCAGCTTCTTCTTCCCTTCCTCATCGGGTAGGAGCTCCAGCTTGTTCCGCGCCTTCATGAAGCCCATCTTGATCTTCTGCTCGACGAAGTAGGTCTTGCCCGCTTCGACCTTGAGCGCCATCACGCTCTTGTTCTCGGCCTTGGAGCAGAAGTAGTGCTCCCCGGGGTCGAGGGTGACGAAGAAGTAGTTGTGGCCCCGGTTGGCGCCGATCCACTTGCCGTTCACCGCCACCTTCGTCTGGATCTTGTTGCCGTACATGGTCGGGCGGACGATGTAGACGAGCCCCTTGTCGGGAGGGGGCTCGGGTGTGGGGTGCGTCTTCTTGTCGGTGTCGGTCTTGAACTTGACGTCCACCGTCGGGCAGGCCCTCTTCTCGAGCTCCTCCTTCTTCATCTTGTCCGCGGGCGTAGCCGGCTCTTCCTCCTTGAAGTCCGCCGCCTTTGCCTCCTCCTCCTTCTCGGCGGCCTCTTCGGGCTCGGACACCTCCGGCTTCGATGCCTGCTCGCCGGGCGCCGGGCTCGGCGGCGGAGCTTCTTGTCCGAGACTCGGGCGCGCGGCGAGCGCGAGGAAGACGACGAAGGTCGCGATGCCGCAAGTCTTCAAATAGGTCAGTTGCTTCATATCAAGCCTCCTCTTGCCACGGCAGAAGGAGCCTACATCAAGGCGCCCCTCGCCGGTCTAGTCTATTCGTTCCACTTCAGCTTCCGAGTCGCTCCCTCAGCCAGCTTGGGCTTCATCCGCCAGCGGTAGAGAACGGTCCACTTCCGCTACCGCACCCCGTCCGCCACGTAGAGGTCGGTAAGGAGCTGGGAATAGCTGTGCGTCCAGAACCGCCCGTCGGGGGTGAGGAAGATCTGGCTCAGCCGGAGACCGGCGACCTGGGCGGGCATGATCTCCGCACAGGACGTTTCACGGCCGCCCACCAGCTCGTGCCGGCGGATTCGCCAGGGCACCTCCCCTGGGCGCCCGACCAGGAGGGCGCGCCCGTCGGCCGACCATTCGACGGGCAGGTCCAGGGGCGAGATCCCCTGGATCAGCTCCGGTGGTCCGCCGTCGACGCGAAAGGCGCTCAGGCGCCCCTGCGCGTCGCGAGCCACCACCCGCGTGCCGTCGGGTGAGACGGGAATGGCCCAGTAGCGCACGAGCTCCACGCCCTCTTCCGTGAACGGGCGTGGCGTGACCCCGCGCGGATCGAGGACGTAGCCGCGCTCCCCCCGGCCGGGCAACGCTCCGAACATGACGATCCGGCCGTCCGGAAGCCAGCGCAGGAAGTCGAGGCGAATCCCCTCTGGGTTCGGCAGCTCCCGCGATTGGCCCGGCCCGGTCGGGTGGAGCAGCATCCGGCGTGGCACTAGGGGCGTCAGGGCCAGGACCCAGTGTCCGTCGGGCGAGAGCCCGAAGCCGTCGCCCTCGCCCAGGCGAACCGGAGGGGATCCGTCCAGGGGACGAAGGAAGACCGCGTAACCCGTGCTGGACTGGTCCGTCACGACGATGGCCCTCGCGTCCGGCGAGATGTTCCGCGTCATCGAGTTCTGCCGCAGGGAGAAGTCGCGGGGCCGGACGCCGCCAGGCACAAGCGCCTCCACGTGACGCAGGGACGTCTCTCGCCCCAGGAGCAGCCGGCCCTCCCGCGAGACGTCGAAGAGGACGATGTCGGTGAGCCCCCCTAGCAGGAGCCGCTCGCGACCGGACATGTCCACGGCCCTGAGCGACCTGTCCTCGCTTCCGCGCGCCGAGGTGAACCACACCTCGTCGCCAGAGGGAGACCAGGCCACGCCCCGCAGGGTGGCCTGAGGGACCTTGGTCAGAGTGGTCGTGTGTCCGCTAACGTCGACGACGGAGACCGACCCGATGTCGTCGGCGAACAAGGGATGATCGGCGAACGCGATGCGGTCGCCCTTCGGCGAGAAGCGGATGTGGCTCACGTAGCCGCCGGTCTCGTAAAGGACCTTCCCCGCCGGGAACTCCAGACGCTCGCGGCCGCCGACCTTGCGCACGACGGCCAGATCCGAACCGTCGGGCGTCCACTCGGCTTCGCGCACACCTTCGAGCACCGGCCGCGCTCCACCACCCCGGAGCGGCGTCCGGGCGAGGGTGCCGGCTCCTATCCATCCCTCGAAACGGTGGCCCAGCGAGACCGCGAGCTCACCGGCCGAGGATACCGAAAGCAGGTGGGCATCCGGCAGGTTCAGGGGAGCCGACTCGAGGCCGTCGGTGTGGGTCTGGAAGAGCCGGACGGGCCCGCCATCCCAGGCCGCTGCATAGACGACGGTCTTGCCGTCCGGAGCGAAGCGCGCGGCCCAGATCGTCCCCTGGCCGAAAGTGAGGCGGGCAAACGCTGGCTCCGGGCCTGCCTTGCTCGGTCCGCCCGCGTGACGGCCGAGCCAGAAGCCCGCGGCGAGGGCGATCGCGAGAGCCCCGAAAGCGAGACCGGCGGCCTTGGGCCCGAGCCGAAGGACGCGCCGCTCGGCCATCGACGAGGCCGCGCTTCGGCCGCTCGACTCGAGTGCCGTCTCGAGGTCGAAGGCCACGTCCCTGGCGGACTGGAAGCGCTCTTCGGGCCGCTTCTCCAGGCAGTGGCGGACCAGGCGCTCGACCGACGGGGGCGCCGCCACGCCCGACTCGGCGATCCCGGGCGGATCCTCCTTGAGGATCGCGGTCATCGTCTCGGCCGCGGTGTCCCGCGCGAACGCTCGGTTGCCGCTGAGCATCTCGTAGAGCACGCAGCCCAACGAGAAGAGGTCCGAGCGCTGGTCGGCGTCCTTTCCTCGCACCTGCTCCGGCGACATGTAACCCGCGGTCCCCAGAACCGTTCCCGGATCGGTCTGACGCGACACCGTCGGCGAGCTGGTGTCGCTGCCGCCGGCAAGCGCTCCGCCGCGAGCGAGGCCGAAGTCGAGGATCTTCACGCGCCCGTCGGTCGTCACGAACACGTTCTCCGGCTTGAGGTCCCGGTGCACAATGCCCTTGTCGTGGGCCGCCGCGAGGCCGCGCGCGATCTGGACGCCGCACTCGACGGCCTTCCGCAGCGGCAGTGCTCCACCCTGGAGCCGCTCCCGCAGCGTCTCGCCTTCGAGCAGCTCCGTCACGGCATAGGCCCTTCCCTCGTGGGCACCGAAGTCGTGTATCGCGAGGATGTTCGGATGAGAGAGGGCGGCCACGGCCTTGGCCTCACGCTCGAAGCGGGCGAGGGCATCGGCGCTCTCGTTCAGGTGTGTGGGCAGCACCTTGATCGCGACGTCGCGGTCGAGCTTCGCGTCATGGGCGCGGTACACCTCGCCCATGCCGCCGGCGCCGAGAGGCGCGACGATCTCGTAGGGCCCGAGCTTGCTGCCGGCCAGGAGCATCAAGGGACGCGATTCTATCCTGGGGGTCCCTGTCCAGCACCTGCCGTCAGACTTCCGTCCGGACCACGGACGCCGAAACTGCTTCGCGCCGCCAAGACCATGCCCGAATACCAGGCATCGTTGGCTGGCGACCAAGGCCCGCAAGGTGGCTACTGGTAACGAAGACGCGGGCCCACTGCCGGGGGACAGTCGCCTCTTTCCCGGGACGCGCCAAGTCGGCGATGATGGCCGCGCCGCCCCCCGCGCGAACAAAGGGTGCGGTCGAGGCCGGTGACTGGCCGCTGGTGGTAGATTCCCCGAGCGCCCATGACCTCGCCTCCGACGTCTCCGGAGATGCCCGGCGCGAGACCGCGACTCGGACGCAACGTCGTCGGCCTCGGGCTGGTGAGCTTCTTCACCGACGTGTCGAGCGACATGATCTATCCGCTGCTGCCGGTCTTTCTGACGGCGACGCTCGGAGCCAGCACCAGCTTCGTGGGCGCGATCGAGGGAACGGCCGAATCGGTCTCGGCACTGCTCAAGCTCGCCAGCGGGTGGTGGTCCGACCGCGTCCGTGCACGCAAGCCGCTCGTGGTCGCGGGCTACGTGATCGCCTCGCTCGCGCGTCCGCTCGTCGCCGTTGCGCAGACGGCGGGGCAGGTCCTGGCCATCCGCGTGGGCGACCGTGTGGGGAAGGGCCTGCGCACCTCTCCTCGGGACGCGCTCATAGCCGACTCGGTGGATCCCTCCATTCGGGGGCGCGCGTTCGGGTTCCAGCGGGCGTGGGACAACGCCGGCGCCGTCGTGGGACCGCTCATCGCCTTCGCGCTGCTGCAATGGGAGGCTCTCACGCTGCGGCACGTCTTCTGGCTGGCCCTCGTTCCTGGTGCGCTCGCCGTGGCGACAGTGCTCTGGGGAGTGCGCGAGGTGCCGAGGCGCGTCGCCCGGAGCGGCGCGCCACTCGATCTGTCACAGCCGATGGGTGGGCGGTTCTGGGGGTTCATGGCGGTGGTCTTCGTGTTTACCCTCGGCAACTCCACCGACGCGTTCCTCTTGTTGCGCGCCAGGGAGCTCGGCGTGCCGGTCGCCCTCGCGCCGATCCTCTGGGCTCTCCTCAACGCCGTGAAGGCGCTCACCAACACGCCGGGGGGCACACTCTCGGATCGCGTCGGGCGCAGGCCGACCCTCGTCATCGGGTGGCTGCTCTACGCCGGCGTGTACTTCGCCTTCGCAGGGGCCTCGCAGCAGTGGCACGCGTGGGTGTTGTTCGCCGTTTACGGCGTGTACTTCGGACTCTGCGAGGGGGCCGAGCGCGCCCTGGTGTCGGACATCGTGCCCGCCGAGCGGCGGGGAACCGCGTTTGGCTGGTTCAATCTCGCGGTAGGCCTCGGCGCGCTGCCGGCGTCGCTGATCTTCGGGGAGGTCTGGGACCGGGTGAGCCCGGAGGCCGCGTTCACTCTCGGCGCGAGCCTGGCGCTCATGGCGGCGGTGGGCATCCTGGCGGTGGTGCCGAGGGCGAAGTCACCGGCGTGATCGGGGCGCGAGGCGCGAGGGCCACGCCCCGCCCGCTTTGAGCTTGTTGACAAGGCAGGATTCCGGTCCATAATCAAGTTATCAATTGAATAGTATATGAAGGCGAACGACGCTCTGTATGAACACCTTGCGAGGATAGGACAGGCGCTTGCGAGCGGGCCGAGGCTCGCTCTTCTGGACCTACTCAGGCAGGGACCTCGCACGGTGGAGGCGCTCGCACGAGAGGCTGGGCTCACGCTCGCCAACGCCTCGCAACATCTCAAGGTGCTGCGTCAGGCCCGCCTCGTCGAGGCGGAGAGGCGGGGTGTCTTCGTGAGCTACCGTGTCGCGGACCGAGCGGTGGACGATTTCTATGGTGCCCTGCGGGGCCTCGCGGAAGCGCGTCTCGTCGAGGTCCAGCAGATCGCGCGGGCCTTCGTCGAGAAGCGGGGCAGCCTCGAGCCGGTCGACAGGCATCGGCTGCTGGAGCGCGTCCGGAAGGGCGAGGTCACGGTCCTCGACGTGCGGCCGGCGGAGGAGTACCGAGCGGCTCACATCCCCGGCGCGGTGTCCGTCCCCCTGAAGGAACTGGAGAAGCGCCTTGGCGGCCTGGCGAAGGATCGCGAGGTCGTCGCCTACTGCCGCGGCCCGTACTGCGTGCTCGCCCCGGAGGCCGTGAAGCTGCTGCGAGCGCGCGGTTATCGCGCCGTCGCACTGGGCGACGGCGTCGCCGAGTGGCGGGCCCACGGCTTGCCGGTCGCCGCCGGAGAGGCGCCGTGAACGCGCTCAGCCTGCTCGGCGCTCTCGCGGTGGGGGCCGCGACCAGTCCCATGGTCCCGTCCTCCACTCCGCACTGATGGAGATGTGCCCATGAAGACTCTCATGATCCTGAACGACGCGCCCTACGGCAGCGAGCGGACGTACAACGGGCTTCGGCTCGCGGGATCGCTCGCTCGGCAGGGCGCAGAGCTGCGGGTGTTCCTCATCGGCGACGCCGTGGCCTGCGCCAAGACCGGGCAGAAAGTGCCTTCGGGCTACTACAACACGCAGAACATGCTCGGCGCGGTGATCCGCCACGGCGGGACGGTCGGCGTGTGCGGCTCCTGCATCGACGCGCGCGGCATCACCGACGGCGAGCTCGCCGAAGGGGCGCGCCGGAGCAGCCTCGACGAGCTCACGGGCTGGACGGTCGAAGCGGACCGCGTGCTGACTTTCTGAACGGAGGCTCATCGGGTGTCCGTCGCGAAGACGGTCCTCATTCTGGGTGGCGGCGTCGGCGGCGTCGTCGCTGCGAACCGCCTGCGCAAAGCCCTGCCCGCGCAGCACCGCGTGATCCTCGTCGAGCGGGAGGCGTCCCACGTCTTCGCCCCTTCGCTGCTGTGGCTGATGGTTGGCACACGCACGCTGTCGGGGATCTCCCGCCGTCTCGATGGGCTGAGGCGAAAGGGCATCGAGGTGGTCCGAGGTGAGGTCGAGTCCATCGATCCAGAGCGCAAGCGCGTCGTCGTCACTGGGCAGGTCCTGGAGGGCGACTATGTCATCGTCGCGCTCGGCGCGGACTTCTCCCCCGAGACCGTGCCGGGTCTTGCGGAGGGCGGTTACACGTTCTGCACTCCAGCCGGGGCGGAAAACCTGCGCGTGGCGCTCGGCGAATTCAAGGGCGGACGGCTTCTCATGCTCACTGCGGCCCCAGCGTACAAGTGCCCCGCGGCGCCCTACGAGGCGGCCATGCTGATCGAAGCCGACCTCCGTCGTCGGGGCCTGCGTCACCGCACGCAGATCGACCTCTTTGCGGCGGAGCCGGGGCCCATGGGTGTGGCGGGACCCGATGTCTCCCGCGCCGTCCGGGCGATGGTGGAATCGATGGGCATCGGGTACCACCCGGAGCACCAGGTCGTCACAGTCGATGCGGCCGTCCGGCGAGCCCGGTTCTCGAACGGCGCCGAGGCGGACTACGACCTCCTCGTGTACGTCCCGGGGCACCGCCCTCCACGGGCGGTCGCCGAAGCCGGCCTTGTGGGCGAGTCGGGAGGGGTGAGCGTCGACCGGCACACGCTGGCTACGCGCTTCGAAGGTCTCTACGCAATCGGCGACGTCACCACCATCCCGCTGAAACTCGGCAAGCCGCTTCCGAAAGCCGGCGTCTTCGCTCACGCGCAGGCCGAGGTCGTCGCCCGCCGCATCGCCCGAGCCGTGACCGGCCGGGGAAAGCCGGCGGAGTTCAACGGGCACGGCGAGTGCTTCGTCGAGACCGGCGGCGGCAGAGCCGGATTCGGTTCCGGGGACTTCTACGCCGAGCCCGCGCCGCGCGTCACTCTGCGGGGGCCGAACCGGTTCTGGCACGCTGGCAAAGTGCTCCTGGAGAAGACCTGGCTCTGGCGGTGGTTCTGACCATGTCGTACCTCCATTGGCTCCTCGGCATCTCGGCCCTGTTCGTCCTGCTCGAACGCCTCTTTCCATGGCGGAAGGAGCAGGCCCTCGTTCGTCCCGGCTGGCTACGTGACGTGGGGTTCCTCACGCTGAACGGGCACTTCTTCTCGCTCTGGACGGCGGCGCTCACGGGTGCCGTTGCACTCGCCGCGACGAAGGCGCTTCACTCCGTGGGATTGCGGCTCGACGGCTCGCCGGTGCCCCGGTGGCCCTTCCTCGCACAGTTGCTCGCGTTCCTGGTTCTGGGGGACTTCCTCCAGTGGTGCGTCCACAACCTGCTTCATCGCGTGCCATTGCTGTGGACGTTCCACAAGGTGCATCACTCCATCACGACGATGGACTGGTTCGGCAACTGGCGCTTCCACTGGATGGAGATCGTGGTGTACAAGAGCCTCCAATGGCTGCCACTGGCCTGGCTCAACGCCTCGTCCGAGGCGGTCTTCGCCGTCGCCATCCTCACGACGGTCTGGGGCGACTTCAACCACGCCAACCTCGACGTGGGACTCGGACCGCTGGGCTACCTGCTGAACAGCCCGCGCATGCACCTCTGGCACCACGACCAGTCGAGCGAGGGTGGGGTGGCGAAGAACTTCGGGATCGTCCTCAGCGTCTGGGACTTCCTCTTCGGTACGGCGTACTGGCCCCGCGAGCGAAGTCCCGAGCGACTCGGTTACCCTGGCATGGACGAGATGCCGGGGACCTTCCCCGGGCAGGTCCTCTGGCCGCTCACGCGCCGGGGATCCCGCCAGGGGGTTTCTTCATGACGACGACCCGATCGACGGAAGCGAGCGTTTGGGTCGCGGCGCTCTCATAGGAGGTCGAGATGTCGCTGGCACTGGCCGCTTTCTTGCTGTTGCAAGGATCCGCTTCCACACAGGCCGCTCCTCCGGAGGACCCTTGGTCGGCGGTGCGGTTCATGGTTGGTGAGTGGACGGGGGAGTCCGAAGGACAGCCGGGGAAAGGAACGGTCAAGCGAACCTACCGCTTCGTGCTCGGCGACAGGTTCCTTCACGAGCAGAACGTCTCGACCTACCCGCCGCAGCCGAAGAACGAGAAGGGCGAGGTTCACGAGCACTGGTCCTTCTTCAGCCACGATCGCGGGCGGCGCACGCTCGTCTTCCGTCAGTTCCACCAGGAAGGCTTCGTCAACCAGTACGTGATGGGGGCGGAGAGCTCCGCGGGCACGGTCGTGTTCGAGACCGAGGCCCTCGAGAACGTCCCCGCGGGATGGAAGGCGAGGGAGACCTACGAGGTCGTGTCTCCGGACGAGTTCATCGAAACCTTCGAGCTGGCGTCGGGCGGCGGTGCCTACGAGATCTACAGCAAGGCGCGCTTCAGGCGCGTCCGGCATTAGCCCTGTCTCTCCTGCACCGAGGGCATGCGGGCAGCCGGCCCTCTACGGGCAAGACGTGATGACTCGGACGGGCTCCTAGCGCCGCAGGTAGTGGTCGACGCTCTCCGCCGCCTGTCGACCTTCGGCGATCGCCCACACGACGAGGGACTGGCCGCGCCTCATGTCCCCCGCGGCGAACACGCCGGCCGCGCTCGTCATGCCGCTGCCGTCGGTGGCCACGTTCCCGCGCTCGTCCAGGGCCACCCCCAGCTGGTCGAGCATCCCGCCCCTTTCGGGTCCGAGGAAGCCCATGGCGAGGAGGATCAGGTCGGCGGGCCACGTCTTCTCCGAGCCCGGCACCTCCTTCATCGCGAAGCGGCCGTCGGCACCGTCGTCCCGTTGTAGCGGCCTTGGCTGGAACGCCGCCTTGGGTCGCCTCGGTCTACCGGCTGGTGGTAGATTCCCCGAGCGCCCATGACCTCGCCTCCGACGTCTCCGGAGACGCCCGGCGCGAGACCGCGACTCGGACGCAACGTCGTCGGCCTCGGGCTGGTGAGCTTCTTCACCGACGTGTCGAGCGACATGATCTATCCGCTGCTGCCGGTCTTTCTGACGGCGACGCTCGGAGCCAGCACCACCTTCGTGGGCGCCATTGAGGGAACGGCCGAATCGGTCTCGGCACTGCTCAAGCTCGCCAGCGGATGGTGGTCCGACCGCGTCCGTGCACGCAAGCCGCTCGTGGTCGC
>Ga0210377_10005440_pt1 | contig 10463 bp, 11 predicted proteins | sample PLM4_65_b1redo_FD_155480 | JGI IMG/M metagenome (GOLD analysis project Ga0210377, IMG submission 155480) | Groundwater sediment microbial communities from an aquifer in East River, Colorado, USA - PLM4_65_b1 redo | ecosystem: Environmental > Terrestrial > Soil > Riparian zone | place: USA: East...
GCGCGGCCGCCCGCGCGCCGGGCCCCGCATGTAGCTCCGCGACTCGCGGTGGCGGCGTTCAGTCTTGCAAGCGCAGCGCGAAGCGCGGAGCGCGCAGCGAGGCGCAGCCGAGCGTAGTGCGGGTGGCCGGGCTGCGCCCGGCCGGGCCCCGCTAAGGCCATCGCCGGCCCCCGCCAATCAATGAGACAGCATCGCCTGGCGGCGGCGCTGCAGCGCGGCGGCGATCGGGTCGAGTGGTGCGGGCTCGGATCGGCCGGCGGATACGCGCGCGCGCACGGGCGCTCCAGCCTTCTTCGCCGCAACGGGCTTGGCGGTGCTCTTCGCCGCGCCCTTCTTCTTCGTCGCCTTCTTCGCCATCTGACTTCCCCTCGGTCCGGTTGGGCGTGCATCATAGGCTGCAATGAGCGTGACCACCAACGAGCAGCGGAAGATCTTCGACGAGAATGGTTGGGTGGTCGTACCCGGATTGCTCGATTCCGATGAGCTCGCGCGCTACGGAGCGGCCGTCGATCGCGGTGTGGCGGCGCGCAGCGCCGACGATCCGCGCGCGCTCGAAGAGCGCTCGCGCTACGAGCAGTCGTTTCGGCAGTGCATCAACCTCTGGGAGGATCACCCGGAGGTTCGCCCGCTGACGTTTCACCCGCGCGTCGGGCAGGCGGCCGCTGAGCTGCTCGGTGTGCCCGTCCTGCGCATATGGCACGACCAGGCGCTGTACAAGGAGCCCGGCGGGAGGGAGACCGATCCGCACCACGACCAACCTTATTGGCCGCTCGCCGAGACGAATACGATCACCGCCTGGATCGCCTTCGACGGTGCGGACCTCGAGACCGGCTGCCTCGGCTTCGTGCCGGGCTCGCACCGTTTCGGCGTGAAGGCGTTCGCGAACATCTTCACCGATCGCGGCTTCGACCTCGAGCGCGGCCCTGAGGCGCGCGGGGTTGCGCCGTGCTTCTCGCCGGTGACGGCCGGCGACGTGAGCTTTCACCACGGGCTGACGATCCACCTGGCCACGCCGAACCGGACCGCGCGCACGCGCCGCGTACACACCGTGATCTACTTCGCCGACGGAACCACGCGCAAGCAGAGTCGCCAACAGCACCCGTGCGTCGATCGCGCGCGAATCGCACCCGGCGCGCCCGTACGCAGTGATGTGACACCGATCGCGTGGCCCAGACCCGCGGGCGATCTGCCGGCGCCGCCTGCGCTGCCCGATCCGCCGATCCCCGGCTGGCCGGGCTCGCGCAAGCCGGTGTTCGGATGAAGCCGGCGCCGCACCCGTGGAGCCGTGACTTCACCTGGCAGCCGCCGCGCGGCGCTTTTCGGCGCATCGACGCAGGCCAGGCGAAAAGCTGGGACGAGCGCGGCTTCTTCGTGCTCGAGGACGCCTTCGACGCCGCGACGGTCGCGCGACTGATCGCGGAGATCGATCCGTTCGAAGCCAAGGCCGAGGCGTTCCTGCGCAAGCAGCCCGAGCGGAGGATGTTCATCGCGCGCGCGGACGAGATCACGTTCACCGCGCATCTGGTCGCGCGCTCGCCTTACCTGCGCGAGTTCGCGCGCCACCCGGTCTTCTGCGATCTGGTGCACGACCTGATCGGCCCCGACGTGCGGCTCTACTGGGACCAGGCCGTGTACAAGAAGCCGGGCACGCGCGCGCCGTTCCCGTGGCACCAGGACAACGGGTACACGTTCGTCGAGCCGCAGGCATATCTCACCTGCTGGGTGGCGCTCACGGATGCGACGGAGGCGAACGGCTGCCCGTGGGTCGTCCCAGGCATACACCGCGGCGGAACGCTCGCGCACGAGACGACCGATCTCGGCTTCGTCTGCTTCGACGAGGCGCCGAGCGAAGCCGTCGTCGCACCCGTGCGCGCGGGCGGGATCGTCGTCTTCTCGTCGCTCACGCCGCACGCGACCGGACCCAACACCAGTGACGCAACCCGCCGCGCCTACATCCTCCAGTACGCGCCCGACGGCGCGATCGCGCTGCGCCCGGGCGAGAACGGCGCGGTCACGCGCGAGCCCTGCAGCGCGCCGGAGCGGCAGTTTCCGGTGCTTCGCGCCGGGCAGCCGGTCGACCCCTAGCTCGGCTTGTAGACCTTCAGCGGCCGCCAGCGGCGCAGCCAGTCCGGCTGTTCGGACCAGGCGCGGCCGGCGTTGAAGCCGCCATCCACGACGAAGTGCTGGCCCGTGACGAAGGTGGAGGCGTCGCTGGCGAGCCAGAGCGCCATCTGCGCGATGTCGTTCGGCTCGCCGGCGCGCGGGATCGGCTGCGCGCGCGCCATGCCTGCCTTCGCGGCCTCGACGTCTGCGCCGGTCTGCGTCCGGCCCACGGTGTTCAGCGCGAGAGGCGTCGCGATGAAGCCCGGGCAGATGCAGTTCACGCGCACGCGATGCGGCGCGAGCTCGAGCGCGACCGATCGGGAGAGTTGGATCACGGCGGCCTTCGCGGCAGCGTAGGCGTGCGGCGAGTAGCCGGCCATCAGGGCGGCGACGCTCGCGGTGCTGATCACGCTCCCGCCTTGGCGACACAGAAGTGGGGCGGCGTGCTTCATGCCAAGGAAGACGCCGCGCACCAGCACCGCGAACGTGAGATCGAACTCCTCGACGGGCGTCTCGGCCACGGGGCCGAGCGCGCCGCCGAAGCCCGCGTTGTTGAAGATGCAGTCGAGCCGGCCGAAGGCCTTCTCCGCCGCCGCGACGAGCGCGCGCACGTCGTCTTCGCGGCTCACCTCGGTGTGCTGGAAGAGGGCGGCGCCGCGCAGCTCGCCGGCGACGGCGCGCCCGAGCTCGTCCTGCATGTCGCCGATCACGACCCGCGCGCCTTCCTCCACGAAGAGCCGCGCCGTGTGCGCGCCGATCCCGCTTGCGCCCCCCGTCACGATCGCCACGCGTCCATCGAGTGCGCCCATCAGATGCTCCAGCCTCCATCGATCGAGACCGCGGTTCCGGTCGTGAATGCGGACTCGTCCGAGGCGAGATACACGGCGAGCGCCGCGATCTCCTCTGGCCGTCCGATCCGCCCCATCGGCTGACGCGCGACGAAGGCGCGCCGCGCGACTTCGCGATCGCCAAGCGCGGCGATGCGGTCCTCGAGCGACGGTGTGTCGACCGTGCCGGGACAGATGCAGTTGCAGCGGATGCCGCGCGCGACGAAATCGATCGCGACGGACTTGGTGAGTCCGATCACGCCGGCCTTGGTCGTGCCGTAGACGAAGCGGTTCGGCGCGCCGCGAATCGTCGACGCGGCCGACGACATGTTCACGATCGAGCCGCGGCCCGCCTCGAGCATCGCGGGCAGGAAGGCGCGGATCATCCGGTACATCGACTTCAGGTTCAGATCGAGCGAGAAGTCCCAGTCCTTCTCGTCGCAGTCGAGCACCGTGCCGTGATGGACGTAGCCCGCGAAGTTTGCGAGCACGTCGAGCGCGCCGAGCTCGCGCGCGAGTGCGGCGATCTCGTCGACGCGCGTGACGTCGAGCTGGCGCGTCGTGATCCCGCCGACGTTCGCGAGCTCCGCGAGCTTGGCCGCGTTCACGTCGGTGGCGACGACGCGCGCGCCCTCCGCCGCGAACGCCCGGGCGGTGGCGGCCCCGATGCCCTGCGCTGCCGCGGTCAGGAGCGCGGATTTGCCCGAGAGACGTCCCGCCATCGCGCGCCTTTGTACGCCTCGCGTTGTACGATGGTCAAATGCCGCCCACCGTGAGGCGCTTCGGACAAGTGCTCGGCCTCGATCTCGCGCGGCTCGACGAATACGTGCGCCACCACGCAAAGATCTGGCCCGAGATCGAGCACGCGATCCGCGCTGCGGGGATTCGCAACTACTCGATCTTCCAGCGCGGCGGCACGCTCTTCGGCTACTACGAGTACCACGGGCCGCCGGGCGAGTACGACACTCGTATGCGCGCGCTGGCCGCCGCGCCGCGGATGCGCGAGTGGTGGGACCTGATGGAATCGATGCAGATCCCGCTTCCGGACCGGAGCCCCGAGGAGTGGTGGTGCGAGATGGACGAGGTCTTCCATCAGGACTGATCCGCCGGCGCCGCTGCCGCGCGCTCTGTGCCAACGCTGGCCGCAGCCGTCGGCGCCGCGGCCGATCGTGATCGTCGGCGCGGGCGGGATCGTGCGCGACGCGCACGTGCCGGCCTATCGACGGGCGGGCTTTACACTCGCCGGTGTCTACGACATCCGCGCCGAAGCCCGCGAGGCGGCCGCGCGCGACTACGGCATCCCGCGCGTCTTCGCGTCGCTCGAGGCGGCGTTCGCGACCGAGGGTGTGATCTTCGACGTCGCGGTCCCGGGACGGGAGGTCATCGGCATCCTCGAGCGCGCGCGTCCGGGCACGGCGCTCTTGATCCAGAAGCCGATGGGCGAGAGCCTCGCCGATGCGCGGCGCATCGTCGCGCTCTGCCGCGAGAAGCGGCTGACGGCCGCGATCAACTTCCAGCTGCGCTTTGCGCCCAACATGCTCGCGCTGCGCGACGCGCTCGCGCGCGGCTTCTTCGGCGCGCTCACCGACCTGGAGCTGCGCGTCTGCCTGCACACCCCCTGGGAGCTCTGGCCGTTCCTGCGCGGGCTGCCGCGGCTGGAGGTGCTGTACCACTCGATCCACTACCTGGACGCGATCCGGGCGCTGGTCGGCGAGCCGCGCGGCGTGTACTGCCGCGGCGTGCGCCACCCGGAAAACCCCGAGCTCGCCGACACGCGCAACACGATCGTGCTCGACTACGGTGACACGCTGCGCTGCAGCGTGACCACGAACCACGCCCACCGCTTCGGCGCCAAGCACGCGTGCTCGGAGCTGAAGCTCGAAGGCGTGCAGGGCGCGGCGCGGCTCGTGCTGGGTGTGAATCTCGACTACCCGAAGGGCCGGCCGGACGAGCTCGAGCTGTGCGCGGCCGACGGCGATTGGGAGGCCGTGCCGCTGGTCGGCTCGTGGTTCGTCGACGCGTTCATGGGCCCGATGTCGAACCTGCAGCGCTTCGTCGCCGGCGAGGACGATCGACTCGAGACGCGCGTCGAGGACGCGCTCCAGACGATGGCGCTCGTCGAGGCGTGCTACGCATCGAGCGCTTCCGGCGGCACGCCGATCCCGTAGAACGCGGCCGCGTTCCCGCCCAGGATCGCCGTCTGCTCGCGCGCGGAGAGCCGCGCGATGAAGTCGCGCACCAGCGCGGCGCCGCGCGAATAGGACGCGGCGACCAGGCAGACCGGCCAGTCCGAGCCGAACATCAGGCGCGAAGGCCCGAAGGCCTCGAGAATCAGCTCCAGATACGGCGTGAAGTCCGCGGCCGTAAAGCGCGCCCAGTCCGCTTCGGTGACCAAGCCCGAGAGCTTGCAATGGACGTTCGGGAGCCGGGCGAGTGCGCGGACGCGCGTGGCCCAGGGCTCGAGCGCCCCCGACCGGATCTCCGGCTTGGCGATGTGGTCGAGCACGAAGCGCTGCGCGGGAAACGCGCGCGCGAGCTCGAGCGCGGCGGGCAGCTGGCGCGGGACCACGAGCAGATCGTACGTGAAGGCGCGCTTCGCGAGCGCGCCGATCCCGCGCATGAATTCGGGCGAGACCAGAAAGCGATCGTCCGGCTCGGCCTGTGCGATGTGCCGGAAGCCCGCGAGCTTGGCATGCGCGCGCAGCCGGTCGAGCTCCACCTCGATCGCGGGCGAGCGCAGGTCCACCCAGCCCACCACGGCCGACACGAACGGGTGTCGCTCCGCGAGCTCGAGCAGGAACTCCGTCTCGGCCGCCGTGGAGCGCGCCTGCACAGCCACGCAGGCGTCGATCCCGTCCGCCTGCAGATGCGGCGCGAGATCCTCGGGCAGGAAATCCCGGCGCAGCATCGCCAGCGAATCGTCGATCCACGCCAGCTCGAGCGGATCGTAGCGCCAGAAGTGCTGGTGGGCGTCGACGCGCAGAGGGCTCACCCGCTGCGGTGCTCACGCACGACCGCGTCGCGCAGGCGCAGTCCCACGCCCGGCTCCTCCGGCAGCGTGTAGTGCCCGTCGACCACGCGCACCGGATCCTCCCAGATGTCCGCGATCGACTCGTAGCAGTTCTCGACCAGGAGCGCGCCCGGCGTCGCCGCCGCGAGCTGGACGTGCAGCTTCTGCTGCACGTTCGTGTGCGGCACCACGGGCACGTTCGCGGCGGCGCAGAGCGCCGCGACCTCGAGCCACTCGTCGATGCCGAGCAGCTTCGTCGCGTCCGGCTGCGCGAAGCCGAGCGCGCCGGCCGCGAGATAGTCGCGGAAGGCGTACTTGGTGTAGATCGTCTCGCCGCAGGCGAGCGGCGTCGTGATCGCGTGCGCGAGCCGCGCGTGCGCGGGGATGTCGAACGGGTGGAGCGGCTCCTCCAGCCAGAACACGTCGTGCTCCGCGAGTCGCGCGCCCCACGGGATCGCGGTCGCGAGCGTCCACTGCGTGTTCACGTCGGTCATGAGCCGAACCTTCGGACCGAGCGCCCGGCGCACCGCGGCGACGCGGCGCAGATCCTCCGCGGGGTCCGGCAGGCCGAGCTTCATCTTCACCGCGTCGAAGCCGCGCGCGACCAGGCCCGACATGTCGCGCACGAGGTCGTCGACGCTCCAGTCGAGCCAGCCGCCGTCGGTGCTGTAGGCCGGCACGCGCTCGCGGCACGGGCCGAGCATGCGCCAGAGCGGGAGCCCGGCGCGTTTGCATGCGAGATCCCAGAGCGCGAACTCGACCGCCGCCAGGCCGACGGCGGCCGCGCCCACGCGCCCCACGAAGTGGTTCGCGTAGTACATGCGGCGCACGAGCTCCTTGCGCAGCTGCGCATCCGAGCCGCGCAGCACCGGCGCGTAAGTGTCGTCGACGAGCACCTGCGCCGCGCGCAGACCCGGGGTGTAGCTCCAGTTCATGCCGTAGCCGCTGATGCCGTCGTCGGTCGCGAGCACGACTTGCAGGAACTCGACGGCGTCGACGCGCGACTGCGAGTCGGTGATCGCGCGCTGCTTCAGCGGCACCCGCAGGAGCAGCGTCGAGACGTCGGTGATGCGCACCGGTGCAGCATACGGGCGCGGCGACGAGAGGTACAATCGGGCGCCTTGGCCACCGTCGCGATCACGCGCGTGCGCACCCAGGACGCGCGCTTCCCGCTCGCGGGCGGCGCGGGCTCGGATTCCGTGCACCGAGATCCGATCTATGCGTACGCCGTGACTTGGCTCGAGACGGACGGCGGGCCGCGTGGCTGCGGGCTCGCGCTTACGCTGGGCGCGGGCAACGAGCTGGTCTGCCGCGCGATCGAGACACTCGCAGCGCCGCTCGTCGGTCGCGAGATCGAGGACCTGATGGCCGACTTCGGAGACGTCTGGCGCTCGATCGCCGATCACCCGCAGTACCGCTGGCTCGGTCCGCACAAGGGCGTGGTGCACCTCGCGCTCGCGTCGCTCGCGAACGCCTGCTTCGATCTCTGGGCGAAGGCGCGCGGCGTGCCGCTCTGGCGCCTTCTCCTCGACCTGTCGCCCGAGGCGACGCTCGCGCTCTGCGATCTCTCGCGCGTCCAAGACGTGCTGCCCGTGGAGCGCGCAGACGCGCTCTTGCGCGAGGCGAGTCACGGGCGCGCCGAACGCGCGGCGATCCTGCGCGCGGGCTATCCCGGCTACGACACCAGCGTCGGCTGGTTCGCGTACCCGGACGACGCGATCCGCGAGAACGCGCGCCGCGCGGCCGGGGAGGGCTTCCGCGCGCTGAAGCTGAAGGTCGGCTCCGCGGACGGCGCGCGCGACCTGCGCCGCGCGCGGATCGTGCGCGAGGCCGTCGGCCCGGACGTGCGCATCATGCTCGACGCGAATCAGGCGTGGAGCCTGCCGCGCGCGACCGCGATCTGCCGCGCGCTCGGCGAGATCGGGCCGGAGTTCATCGAGGAACCGCTGCATCCCGACGACGTGATCGGGCATCGCGAGCTGGTGGTGGCGATCGCGCCGCTGCGGGTTGCGCTGGGGGAGCACGTGCCGAACGCCGTGCTCTTCAAGAGCTTCCTGCAGGCGCAGGCGCTGCACGTCGCGCAGCCCGACTGCGTGCGGCTCGGCGGTGTCTCCGAGTTCCTCACCGTCGCGCTTCTGTGTCGCGCGCTCGGCGTGCCCGTAGTGCCGCACGTGGGCGACATGGGCCAGATCCACCAGCACCTCGTGCTCTGGAACCACGTGGCGCTCGGCGCCGACGCGAGCTTCCTCGAGCACATTCCGCACCTGCGCGCGCACTTCCGCGAGCCGGCGCGCGTGTCGGAAGGCCGCTACGTGACGCCCGAAGCGCCCGGCGCGAGCACGGAGCTGGTGCTCGACTGAGCCCGGGCGATCTGCGACGCTCGCGGCGAATGGATGACGCACGCCCCTCGGGCGCCTTCTCGACGCTGCAGCGGCTCCTGTTCGAGCGAGACCACACGCAGGGCAACCTGCTCGCGTCGATCGGCGTGCTGGCGCTACCGGCGCTGCTCATGGGCCTGGCGGGCGGCGCGGGCTTCCAGATCGCCGAGCTCTTCTTCGTCGGGCAGCTCGGTCCCACGGGCACCGCGGCGTTCGGCGTCGCGTCGCAGGCGCTCGGCCAGGTGCCGTACCTGGTCGGCTTCGGCATCGCAGTCGCCGCGCAGATGCTGGTGGCGCAGCTGGTCGGGTCGCGCCGCGAGGAACAGGCGGATCTCGTCGCGGGGCAGGCGTTCGTGCTGGCCTTCCTGGTCTCGCTCGCGATCGCGTGCATCGGGCAGTTCCCGAATCTGTTGCTCGGCGCGCTCACGCACGACGCCGACGTGATCGCGGCCGGCGCGGATTTCGTGCGCGTTGCGTACGGATTCATGTTCGCGCAGATCTTCGGGATGATCTTCTCGTTCGTGCTCTCCGGCGCGGGCGAGACGACCACGCCGCTGCTGCTCTCGCTGATCTCCACGCCGCTCACGCTCGCGATCGAGTACGCGCTCCTGTTCGGACACTTCGGCGCCCCCGCGCTCGGCCTGGTCGGCATCGCGATCGCCGTCGCCACGGCCTCGCTCGTCTCGGTCTCGATCGCGCTCACGCTGCTGCTCACGGGGCGCTGCCGTCTGCACCTGCGCGCGCGCCACCTGCTGCCCGATGCGCGTGTACTGGGGCACATCGCGGGCCGCGCCTGGCAGCCGGCGCTGCACATGATCGTGCCTACGCTGCTGGTGGTCGGCTACATGACGATCTCCGGACGCTACGGAACGGACGTGCAGGCCGCCTACACGATCGGGCTGCGCATCGAGTCACTGCCGGTCTTCCTGTCGTTCCCGATCGCGAACGCCTGCGCGACGCTGGTCGGGCAGAACCTGGGCGCCGGCCGGCCCGCCCGCGCGTGGCGCGCAGTCGGCGCCGGCTACGCGCTCGAGCTCATGGTCACCGGCGCAATCGCGCTCGCGCTCTTCGCGGCGCGCGAGCGGATCGTCGGCGCGTTCAGCCAGGACCTGGAGGTGATCCGCCTGGCCAGTGAGTATCTGCTCTTCGGCTGCGCCAACGTCGTGCTGATCGGGATCTACTTCGTGAGCTTCCGCGCGCTGCAGGGCGCCGGTGACATGCTCGCGCCCATGCTCGCGTCGCTCGCGGCGGCGCTGCTCGTGGCGTTGCCGCTGGCCTGGATCCTGACCACGCACACCGACCTCGGCCCGCGCGCGCTGTGGATCGCGAACCTGGCCTTCAGCGCCACCAACACCGTGCTCGCGACCGGCTGGCTGGCGCTCGGCCGCTGGGCGCGACCGAGCGCGGCGTGAGTGCGCGGCCACCGGGCTCCGAGAGCGCGCGGCGCTTCGATCCGCGCGTGCGCGCCACGCGCTGGGTCACGCTTGCGAAGCGCACCTGGCAGGAGTTCGTGACCGAGCTGCAGGCGCGCGCGCGACTCGACGACACGGAGCTCGCGCGCGTGTTGCGGCACGGAGGCATCTGGCTCGACCGCCAGCCCGTCGCGCCCGAGGCTCCGCCCCGCGAGGTGCGAGAAGGGGCACACGCGGCGGTGTACGCCTTCGAGTGGGAGCCCGAGCTCGTGCCGTTCACCGAAGCTTGCGTGCTGCTCGACCAGGACGGCGTCGTCGCTGTCGACAAGCCGGCGTGGCTGCCGGTGCAGGGCACGCGCGCGAGCCGGATTCATTCGCTTGAACGGATCCTCTCCGAGAAGCTTCGTTGCCCGGGACTGCGCGCGGCACATCGGCTCGACCGGCAGACGAGCGGCGTGCTCTTGCTCGCGCGCGACGCGGCGCGCGCCGCCTTTCTCGGCCGCGCGCTCCAGGATCGCCGCGTCGAGAAGACGTACCTGGCGTGGGTCTCCCCGCCGCCGGAGCAGGACAGCTGGACCGTGCGCGGCCCGCTCGGCCCCACCAGGACCGGCGAGCGCTACCGCTTCGAGCTGCGCGCCGCGCCCGCGCCCGACGCGCGCGACAGCGAGACGCAGTTCCGTGTCATCGAGCGCGCGGAAGAGCGCGCGCTCGTCGAATGTCAGCCGAAGACCGG
>Ga0210377_10005441_pt1 | contig 10463 bp, 11 predicted proteins | sample PLM4_65_b1redo_FD_155480 | JGI IMG/M metagenome (GOLD analysis project Ga0210377, IMG submission 155480) | Groundwater sediment microbial communities from an aquifer in East River, Colorado, USA - PLM4_65_b1 redo | ecosystem: Environmental > Terrestrial > Soil > Riparian zone | place: USA: East...
TCCAGCAACATCGCCGTGATGACGCCGGCGTTCCTGTTGGTCTTCGTTGGAACGGCTCTGGCATCGATCGTCGATGCGATCGCCGCGCTGTTCTCGTGGGAGAAGCCAGCCGCGCCATACCTTCTGCTCGGCAGCGCGCTCTATCTGATTGGCGTGTTCGCGGTGACGCTCGCGTTCAACGTCCCGCGGAACAACACCCTCGCGGGCGTCGAACCGAGCAGCGCCGAAGCCGCCGGCCTTTGGACGCGCTACGTGTCGGGCTGGACGGCGTGGAACCACGTGCGAACCGCTGCGGCGATCGGGTCGACGGCCGCGTTCATCCTCGCGCTCTGCGCGTAGACCTACGCCGCTGTCCTACGACGCCGCGCCCGAGGCCGTGCCGGCGAAGCGGTCCCTGATCCCGGGTTTAGCGGCCAGCTTCTTTGGGAAGCTCGCGCGGATCTCCACGCGAACGTCTGCCAGCTCGAGCGGCGCGTCCGTGCCCGATCGAGCCAGCGATCGCCCCAACGCATGATCGTCACGAGCACGCGGAAGAAGTCGCTGCCTGCGGCCGAGCGTGAGCGCGCGCTGCATCTGCTCGAAGCGCCGCGCGCCGAAGGGAGCCTCGCGCAGCAACAGCGGCGTCCACTCGTCGCCCAGCAGGTCACGTGGCGCCGAAGATCTCCGCGACGACGCCCTTGACGACGTTTGAGTTCACGTTGGGAAACTTTGCGTTCAGCTCGACCGCCGTCTGCTGAAGAGCATCGAGCAGAGCTCCGGACCCGCGCTGGCGTTTCCACCGCCGAGAACAAGAAGGCGTCCGTCTGGTACTCGCGGAGCAGCTCGTACCTGTCGGCCGTATCGCGGCCGTCGACCCAGGAGAGCGCGCTCTGTGGAGCATCGCCACATCACCGGTGCAAACGCGACTGGGTCGAACTTGGGAGTACCTTGGAAAGACGCGGTCCACGGCGAAGCGCTGCGGCCGCCGGGGCGGCCAGCCCCGTCGCAGCGCCTTTGTTCGTCAGGCACAAATCTCCCTCGCTGAGATTGGGCGAGAAGCGGATCGACGTGTGCCAGCGCGTGCGCCTAGGCTGCTCGAGGCGTGTGGGCCTGCGACCGCACCTGCGACAACCTGAGGGAGGGAACGACATGAGGAAGACCTTTGCTGCATCCGCATTCGCGTGGCTCGTCTCGGCGCTCGCCGTGGCGGGAATTCTGCTCGCGGCGCCGCCCGCCGGCGCGACCGGTGGCTCCGCGAAGCCGCCGAAGCCGAACCCGGTCATCTTCGTGCACGGGGGATCGGGCTCCGGCGCGCAGTTCGAGTCGCAGGCCATGCGCTTCACCAGCAACGGCTATCCGTCGAGTCACATCGCGGTGCTCGAGTACAACTCGTCGGCGATCGGCACGATCCTTCCCGAGGTGCTCACGCGTCTGGATGCCCTGATCGCCGAGCTGAAGGCGTCGACGGGCGCGGCGCAGGTCGACTTGATGGGGCACTCGCTCGGCACCACCGTGTCGCATGCGTTTCTGGCGACACCGGAGCGTGCCGCGAACGTCGCCCACTACGTGAACATCGACGGCCGTACGGCGGCTTCGCCGCCGGGCGGTGTGCCCACGCTGGCGCTCTGGGCAGGCGCGGTGAACCGGCCGACGCCGCCGCTGATCATCGGGGCGACGAACGTCACCATCGCCGACCAGGAGCACGTCCAGGTGGCGACGTCCGAGGAGTCGTTCTTCGAGATGTACCTCTTCCTGCAGGGCAGGGCGCCGTTCACCACGCGCGTGTTCCCGCAGCTCCTACCGGAGATCTCCGGGCGAGTGACCGCTTTTCCGCAGAACACCGGGCTCGACGGCGCAACGCTCGAAGTCTGGTGGGTCGATGGGCGGACCGGCAAGCGCATCGGTCACCGCCCGTGGAAGACGTTCGAGATCGGGCCCGATGGGAACTTCGGCCCGTTCCGGGTCTTGTACGGACTCAGCTACGAGCTCGCGGTGCTGCGCGACGGCGCGGTCTCCATCAACTACTTCTACGAGCCGTTCATTCGCAGCGATCACCTGGTGCGGCTCAATGTGGCCGATGGGCTCTCGCCCTTCATCGCCGCGAGCGACAATCACGTTGCGCTGACGGTGGTGCGGTTCAAGGAGTTCTGGGGCGATCGCGGCGCGGCGAACGACGTGCTCTCGATCGACGGTACCGACGTGATCAACCCGACGACGGCGCCCTCGGGCACGGTCGGCACGGCGTCAGTCTCGTTCTTCCTGTTCGACGTGGGCTCGGACGGCGTGAACAACCTGAACACCATCCCGTTCCCGTTCGGCCCGCTCGGCTTCCTGACGGCGGCGGATCTGTTCATCCCGGCCCAGCCGCCTGGGACCGTCGCGGTCGAGACGGTGCCGCGCGGCGACTTCGCGGCGAAGCGCAAGGTCAACGTCCCGAACACCCCGTCGACGCAGGGCCGTGTCGTCATCCAGCTGAACGACTTCGAGCAGTAGCGCGGCGCCAGGCACCGCTCCCCGCGTCGAGGCCGTGTTAGGCTCGACGCGGAGGAGCGGTTTGGACGCGCTCCACGACCTGATCCAGTGTGCGCACCGCACCCGGCGGAGCCGGGCGAACGCGATTATCGCGGAATGCGCGGAGCGGCTGCCGCACTACCGGCACCTGCCGAAGGCGCTGCTCGCCGATGTGCGTCGCAGCGTCGTGCATCACCTGGTGCTCTTCTACCGTGTCACGCTCGAGACCGGTCGCCCGCTCACCGACGAGGATCTCGTGTACTCCCGCCGGCTGGCGCGGCTGCGCGCGTCGCAGGGCGTGCCGATGGGGGAGTTCCTGACCTTCTTCCTGGTCGGACTGACCACGGCCTGGCGGGAGCTGATGGCCGAAGTGGGTGAGAACGCCGTCCTGCGCGCGCGCCTGCTCGACCGCGTGACCGCGGTGATCTCCAATCAGACGCAGCTCATGACCGCGCTCACCGAGGCCTACGTCGAGGAGCGGGAGCGCCTGTCGCGCTTCCGCGAGCAGGACCTCGACGACTTCGTTCACCTGCTGCTCGCCGACGACGCGGTGGAGAGCGTGATCGAGTCGCGGGCGAGGGCGCTGGAGATCGGGCTCGACGAGCCGCGCTCGGTCGCGGTCTTCGCGCCAGCGAGCGCGAGCGACGGCTCCGCCGCGAGCGTGGCCGCGGACGATCTGAAGCTCGAGCTCGCAGCGCGCATGCGCGGCGTCGACGTCCGAGTCGCACGCGCGCGCGAGGGGTTCGTCGCGTTGCTCGCGCCGGACCCGGGAGCGAAGTCACTCGCCGCGGTGGCCGAGACGCTGTTCGGCGAAGCCGGACGCGTCGGACTCGGCAGCGCCGGAAGCGGTGTCGTCGGCCTGCGTCGTTCCGCGCGCGAGGCGCTGCGCGCGCTGCGGATCGGAACGACCCTGCGCGGCGCGGGGCGCATCCACGCGTACCGCGACCTCGCGGTGCTCGACCTGGTCGGCGTCGGCTCGGCCGCCGCCGAGGAGTTCGCGCACAGCGTGCTCGGAGCTGTCACGAGCACGGCGTCCAGCCGAACGCACCTGGCGACGCTCCGCGCGCTCGCCCAAAACGGCTACAGCCTCAAGGTCGCGGCGGCCGAGCTCGAGGTGCACGCGCACACGCTCTCCTACCGCGTGAAACAGATCCGCGCCCGCTACGGCCTCGATCTGGACGATCCCGACGCGCGCCTGCGCGTGCACTTGGCGCTGTTGATTCTCGAGGCGCAAGGGCCCGCCTGCGACGCACGCGCGCCCGACCCGAGGCCCGGTCGTCGCGAGCGACGCGGCTGATCCCCGAACCGGCGCGATGACGACAGACGTGGCGTTGGTGGCGGCGCTTGCTGGAGATCGCGCCGTGGTACCTTCGCTCCCATGGCCGCGAGTGCCGAGTACACCGCATACGTCCTGGAGCTGCTGTCGCCCGTCGGGCCGGTAGCGGTCAGCCGCTTTTTCGGCGGCGTCGGCCTCTCTCGCGCGTCGGTGCAGTTCGCCATGATCATGGACAACAGCCTGTACTTCGTCGTCGACGACGCGACGCGCGCCCGCTACGAGGCGGCCGGGATGCAGCCGTTCGCGTACGAGACGAAGAAGGGACGCGTGCAGGTGCGCCGATACTTCGAGCTGCCCGAGGACGTGCTCTCGGATCCGGATGAGCTCCGTGTGTGGGCGCAGGAGTCTTTGCGCGTCGCGTCGAAGAAGGAGAGGAGGAGGCCGGTGCGAGAGATCGCCGGCTAGAGGAGGACGAAGCCATGTGCCGCAGCATCAAGACGCTGTTCAACTTCGAGCCGCCCGTGACGGACGAGGAGATCCGCGCGGCATCGCTCCAGTTCGTTCGCAAGCTCTCCGGCTTCACGAAGCCGTCGAGGGCGAACGAGGAGGCGTTCCAGCTTGCGGTCGAGCGGACGGCCGAGGTCGCGCGCGGGCTCCTCGCTTCGCTGGTCACCATCGCGCCAGCGCGCGACCGCGCGGTCGAGGCCGAGCGTGCGCGCGCGCGCGGCGCCGCGCGCTTCGGTGGCTAGGCGGCGATGGCACCGCGCACCGGTGGCTGCCGCTGTGGTCGCCTCAGATATGAGGTGACGGGCGAGCTCGGTTTCACGTTCAACTGTCACTGCCGCTTCTGCCGCCAGATACACGGCTCGGCGTTCACGACCGTCGCGATCATCCCGCGCGCCGCGTTTCGGTGGTCGGTCTCAGCGGGCGAGCCTGCGGTCTTCCTCACGCCGCTGGGCTCGGTCCGGCACTTCTGCGGCACGTGCGCGTCTCCGGTCTGCAACCACCCGCGCGAGCCGGAGCTGCTCTGCCTCGTCGTCACGAGCCTCGACGACGAACTCGCCGTCGCGCCGTGGGCGCACCTGAACACGGCGTCGAAGGCGCCGTGGTTCGAGATCGCGGACGGACTCCCGGAGTTCGCGGCGTTCCCGACGGCGGACGAGTTCGAAGGACTGGCGCGCCGAAACCGTCGCGGTGCGGCGCGATGAGCGGGAATGCGGCCGATTGCTTCGTCTGCGACAAGCACCGCGGTCGGATCGATGTCCCCGGCGGCGCGCTCTACGAGGACGAGTGGGTGTACGCGAGCCACGGAATCGCGCCCGAGGGCAAGTCGAGAATGTACTTGGGCACGCTCTTCGTCGAGCCGAAGCGGCACGTTCCCGGCATCGCGGAGCTCAGCGATCACGAGGCGAAGCAGATCGGCATGCTCTCGTCGCACCTCGCCCGCGCCCTGAAGCAGAGCGAGGGCGCGGAGCACGTGTACGTCTTCGTCCTGGGCCACCACGTCGACCATCTCCACGTGTGGCTCGTGCCGCGCTATCCCGGGACGCCAGCCGAGTACTGGGCCATGCGTCTCGCCGAGTGGCCCGATGCGCCGAAGGGAGATGCGGCGCAGATCGCAACGCTCTGCTCGCGCCTTCGCGCGCAGCTTGCGTGGTAGTCTCGCCGGAGATCGGCTCTACGTGGCCGATGCGACGGTGCCTGCTGGTCCTTCGGAGGTGGACGCGAAGCGTTTCCCCGCGAGCACCCGTTTCGAGTAGCGCGCGCCGTCGGGCCTTCAGAGGTTCAGCGTCTTCGGCGGCCGCACCACGATGTCGGCGATGTTCACGTCGATCGGCTGGGTGACCGCGTAGAGCACGGCCTTGGCGACGTCCTCTGCGTTGCCGAGCAGCTTGCGCAGCAGCGGCTGCGCCTTCTCGAGCACCTCGTCGGGCAGCTTGTCGCCGCGCTCGAACGCCACCTGGATGCCCGAAGCGCCGATGATTCCCGCGATCACCTTCGGGTCGAAGTTGCGTCCGAAGTTCGTCGCGATCGCGCCGGGCATCACGTTCACGACGCGGATCGAATCGTCCTCGAGCTCGCGGCGCAGCGTGGCCGAGATGCAGTTCACGGCGTGCTTCGTCGAGCCATAGACGCCCGAGTCGGGGCGAAGCGCCGCGACCGACGAGATGTTCACGATCTGACCCTGCGCGCCGCACTTCCGCATCGCGCGCACGGCCGCCTGGCAGCCGGCGAGCAGGCCGATCACGTTCGTCTCGAACATCGCGCGCCACTCGTCGGGGTTGCCGTCGAGGATCGGGCTCGGGTACGAGAGCCCGGCATTGTTCACCATGATGTCGAGCCGGCCCGTCTCGCGAACGGCGCGGTCGACGAGACCGCGCACCTGCGCCGGATCTCGGACGTCGACCACGACCGCGGTCGCGCGACCCACGCCGGTCTCGATCCGCTTCTTCGCGGCCTCCATCGCTTCGAGCGTGCGGCCGGCGAGGTAGACGTGCGCGCCCGCGGCGCCGAGCGACTCCGCGATCGCGCGGCCGATGCCGCTCGAAGCGCCGGTGACGATCGCGGTCTTGCCTGTGAGCGCCAAAGCCTCGGTCATGTCGGCTCCTTCCTCGTTCGGGCTGGAGCCGCAGACTGACGTTTTGGTCTCATAATGTCAAACTGACATTCAACGGGAGGTCGCGCGTCTTCGCGGCCGGGCGCGTCCGGCGCGTGCGGGTGCCGGCTTGCGCAGTCCCTGCGAGAAGACCGCGATCAGGCGGGCGAGACGGCGACGATGGCGAGCGGGATTTCCGCCAAAGCCCGCGCGCTCGAGACCCTTCGCCGAATCGAGCAGAAGCTCCGCGGCCTCGGCGGGCTCGAGCCCGGCGGCCGCAAGGTCGATCTCGCCGCTCGTGTCCGCCTCGACGAGCGCCGCGCGCAGCACGCGCAGGAAGCGCTTCCGGAACTCCTCGGAGACGTCTCCGCAGAGACGGCTGTTCTCGTCGAGGATCTCCGCAGCGTGCGGCGACGCATGGACGAGCTCGAAGAGCTGCCCGAGCTTGGCGCCAAGCAGCGCCTCGAGCCGCGCTCCGAGCGGACCGGGTTGCGCCGCAGCCGTCTCGGCCGCGCCCTGCATCTGCTCGTGGAGCTTTCGCGAGAGCGCGCGGAAGATCGCCTCCTTGTTGCGGAAGCGCAGGTAGAGCGCGGCGCGCGAGATGCCCGCCTCTTGCGCGATCTGCTCCAACGCCACGCGCTTGAACCCGTAGCGCGCGAAGCACACCCAGGCGGCGGCGAGGATCGCGTCGGGCGAGGTCTTCACGTCGCTCGGTGTAGCATAGGCGGCCGATGGAACGCGACGTCGCATTGCTCACGGGCGGGAACTCGGGCATCGGCTTCGAGGCAGCGCGGGCGCTCGCGCGCGCGGGCTGGCGCGTCGTGATCGCGAGCCGCAACCGCGCGGCGTCGGCCGAGGCGGTGCGCCGTCTCGAGCGCGAGAGCGGGGCAGGTTGCGCGGAAGAGCTCGGCGTCGATCTCGCGGCGCCCGCTTCGGTGCGCGCGCTTGCGAAGGAAGTCGTTGCGCGCGGACTCTCGCTCCAAGCGCTCGTCTGCAACGCCGGTCTGCAGATGAATCATGGCCCGCAGCGGACCGCGGATGGCTACGAGCTGACGTTCGCAGCGAATCACCTGGGGCACTTCCTGCTCGTGAATCTCCTGCTCGAACGACTCGCGCCCGCGGCGAGGATCGTGATCGTCTCATCCGGCGTGCACGATCCGGCCCAGTTCACCGGCATGCCGAAAGCCGCGATCGGCGACTTTGCGGTGCTTGCGGCGACGGGCGGACCGGATCCCGATCGCTTCGACGGCCGCCTGGCGTACGTGAACAGCAAGCTCTGCAACGTGTGGTTCGCTTACGAGCTCGACCGACGCCTTTCGGTGTGGGCGTCCGGGTCGGGCGCGAAGCGAATCACCGTGAACGGCTGGGAGCCGGGGCTCGTGCCGGGATCGGGGCTCGCGCGCGACTACCCCGCCGCCGCGCGACTGGTCTGGAACTGGGTCCTGCCCGGCGTGACGCGCGCGCTCCACCCGTTCGTTCCAGGCTTGAGCACGCTCGGCCTCTCGGGACGCGCGCTCGCGCGGATGGTGCTCGACCCCGCGCTCGCGGGCGTCTCGGGCAAGTACTTTCCGGCGACCGCGCGCTGGCGCGAGGCACCGTCATCGCGCGACTCGTACGACGCCGGGCGCGCGTTCGAACTCTGGGAAGCGAGCGCGCGCATGACTCGCCTGTCGGCGAACGACTCGGTTCTCGCGCGCTAGCTTCCTCAGCGCTACTGACGCGCTCGCGTGTAGCCCTCCAGGTACGCGGGCAGCGCAATCTCGGCGGGCAAGGCCGGGTCGCGCTCGGCCGGGCCGTAGCGGGTGTGTACGGGCAGAAGGCCCGCCCAACAGCCCTGCCCGAGATCTGCCTCGTCGTCGATCACCCCGAGCGCGCGAATCTTCGCGGAGCCCTCTGTGATCGGCAGCCTCACGACGAGCGTTTGCTTGAATTCGTCGGCGTTCGGCCAGCGCACGTCCTTCCAGCGACCCGGGAACGTGTGCTCGATCACGAGCCGAAGCGCGTCCAGCTTCTCGTCCGGCTCGATCACCTCTTGCGCCCGGCCGTAGACGATCACGCAACGGTAGTTGACGGAGTGGTGGAACGCGGAGCGAGCCAGCACGAGCGAATCGACGTGGGTCACGGACACGCACGTGTCGCGACCCGGCACGAGCAGCGCGTTCAGCATGCGGTTCGCGCGCGCGCCGTGCAGGTAGAGCCAGTCGCCGCCGCGCGCATACACGGTCGGGATCAAGCCGGGCTGGCCATCGTGGCTGAAAGCGACGTGGCACAGGAATCCCTCATCAAGGATCGCGTTCACGACCTCGCGGTCGTAGCTGCCGCGCTGCGGGCGGCGCTTCAGTCGGGTCCGTGGAGTGGGGGCGAGCTCGGTCATGCTTGACGTCTCCGGTTCCGAGAGGTTATTTTGTTACAGAACAATCTTCGGTCTGTATTGGCACATCATATCACGGGAAGGACGGCCGTCGAGATCGCCGCGAGCGTCGAGGCCGCGTTGCGCGCGGGCGCCCTGGGCTCGGGCGCGAAGCTGCCCACGGTCCGCGAGCTTGCGACGCGTCTGCGTGTCAGCCCCACGACCGTCGCCTCGGCCTACCGCACGCTGCGGTTGCGCGGGCTGGTCGTCGCGCAGGGACGGCGCGGATCCGCCATCAGCCACCACCCGCCGATCGCGCTGGCCCGGGCCGCCGCGCGTGTGCCCGAGCACGCGGTCGATCTGGCGAGCGGCAATCCTGATCCCGCCCTGCTGCCCGAGCTCGGGCCGGCGCTGCGCGGCATCGACGCGAGCCCGGTGCTCTACGGCGAGGATCTTTGCGATCCCGAGCTGATGCGGCTCGCGCGCCGCGCGCTCGGGGTCGACGGGATCCCCGCGGACTCACTCACCGTCGTGAGCGGCGCGCTCGACGGGATCGAGCGCGCGCTCGGCGCTTGGCTGCGACCCGGCGATCGCGTCGGCGTCGAGGATCCGGGCTTCCCCGCCGTCTTCCATCTCGTCTCGGCCCTCGGTCTCGTGCCGGTGCCGATCGTGGTCGACGACGCGGGTCCGCTGCCGGAGGCGACCGAGCGCGCGCTGCGCTCGGGAATCGAGGCGCTCGTCGTCACGACACGCGCGCAGAACCCGTTCGGGTCCGCGCTCGATGAGAAGCGCGTGCGCGACCTGCGTGGCGTGCTTCGCGCACACCCGGGCGTGCTCGTGCTCGAGGACGACCATGGTGGCAGCGTCGCCGGCGCTCCCGCGCAGACGCTGTGCGCGAGTGGCGGCGAGCGCTGGGCCGTCGTGCGGTCGGTCTCGAAAAGCCTCGGCCCGGACCTGCGCCTCGCGTTCCTGGCTGGCGACGAGGCGACGATCGCGCGCATCGAGGGACGGCTCGCGCTCGGCATGCGCTGGGTGAGCCACCTGCTGCAGCGCACGGTCGCGGCGCTGCTCGAGGACAAGGGAGTCATTCGGAGTCTGCGCGCAGCGGATCGATCCTACACCGAACGGAGACGCGCGCTGCTCGCCGCGCTCTCGGAGCGCGGCATCCCGGCGTTCGGGCGCTCCGGCATGAACGTATGGGTGCCCGTGTCCGACGAGGACTCCGCCGCGGCGGCGCTCCTCGAAGCGGGATTCGCGGTCTCGACGGGTGCGCGCTTCCGCATCCACAGCGCGCCCGCGCTGCGGATCACGACCGCGACGCTGCGCGCCGAAGACGCGGGCGGAGTGGCCGATGCATTGGCGCTCGCGCTGCGGCCCGCTCGCCGGAGTCTCTCCGCCTAGAGCAGCGTCCCCCGATAGACGGGCGTCGCGGGGCCGGTCATGCGCAAGGCGTAGTCGGCGCTGATCTCGATACGCAGCTTTCCGCCGGGCATGTGCACATCGACCCTGCGGTCGACCAGGCCGAGCCGGTGCGCCGCGGCGGCGACCGCGCAGCCCGACGAACCCGAAGCCCGCGTCTCGCCCACTCCGCGCTCCCAGACGAGCACGTCGATCGCCGAGCGCGAGCGCACGCGCGCGAGCTGGACGTTGGTCCGGTTCGGAAACATCGCGTGGTTCTCGAGCTGCGGTCCCAGGCTGCGGAGCGCCTCGGAGTGCAGCTCCGAAACGAAGCGCACGCAGTGCGGGTTGCC
>Ga0210377_10005442_pt1 | contig 10460 bp, 9 predicted proteins | sample PLM4_65_b1redo_FD_155480 | JGI IMG/M metagenome (GOLD analysis project Ga0210377, IMG submission 155480) | Groundwater sediment microbial communities from an aquifer in East River, Colorado, USA - PLM4_65_b1 redo | ecosystem: Environmental > Terrestrial > Soil > Riparian zone | place: USA: East...
CCATCGATCTGACATTAGCCTATAAGCGACATATGCCACCATGACGATTGCAAGAATCGTCCAAACTACAATGATCGGCAACGGACTATCCATAGCTACCTAACGTAAAGTAGACACCCTAAAAAATACCTTGAAAGGCACCTTCGAGGTGTATAATCTGGCCTTAATCCAGCAAGGCATTGTTTTTACAGGATGTGAAATTATGGTACACCCTAATATTCCAGACAAAAGCACCACGGCAAACCCTCCCAAGTTGCTTGATCAAGTGCGCGATAAGTTGCGCGTGAAGCACTATAGCATTCGCACCGAAAAGACCTATTTGGATTGGATTAAACGCTATATTTACTTTCACGGCAAGCGGCACCCGAAAGATATGGGTGCGCGCGACATCGAGGCTTTCCTTACGCATCTTGCGGTGGCCGGGAAGGTTTCTGCATCTACACAGAATCAAGCTAAGAGTGCGCTACTGTTTCTCTACCGCGAAGTATTGGAAATACAGTTGGCCTGGCTGGAGAATGTCACGCAGGCTAAAGCCCCTAAACGTTTGCCGGTGGTGTTGACGGTGAGTGAGGTGCAAGCTGTGTTGTCGCGCCTGAAGGGCACGCATGCGTTGATTGCCTCGTTGCTATATGGCGGGGGGATGCGCTTGATGGAAGCGGTTCGTTTACGTGTGAAGGATGTAGATTTTGCGCGCCACGAGATCCTGGTGCGCGAGGGCAAGGGGTTCAAGGACAGGGTGACGATGTTGCCTGAGTCGATAACAGCACCGCTCAAGGCGCACTTGGTAAAAGTGAAAGCGTTGCATGAGGAGGATCTGGCGCAGGGTTATGGCGAGGTATATCTGCCCTTCGCACTGGACAAAAAATATCCAAATGCCGGTCGCGAATGGGGCTGGCAATATATTTTCCCTTCGAAGAATCTTTCGGTCGATCCGCGCTCCGGCAAGACGCGCCGCCATCATGTGGATGAGAAAGGCGTGCAGCGCGCGGTGAAACAGGCGGTGCGTGATGCGGAGCTGACCAAGCCCGCTACACCGCACACATTGCGCCATTCCTTTGCTACGCATCTGCTGCAAGCGGGTTACGACATCCGCACGGTACAGGAGCTGCTCGGCCATTCGGATGTTTCCACCACGATGATTTACACTCATGTGCTGAACAAGGGCGGCAGGGGTGTGGTCAGTCCATTGGATCGGTGAGGGTTGCTCTATCCCTTCAACTTCGGCGATAAGGCAGCCTACGCTCAGGACGAACGGTTGTTTATGTGGCAACATGATGTCGTTATATTTTTGATCGGGAAATGATTATGGGCTTGGGGCCGGTGATGCTGGATGTGCTGGGGACACAACTGACCGCAGAGGACGAGTCGCGTTTGCGTCATCCGCTGGTCGGCGGGGTGATCCTGTTCGCGCGCAACTTTCAATCGCCGGGCCAGCTCGCCGAACTTACCGCCGCGATACACGCGCTGCGGAGTCCCCCGTTGCTGATCGCAGTGGATCATGAAGGGGGCAGGGTGCAGCGTTTCCGCGAGGGCTTCACCAGGCTTCCGGCGATGCGCGAACTGGGAAAGATCTGGGACGCCCATCCGCAGCGCGCACGCCATCTGGCGCAACAGGCGGGTTATGTGCTCGCGGCGGAGCTGCGCGCCTGTGGCGTGGACTTCAGTTTTGCGCCGGTGCTGGATGTGGACTACGGGCAAAGCAGCGTGATCGGTGACCGCGCCTTTCACAGCGACACTCAGGCCATCGCCGAACTGGCGCACAGTCTGCTTCTCGGACTCAGGCAGGGCGGCATGCCTGCGGTGGGCAAGCATTTTCCCGGACATGGTTATGTGCGGGCCGATTCGCATCTGGATGTTCCGGTGGATGAGCGCGAGTTCGTCGATATCGAGATGTGCGACCTGATACCGTTCCGGCAAATGGTGGATTACGGCCTGACCGCAGTGATGCCGGCCCATGTGATCTATCCAAAGGTGGACAGCCGCCCGGCAGGTTTCTCGCCGGTCTGGCTGAAAAAAATCTTGCGCGGACAGCTCGGCTTCGAGGGAGTGATCTTCAGCGACGACCTGAGCATGGCAGGTGCAACGGTAGCCGGCGGTATCGTGCAGCGTGCCGAGGCTGCACTGAATGCGGGCTGCGACATGGTGCTGGTGTGCAACAAACCGGAATCGGCGGATGAATTGCTGCAGGGGTTGCATTGGGAGATGCCGGCAGCCAGCAGGGCGCGCCTCGCCCAGATGCGCGGCAAGGCCCATCCCGAGTCTCTGGCCAGGCTGCACGAGCAACAGCATTTCCTGAAAGCTCAGGACGAGGTCGCCGTGGTCGGCATGAACAATGCCGAATTGCCGTTGGCGTAGTCTTGTTGGCAGGTTGTTGAAAAACACCGTTCGTCCAGATAACCAACCACTTAGCAACCGTCTTTTGGTTGCTTAGTGAGATGGCTAGTAGTTATATCAGTGTAGCGTAGCGAAGTCGAAGGATGTGAAGTCGAAGGGCTCAATACGAATTGCCGTTGATGTTTTTTAACAACCTGCTAGTCCTGCAAGGTTGTGCGCAGTCGGACCTGCGGGGAATTTATTGAGGATTACATATTTGAAGACAGAGTCTTCGTATTTCGTAGGTCGGGCTTAACCAGCGGCTTATGTCACCGTCTTTTGGTGACTTAGCCGAATGGCTATGCATAGCTCGCCCGACGCGGCGGGCAAAGCCCGCCCTACGGTAAATCATTTAACAGTCATGATTTATGTAAAGCTCAATAAGACTCAGTTCGAATCGCGACAGGTGTTGGATCGCCTTTCGGCGTGAGATAATCCGCTTCATCTTCTGGAAAGATAGTTCTGTATCCCTATGAGTGAATTGCAAATAGCGTTGCTGTCCATAGGCCTGCTGGCGATCGTCGCAGTGTATGTCTTCGGCTGGTGGCAGCAATGGCGGTATCGCCGCAAATTCGGTTCGGTATTCAAGGCGAGCCACGCGGATGCGCTGTATGACAATAGCACTGCAACGCCGGTGGAGCAGAACAGCCGATCGGCACCGACTGAGATTGCCGCAGCATCGCCAGTGTCCGACCTGCCGGACGAACCCTGCTCGCTGCTGAATGCTAACAGTGATTTCATCATCGAATTGCAGCTCGCAGAACCAAGCCCTGCCGCCGTGCTGGTAGGCTTGTGGCAGCGCAAGTTCGACTTTCGCAAGCCGGTGCAAGTGTGCGGCATGGTGCTGAATACGGGTGAGTGGGAGCGCGTGATCGCAGAGAGTCATACGCTTTATCAGCGCTATCGTGTCGCGCTGCAACTGGTAGACCGGGGTGGCGCGATCAGCCCGGCGAAACTGGCGGACTTTCGTGATCTGGTGCTGGGCGTCGCCAGGCATATCAATGCCCGTACCACCGTCCCGGATACCCAGAATGCATATCAGCATGCTGTGGAGCTGGACGAGTTCTGTGCCTCGGTCGACCAGATGGTCGGGGTCAATCTGGTGCCGACCGGCGACCGTTTGATACGCGCTATCGATATTGCCCGGGCTGCCGGTTTGCATGGCATGATGCTGGAGGCGGATGGTGCTTTCCATTTGCTGGATGCGCATGGAAACAGCCTGTTCAGCCTGATCAACGAGGATACCGTGCCGTTCCAGCATCACACGCTGGATACCTTTGCCACGGCGGGCATCACCCTTATGCTCGACGTGCCGCGCGTGGAGGATCCCACCCTGCGTTTCGACCAGATGATACATGTTGCGAACGACCTTGCCCGGGGATTGCAACTTAGTGTGGTGGATGATCGTCGAATGCCGCTCGGCGAAAAGGGTCTGGCACTCAGCCGCGCGCAGATCGCCGGGGTGGAAGCCAGCATGCGTGGACACGGCATAGCGCCGGGCAGTGCCCATGCGCTCAGATTATTCTCCTGATGGACTATGCCAAGCGCATCGCGCAATTGCGCGCAGAGATCGAGCGCCATGATCATGCCTACTATGTGCTGGACAAGCCAACCATCCCCGATGCGGAATACGACAAGCTGTTCCGTGAACTGCAGGAACTTGAAACACAACATCCCGAACTGCTGACCGCCGATTCACCGACGCAGCGGGTGGGCGGCAAGCTGCTGGATGGCTTTGCGCCGGTGCGCCATGCGGTGCCGATGCTGTCGATACGCACCGAGACCGACACCACCGTGGGCGGCGCACAGGCATTCGATGTCCGGGTGCGCAAGGAACTGGGGCTACGTGATGCCGATGCCGCGGTCGAATATGTCTGCGAGTTGAAGTTCGACGGCCTCGCCATCAACCTGCGTTACGAGCGCGGTGTGCTGGTGCAGGCGGCCACGCGCGGCGACGGCGAGACCGGCGAAGACGTCACGCAGAACATCCGCACCATCCACCAGATACCTTTGCGCCTGCACGGCTGCGATGCCGCAGTATTGGAAGTGCGCGGCGAAGTGTACATGTCGCGCCGCGATTTCGAACGCTACAACGAGCAGCAGCGTGTACAGGGTTTGCCCACGATGGTGAATCCGCGCAACGGCGCGGCAGGCAGCATCCGCCAGCTCGATCCGGCGCTGGCGGCAAAACGTCCGCTGTCGTTCTTCGCTTACGGTCTGGGTGAAGTGCAAGGCTGGAAATCGCCCCAGATACACAGCGCCGTGTTGGATGCGCTACGAAAGATGGGTGTGCCGGTGAGCGATGAACGCGCGGTGGTGCTGGGCGCGCAAGGACTTGTGGAATTCCATCGCCGCATCGCGGCGCATCGCGACAGCCTGCCTTTCGATATCGACGGCGTGGTGTACAAGGTCAATGCTCTCGCCTTGCAGGCGCGTCTGGGTTTCGTGTCGCGCGAACCGCGCTGGGCGGTGGCGCACAAATACCCGGCGGAAGAACAGATCACCGTGGTGCGCGGCATCGACATACAGGTCGGTCGCACCGGCAAGCTCACGCCGGTGGCCAAGCTGGAGCCGGTGTTCGTCGGCGGCACCACAGTCTCCAATGCCACGCTGCACAATGAGGATGAGACGCGGCGCAAGGACGTGCGCATCGGCGACACGGTGATCGTGCGCCGCGCCGGCGACGTGATCCCGGAAGTGGTGGGGGTAGTGCTGGATCCATCGATACATCGTGGTGAACGGAAAGAAAAAGATAAATTTGATTTATTCAAACGGTTGGACGGCAAATGTCCAGTGTGCGGTAGCGCGATCGTTCGCGAGGATGGTGAGGCAGACTGGCGCTGCACCGGAGGCCTGTTCTGCCCTGCGCAACGCAAGCAGGCGCTGCTGCACTTTGCCGGCCGCCGCGCGCTGGACATCGAAGGTCTGGGCGACAAACTGGTGGAACAACTGGTGGACGCCGGCATCGTCAGCACGCCGGCCGATCTGTATGACAAGCACAAATTGAATTTGCAGACACTGGCCGATCTGGAGCGCATGGGCGAGAAGTCTGCGCAAAATCTGCTGGAAGCAATCGAGCATAGCAAACAGACCACGCTGGCGCGCTTCATCTACGCGCTGGGTATACGCAACGTGGGTGAGGCGACCGCGAAAGATCTGGCGCGCCATTTCGGCAAGTTGAAAAACCTGATGCACGCGGATGAAGCTCAGTTGCAACAGGTGCCGGATGTGGGACCGGTGGTGGCGCAAAGCATCGTTGCCTTCTTCGCGGAAAAACATAACGTCGATGTGATAGAGGCTTTGCTGGATAAAAACAGGGGCGGGGTAAGGCCGAAAGAAAGCGAAGCCGCGCCGGCCGGAGAACGGCCGTTGGCTGGCAAGACTTTTGTGCTTACTGGTACACTCGGCATGGCTCGCGAGGAAGCGAAAGAAAAACTTGAATCGCTCGGTGCGAAAGTTGCGGGCAGCGTATCGAAGAAAACCGATTATGTGGTGGCGGGCATCGAAGCGGGCAGCAAGCTGGACAAGGCGCTGGAACTGGGTGTTTCAGTTCTTAATGAGAAAGAATTTTTAGATTTCCTCGAAAATTTCGTGCAGGACTAAAGAATTCAATCATGAAAAAGCTAGTTAACTGGATTTTATGCACTTAACCATCGCGGTCTCATTCAATCTCAGAAAAACAGTTAGCCACGGACTAACGCAGTTAGATATTATCTCTGTACAGGGGGCATGATATGGGTGACGGTTCTTTAGTTGAAGTTTTGGGCAAATATTGCCGGTTTATGAAACTTCCACTTTTAATGATGCTGTTGCTTCCATTACAAGTATTTTCAGCAAGCTTCGATTGCAGTAAAAGCTACACATTCATTGAGCATGCAATCTGCAGTGATAAACGCCTGTCAAAATTAGACGAACAACTTGGGAATGCCTACCAGAAAGCCATTGCAACCGCTTCTGCTCCCAATGTAATCAAAGCTGAACAGCAAAACTGGCTGGATAGTGTCAGAAATGCTTGCCAAGACAAGAAATGCCTCAAGCTTGTTTATGAAGCGCGCGTGAAGGCACTTGGTCCAGGCCCTACTGACACTTATAATTTTGTTGGCACAAGTTGGCGCTCGCCTTCCTCTTATAATGATGTAATTGAATTCAGGGAAGGCGGGGTTGTTGCTTTCAAGAGTGAGCGTGGATATTCATATGGTCAATGGAAAATTGAGAATGGTGTGCTTCGTTTTGACAACAACAATTATTCCCATTTTGAAGCGAAAATTGATGGTGATTGGTTGACTGGAAACTCAAAAAATTCAGGGAACAGTGGGTCAATTAGGTGGTACAGGACAGACAATGAAAACATCGATAAAGGTTTTAAAAAAGATTTCGAGCAACAGATTGCGGACTTTCGCAATGCGATTGAAACCCTGCGCCAAAGTGTACTGAACGAATCGAAGGAAACCGAGGCTATGCTGCAGAAAGGCAAGGGAGAGCAGTATGAAGGAAAACATTGGCTAAGTCTGTGTGACGGTACTATGACTATTAAGGCTATGTCGTTTGCCAAGTCGGTAGGGGGCAGTGAATCAGATTTGTGTTACCACTGGTATGGAACGAGACATGATTGGAAGGAAACCATTTTGAAAAATGGTTGTAACGGGCAGTGCAGACCTTGATGTTACCTTGTCGTGTCATAGCTCGTGATATTAGTTCGGAGGCTTGGTTGCGTTGCGAAGTAGTTTGATCCCTTAACGAGGGTGAGAACGCAGTTGTATTCTGACAATCCGTTATAGGGGATGCCAAGTAACATGAAAAAAATAACGAAAGCCGTGTTCCCAGTTGCCGGCATGGGCAGCCGGTTCCTGCCGGCCACCAAGGTCAGCCCGAAAGAGATGATGCCCATCGTGGACAAGCCGCTGATCCAGTATGCGGTGGAAGAGGCGGTGGCGGCGGGCATCACCGACATGGTGTTCATCACCGGGCGCAACAAACGTTCGATCGAGGATCATTTCGACAAGGCATACGAACTGGAGGCCGAGCTGGAAATGCGCGGCAAGGTGGAGTTGCTGAATCTGGTGCGCGAAATAACCCCCTCACACATCAACTGCATCTATATCCGCCAGGTCGAGCCGCTGGGCCTGGGGCACGCCGTGCTGTGCGCAAAGCCGGTGGTGCAGGATGAGCCGTTCGCAGTGCTGCTGGCGGACGATCTGATCGATGGCGATCCGCCTATCATCAAGCAGATGGCGGAGGTGTTTCAGCAGTATCAGTGTTCGATCCTGGGCGTGCAGAATGTGCCGCGGGAGCAGACAAACCAATACGGCATCGTCAGCAGCGTGACGCTGTCTGAAAACCTGGAACAGGTGAACGGCATCGTGGAAAAACCCAAGCCCGGGGACGCGCCCACGACGCTGGCGGTGGTCGGACGCTACATACTCACGCCGCGCATCTTCCATCATCTGGAAAAGGTGCAGGCGGGTGCCGGCGGAGAGATCCAGTTGACCGATGGGATTGCCGCATTGATGCACGAAGAGATGATGCTTGCCTATCGCTTCAAGGGCACGCGCTATGATTGCGGATCCAAACTGGGTTATCTCAAGGCAATGGTCGCATTCGGGCTCAAGCACCCCGAAGTGCGCGACGATTTTGCCGCATATTTGAAGAGTTTGAAGTAGAACAATATACCGTAGGGTGGGCTATGCCCACCATGTCGGGCAAGCTTTGCATAGCCAATCGACTAAGCCGCAAGCGGCAAGTCGCTGGTTAGCTTTGCATAGCCATTCGGCTAAGTCACCACCAAACGGTGACATAAGCCGCTGGTTAAGCCCGAGCAACATTGGTACCGGCTCGACCGGCTTAGGGAAGCAACTCATGACCATTTCCATACAACGCGCGCGCGAAATTCTTCAGCAGGCTGAATTGCTGTATAGCCAGGAGCAGGTGCAGGCTGCTTTGCATCGGGTCGCGCGACAAATCAACGCCGTGCTGGCGGACAAGCAACCGCTGGTGTTGTCGGTGATGGGCGGGGCGGTGGTGTTCTCCGGGCAATTGCTGCCATTGCTCGATTTTCCGCTGGATTTCGATTACGTGCATGTGTCGCGTTACGGTGATGCTCGGCAGGGCGGCGCGATGCACTGGAAGGTCGAGCCGCGCGAGAACGTGCGCGGTCGCGTCGTGCTGGTGCTGGATGATATCCTCGACGAAGGTCATACCATGGATGCACTGCGTCAGCGCGTGATGAAATTGGGCGCGAGCAAGTTCTATTGCGCGGTGTTCGCCGACAAGCTGCACGGCCGGAAAAAACCCATCCAGGCGGATTTCGTCGGGATCGAGCTTCCGGATCGTTTCGTATTCGGCTATGGTATGGATGTCGAAGGAGCGTGGCGCAATCTGCCCGCAATTTATGCAGTGAAGGAGCAGAAATAATGTTAGCAATCATCGGCGGGCGCGGCCTGACCCAATTGACCAATCTGAAGATCACCCATCAACAGGTGATGCGCACACCTTACGGCGAGCCGTCCGGCGCGTTCATGTTCGGGACGCTGGATCAGCACGATGTGATCTTCCTGGCGCGGCACGGCTACGGCCACACCATCCCGCCGCATCTGGTGAACTATCGCGCCAACCTTTGGGTGCTGCGCGAACAGGGGGTCAGAAATATCATCTCGGTGGCGACCGTGGGCGGTATCCGTGCCGATCTCAAGCCAGGGGTCATCGTCGTGCCGGACCAGATCATCGATTTCACCCATGGCCGTGATGCGACTTTTTTCGAGGGACGCGACAAGCCTTTCAGTAATGTCGATTTCACCCTGCCCTATAGCGCCAGTTTGCGCAGCCGTATCTTGCGCAGCGCGCAGGCGGCACAGCAACCCTGTGTGGATGGCGGCGTGTATGCGGCCACGCAGGGGCCGCGCTTGGACAGTATCGCCGAGATCAATCGTTATGAACGCGACGGTGCGGACATGGTGGGCATGACCGGCATGCCGGAAACCGCGCTGGCCAAGGAGCTGGAGCTCGATTATGCGATTATCGCCGTGGTGGCGAATTATGCGGCCGGACGCGGTGACAATCAGACCGGGATCAACGTCGAAGCCGTCAATGCCACCGCCAGCGCGGCGATGGAGCGGGTGCGCAGCATACTTGAACATGTGGTAAACAATGACGATTAGAACCGTGTTGCGCATGGGCGATGCACGTTTGTTGCAGCGCGCCGAGCCGGTCAGCGATTTCGACACCCCGCAATTGCACGCGCTGCTGGCGGACATGCGCGACACGATGCAAGCCCTCAACGGCGCCGGCCTGGCCGCGCCGCAGATCGGCGTTGGCTTGCGCGTAGTGATTTTTGGGGTGCAACAGAACACTCGTTATCCCGATGCCGAGGAAGTGCCGCAGACGGTGCTGATCAATCCGGTCATCACCCTGCTGGATAAGGCGATAGAGGAAGACTGGGAAGGATGTCTCAGCGTGCCCGGTATGCGCGGCCTGGTGCCGCGCCACGCGCATATCCGTTATCAGGGCCGGGACGAATACGGCGCGCAAATCGACCGCAGCGTGAGCGGATTCCATGCCCGCGTGGTGCAGCACGAGACCGATCATCTCGACGGCATCCTGTATCTGATGCGCATCCGCGACATGACGAAGTTCGGTTACACCGAAGAGCTGTTTCCCGGCGAGGATCTGCAGGACGAATAGTTGTGAACTCGCCGGGGGGTTTGAGCCGAGCCGTTGTCATGTCGATTGTAATATTTGCATCCGACCCGATAATTCTGCTGGTGCTACGAGCGTATCGAGAAGCGCGTCACGTGTCCGGGGTGGCCGGCGCGCGCGCTCCTGTAGCCTTTCATGCCTGACCGGCCAGGTGTAAAGGGTTGAAGAACCAAGTACTAATGTGTTTGCGAATGATTACCTGGTCATCCTGACGACTCGTAAACCGTTGATGTTGTCACGGCCGCCGTTATCGTCGAATTTGCGATGCGATGCGCGCAGGACATCCGGATGGTTGTTCCATGCCCCGCCGCGACCCACACGCATCGCGCAACTCCCGGATTCCCATGCGCTGCCGTCGGCAGGAGCGCCATTGTAGCTAAGGTTCTGACAGTCTT
>Ga0210377_10005443_pt1 | contig 10457 bp, 7 predicted proteins | sample PLM4_65_b1redo_FD_155480 | JGI IMG/M metagenome (GOLD analysis project Ga0210377, IMG submission 155480) | Groundwater sediment microbial communities from an aquifer in East River, Colorado, USA - PLM4_65_b1 redo | ecosystem: Environmental > Terrestrial > Soil > Riparian zone | place: USA: East...
GTGATCGAGGCGCATCACCTCTTCGCGATGCCGGCCGATCGCATCGACATCCTGATCCATCCGCAATCGATCGTGCACTCGATGGTGGAGTACATCGATGGATCCTTCATGGCGCAGCTCTCGACGACCGACATGAAGTTCCCGATCCAGTACGCGCTGCTCTATCCGGAGCGCGTCACCGCGCCCTTTGCGCGGCTCGACCTGGCGAAGATCCGCACGCTCGATTTCCTGGCCCTCGACCCCCACCGCTTCCCCGCCGTCGCCCTCGCCTACGAGGCTTGCCGGACCGGAGGATCGATGCCGGCCGTCCTCAACGCCGCGAACGAGATCGCGGTGGAACGTTTCCTTGCAGGAGAACTCTCCTTCCTCTCGATCGTCGAAGTCGTAAGCCGCGTGCTGGAAAGGCACTCCGGCGAGGTCACACCGGTGAAAACGATCGAAGACGCCCTCCACTGGGACGGCTGGGCCCGCAATGAAGCGCGCGGAATCGATGTTGCTGTGAGACGTTGAAACGAGTTGCCGGTTCCTAATATGACTATCTTCGCTACCAACTTCCTCGCCTTCGTCATCGTCCTGGGCTTTTTGATCTACGCACACGAGGCGGGGCACTTCCTCGTCGCGAAAGCCTTCGGGGTCCGCGTGCTCGTCTTCTCGTTCGGATTCGGGAAACGCCTCTTCGGATTCCGCCGCGGGCCGACGGATTACCGGGTCTCGCTCATTCCGCTCGGCGGTTACGTCCGCATGGCGGGCGATTCACCGGAGGACGGGCGGACGGGCGAACCGGACGAGTACCTGTCGAAGCCGAAGTGGCAGCGATTCCTGATCCTGTTCGCTGGTCCGGGGATGAACATCCTCATCGCGATCCTCTTCCTGGCCATCATCAACATGGCAGGGACCGAGACGCTGATCGTGCAACCCGTGATCGGAGAGGTCACGGCGGGCAAGCCGGCTGCGAAAGCGGGGCTGACGTTCGGCGACCGCATCATTCGCATCGACGGAGATCCGATCGAGAGCTTCGACGATCTGAAGATGGCGATCACGATGCACGCCGGAACACGGCTGCGCGTCGAGTACGTGCGCAACGGCGCCGTGCGCACGACGACGATGACGCCGGAGCGCGAGAACAGCGAGTACGGCCCGGTCGGGCGGGCGGGGATTCGCCCGCTGATCGAGCCGGTCGTGGGACGCGTGAAGCCCGGTTCGCCGGCCGCGAATGCCGGACTCCGGACGAACGATCGCATCGTTGCGGCGAACGGCCGGCCGGTTCAGCAGTTGACCGACTTCGACAACGTCGTCGATCAATCGAAGAATGGTCCGATCGCCATCGACGTCGCCCGCGGCAACGCGCCCGTTCACGTCGTGCTGCCCGCGGTGGCGAAGCTCGACCCCATGGATCCGTACCGCGGCTTCCTCCCCCCGATCGAAGTCCGCAAGCTCTCCCTCGGTCCCGCGCTCAAGGAGAGCGTCGAGCAGAACTGGAAGATGCTGAAGTTCGCTTTCGCCGCGCTCGGCCGCATCTTCCGCGCCGAAGGCAGCATGAAGGAGCTGAGCGGACCCATCTCGATCGCGAGAATCTCCGGCGACATGCTCCGCCGCGGCTGGATGGAAGTGATCGCCTTGATGGCGATGATCTCGCTGCAGCTCGGCGTGATGAACTTTCTGCCGATCCCGGTGCTCGACGGCGGTCACATCATGATCCTGGGGATCGAAGGCCTGGTGGGGCGCGATCTTTCACTGCGCGTGAAGGAGCGAATTCAGCAGCTCGGCTTCGCCGTGCTCGCCGCAGTCATGATCGTCGTGCTGTACAACGACGTGATCACGAATGTGTTGCGGTTGAAGAATGGTTGACGGGTAACGGTTGACGGTTGACAGTGGACGGTTGACGAGGCCCGGCGTCGCCAGAGCCGTGCGTGTGATAACCGGCCACAGGACAGGGGCGCGGCTCTCGCGAGCCCGGGCCTCGTCAACTGTCAACTGTCAACCTTGATCACAAACCGCCGCAACAGATCGAGCGCGCTCTGCGTCGAAAACCACTTCACGTGCGCACGCGTGCCGGGCCAGAAGAACTTTCGATGCTCGTGGCGCTCCGCGCCGGCGACCGCGATGTGCACGGTCCCTACGGGTTTCGCCTCGCTGCCGCCGGTCGGGCCGGCGATGCCGGTGATGCCGACTCCGTACGTCGTGTTGAAGCGGCGCCGCGCGCCTTCGGCCATGGCGATGGCCACAGGTTCCGACACCTCGCCGTTCTGGCGGATCATCTCCGGATCGACATCGACCATCGCGATCTTCGCCGCGCCCGTGTAGCAGATCGCACCGCCCATGAAGTAGCGCGAGGAGCCCGAGACGTCTGTGATGCGCGACGAGAACAGGCCGCCCGTACACGACTCCGCGGCCGACAGCGTCTCGCCGCGCGACGCGAGCACCTCGCCGATGACGCTCTCGATCGTGTCTTCATCCGCGCCGAAGATGCGCCGGCCGAAGATCTCGCGCAGCTCCTTCTCGCGCTCCGCAACCATCGCCCTCGCGCTGTCCGGCGGACCGTCCGCGGTCACATGCAGCTCGACCCCTCCCGGCGACGCGAGAATCGTGAGCAGCTCATCGCGATGCGCGGCGTAGTACGGCGCGAGCCTCTCCTCCACCGCCGATTCGCCCATGCCGGCGATCTTCAGCACGCGGCGGTGCCGCGTCCGTCCGCCAATCGTCTTCTCCAGCCACGGAACGAAATACGTCGCCAGCATCCACTCGAACTCCGAAGGGACGCCGGGAAACACCCAGATGTCTTCGCCGCGAACGTTTAGATGGAATCCAGGCGCGGTGCCGCGCTCGTTCGCCAGCGTCTCGTGGCCGGGGAAAACGGTCGCCTGCTTCTTGTTGACCTCCGGCATCGACCATCCGCGGGCGCGGAATCGCGTCTCGAGGTGATCGACGATCGACTGATCGATTTCTGATTTGAGCCCGAGGGCCCTGATGAGCGCCTCGCGCGTCAGATCGTCTTCCGTAGGACCGAGGCCGCCGCTGGTGATGAGGAGGCCGGCGCGCGAGAGGCTGAACTCGATCTCGGCGGCGAGGTCATCGAGCCGGTCGCCGACGATGGTCTTCCGCACGACCTCGATGCCGAAGTCCTCGAGCGCGGCGGTGATTTTCAGCGAGTTCGTGTCGAGGCGCGTCGGTCCGAGCATCTCGGAACCGACGGCAATGATGGCAGCGCGCATGGGACGCGCAGTGTACCAGCGGAGCGTAACGACACTAGACGCCGGCCGGCGCTCTCTCCAGCACTTCCTTCTCCCGCGAGAGCGCTTCCCACTTCGCGACCAGGAGGGTGATCATCGAGGCCAGATCGGCGTTCTGCGCCTGGATCTTCTTCATGCGGTCGCCGTCGCGGTAGACCTCCTGGGAGCAGAGGAGAAGATCGTTGCGCTCGCGCTCGCGCTCCGCGGAGGCGATCCGCTCCTCGAGCGCGGCGATTTCTTCCTCGATCTTCTTGACGCGCTTGTCGCGTTTCTTCTGCTCGGAACGATGCGCCGGCGAGGGGGCCGGCGCCCCACGCTCACTCGGCTTCGTCCGCGGCGCACGCACGACGACCGGCTTCGGCGCGGCCTGACCCGCCTTCATCCGCTCCGCCAGATCCGTGTAGTTCCCGGCGTACACCTCGGCGTGGCCGTCCTCGACGAGGATGATGTTCTCCGCCACGCGATCGATGAAGTAGCGATCGTGCGAGACGACGATGAGCGCGCCGGTGAAGCGCGACAGGGCATCTTCCAGCGCCTCGCGCGTGTAGACATCGAGATGGTTCGTCGGTTCGTCGAGCAGCATCAGGTTGCCGCCGACGTACATGATCCGCGCGAGAGCGAGCCGCCCCTTCTCCCCGCCCGAAAGGTCGCGCGTCTTCTTGAACACGTCGTCATCGAAGAAGGAAAACTGCGCGAGATAGCTCCGCACCGCTTCTTCGGTCTGCGAGTGATCGAGGTTCCAGACCTCATCGATCACCGTGCCGTTCGGATTGAGATCGCCCAGGGTCTGGTCGTAGTAACCGACCTGCACGTTGTGGCCGTACACCACCATCCCTTCGAGCGCCGTGAGACGGCCGGCGAACGTCTTCAGGAGCGTCGACTTCCCCGATCCGTTCGGCCCCATGATCGCGTAACGCTCGCCGCGGCGAACCGACAGGCTGAACGAATGCACGACCGGCCTGTCGGGATATCCGGCAGTCAGGTGATCCACGGTCAGCGCGATCGCTCCCGATCGCGGACCGGCGTCGAGCTTGAAGTTCGCCAGCGTCTCGTCCGTCTCGGGACGCTCCACCTCGTCGAGCTTGTCGAGCATCTTGCGCCGCGACTTCGCCTGCTTCGTCTTCTGCCCGGCGATATTGCGGCGGATGAAGTCCTGCGTCCGCTCGACGAGCTCCTGCTGCCGCTCGTAATCGACAGCCGCCTTATCCATCCGCTCCTGCCGGAGCTGGAGGAAGCGCTCGTAGTTGCCGGGATACTCGATCAGACGGCCATGCGCGAGCTCCACGATCTTTCCGACCGTGCGATTGAGAAACGTCCGGTCGTGCGAAATCAGGAGATAGCAGCCGCTGAACGACTGCAGGAACTCCTCGAGGAACTCGATGCCCTTCAGATCGAGGTGATTCGTCGGCTCGTCGAGAAGCAGAAGATCGACCTTCGTCAGCAGGACGCGGCCGAGCATCGCGCGGTTCTGCTGGCCGCCGCTGAACTCCGCGATCGGCCGGTCGAACTCGCTCTTCTCGAAGCCGAGACCGGTGAGGACGCGGTCGACCTCCGAGTGGAGCGTGTAGCCGTTCGCGTGCTCGTAATCGTGCTGCAGCTCGGAGTACTTCTCCAGCAGCCGGCCGTGATCGGCCCGCGAAGAGTCGGCGAGATCGTGCTCGATCGCGCGCATCTTCCGCTCGATGTCGAGCACCTCCGCAAACGCGGCCTCCACGAAATCGAAGAGCGACATCCCGGGCTCCGCGTCGAGGTGCTGACTGACATGCCCGATCGTCAGGCCCGAGGAACGGATGATCGTGCCGCGGTCGGGCTCTTCCTGTTTGAGCAGAAGGCGGAAGAGCGTGGTCTTCCCGGCGCCGTTCCGGCCGACGAGTCCGACGTGCTCCCCCGGATTGTGCTGCCACGTCACCCCTTTCAGGATGTCGTGCGGTCCGTAGGATTTCTCGATGTCTTCAAAGCGGTAGAGCATGGTCAAAAAAACGATGAACGCAGAACGATGAACGATGAACGAGGCTATTTCGTTCCTGCCTCCCTGTTCATCGTTCATCCTTCATCGTTCATCGTTTATGCTCGTGTCATGCGGTTAGCCGTCAACATCGACCACATCGCCACGATTCGGGAAGCGCGGAAAACGGACGAGCCGGATCCGGTCGCCGCGGCCCTGCTCTGCGAGCTCGCCGGCGCGCAGGGGATCACCGTGCATCTCCGCGGCGACCGGCGGCACATTCAGGACCGCGACGTCGAGATCCTGCGCAAGACCGTCGCGACGCATCTGAACATCGAGATGGCCGCGACCACGGAGATGGTGCGGATCGCGCATACGATCAAACCGCATCAGGTGACGCTCGTGCCCGAACGGAAGGACGAAGTGACCACCGAAGGCGGCCTCGACGTCGTGCTGCACTCGGGCAACGTCGAGAAGGTCGTGCGTCAGCTCGTCGACGCGCACATCGCGGTCTCGATCTTCGTCGACCCCGACATCGAGCAGATCCGGCACTGCCACAAGATCGGCGCGCCCCGCATCGAGATCAACACCGGCAAGTACGCCGACGCGTGGAAAGGCGGCAACTGGCAGGTGGAGCTGGAGAAGATCTCGGTCGCGGCCAAGGCAGCGCGAAAAATGGGGCAGGTGGTGCTCGCCGGACACGGCCTCACGTATCGCAACATCGACGGGATCGCGGGCGTCGCCGAGATCGAAGAGCTGAACATCGGGCACTCGATCATCGCGCGAGCGGCGCTGGTGGGGCTCGAGGCCGCGGTGCGCGAGATGGCTGCGCTGATGCGCAACCCGCGACGATTGCCGTCGAAGTAAACAGAGCCCTCTCCCGCTTGCGGGAGAGGGTGGTCCTGAAGCCAAGCGCAGCGAGGCGGAAGGACCGGGTGAGGGCGGGGCCCCCTCATCCGCCGCTTCGCTGCACCTTCTCCCCGCGCCCGGGGAGAAGGCACTGCGTCGTCCCTACGCGCGCAGTTCGGAGAGCCTTCTCCGGATCACCGCGACGCGGCTGCGATCGTGCGTCGGGGAGAACCGTTCCGCTTCGTACAACGCGATGAGCGGCTGGAGCTCCCGCGCCAGATCGGGATTCCGCGCGCCGAGCTCCGCGAGCGCTTCTTCGATCGTCATCGAAGGCCCCACCTGAATTCCTTCCGCGCGCAGGCGCGCGGCGAGCAGATGAAACAGCGGCCGTCTCCGTCGCACGATCACCAGGGCTGCGATCACGAGTGCGACCAGGGCCAGAAGGACCACGACTCCGGACATGCTCACAGCAGCCCGCACCGACCGCTGGGCCGAACTGCGAAGCTGCATGATCATGTCGCGTGTGCGGGTGATCAGCTCCGCCGCGAGCGCGATCTGGTCGCCGAGGCCGTAGGTCAGGATGTAGCGATCCCAGAAGTAGTTCACGGAATCGCTGATCGCGGCCGCGTACATCTTCAGCACATTCGACTGCTCGCCGCCGGGACGAAGCGCCGCCGGCGTGGGATCGAAGGTCTGCCATCGCTGTCCGTTCCACACCTCGACCCACGCGTGCGCATCTTCGCGGCGGATGACGAAGTAGCCGGTGAGCGGATTCAGCGCGCCTCCGTAGAAGCCACCGACGATCCGCGCCGGCACGTTCAGCGACGTGAGCAGCGCGACCATACCGGCCGCGAAGTACTCGCAGTGACCGCGGCGGTCGCGAAGCAGAAAGTCGTCGACCGACATCACGCGGCCGATCTGTTCCGGCCGGGCCACGTATTGAAAGCGCATGGAGAGATAACGCTCGATCGCCTCCGCCTGCGCCATCGCATCGGTCCGCTGGCCGACGATGCTGCGCGCCATCGCCGAGACGGCGGGCGTAATCGGATACGCCGGCAGGGTCGGCGTCCTCTCGGTCAGCGGCTCGACCTCGCGCGCGAGAGAGACCTCGATCGTCGCCATGTCTCGCGTGGAAAACGACGGCGTCCAGAGTGCCTCGCGCGCCGGTCCGGCGAAGAGACGCGGGATGCCTCGCACGGAGTAAGTGCCGACGGGAAGAAAGAGCCTGGAGTTGCGGAGAAACCGCTCCTGCACGGTTGCGCCGCGCGTGAACCCGATCGGCCTGGCGATGCGGAAGTAGCCGTTGGGCGCCGCGCGCAGCTCTCGCAGATCGCCGCGGCTCTGCCGCCACTGACTGACGTCGTATCGATCGTAAACCGTTCCGCGCAGCCGCAGCGGCGTGAAGAACGGGATCGCCTCGGCGCCCATGCTCACGCGCGCCACGACGGCCGGATCGGGCGTGCTGGTCCGCTCGCGGTTGAAGTCGATGGACTCGCTCAGACCGGTGCTCGTGTTGCCGAGTGCGGCGGCCAGGCCCTGCACGAGCGGATTGCGCACGCGCGGCAGCAGCGGAAAGAGCAGCATGCCGATGACGGCCGTCCCGCAAAGATAGAAGCCGGCCGCGCGGGACGTCGGCGGCGCCTCATACGATGAACCGGCGGAGACTTCGGTGTCGCGATGGCTGATCTCCATCATCTGGCGGAACATCAGGAACGCAAATCCGATGACGAACAGCACGATCATGATGTGCGTCGACGTGGCCACGCTGGCGACGAAGATCATCGCCGCGGTCAGCAAACGCTGCGCGTGATTGTCTTTGCGCACGGATTCGATCGGCTGATAGATCGCGATGAACAGGACCAGGTGCGTCGATGCGGCGATGGCACTCCGTGAGATGACCAACGCGTCGATGAAGTAGAAGGGCACGTACGCGATGGCGATCGCGTGCAGGATGTGCTCGGGAAGGATGTCCGGCCGCCCGCCGCGCCACGCGCGAATCATCATCACGAGCAGCGTCGTGTGAAAGATGACGAGTGGGACGATCCCGACTGTATACGTGAAGTACAGAGGTACCGCCGCCACGGCGGTGAGCAGCAGCAACTCGAGCTCACGCCGCCGTGACATCGCTTCTCCTGACACTGAACAGAATCGAGTTGCGATCGAGCGTGTGATGCACGGGTTCGTACACCGGCTCCAGGAGTGCGAGGGCGCGGAACATCGCCGAGCCGTGATCGGCGTCGGCGGCGCGGATTGTGCCGCGAGGCAACGTCAGAACGACGTCCAGCCCCCGCTGCAGCGCGTAGAAGATGAAGGTCGCGGTCTCGCTGACCATCAGCTCGAAGTCGTCGTCCGACGCCCACCGCGGCTTGTACGGATCGACGACCACATGGACCGCGCGCGCCGCCTCAGCCTCGGTCTGCTTGATGATCCACCGGCCGATGCTCGCGGACTTCTTCCAGTACACCTGCCGCAGCGAGTCGCCGCGGACGTAATCGCGGAACGAGTGAACCTCGGTTCCCGAGCCCAGACGCGAGACGCTGGTCTGTTCGCCGCTCACCGTGCGGAAGCGCTCGCTGCCCCGCTCGTCTGTGAAGAGCCGGGGAAAGACCACGACCTGGCCATGAATCGGGACGCGGCGCTTCTTGAGAAAGAAGCCGAACGGGTAGCGCGTGTAAAGATCGACGCGCTTCAACTCGACGACGCCCCGGCGGCGGAAGAGAAACGATGCATCGGCCCTCGCCACCGACCGGCGCGGGATCACGTCGATCACCGCCGAGCGCTCGAGATCATCGGAGACGATGACGACGTCGCGCACGTTCCAGATGCGCGACCGGTTCGTCAGCCGGAGCGACGCGCCGGACGGGCGCCCGGCCCAGGGCTGATCGACGTTCGTCAGCTCCACCGTCAGATGCTTGAGGCCCCCTTTGGACGCGATGCCCGACAGCAGCAGCGTGCCGAGCAGGAAGGTGAGCGCGATGTAGAGCGCGTTGTTGCCCGTGTTCAACGCCGCGAACCCGATCACGACCGTGAAGATGACGAAGGTCGTGCCGATGCGCGTGAGGCGCACGACGCCGTCAAAGGTCCAGTGCGCAGGCGGTACGCGAGCTTCGGCCGTCATGAGGTCGCGGGCTCATCGAGGGATGGCAATCTCGTTGACGATGCGCTGGATGAACTTCCCCTCAGGGGACGACTCCCCGCGCATCGCGCGCCGGTCCTTCAACAGAATGCGGTGCGAGAGCACGGGAATCGCCAGTCGCTTCACATCCTCGGGAACGACGAACTCGCGTCCGTTGACCATCGCCAGCGCCTGACAGGCCTTGAAGTAGACGAGCGCACCGCGCGTCGAGACGCCGAGGGCGATTTCGGGGTGCGTACGCGTGGTCTGGACGACGGACATGAGGTACTCGACGAGCGACTCGTTCATGTGGATGTTCGCCACCTGATCCTGCAGCTCGATAATCTCGTTCTCTTCGAGCACCGGCTCGAGATGCGCGAGCGCATCGTGCGCACCGCCGGCGCGCAGGAGCTTCTTCTCATCGCTCGCGTTCGGGTAGCCGATCGTGAGCTTCATGAGGAATCGGTCGAGCTGCGACTCCGGCAGCGGGTAGGTGCCGACGTGCTCCACCGGATTCTGCGTTGCGATGACGAGGAAGGGATTGGGGAGCGCGAGCCGCCGCTTCTCGATCGTGATGATGCCTTCGCTCATGGCCTCGAGGAGCGCCGACTGCGACTTGGGGGTGGCGCGGTTGATCTCGTCGGCAAGCAGGACGTTCGTGAAGATCGGGCCGGAGACGAATTCGAACTCCTGCTCTTCCTGCCTGTAGATCGTGACGCCGACGATGTCGGCGGGAAGGAGGTCGCTCGTGAACTGGATGCGCTGAAACGACAGCGACAGCGAACGCGCCAGCGCGTGCGCCAGAGTCGTCTTCCCGACGCCCGGTACGTCTTCGAGAAGGATGTGGCCTTTCGCGAGAAGCGCGGCAATGCAGTACTGCACCACCTCTGACTTGCCGCGGATGACCTTCTCGACGTTCGCCTGCAGTGCGGCGATTCTCTCGAGCGATCGATTCAGTGCCAGTGGTTCTCGGGCCATACGTCGTTATCTCTTGTACGTCCGCGGCGGGGAAACAGTTCGGCAGATTGAAATCACCGTGCCTCATGCAACAGACGTGTCCGGTGCGGCATTCTCCTCCCGATATCCGACCCTATCCGACACCGAATGTTGATGGCCCGGCGTGACCCAGCGCACGTAAGCTTTCCGAATGCCTGATCCTGCACACTTTGCGCTCTTCCTCGGCGCGGCCGTCGTCCTGCTGGTGATCCCGGGCCCTGCGGTCCTGTACATCACGGCACGGAGCATCGATCAGGGCCGGCTCGCCGGAATCGCGTCCGTTCTGGGCATCGCGACCGGCACACTCGTCCATGTGTTCGCC
>Ga0210377_10005444_pt1 | contig 10456 bp, 9 predicted proteins | sample PLM4_65_b1redo_FD_155480 | JGI IMG/M metagenome (GOLD analysis project Ga0210377, IMG submission 155480) | Groundwater sediment microbial communities from an aquifer in East River, Colorado, USA - PLM4_65_b1 redo | ecosystem: Environmental > Terrestrial > Soil > Riparian zone | place: USA: East...
ACACCGACTCGATGTAGTCGTTGGTGTAGGTGACGTAGGCCCGGTCGTACTCCAGCCAGTACCCGATGCGGCTGGAGAGCTGCTCCCAGTCCGCCTTGTAGCGGAACACGCTCTCGCGGCAGCGCCGGTTGAACTCCTCCACGCCCAGCCGCTCGATGTCCGGCTTGCCCGAGATGCCCAGGGCCTTCTCCACCTCGATCTCGACCGGGAGCCCGTGGGTGTCCCAGCCGGCAATGCGGGTCACCTGCCGGCCCAGCATGGCCTGGTAGCGGCAGATCAGATCCTTGATGGTGCGGGCAAAGACGTGATGGATGCCGGGCCGGCCGTTGGCCGTGGGGGGCCCTTCGTAGAAGACGAACGGGGCGCCGTCCCGGGTGGCGTCGAGGGTCTGGCGGAACAGTCCCTCCCGCTCCCACACGGCCAGCAGGTCGCGCTCGAGCGCGTCCGCGCTCGGGTAGTCGAGCGGCGCGTAGGTCATCGCGGCGCCGGCGCGCTCCCGTCCCGGTTGTGCGATTCCAGCGCGTCCACCTCCGCCAGCGACCGCTCCAGCAAGTGCCGGTAGGCCGTGAGGTAGGCGGCAAAGTGCCGGTGCGCCTGCTCCGAGTCGTTCCGCACCTGCCGCTCCGATTCCCGGGCCTCGGCCAGCAGCTCGTCGGCCTTGAGACGGGACTCCCGGAGAATGACGTCGGCCTGCTGCCGCGCCACGGCCTCGGTGTCGTTCCGGAGCTGCTGGGCCGCGACCAGCGCGTCGTTCAGGGCCTTCTCGCGCTCGCGGAACACCTTGAGCTGCTCCCGCAGCCCCTGGACCCGTTCCTCCAGCGTGGCGCGCTCCTTGAGCAACCGCTCGACCTCCGTGGCGACCCGCTCGCGGAAATCCTCCACCGCGGCCCGCTCGTAGCCGAACGCGGCCCGGCGGAACTCCTGCGCGCGGACGTCGACCGGGGTGAGGCGGAATTCGTCACTCATTGGGGTCGCTCTCCGAAAAGCACCGTACCCAGCCGGAGCACCGTGGCGCCTTCGGCCACGGCGGCGCGGAAATCTCCACTCATGCCCATGGACAGCTCCGGGAGCGGGCGGCCCGAGGCGCGGAGCGCGTCGCGCAGCCGCCGCAGGTCGCCGAACACGCGGCGCTGGGCCGCTTCGTCGCCGGTGAACGGCGCCATGGTCATCAGCCCCTTGAGCTCGAGCCCCTCGAGGGCGCCGGCCCGCTCCACCAGGGCGGCGGCCTCGTCGGGCGCGCACCCGCTCTTCCGGGCTTCGCGGGCCACGTTCACCTGCACCAGCACCGGCACCCGGACGCCGCCGCTCGCGGCGGCCGCGGCCAGCGCCTCGGCCACGCGCACCGAGTCCACCGAGTGCACCATCGCGAACCGGCCGGCGACCGACCGGGCCTTGTTGGTCTGGAGGTGGCCGATGAGGTGCCAGCGCGCCGCCTCCCCGACCTCGGCCTGCTTGGCCAGCGCTTCCTGCACGCGGTTTTCTCCCACGTCGGCCAGCCCGGCCCGGAGCGCGGCCCGCACCGCGTCCGGCGGGTGGCCCTTGGTCACGGCGACAATGCGGACGTCGCCCGAGATCCCTTCGGCCGCTTGGACGGCGGCGATGGCCTCCCGAACCCGCGCCACGTTGTCCGCGAGGGTCGCAAAGGTCATAACCTTTTAAAGTAGTGGGGAGACGCCTAGACGCCTAGCGACCCGTGTCCGCGACCGCCGTGTCGCCGAACAGGGACATGTCGGGCGGCATCGAGTCCAGCATCCGGATGATCTGGCCCAGATCCCGGTTGGGCGACAGGTGGTAGCCGCGCCGCAGGTACTCCAGCGCCCGCGCCCGGTCGCCCCGGAGCTCGTAGGCCTGCCCCAGGGCGAGGAACGGAAGGCTCAGGTTGGTGGCGATGTTCCGGTTGGTGGGATCGAGCGCCAAGGTGTCCACCCCGAACAGCCCGGCGTACCGGTACACGTGGTTCACCAGCGAGTCGGTGCGGGGGATGTCCACCGGAATGCCCAGCACGCTCCCGGGCATGAGCCGAGCGGTGTCGGGCGGCTGGGCCACGTGCACCCGGATGGCGAGGCCCTCGTTGGCCATGTAGTCGTGCAGCTCGAGCCAGTTGCCGCTGCCCGCGGTGACCGAGTAGTAGATGGGCCGCCGGGTGGCGTTCTCCTGGATCAGCCGCATCATCAGCACGTCTTTCACGTAGAGCGGCGTGCCGGCCCGCACTTCCTTGCTGATCCGTCCCGCGCGGAAGGTAAACCCCTGGGGCAGCAGCTGGGGGTAGAGCGCGCCGATCTGGGCGTCCGACCAGCGGTGCAGCGGAGGCGGCGGGGTGGCGGGCGCGAGACCCGCGAACCAGGGAGCCTCGGACGGCTTGAACGGACGTACCGGGTTGTCGCGGAGCTGCCGGATGTACCAGTCGGTATTGCCGAGCGACAGGTTCACCAGCGACACGTCCTGCCGGACGCCCTCCACTTCCTGGAGGTACCAGAGCGGGAACGTGTCGTTGTCGCCGTTGGTGAAGAGAATGCCGTACGGCTCGACGCTCTGGAGCAGGTCATACGCGAAGTCCCGGGCCAGGGTGGCGGTGGGCGTGTGCTTGCGGCTGGCCGCCGTGAAGTTGAGCGCGAACGGCAGCAGCGCCACGGCCAGGACCCCGACCGCCGCGGCCCGCCCGGCGCGGACCCCACCGATGCGCTCCCGCAGCGTCCGCCCCAGGGCCGCGAGCCCCATGCCCGCGAAGAGACCCCACATCAGGAACGAGACCGTGAAGAAGTAGTCGCGCTCGCGCACCTCGTGGTGGTCGCCGTCGGTGAAGAAGTCCCAGCCCAGCGAGTAGCCCGGCTTGAAGTTCATGTATGCCATCAGGGCGGGCCCGGTGGTCAGGAACAGGAGCAGCAGGAGCCAGAACAGCGAGCGGTCGCGCTCGCGCAACTCGGCCAGGCCCCGGCTGCCGAGCCCCAGAAACAGCACGGTGAACGGCAGGCGCGCCGGGATCAGGCCGAGCAGCCGCGTGTCCCGCGCGAACACCGGGTCGGTCGGGGCCAGGCCGTTCGACCACTGCCAATCGAAGTACTGCAAGTAGTTCACGATCTGGAGCCCGATGATGCGCAGGCTCCGGCCCGGGTTGTCGGAGCCCGAGGGATAGATCGGATTGTCGATGGGCGAGCGCGGCGGATACTGCTCGCGGCGGATGACCGACAGCAGCGCGTCCCAGGTGGACGGGTCGGCCTCGTTGATGAAGGGGTCGAGACCGGCGCGGATGTAGAGGAACAGGTACGTGGATACGCCCACCACGGCGATGCCGAGCACGGCGAGCGGGAAGCCCAGTGACCCGACGGTGGCGGCATAGGCGCCGGCGGCTAGGAACCCCACCCCGCCCAGCACCATCAACGTCGTGCTGCCCAGACCCGCCCCGATCAGGAGCGCCCACACCCCCGCCAGCACGGCCCATTGGGCCCACTCGGTGCGGCGCTCGCGCTCGTCCGTGGCCGGCTCGGTGCGGAGCACGTGCCACATGAACCCGATCAGCGCCGGCCCGACCAGCAGGGTCAGGAGGTGATTGCCGATGGAGACGGCGCCGATGTACACGATGAGCAGGAGCAGGTGGGCCGCGCGGGACGTGCCGCGCGACCGGCGCCACAGCCACGCCAGCCAGCAGATGGCGGAGATGCTGAACGTCGCCACCATGTAGACTTCGGTCTCGTTCGAGTTCTGCCAGACCGTGAAGGCGAAGGCCGCGCACAGCGCCGCGGCCACCGCCCCACCCATCACGTAGACGGCATCGGCGGTCCGCCGGTCCGCCGGTCCGCCGGTCCGCCATCCCCGGAGCGCCTGCACCACCACCAGAAAGAGGCACGCCGCCGCCCCGGAGCTGAACACCGCCGTCATCAGGTTGGTGCGGTAGGCGAATTCCCCGATCGGCACCAGCCGGCCGAACACGTTGCCCAGCAGCACGAACAGCGGGGTGCCGGGCGGATGCGGGATGCCGAGGATCCTGGCCGTGGCGATGAACTCGCCGGCATCCCAGAACGTGACCGTCGGGGCCAGGGTGAAGACGTAGCCCGCCAACACCACGACGAAGACGCCCAGCGCGGCCAGGTACGGAGGGCGGTCGGCGGGCGCGACGGGCGCGATGGGCCCGACGGGCGCGGCAGGTGTGGCGGTACGGGTGGCCATGAAGACGGGTATCGGTTTCAGGCGGGTGAAGGCTCGCCGGGCGCCGTCTTGAACGCAAGCGAGGCCCGGCCCCGGTGGGCCAGCGCGTCGCGCACGTGCTCGGGGGTCACCCCCTGGTGAAGCAGCCCACCGACGGCGATCGAGATGCGCGAGGTTTCCTCGGACACCACGACCACCACCGCGTCGGACTCCTCGGAAAGTCCCAACGCGGCCCGGTGCCGGGTACCGAGGGACTTGTCGGTCACGGGGAACTGGGTGAGCGGCAGCACCGTGCCCGCGCCGATGATCTCGTCGCCCCGGATGATGACCGCGCCGTCGTGGAGCGGTGAATAGGGGGTGAAGATCGTGGTGAGCAGGTCGGCCGACACCGCGGCCCGCATGGCCGTGCCGGTCTCGACGTAGTCGTCCAACGACACGTCGCCTTCGACCGCGATGATGGCGCCCGTGCCGGCCCGGCTCAGCCGCTCGACCGTGTCGGCGATCTCGTCGGCGGCGGTGTTGGCCGTCGAGTAGGCGAAGAAGTTGAACGCCCGGGTCCGGCCCAGCCGCGCGAGCGCGTGGCGCAGCTCGGGCTGGAACACCACGATGGCCGCGAACGCCCCGTAGGTGAACACCACCCCGAGCAGCGTGGCGATCATGTTGAACTTGAGCACCAGGGCGGCGAAGTACACCACGCCGAGCACCACGAGGCCGATGAGGATCTGCAGGGCCCGGGTTCCGGCGAGGAACAGGAGCGCCCGGTAGATGATGTACGCGACGACCAGGATCTCCAGCACGTCGCGCGGGCCGGGAACGAGAAACCGGAGCTGTTCGAGGGGCACTAGCTCCCGCCTCCCTTCCCCGGCACCCCGGCGGTTGAGCGGTTGAGCGGTTGGGCGGGTGCGTCCGCCCGCCGGATCGCGTGCGCCACGTCGAGCGCCGCTCGCGTCATCGCCACGTTATGCACCCGGAACAGCTGCGCTCCCCGCTCGTAGGCCGCCACGCAGGCGGCGCTGGTGGCGAGGTCCCGGTCGGCCGCGCTTCCCTCTCCGGCCACGCCCAGGAACCGTTTGCGCGACGGGCCCACCAGGATGGGCCGGCCCAGCGCGGCCAGCGTCGCCAGCCGGTTCAGCATGGTGAAGTTGTGCTCCGGCCGCTTGGCGAACCCCAGGCCCGGATCCAGCACGATCCGCCCGGGCGGCACCCCGCGGACCCCGGCGGTCTCCACGGCGGCCGCGAGCTCCGCCCGGACCTCGCCGGCCACGTCCTGGTACACCGCGTGATCGTAGGTGGCCATGTCGCTCACGGTGCCCCGGGAGTGCATGAGGATGAGACCCGCCCCGGCCGCGGCGCACACCTCGGCCAGCCGGGGGTCGTGCCGCAGGCCGGAGACGTCGTTCACGATCCAGGCTCCCGCCTCGAGCACCCGCTCCGCGACCTCCGCTTTTCTCGTGTCCACGCTGAGCGGCGTGTCGGGGAACTCCGCGACCAGGGCGGCGAGCACCGGCGCCAGGCGGCGCCATTCCTCGGCCGCGGACACGGCCTCGGGCCGGCCCGGCCGGGTGGACTCGGCTCCGACATCCAGGAGGTCGGCGCCCTCGGTCACCATGGCGTGCGCGTGGCGGAGCGCGGCGGCCGGATCGAGGAAACGTCCCCCGTCGCTGAACGAGTCCGGCGTAACGTTCAGGATGCCGACGATCCGGGGCCGGTCCAGCCGGATCGCGCCGCGCGCCATCTCCCACGCGGCGGGCGCGGGAGCCGTGGCGCGCGCCATCACGCGCCAGCGGGCTCGGGTGGAGGGGTGCCCAGGACCGGCTTCCGGTCCGGCAGCGACGCCCGCTCTTTCTCGGGCCGGGCGGCGGGCAGCGTGGGCGGTACCAGCGGCGCCTTGGGCGGCATCTCCCTGCCCGCGGCCAGCGCCTCGACCTCTTCGCGGTCGAGCGTTTCCCGATCGAGCAGGGCCGCGGCCATCTGGTGCAGCAGGGCCATCTCGGTCTCGAGAATGGACCGGGCGCGGTTCAGCGCCTCGTCCAGCACGCGCTTGATCTCGGCATCCACCAACTCCGCCGTCTTCTCCGACACCTCATGCCGCTGCATGATCTCGCGACCCAGGAAGATCTGCTGTTCCCGGTCGCCCACGGCGATCGGGCCGATCGCCTCGCTCATGCCGAACTGCGTCACCATGCGGCGGGCGAGCTCGGTCGCCTGCTGGATGTCCTGCGCCGCCCCCGTGGTCACCTTGGCCGGTCCGAAGATCAGCTCTTCCGCCACGCGGCCGCCGTACGACATGGCCAGCCGGCCGACGATGTACTCCTTGGTGTAGTTGTGCCGATCCTCTTCCGGCAGCCAGAACGTGAGGCCCAGCGTGCGGCCCCGCGGCACGATGGAGACCTTGTGCACCGGATCCACGCCGGGGACCCGGAGGCTCACGATGGCGTGCCCCGCCTCGTGGTAGGCCGTGAGGCGCTTCTCCTCTTCGGACAGGACCAGGCTCTTCCGCTCGACGCCGAGCATCACCTTGTCCTTGGCGTCCTCGAAGTCGCTCATCTCCACCTGGGAGCGCCCGCGGCGGGCGGCCAGCAACGCCGCCTCGTTCACGATGTTGGCCAGGTCGGCGCCGGCCAGCCCGGGCGTCGCCTTGGCGACCACGTCGAGCCTCACGGTCCGCGCCAGCGGCTTCTCCCGCGCGTGCACCTTGAGAATCGCCTCGCGACCCCGCACGTCGGGCATGTCCACCACCACCTGGCGGTCGAACCGGCCCGGGCGCAGGAGCGCCGGGTCGAGCACGTCGGGCCGGTTGGTGGCGGCAATCAGGATCACGCCCTCGTTGGACTCGAAGCCGTCCATCTCGACCAGCAGCTGGTTGAGCGTCTGTTCCCGCTCGTCGTGCCCGCCGCCCAGGCCGGCGCCGCGATGACGCCCGACCGCGTCGATCTCGTCGATGAAGACGATGCAGGGCGCGTGGGCCTTGCCCTGCTCGAACAGGTCGCGCACCCGCGACGCCCCGACGCCCACGAACATCTCGACGAAGTCGGACCCCGACATCGAGAAGAAGGGCCGGCCCGCCTCACCCGCCACGGCGCGGGCCAGGAGCGTCTTCCCGGTGCCCGGCGGCCCCACCAGCAGCACGCCCTTGGGCAGCCGGCCGCCCAGGCGCTGGAACTTCTGCGGGTCCTTCAGGAATTCGATGATTTCCTGGAGCTCGACCTTGGCCTCGTCGCAGCCGGCCACGTCGCCGAACGTCACCTTGGGCGTGTCGCCGGTGAGCAGCTTGGCCTTGGACTTCCCGAAGGCGAAGGCGCGATTGCCGCCGGCCTGCACCTGGCGGAAGAAGAACAACCAGAGGCCGATCAGGATGACCCACGGCAGCAGCTGGATGAACACGGTGCCGAACGGCGTCTTGGGCTCGCGGGCCCGGATGGGAATGGCCTTGGACTCGATCCGCTGGAGGATCATCTCCGAGTTCTGCACCGGCAGCAGGACCCGGAACTTGGTGACGCGGTTGCCTTCCACGCTCACCGGCTGCTTGAACTCGCCCTTGACGAATTGCCCGCTGGTGATCTCGACCTCGACGATGTTGTCGCGGTCGAGCTCCTGATTGAACGTGGTGTAGGCCACCTCCGCGAATTCCTGGCGGCTGGAGCCCAGCATCTGATAGAAGGCGACCGGCAGCAGGATGACCAGGAGCCAGAACACCGCGGTGCGGCTGACCTGGGCCCAGTTGGGCTTCCGGCTGACTGGAGGACGGGGTTCGGCCATACGACTACGCTTTCAGACTCGCGATGAAGGGCAGGTGCCGGAAGTCCTCGGCATGATCCAGCCCGTACCCCACCAGAAACAGGGGCGGCGCGTCGAACCCGACGAACCGCGGCTCACACTCGAGCAGCGGCGCGATGCGCTTGTGCAGCAGCGCGCACATCTCGAGACTCAGCGGCCGGCGCTCGCGGAGCACGCGCACCAGCCGGTTCAGCGTGGCGCCCGAGTCCACGATGTCTTCGACCAGCAGGATGTGCCGGCCGGCCAGCGCCGTCTCGGGATCGTACAGCAGCCGCACGGTGCCGCTGGACGCGGTGCCGGCGCCGTACGAGGCGGCCACCAGGAAGTCGATCTGGTGCGGCCGGAAGATGGCGCGCACCAGATCGGCCATGAAGATGAAGCTCCCCTTGAGCAGCCCCAGCACCAGGAGATCGCCGTCCGGATAGGAGTCGGTGATCTCGGCCCCCAGCTCCTTCACCCGCGCGGCGATGGTGTCGGCGTCGAGCACGACGTCGGCCAGGGCGCGCCCGCCGGTGCGGCTAAGGATCTCGGATTCGGCGTGCATCGAGCCTCAGGGCCGGTTCCCCCGGCGAGGGGAGCGCCGCGTCGCTCCGACAGACGCCCGGAATCCACACCACGTCCGTTCCGCGGACCACGACGGGGTACGCCGCCCGGTCGCGCCGCGGCACCCGCGCTTCCATCAGTAATCGCCGCACGGGGCGCCGCCCGATCCCACCCACCGGATGCAGGCGCTCACCCTGGGACACGGCCCGGACCAGGAGCGGTCCCGGCGTCACCCACGTGCCGCCACCGCTGCGACGCGCCCGGCCGGCGCGCTCCCGCCGCCAGGTGATACACCAGCCCCGCCAGTGGGCTTCCCCCCGCTCGCCGTCCCCGACCCCTACCACCCCCGGCGGTTGAGCGGTTGAGCGGTTGGACGGACCGAGGATCCGCAGCCGGTCGAAGGCCGTCTCCGCGGTCCAGTGCTCGCCCAGGTCGAGAGTTCGGCCGCTGGGGGCCGTGCGAGCGAACTCGGCCAGGCGTTCCGCGCGGCGCAGTCCTAGAGCCAAGCCGGACTCGCGAGCCACCGCCCGCAACAACGCGATGCACAACGCTTTATCATACCGAGCCAGGGGACCCCGAGCAACCTCGACCCCGCCCTCCAGGCGGGCCGCGTCCAGCGCCGGATCGGTGGCCACCAACGCCGCCCATGCCCGCCGGTCGAGGGCCGCCTGGCGTTGCGCGGCCAGCAACCGCTGGTCCACGTCCGCAAACCGCCCGCGTAGGATCGGCAGCACCGCCTCGCGTAGCCAGGAGCGGTCGTGAGTGGAATCGCGATTGGCCGGGTCGGCCGCGACCACGGCGTCCGGGGCGCGGCGCGCGAGCCACGCCGCCAGCTCGGCTCGGGTAAAGGGCAGCAGCGGCCGCACCAACCCGCCCGGGCCGTGCGCCGGGATCCCGGCCAGTCCCGCGGGTCCCGAGCCGCGCAGCAACCGGTAGAGCACGGTTTCGGCCTGATCGTCGGCATGGTGGGCGGTGACCAGGTACTCCGCCCCGACCTCGCGCTGCATCCGGCGGAGCGCGCGATACCGCTCCCGCCGCGCGCGGGTCTCCGAGGAGGGCCCGAGGGCCAGCCGCTCTTCGATGAACGAGAGATCGAGCGACGTCGCCAGGTTCGCCACGTCGCGCGCCCACCGGGCGCTCGAGGCGGCAATGCCGTGATCCACGTGGCCGACGACCGGCTCGAGATCGAGATCGGCGGCGAGGTCGGCCAGCAGATGAAGCAGCGCCACCGAGTCGGGGCCGCCGCTCACCGCCACCAGCGCCACCCCGGGACGGGGGAAGAGTCCCGCCGCCCCGACATGCGCCGACAGCCGGACCGCGAGGTCCCCGCGGTCAGGAACCCGGGTCATCACCCACGAACACCAGCTCGACGATGCCCCACCGGCCGCCGTGCCGGAGCAGGGTGAAGGCGTCCATGCCTTCCCACTCGCTCACCTCACCGGGGTCCCCGAAGCGCGCGCGGTAGCGGACCCAGGCCTGCGCCAGGTCGCGGAAGGTCACGACCCGCGCGTCGATCATCCGCTCTTCGAAGATGGCCCGGCTGCCGGGACCCTGGGGCGCCTGCCGCACGAAGTCCGGGATGGACGTGATCACCACGCGGGCCGAGTCCTCGCCGGGCGGCTGCCAGATGGTGCTGATGTCGGCGCCGGGCCAGAAGTGGCCCGCAAAGGCATCCCAGTCGCGCGCGCTCAAGTCCCGGTAGTAGGCCTCGAGCTCGTCCACCACCGCGGCCGAATCCGCCGCGGCGGCGAGCACGGACGCGGCGGCCGCCCCCCGGCGCGGCTCGTGGGTCTCCAGCCGGCAGGCCGTGGCGGCAGCGACCGCCACGAGCCCCACCACCGTTCTCCGCGTCAGCCGCGATTCCATGGTGGATCCCCCCAACGCGTCCAGAGCGCGAGTCTAGCCGCGGCGGCAACCTCCGGCAACTCATCGGGATGCGACCCGTGCTTGACACGGGCGCGGGATGGTCTACTGTATCATAACACAGATACAG